>Ga0209386_1000776_pt1 | contig 14515 bp, 13 predicted proteins | sample NGEPertwo_FD_184510 | JGI IMG/M metagenome (GOLD analysis project Ga0209386, IMG submission 184510) | Arctic peat soil microbial communities from the Barrow Environmental Observatory site, Barrow, Alaska, USA - NGEE Permafrost154B-two... | ecosystem: Environmental > Terrestrial > Soil > Wetlands... | reverse complement strand
ATCATTGAGCCCCCCTCTCCTCGCGGCACCGTGCCGTAACCCGGCACGGACCGGCCGGCCGGGTCAGTTTCGAGTATAGCCGGTGTAGCTCGGCGACCGGCGGGTCGACCTGAAGAACGTCACCATGCCGGTCTTCAACGTCTACGCCACCGAGGATCACCTCGTGCCGCCCTGCTCGTCGACCTCGTTGGAGGAATTCGTCGGCTCCGAGGACGTCACCACGGTCAAGTTCCCCGGGGGTCACATCGGGATCTACGTCAGCAGCCGCTCACAGAAGCAACTGGCGCCTGCCCTCGCCGAATGGGTCAAGGAGCGCGGATAGAGGTACCCTGGGGAAGGACACAGGTTCTCCGCTAGAGTTCCCACACCTCGTTGCGGGCGGCGGTGATCCGGCGCAGACCGCCGTCGCTCACGACCCAGGTGTTCTCCACCCCCACGGTCCCCCTCCCGGGGAGCAGCACCTTCGGCTCTAGGGCGATGACGTTCCCGGACTCCAGGGGCCTATCCGAGCCTCTCATCAGCACGGGCAGCTCATCCAACTCTATGCCGACGCCGTGACCGATGAAGCGTACCGGCATGGGAGCGCCCATGAAGTAATCGCCGTAGCCCAAATCAGCCGCCTTCGACGCGGCGGCCTCGTACACCTCGCCGCAGAGCGCGCCGGGTACGGCGACCGTACTCAGCAAGTCCTCGATCTGGGCGCAGCCATCGTAGGCCGCCTGCAGATCGTCGGGCAGGGGACCGATGCTGAGGGTTCGGGTCTGATCAACCATGTAACCGTCCCTGGTCCCGGGAAAGTCGATGACGATGGCCTCTCCCCGTCCGATGGGCCGCCGGGAGGCGCCTTGAGACACGGCCGGAGTCAAACCCCGGCCGCCGAGGGGCCCGTCCATATAGGTGGAGCGCCCCGCGTCCGGTCCCGCAAAGACGTGGGCCTGGAGCATCTCCTGGTTGAAGGCGCGGAAGCGAACCACACCCTGGTGCCCGAGCCGTCGCATCGCGCCTTCGAGAATGGCGGACAGTTCGAGTTCGGTGATGCCCACCCGGATCTGGGCCGCCGCAGCCTCCAGACTCGCCTTTGCCAACTGCGCGCACTGATCGAGGACGGAGAGTTCCCACTCCGACTTGATCGCCCGTTCCTCAAGGAGCGCCGCCGAGCAGTCGACCAGACGGGCTTCGGGAAAGATCTTCTGGTAGCGCTGGTAGTTGCGCACCGGGAGCACGTCGAGTTCCAAGCCGATGGCGGCGTTGGCGGGCAGCCCGAGCCGGGGCAGCACCTCGGGCAGGGAGCGCATGCTCGAAAGGCTCTCGACTTCGAGGGGGGACTCCGCCGCCGCGCGCTCGGGGTCTTTGCGCACCAGGAGTACCGGATCGCCCACCGCGGGCACGAAGAGGTGAGACTGCTGGACGGTGCCGGTCAGGTAGTAGAGATCGGCGTTCTGGACGACGAGAGCCACGTCGATTCCGCCCTCCCCCAGGCGCCGCTGAAAGCCGGCCATCCTCCGGCGAATCTCCTGCTCCGGAACTACCCCTACGTAGTCGAGATGCCCGGTCACGGCCCCCCCTGCTCGGTCGGTTCCGGCGCAGAAGCGTGCGCCTGAATCTCTTGTACCAGACGTTCGCGCACTTCGCGCGCATGCGCAAGCTGATCCACCACGCGGGAGGGTGCAGTTCCGCCGGGCGAGACCTTGCTGGCGACCACCGTGTCGAGGTCGACCACGGCGTAGTAGCGCTCGTCGAGACGGGTATCGACCTCCGCCAGCTCCTCCCGGGTCAGTTCGCCTAGGGAAACGCCTTTCTTCCCGGCGAGTGCCACGAGCCGACCGGCGGCCTCATGCGCCTCCCGGAAGGGCAGGCCTTCCGCCACCAGGAAGTCGGCTACGTCGGTGGCCTGAGCGTAGCCGCCCTCAGCCGCTGCGCGCATTCTGCCGGAATCAAAAGTGAGGACTTCGACCATGGTGGCAGCAGCCTCGAGGGCAAGGTCGAGCTCTTCTCGGGTGGCGAACAGGTAGAGCTTGTCCTCCTGCAAATCCTTGTTGTAGGCGAGGGGCAGGCCTTTGACCAGCGCCGCCAGCGAGGTGAAGCGGCCGATGAAGCCGGCGGTCTTACCCCGCAGGAGCTCCGCGCCGTCCGGGTTACGCTTCTGCGGCATGATGCTGGAACCCGAGCTCCAGCGGTCGGGCAGGCGGGCAAAGGCGAACTCCTGAGAGGTCCAGAGCACAATCTCCTCGGCGAGCCGCGACAGGGTGAGCGCGCAGATGGTGGCCGCGGAGAGGTACTCGAGTGCCCAGTCGCGCGCAGCCACCGCGTCCATGGCATTCCAGGAAAGCTGGGTGAAGCCAAGCTCCCGCGCCACTCCTTCCCGGTCGGAGGGGTAGGAGACACCGGCCAACGCACCGGCGCCCAGCGGCATCCGCGAGCTTTCAAACCAGTTCAGGAAGCGGCCGGCGTCGCGCTCCAGCATGGCGACGTAGGCCAGGAGGTGGTGGGCGAGGACAACCGGCTGCGCCCGTTGGAGGTGCGTGTAACCGGGAAGCACCGCGCGCCGCCCTTCCTCTGATCCGGCCCGCTGCAGAAGGACATCCATCAGATCGAGAATCCGCTCCAGGTGCCCCCGGACCCCGTCCCGCAGATAGAGCTGCACATCGAGGGCAACCTGGTCGTTGCGGCTGCGGCCGGTATGCAGCTTCCCTCCCACTGGGCCGACCAACTCGGTCAGCCGCCGCTCGACCGCCATGTGCACGTCCTCATCCTCCAGCCGCCACTCCAACTCGCCGCGTTCCACCTCGCCGGCCACCGAGTCGAGACCGGACAGTAACGCCGCGGACTCCTCCGCGGAGAGCACGCCTATCCGCTCGAGCATGCGCACATGAGCCTTGGAGCCCAGCAGATCGTAAGGGGCCAGCACCCAATCGTAGGGTATGGAGGCGTTCAGGCGCTCGAATAGCGGCGCCTGCGCCTCGCTGAAACGCCCTCCCCAGGGCTTCTTGGGGGTGCCGGCTTCCACTCCCTTAGCCCAGCTCTTTTTCCCGGCGCGCCCAGACCTCTAGCGGCAGGCCCCAGAGATTGCAGAAACCCTTGGCGGACTCGTGACTGAACGTGTCACCGGTCGAGTACGTGGCGAGTTCCTTCACGTAGAGGCTATAGGGGGAGCGGCGGCCCATCACCGTGCAGTTGCCCTTGAAGAAGCGGAGACGCACCTCGCCGGTGACGTACTTCTGGGTCTCCCGGATGAAGGCGTGGACCGCGTCCGAGAGCGGGGAGAACCACTGGCCGTCATAGATCATGTCGGCCAGGCGCTGCTCGATGTTGCGCTTGTAGTGGTTGAGGTCCCGGGTAAGGTTGAGGTCCTCGAGTTCCTTATGCGCTTTGATCAGGGCGAGCGCCCCCGGGACCTCGTAGATCTCGCGGCTCTTGATCCCCACCAGGCGGTTTTCGATCATGTCGATCCGGCCAAAACCGTGGCGGCCGCCGACCTCGTCGATGCGGTCGATCAGTTGCGCCCCCTCGAGACGTTCCCCGTCGAGCGCCACCGGGAAGCCGTTCTCAAACTCCACCACCACTTCCTCCGGTTGGTCGGGCGCCTCCTCGACTCCGGCGGTCACCGTGAAAGCATCGGCAGGAGGCTCCTCCCAGGGATCCTCGAGCTCACCGCACTCGATGGTGCGGCCCCAAACGTTCTCGTCGATTGAGTAGGGGTTCTTCTTGGTAAGCGGGATCTCGATACCGCGCGCGGTCATGTAGTCCAGCAGCTCTTCCCGGGTCATGTTCCATTCGCGGGCGGGGGCCAAAATCACCAAATGCGGATCCAAGCAGCGAATGGAAACGTCGAAGCGCACCTGATCGTTGCCCTTGGCCGTACAGCCGTGGGCCACGTACTTGGAACCGCGCTCATTGGCCAGTTCGACCATTTTCTTCGAGATCAACGGCCGGGAGAGCGCAGATACCAGGGGATATTTTTCCTCGTAGAGGGCATTTGCCCGCAGCGCCGGGAAAACGAAGTCGTCCACGAACTCCCGCCGCGCGTCGATAACGATGGCGTCGACGGCGCCTGCCTGAAGCGCCCGTTCACGCAGGGCCTCCAAGTCTTGGGCCCGGCCCACGTCGACCAGCGCCGCGATCACTTCCAGATCGTAGTTCTCGCGCAGGTAGGGGATCATCGCCGAGGTGTCGAGTCCCCCGGAGTACGCCAGTACGCAGGTGTCTTTCGCCATCTTTAGCCTCCGAGCTTTCTCAGGTAGTCGCCCACATCTCTTGCTTGTTGATTATCGCTGGTGACGATCATCAAGGTGTCGTCGCCGGCCACGGTACCGAGGACGCGCGCATCCCCGAGTTCATCGATCACCTTGCCCAGTCCCGAGGCGGTGCCGGGTTCCGATTTTACGAGCACCAAGTGCTGGACCTCGAGGACCGCGTAGCCAAATTCGCCCAGCATCCGCGCACAGGCCGCCTGAGGGTCGCGGCGCTCGTCGCCCTCGGCCAGAGAGTAGACGGGCCTGCCCAGCTCGTCCCTACTCTTCTGCAATCCAATTTCACGGATATCCCGGCTGATGGTGGCCTGAGTGACCTCGCAGCCCACCGTTCCCAGGGCCTTGACCAAACCCTGTTGCGTACCCAACCGCTGCTGACGCACCAGGGTCTTGATCAGTTGCTGGCGATGCCGCTTGCTCAGCATCGCTACTTGCCCTCCTCGGCGAGCAAGAACTCGAGCAGCGCCTTTTGCACGTGGAGGCGATTCTCCGCTTGGTCAAACACCACCGAGTTAGAGCCGTCGAGGACGGCATCGGTGATCTCCGATCCCCGGTGAGCGGGCAGGCAGTGCATGACGACGGCATCGGGTGCGCTACTCGCCAACAACTCTTCGTCCACCCGGAAGGGTTCCAGCGCTCGGACCTTCTCCGCCGTCTCCGCCTGGCCCATACTGATCCACACGTCGGTGTAGAGCGCGGACGAATCCTTCACGGCGGCGACGGGATCGCGGAAGACCTCTAGCTTGGTGCCGTATGCCTGGGAAAGGCCGCGGAGCTCTTCCATCATGGTGGCCGGCAGGTCGTAGCCCTCGGGAAGGGCCAGATTCAGGTGGATGCCGGTGAGGGCCGCCGCGGCTGCCAGCGAGGCGGCCACGTTGTTGCCGTCCCCCAGATAGGTGATCGTCCGCCCGCGAGAGGCCGGGAAACTCTCCTCGAAAGTAAAGATATCCGTCAGCGCCTGGCAGGGATGACGTTCGTCGGTGAGCCCGTTGATCACGGGGACGATCGCGGCTTCGGCGAAAGCCTCCACGTCCGCCTGCGCGAACGTCCGAATGACCACCGCGTCCACGTACCGGGACAGAACCCTCGCCGTGTCTTCGATGCTCTCGGAGGTCCCCAGTTGCGTCTCCCCCTGGCCCAGGTAGAGCGGCATCCCTCCCTGCTGATGGACCCCCACGCTAAAAGAGACCCGGGTCCGCGTGGAGGGCTTATGGAAGATCAAAGCCACGGTCCGGCCCGCAAACGCCCGGCCGATCGGCTCGCACTTGAGCTCGCGGGCCCGGTCGAGCACTCGGCGGATCTCTTCCGGGGACAGGTCCGTCACCTTGAGGAAATGCCGGGTCATTGCTGCTCCTCCGGGGTCTTGGCTTCGCCGGTCAACTCCTCCAAGAGAAAGTCGCCCACCCGCTGGATCTCCTCCGCCGTTACGGTCAGGGGAGACAGGAAGCGCAGCGTGGCCGGGGAGGTGGCGTTGAGCAGGATGCCGGCGTCCATCGCGCGGGTAACCGTTTCCCGCGCGATGGGAAGGGTGAGGTCCACCGCGGCCATCAGACCGAGCCGGCGCACTTCGCGCGCGGCTCCCTGCTCGACCAACCTCGCCAGCAGCTCCTCGAGTTGCCGGCCCCGCGACTCGACCCGTGCGAAGAGGCCGTCCTCCTCGAGCAGATCCATCACCGCCAAGGCGGCCGCGACCACGGTCGGGCCGCCGCCGAAGGTAGAGCCGTGGTCCCCCGGCCCGAGCACGTCCCAAGCCCGCGCGCCGACTATAGCCGCACCCATGGGGAACCCGCCCGCCAGGCTTTTGGCGACGGTGATAATGTCGGGCTCCAGATCGTACCGCTGGTAGGCGAAGGCGGCTCCGCAACGGCCCAGGCCGGTCTGCACCTCGTCGACGATGAAGAGGGCGTCGTTTTCGAGGCAGAGCCGCTGACCCTCGTGCAGGAAGTCGGGCGGAACCAGCCGCACTCCAGATTCGCCCAAGACCGGTTCGACCAGGAACGCGGCCACACGTCCCGCTTGAAACACTTCGCGCAGACCGTTCAGGTCTCCGGCGGTCACGTGGTGAAACACCTCGAGCGTCGGCGCGAAGGCCGCCTGCTTTTCCCGCTGTCCAGTAGCCGAAAGCGTGGCCATCGTCCGCCCGTGGAATGAGCGCTCCAGGGTGACGATGCCTCCGCCCCCCAGGTCCCGCACCCTCTTGCGCGCGATCTTGATAGCCGCTTCGTTGGCTTCGGCTCCGCTATTGCCGAAGAATACCTTTCCCCCGTTGGAAAGAGCGGAAAGGCGGCGCGCGAGCTCGGCTTGGCCTCGCGTGTAGAACAGATTTGAGCAGTGGATCAGGCGGCCGACCTGCTCCCGCACCGCTTCCACCACATGAGGGTGGCAGTGACCGAAGTTGCTGACCGAAAGACCGGTGACGAAATCCAGGTAGCGGCGGCCGTCGGCTCCTATCAGCTCACCCGCCTCGCCACCCACGACTTCCAGCGGCAGACGACTGTAAGTAGGCAGCACGTACTTCTCGTCGAGGGCCCGGGTATCCGCGCTGACGAAGGGCGCCGAGCCGGCTTCGTTGTTCGGCTGGTAGGGCGACATCAGGCTCCGCCCCCTCCCGCGTGGATCTTCGTGCCGATGCCCGCGTGATCGGTGAATACTTCCAAGAGTACCGAGTGGGGCACCCGCCCGTCGATGATGTGCACGGCTCCGACTCCTGCCGCGACCGCATCCAGCACTGCTTCCAATTTGGGAATCATCCCCTGGGAGACCTGCTCACTGCCGGCGAGTTCCCGGATCTCATCGGGCGTGCCTTCCGACACCAGGCTGTCGGGGTCCTCCAGATTGCGGTAGAGGCCGCCCACATCGGTCAGGAAGATGAGCTTCTCGGCCTTGAGCGCAGAGGCGATGGCCGCCGCTACCGAATCGGCATTGATGTTGTAGCTCTCTCCGTCGGCGCCGATGCCCACCGAGGCCACCACCGGTACGTAGTCACTTTCCAGCAGATCGAGTAGATCGGTGTTGATCTTCTCCACCTCCCCCACCTGGCCCAGATCGAGCAGCGTCCCGTCTGCGTCGCGGCGCTCGAGCTTGCGAGCCCGAATGAGCCGTCCATCGTCACCGGCAAGACCCACGGCGAGCGCCCCCTTCTGACTGATGAGGCCGACGATTTCCTTGTTGATCTTACCGACCAGCACCATCTTGGCCACCTCCATGGCGGCGGCGTCGGTCACCCTGAGTCCGCTCACGAAACGCACGGGCTGATCCAGCCGCTCCATCAGGGCGCTGACCTCCGCCCCTCCCCCGTGCACGATGATGGGCCGGATGCCCACGTAGCGCAGCAACGCCACGTCGGTGGCAAACTCCTCTTTCAAGTCCGCGGAGCGCATGGCTGCCCCGCCGTACTTTATGACCATGGTCGACCCGCTGAAGAGGCGGATGTACGGCAGAGCTTCGAGCAGGATCTCGACTCTCTTCTGGTAGTAGTCCTGGGTCACGCTACCCTCACGTATGGTATTCGGCGTTGATGGTCACGTACTCGTGCCCGATGTCGGAGAAGTAGGCCTGAGCCTCTCCCGGCCCCGCCCCCAGGTCGACCTCGAGGGGGACCTCAGAGCCCTTGACCGCGCATGCGAGCAGGGACGCCTCCTCGGGTGAAAGCTCCCGGCCGGCGGCGTCTCGGACCACCCGGACCCCGCCGATGCTCAGACCGGCGGCCGGGTAGGATTCTCCTGCGAGCGCGGCACCCACCGCGCTCAGGATCCTTCCCCAGTTGGGGTCCGCTCCGTGCAGCGCCGTCTTCACCAGCAGCGAGTCGGCGACCGCCCGTGCGGCCTTAACCGCCCGGGCTTCGTCCGGCGCCCCGCGCACCTCGATGCGGGCCACGCGCCGGGCGCCTTCCCCGTCGGCCAGCATCATCAGAGCCATCCTCAACAAGAGGCCGTCGAGCGCTCCCCCGAAGAGCGGCAGATCTCTTGACTGTAGTTCCACGCCCGAGGCCCCGCTCGCCAGGAGGAAGACACAGTCGTTGGTGCTCATCTCGCCGTCCACCGAGACCCGATTGAAACTGCGCGCAGCGGCTCCGGCCAGCAGCCGCTGCGCGTCTTCACTCGACAAACGCAGGTCGGTGGTCACCGCCGCGAGCATGGTGGCCATGCCCGGGGCGATCATCCCCGCGCCTTTGGCGCAGGCTCCCAGGCGTACGGTTCCCCCTGTCAAAGGGAGGTCGACCTGGCAGATCTTGGGGAAGCGGTCGGTGGTCATGATGGACTGAGCGAAGAAGCCTCCGCCCAGCCGGTCCAGCCGCCCCGCGGCCATGCGGATACCTTCGAGCACGGCAACCTGGTCCAGCGGTTTGCCGATGATGCCGGTCGAGGCCACGCCGACCGCCCTGTCGGCTACGGCCAGCAGTTCTGCAGTCGTTGCCCGCATCTGCCGGGCAACCTCCATCCCCGCGTCCCCGGTGCAGGCGTTGGCATTGCCGGAATTCATCACCAGGGCCTGGAGTCCGCCCACATCGCTCTGCTCACGCGAAAGCACCACCGGGGCCGCCGCGAAGGCGTTAGTGGTGAACACCGCCGCCGAGACCGATTCTTCCCGCCACTCCGTCGCGATCTCGACGATCCCCAGGTCGAGCGCCCCCGACTGCTTGAGGCCCGCCGTCACCCCGGCTGCGCGAAAGCCCTCGGGGTAGGTCACCCCGGTCCGCTCGGCCGCGCCGGCTTCCCACCGCACCCCCTCGGGCAGGGAAAGGAAGCGCGAGACCTCGGGGGAGTTCACTACCGGATGATCCGGGCCTGACCCCTCCGTGGCCGCGAGGCTCTGCCGGGAACTCTGCCGCGAACTCACAGCCGGCCCTCCAACCCCATGGTCTCGGCGAGGCCAAACATCAGATTCATGTTCTGCACCGCCTGGCCCGAAGCGCCCTTGACCAGATTATCGATCGCGGATACGACCTTGATGATCCCGGCCTGCCGGTCCACCAGCGGCGCCACCCGGCAATAGTTGGTGTACTGGACTTCGCTGAGCGCGGGAGCGTGCTCCCGGACCTCGACGAACGGCTCGCCCTGATAGAAGTCTTGATACCGCGCGCGCAGTGCCTCCTCATCGGGCATCTCCGCCCCCGCCGAGGGGCGGGAGTAGACGGTGCTGAGGATCCCCCGATCAACGGGCAGGAGATGCGGGGTGAAGCTGACCGGAACCTGGTGCCCCGCAGCCCGGCTGAGCTCGCCGATCATCTCCGCGACGTGGCGGTGGCCGATCTCTGTATAGGAACGGAAGTTGTCGTGCACGGTGGAAAAGTGGGTCTTGGCGCTGGGGGTCTTGCCCGCGCCCGAAACGCCCGACTTGGAATCGACCACGACTAGGTCGAGTTCCAGCCAGCCGGCGAGAGGCAAGACCGCCAAGAGCATTCCCGTGGGAAAGCAACCGGGGTTCGCCACGATGTTCGCCGCACGAATCCTCTCCCGATATCGCTCCGGGAGTCCGTATACCGCCTCTTGAACCAGGTCGGGCCGCGGATGTCGGAAGCCGTACCACTCCGGATAGTCCTCCGCGGGCAGGCGGAAGTCCGCACTGAGGTCAACCACCCTGACCCCCCGCTCGCGCAACTCCGCAACTATCGGGTGGGCCTGGGTATGGGGGTAGCAGACGAAGGCCACGTCCGTCTCCGAGACGATCGCCGGCTCGTAGGCCACGTATTCGGCCTCATTTCTGATCTCCGGGAAGACCTCGTCGACCCGCCGGCCCACGAAGGACGACGAGGTGAGAACCGATGCCTCGGCCTCGGGGTGGGCCTGAAGCATCCGAGCAAGCAGGGCCCCGGTGAAGCCGGTGGCGCCGATGACGGCGGCCTTTATCAAGCTGCTCCTCTCGCTGGGCGGGATGAATGCATAACTATACACCGTCCTGCAAACAAAGCAAGGGGAGCTATGAGGACGCGCGCGCCGATAAACGCGCATCCCCCGCGCGTGACCCGAAGCACGCTAGGAGCGCAGTTCGGCTCCCAGACGTTCGCGCAGGACCGGCAACATCTCGGAGCGCAGCCGGTTGATCTCTTCCTCGCTCAGGGTGCGCTCGCTGGAGCGAAAGGTCAGTCGCAGAGCGAGACTTCGCCGACCGGCGCCCACCTGAGGGCCCTCGTATACATCGAAGACCCGGGCCTCCCGCAGAAGCGGGCCCCCCGCTTCTGCCACCACTCGGAGTACCCGGTCGGCCTGCAGGTTCTGATCCACCACCAGGGCCAGATCCTGTTCGATGGCGGGGTAGGTGATCAGATCTTCGAACACGGTCAGACTGCTCCCTTTGGCGCAGAGCGCATCGAGGTCGAGTTCGGCGGCGATCACCCCCTCCGGCAGGTCGAAGGCCTGAAGAACCAGCGGATGGACCTCACCGACCCAACCGACCTCTTCCCCGTCTACAAGGACGTGGGCGGCCTTGCCCGGATGGAGGAAGGGCTTGTCGGTGCGGCCGAAGCTTGCCGTGACTGCCAGTCCTTCGAGTAAGCGTTCAACCAGACCTTTGCCCGCGTAGAAGTCCGAGGGACGGGTTTTTTCTTCCCAGTGCTCCTCAGCGATGGGACCGGAGAGGACGAAGCCCAGCCGGTTGACTTCCCGGGGCAGCCCCCCGCCGAATTCAGATGGCCGCTCGGGGTGAAAAGTACGCCCCACCTCGAACAGGTGAATACGCTCCTCGCGCATGGCGCGATTGCGGGCAGCCGCAGCCAGTAGACCGGGAAGCAGCATGGTGCGCATCACCGACTGCTCGACGCTCAGTGGATTGCGGATCGCCACCGGCTTGGCCTCCGGAGACTCCGCGGACAATCTCAGCGCGGTCAGCCAGACAGGGTCGATGAAGGAATAGACAACCGCCTGAGTCAGTCCCGCTCCGGCGAGCAGATCTTCGACGCGCCGTGCCTTGCGCTGTTCTTCGGTGAGCCCTCCCCCGCCGCTCCGCCGGCAGGGCTGAGTCGCGGGCAGGCGCTCGAGCCCGTAGATGCGAACGACTTCCTCGACCAGGTCGATCTCGCGCTCGAGGTCTAGACGGAAAGTGGGAATGGTGACCCGCAGCCGGTCTCCGGCGTCCTCCACCTCGCAGCCCAGACGGCGCAGGATGTCCGCCATCTCCGCCTTCGTCACCTCGATGCCCAAAATCTGGCTCACCCGGGCCACGCGAAGCTCCAGCTGCCACGGCTCCACCGTGGCCGCCTGGATGTCCACGGTTCCCCGCGAGACCTCACCACCGGCAAGCTCGGTCAAAAGGGCGCAGGCCATGTCCAGGGCGGGCGGAATCATGTTGGGGTCGAGTCCCTTTTCGAAGCGGGTCGAGGACTCGCTGCGCAGGCTGAGAGCGGACTCGGTCTTGAGTATGGAGAAACGGGCGAAGTTGGCCGCCTCGAGCAGGATGTCGGTAGTGCCGTCGGTCACCTCACTGTCGATACTGCCCATGATCCCGGCGATGACAGAAGGCTTCTCGGCGTCGGCGATCACCAGCATGTCGTCGGTCAGCGTGCGTTGAGTGTCGTCCAGGGTACGGATGCCCTCCCCCGGCTGGGCGCGGCGCACGATGATCTTTCCGCCGGCCACACTGGCCAGGTCGAAGGCGTGAAGCGGCTGTCCCAGCGACCACATGACGTAGTTGGTCACATCGACCACGTTGTTGACCGGCCGCATGCCCGCGGCGGTGATCCGAGCCTTCAGCCAGGTGGGAGACGGCCCCACCGTGACCCCACGAATCACCCGCGCCGCGTAACGGGGACAGAGGTCGGGCGCGGGGACCTCGATGGAGATGTCCTCCTCGACCGGCCGCTCACTCACGGGGAAGGCGAAATCCTGCTCCTCGACAAAGGGCCGTGCGGTGATGGCCGCGATCTCCCGGGCGAGTCCCTTGATCGATAGGCAGTCCGGGCGGTTGGGGGTGACCTCGACGTCAAGCAGCCAGTCGCTCACCGGCAGATGCTCGGCGAGCCGCTCACCCGCCTTCCACTCCTCGGGAAGCACCATGATGCCTTCGCTCTTGGCCTCGAACCCCAGTTCGGCGCCCGAAAGGATCATCCCGGAGGACTTGACCCCCCGCAGCTTGGCCTCGCCGATCTTCATGCCGTTGGCCAGCACGGCGCCCGGGAGGACCACCGCCACGGTCTGGCCGGCGGCTACGTTCGGTGCGCCGCAGACGATTATGCGCGGGGACTCCTCTCCCACGTCGACCCGGCAGACAGAGAGCTTGTCGGCGTCAGGATGCTTCTCCCTCTCCACCACCTTGCCCACCACGAAGTGCTTCTGGACAGCGTCGTCCTCCGGGGCCCCCAGCGGTTCCACCCGCTCCACCTCGGTGCCGGTGAGAGCCAGGCGCGAGGCCAGTTCCTCGGGAGGCAGCACGATGTCAACGTAGTCTCGAAGCCAGGAAAGGGGGGCTTTCACCGCCGGTCAACCTCCTCGCGGAACACACAGGCCATGGATGCAGAGCTAGAACTGACGCAGAAAGCGCAGATCGTTCTCGTAGAACAGGCGCAGGTCGGTCACGCCGTATTTGAGCATGGCGATCCGCTCCACCCCCATGCCGAAGGCAAAACCGCTGTACTCCTCCGGGTCGATACCCACGAAGCCGAATACGTTGGGGTCGACCATGCCCGCGCCCAGAATCTCCAGCCAGCCGCTGCGTTTGCACAGACGGCAACCCTGCCCGTTGCAGGCCATGCAGGAGACGTCCACCTCCACCGAGGGCTCTGTGAAGGGGAAATAGTGGGGACGCAGGCGGATCTGCCGCTCCTCGCCAAACATCTTCTTGGCGAAGGTGTCCAAGGTGCCCTTGAGGTCGGCCAGCGTCACTCCCCGGTCCACCACGAGCCCTTCGACCTGGTGGAACATGGGAGTGTGCGTGGCGTCCGAGTCCCGCCGGTAGGTCTTGCCCGGAGCGATCAGGTAGAGAGGCGGCGGCTGCTGCTCCATCACCCTCACCTGAACCGGCGAGGTGTGCGTGCGCAGCAAGATGGTTTCGTCCACGAAAAAGGTGTCGTGAAGCGAACGGGCCGGGTGATCCTCTGGGTGGTTGAGCGCCTCGAAGTTGTGATAGTCGGTCTCGATCTCCGGGCCCTGGACCACGTCGTAGCCCAAACCGACAAAGATGTCCTCGATCTCGCGGCGGGTCTGCTCGATCAGGTGAAGATGCCCGAGAGGCCAAGGCCTCCCCGGCAGGGTGACATCCACCCGGTCCTGTTCCAGTCCCTTCACCAACTCGGCCTGCTCGAGGTCTTTTCGCGCCGACTCCAGCGCCTGCTCGAGTTCGCGCTTGACCAGGTTACCGAAGCGGCCCACTTCCGGACGTTCCTGGGGAGGGAGTTCGGGAATGCTGCGCAGCAGGTTGGTCAGCTCGGCCTTTCGACCGAGGTAGCGCACCCGCAGGTCTTCCAGTTCCGCCAGCGTGCGGGCGGCTTCGAGGTCGCGCAGCCCCCGCTCGTAGATCTCCCTGAGGTCGGGGCGGGTAAGCCCCTGCAAGATGTGATTGTCGACCGGAATCGTTGCCTCCTTGGAGCACCACTCGGACAGAGCCCTTTACCCGCGGCGCCGTCGGGGTACGCTAGCAAAAGGGGGTTACCTTTGCCAGTCGACGACCAGGAGAAGAGCGGTGGAATACGACATCGAGGTCCGCGAGCTAGAGTCCCGGAACATCGCCGCCATTCGCAAGGTGCTCCCCATGGAGGAGCTGCCTGCATTCTTTCAGGACACTTTCCCCGGCCTTTCTTCGCTCATGATCGAGTTTGGAGTTCCGCTGGCCGACCCGCCCCTCGCCGTCTACCATGAGGTGACTGAGGAGAGCGTGGAAGTCGAGGCAGCCGTCCCCTTTGCCGAGCATCCTCCCGGCGGCACCCCCCGGGCTTACAAGGGCATCGCCATCGTCTACCGCGAGTTGGAAGGCGGACCAGCGCTTTACGCCATGCACAAGGGGCCCTACGAGAAGCTGGGGGGCCTCTATCAGGCCCTCGAGGAGTGGCTCGAGGAGCACGGCCGAAAGCCGCGGGGGCAGACCTACGAGATCTACCTCACCGACCCGGGGCTGCAGCCTGATCCCGAGGAGTGGCTGACCGAGGTCTATATGCCTCTCGAACCGGGACCGGAGAGCTCATAGAGAAAGATCGAAGCGGCCATCGCCAGGTTTAGCGAATCGAAGCGGGCCTGGCCGATGGCAACCTCGCGAACCCTCTCGCTCGGAAAACCGGCCGCGCGCGCTGCCTTTAGCATCTCCTCCAAGCCCCCGCGTTCGCTGCCCAAGACCAATAC
>Ga0209386_1000775_pt1 | contig 14566 bp, 12 predicted proteins | sample NGEPertwo_FD_184510 | JGI IMG/M metagenome (GOLD analysis project Ga0209386, IMG submission 184510) | Arctic peat soil microbial communities from the Barrow Environmental Observatory site, Barrow, Alaska, USA - NGEE Permafrost154B-two... | ecosystem: Environmental > Terrestrial > Soil > Wetlands... | reverse complement strand
TTATATTGGATAACTCAAGTTTATAAATATGTTTGCCTCCGTATAACGGTCCTTTAATAAAACTCCTCCTGCAGGAGCCAGGACATCTTTATCTAAAAGCAAAAAATGAGCTTGATTCCTTCGGGCACCGCATACATCTCCAGACAGGAGCTTGGAGATGTATGCGGGTCAAATAAACTCCGCTATTAATTTTCTATCTCGTATAGACATTACCTTAATTAGAGATAATTTTCCAGCTGGATACATATCTAAATATCCTTAACTAATTTTAATACAATTCATAATAGCTTCTAATCAGAGTTTTGCTTATCAAGATTGACCAGTATAGTATTTCCCGCAACTCCTTATAACATAAAAACAACCTCAATAGCTGAAACACCAACTTATCGTCAAATTGGTATTCCAAATTCGTCCCAACCATGTGAATGATAATAATCTTTTAACATTTAGTTAAGTGTGGTAGATTTTCCCTAAAACCTCCTCCACGAGGATGCATTAATAATCTTGCCGGTAAGTTATTAATTTTTCTACTAATTTACCCTCTTACACTATAGAGTTTTTTTGACTAAGGATTCCTTTTTGGTCAAATATTAAACAGTAATTAAATTGAGACTCTTTGGTAAAAGTTTTACCCGCATGATACAAAAATGCATATTTATTCAATATAGAAAATCAGCATACTCATTGAGACGAGTGAAATCCAAGATTTTTAATACTTTTTATTTTGAAACGATAAAGTTTGCAGTTAATCTACACTAGATACAAAAATACATATTTCAGGTTATTAACTAGACCATTAGAAACAATCATTCCAATTTTTTTACATCTTTTACTTACTCTATCTTAATATTACGTTTATATATACTCCACTTCTAATACATCTAAAGCGTAATACCCAATATAAAAAAATTTTAGGTATGGTTCTGAAAAAATATCTAATCCTTCACATATAAAATAGATATTCAGTTATACATTTATAATCGCTTTTTCCTATTATTTAATATTCGAGAAAAGGATGTCTTTGTAAAAGAAAAGCACATATAATATTGAAGTGAACATAATATAATTAAATATTATTTCAATAATTATATTTCTTATATAATTTATACAAATCATTGACAACATCTAAATAATATAAATAACGGTTTTCCCATAATTCTTGCTCTCCCTTATCGTTCCGATATTCATTTTTTGGTTTATACAATTTGTTAATATTGTTTTCAAGGTTACTGTAAACACCTACTCCATATCCGGCTAAAATCGCTGCTCCAAAAGTAGCTGCTTCTTCATTTTGAGGAACTTCGATATTTCTTCCAATTATGTTTGCTTTAATCTGCATCCATAAATCGGATTTAGCAGCTCCACCTACTACTCTAATTTTTTCAAACCTGTTGTTAAAAATTTTTTCACTCGACTCCAATTGTTCTTTTAATTCAAAACTTAAGCCCTCAATCAAAGCCCTTGAAAAATCCTTAAAAGAATGATTGTCTTTTATGCCAACAAAGGCACCTCTGACATGCGGATGACCAATTTTACCCCTTATATATGGTATATAAAGTAAACCCGATACCCCAGAAGAAGATTTTATAACTTCATCCATCATTTTTTCATAAATATTTTTATGATCATCTCTAGATGTCTCTTTTAACTCCGTACCGAAATTATTTAGAAACCATTCAATCGACCCACCGCAAGCTTGTATTGATGATATAACCCGATAAAGTAAATTTCCACAATGGGGATAAATACTAAGACCCTGATTTCTTATTAGTGGATTAAAATCTTTAACAGCAAACATGGTTACTTCGGCAGTTCCCATTGAATTCAAAATTACTTTCTGGTCAAAAACATTCACTCCTATCGATGCACAAGCATGATCATGACCTCCTAACACAACAGGAATACCTTTATCCAAATTTGTTTCTTTTGCTGCTATTCCGTTTACTTGTCCAACCACTTTACCACCAGAATATGCTTCAGGAAAAATACATTCAGGTATATCCAACTCTTCTAAAATTGCATCAGCCCAGCCTAGCTTATTGATGTCAAACGCCATAGTTCTTGATGCTATCGAATAATCAGTGGCAAACTCCCCGGTTAAACAATAGACAATATAATCTTCCATTGACAACCATTTATGTATTAATTTAAATAATTCAGGTCGATTCTCTTTAAACCATAACACTTTATTTAAACCATATTTTTCAGAGATAAATTGGCCTGATGTATTATATAAATATTTTTCTCCAAAAATATTTATTAACTTTTTAACCTGTGGTGTCGTTCTCTTGTCATACCATGTAATTATATCTGCTAATGGATTTCCTTTGTTATCAACCGGGACTCCTGCTTCTCCCATTGAAGATATACCTATAGCTTCCACCTGTTTTATGTTTTTCGAAGAAAGCACTTCTTGAAGACAGGAACATACTTTATTCCAAATATATGTAGGATTGTATTCACTATACTCCTGCCTTGAATGATAAACTTTCATTCTTCTTTTGACTATCTTTATTAATTCTCCACATATACTATAAGCCGCAACCTTTATATTAGTTGTTCCAATATCTATTCCTATTAAACACTTCATTATATCCACCTCTTAAAGTAATATCTTCTAATCTCTCAATTTATCTTACTAAATAAGCAAATTAGTTTGCTATCCAAACATTTACAGAACAGGAATTAAATTATATGTGCAAAACAAATATTTACTATTCAATTACAACCTAAATATATTTTATATTTATTAATTATGAATTATAAATTTTAGTAATTTTAAATATACGCGTGCTAACTTGACTCTTTGGACTTTGAACAATTCAAGATTCTCCTTACCTAAATCCTGGCTGGATCTGTTGAAATTTAACATAGCCAAATATACATTTTTCATCTATTCCTAACCGATTAGTGAATCAAAGTACACCCATCAGCCAGAAAATCTAAAAAACGCTCGGAAGAAGAATAGAATCACTTACTATTGGGAAGGTATGCTGTAAAACCATATTACTGACAGAAACCTGATAAACCTGACTGTGGTGTACGAGAGATATATACTAAAAGAGAAACAAGGAAGTCATAATCTTTCCGTTTTTCGCACGAATCAAAGAGGTCATGGTGATTTTCTTTACCAAATAGAATTAGACAGTTAGTCTTTATTACACAGGTAATCAATTTTTAATACCTATTTGAGAACCACGCCACAGTCTCATTAAAAAAGCAAATAACACCAAAAGAACGGAATTACACCAATAGTATCGAAAACTTTTGGCCTTATGAAGAACAACCCAGTTGTAATAATAGCATTGCAATTCCAAGAGATATTTTTAGCGCTATCTGAAGGAGATTGAATGGCAAATTAGTATCGGTCATGCGAATCTCATTTTACTTATTGTACTACTTATATAGATTACTCAATCAATAAAATTCAATTATTAAAGAGCATAGTTAGTACAATTATATTTAGGCGTTACCAGGATTTTTAGTCAAAATAACAATCCAGTTAGATAATAGCTTTTTTAATTCCTGTTATATCACAAAAATTAATTAGTTCCTGTTTTACATCTCCATAAACTATTAAGATATGGTGTTCAACAGCCTCTTCAATCAATACATTAAAAAATTTACTTAATTCAACATCCGGTTCAATTAACGCCCCAGCCCTTCGAGAAACCAAATCGGTGGATTTTATCACCTTGCCGGTACTTATAAACATCTTTAATGTATTTTCTCCCGGGAATGCGGTAATTTTAGCCATAGTTATCCTACCAGGTTTTAAGGTGATTTGCAGATCTACAGTAACATTATTGTCAGAAGGAAATAAAGCAATATCTTTAAAAGATTCCGCAAGAGAAAATGCAGCTTCTCCTGCATGATACAACACAAATGCTTTTTCTTCCAAAGAACGTATTTCCCCACAAAAAGTCGGGGTTTTGGTTAGATGTTGTAATATTAATGCAGTAATAGTTGCCGATATATCAACTTCCTGTATACACACTATACCTTCTTCGTTTAACAAGGAGGCATTAAGACCACGGTCAAAATCTTTATAATTAGTCAATTCGGGCCAAGACCGAATGGTAATTGCATCTAGTTTGTACTTTTCAATTATTACTTTCATAGTCAAATACCATTTCATTGCATTGATCAGTACGGATTCGCTAACTTTCTTCCTTTTAATCTGAGATATTTTTACATCAATAAGGTTTTTCGCTTTAATGGCATCAATTTCTTCAAAGACTTTTACTAGTTCTAGTGTATCTAAATATAATATGCCCGGAACAAGTTTTCTTAGCTGAAATTCATTGACGATAGTATCAACTTGTCCTGGATTATAATTCCCAATAACTCCAATAGTTTGCTGGTGGAGATATTTTTTTAAGCATGCAGTTTTGCAAAGCTTGATTATTTTTTCTTTGGTATTATTACAATCCGCTTTACCAATAACAGATAAGAATTTTTTATCAAAATGTTTCATATTTCGAGAAGTCGCAATATAGCTAAGTATCGATAAAGGAGTCAAAGGGTGTTTATTAGCAGACCATATAATAATTGGACAATCCAGTTCGGCGGCAAGTACCAAGGGTAAACCTTCAGCACAATAACCCACTAAATAAAATATAACGATATCAACCTCATTTTTTTTTAAGTTTCTTACAATTTTAATCAAATCGATAGGCAAAACGGGTAATTCCTCTACAATATATAAGTCTAAAGGCCACTTTTTTATCTTTGGAATAACTTCTTCTTGTACTTCTTTAGCGTGTACTATATGATTCAATTCTGGGTGATCAAAAGCAACAAAACCCACCTTACACTTAGTCATATTACTACCTCCTATTTAGGTTTTAATTTAATACACATATTATGTAAAAAAATAATCCTAATTTACATATTTATATTCTAATTTGAAATTTAAATACTAGATATCGAATACTTCTGTTAAGATCTGTTAAGAAAAGATTGATTCTATTTGATAAATATTGACGGTAACCATAGTACTATTTGTGGAAAATAAATGATTAAAACTACAATAACTAATTCAACCATAATAAATATACTTAATGTCTTTAACGCTTTTTCAGGAGCATGTTTTATAATCTTAGCTCCAATCAGTAAACACAAACCAAAGGGTGGTGTCACTAAACCTATTGCTAAAGTTACTATAGATACCAATCCAAATTGAATGGGATTAATACCAAGCAGATCAGCCGCGGGACCCAACATTGGTAAAAATATTAACATAGCAGGAGTCGCATCCATAAACGTACCAACTATCAAAAACACACCTGTAACCAATAGTAAATATGTTTGTGGTGTAAAATTCATGCTGTTAATTACTTTCATAATGAAATTAGGAAGTTGATAATACGCAATAATATATGAAAATACCATTGATGTACCGATACAAAAAAGAATCAATCCTGTCGTAATTCCCGTTAATTTAAAAACACTAATAAGTTTTTTTAAATTAACAGTTCTATAAATAAAACAACCAAAAATTATAGAATATACCGATGTTATTAAACCTGCTTCAGTTGCCGTAAAATATCCACTCAAAAGACCAAAGATAACAATAACAGGAATAAGGGCTGGAGCAATACCTCCTTTTATTGCAGATAAAGTTTCTTTGAATTTATATTTTCTTTCACGAGGATAATCATTTTTGAGAGCATAAACATAAACTATTCCCATTTGACCTAAAGCAAGCAAAACGCCAGGTATTATTCCTCCAATAAACATAGCTCCTACTGAAACACTTAAAATTGAAGCATAAACAACCATCATAAGACTTGGCGGAATAATTACTGCCATTGTCGAAGAAGCAGCAGTCACTGCAAGTGTGAAATTTTTACTATATCCTTTCTTGAGCATAGCCGGCATCAGAATTGAGCCAATCCCTGATACATCTGCCTGAGAAGAACCGGAATTTCCTGCAAAAAGCATACTGACTACAATGTTTACATGAGCCAATCCTCCACGGAATCTACCAACCAAAGCGTCCGAAAGTCTAATTAAGCTTTCGGTGATTCCACTAGCATTCATCATCAATCCGGTAAACATAAAAAACGGAATAGCTTGCAAAGGAAAACTATTCATACCAGAAAAAGATCTAGCAACCAAATTCCATAAGTCAACATCTCCAAAAGTCACCATAATGATCGCGGAAGCAACAGCTAAAGCATAGGCTATTGGAACAGATAAAAAAACTAAAATAAAAAAAATGCTTACAACTAAAATGCCCGGTACCATATCATAATACTCCTTTTTTGTATTTAGTTTTTTAAAACATCCAGTGAATCCAATTAAATAATTTCATAATCTGTATCCAATATACCCAATACTGCTAATATTTTTTCTATTGAATAAATCAAACTTAAAGAGGCTCCGATAGGAACTGAAATGTAAATCCATGTACTAGGTAATTTTGTTAAAGGAGAAATAGTCATCATTCCCAATTTTGTAAAATCGTAACCAATCCGTAGCATAATAACAGAGACTATTAAAACCAATAAATATACCATTAGAGACAAATATTTTTTCCCGGTTTTCTTAAAGCGCTTACTAACTACATCAACTAAAAAATGTCCACCTTGCTTAACACCAATACTCGCACCTAAAAACCCAACCCAAATAAAACATCCAGTGCTAACTTCTTGGTACCAAGGAAAATAAATTATTGGCCAAAATCTACCAATAACTGATAAAAATACCATAGCCATCATAACCGCTACAAATAAAGCTAAAAATGCTAAAGAAACTTTTTCTAATAATTTAGTTAGGTATAGCAACCGGTTAATCCTCCTTTTGATAAGATAGAATGCCGCGGGGGCATTGCCCCCCCCCGCGGCATTCCTCCAATTGGATAAGTAGTGTGTTGTACAAACAAACTAAAGATAATCAAAATATTGATTGTTTAACAATAGGCTCAATATTTTTCTTCTAAAGAATTGTTTATCATCAGCTTGTCTACTTACTCAAGGTACTAAGTTATTATTTATTGATACTTTTTAACGATATCATAAACCCAAGTCAAACCATTCTCTTGTGAAAACCTCTCTACAAGAGGTATAGTAGCTTCAATGAATGGTTTTCTATCGACTTCATAAATTTCAATTCCTTCTTCCTCAAACACTTTTGCATATTCTTGTTCTAAACTCTTTTGTGCTTCGAAAAATATCTCTGATGTTTCCTTGCCTAATTCAAGCATGAGTGTTTGAATGTCTTCTGGTAAAGATTCCCATGTTTTGCGCGGAATTATTAATGGATTTGGCATAAAGAGATGGTGAGTTAGTGCAATATATTTAATAGTTTCATTAAATTTATTATTAAATGTTGCAGTAAAATCTTGCTCTGCTCCATCTACTACTCCGGTCTGTAATGCAGTATATAGTTCCGCAAAAGCTACTACGACTGGATTTGCCCCCTGTATTTTCCAGGTTTCAAAATTAATTGGAGACTTAAAAACTCTCATTTTAAAATCTTTCAAATCATCAGGGGACATAACTTTCTTATCAACTAAAAGAAGGTTACGATCACCAGAAGTAAACATACCAATCATGATTAGATCTCTTTTTAAAAGAAGATCAGTAATAATATCTCCTACATCCCCAAATATAGCTTCCTCAAATTTTGGATAATCTGCAAATAAATATGGTAAAGCAAAGAAATCCATCTCTGGCACTAATGGTGCAATATTTCCGCAAGAAACGTTTAATAGGTTAATTTCCTTTCCCATCATCGCGTTTTGAAGCATTTCTAGTTCAGATCCCAACTGACCATTCATATAAAGATCTATTTTTACTCTTCCACCGGAGCGTTTTTCCGCTTCTTCGGCCATCCATTTTAAAGCAACATTATATGGATGTGCTGCCGGATGCATAGTTCCTGTTATAAACTTATACTCTGGTTCTACAGCATTCCCCTGGAATACAACTGAAAATAAAGTCACTACTGATAAAATTAACACTATCATTAATTTTCTTCTAAACATAATACTCTCCTTTTTAAATTTAAATTTATTATATTAAAAATATAATTTACTTAATTTTTCTATAGTTCGTTCCACCTCCTTATTAAAATTTCCTTGATGTTTTTTTCCTCAAGTCTATTAACATCAAGGAGTTCCCAAACACCAGGCCAAGTCAAAACTTTCTTTACAACATCTTTATCCATCTTTTCTAAAAGTTCTGCGAAGGAACATAAATTATTTGAAATATTTTCAAGTTTTTTAGCTAGGAATTGTTGTGCATCTTTTCTATCTTTAGGGTAACCAGAACCCTTTTCAACACTAAGCAACCTTTCAAAAACAAATTTTAAATTAATTTCTCCAGCCCAACCATAACCTTGATTTAATGCTAAAGAAATACAATTTCCGTTATTTATCTGGGGAAACAACCAAGCATCAAGTGAATTTAAAATATGACCACAGAAAACGCCCGGAAATTTGTTTGCTGCTATAGCCCAACCCTGACCGGTGCCACAACCACCAATCACAAAATCAATTCTTTTAGTATTTAAAAGAAGGGCTGTCATAAATCCAGTATCAATATATGTTAAATCATTGTTATCGCCTGAATTTTTTCTTACCCCTAAATTATATACTTCATGGCCAAGGCCGTCCAAAGCATCAACTATGTCCTTATTCTTATCTCCTGTGCTTCTTTCATTAATAATAGCTAACTTCATAAAATCCTCCCTGTATTATAGTCATAAAATTACTACTAAATAAATCTAATCTAATTTGATATTTGCATACCCCCTTTAGGCTTTAATTCATTTTTTAAGTATCATAATTATTCGTTTCTTATATCATGCTTTACCTATACATCCAAAAATATTCATTTTATTAATTACCTCTTTCTCAACTGCTTCCATACAACTTTTAAAAAGCTGAATTTGGCAATGAAGATTCGGATTTTTTGAAAGTTCTGTTCTAAGTACATCTGTAAATACTCTTCTTAAATATGTACCAACATTAACCTTTTGTATCCCATTGGGACCTAATTGCTTTAAATCTTCCTCAACTACTCCCGATGAACCATGCAACACCAAAGGAATGCGAGTAATTTCTTTGATTTTTTTAAGTCGTAAAAAGTCAATCCTAGTTTCTTGTTTTTGCATACCATGAATTGTCCCAATTGAAATAGCACATGCATCAATTCCAGTATCCTCTATAAATTGTGCTGCTTGTTCAGGGTCGGATAAAAGCGTTCCGCAATCATTTTTTTCATCTTTCCATCGTCCAACTCGACCGATTTCCGCTTCAACAGAAATATCTAAAACATGCGCAACTTTTACAATTTCTCTAGTTTTCGCTACATTTTCTGCGTATGGAAGCATCGAGCCATCATACATCACCGAACTATACCCTTTGCTTATTGCCTCAATGAGTATTTCGAAAGTAGATGAATGGTCTAAGTGAAAACATACCGGTACTTTGGCCTTTTGGGCACGCCTGCGTATAATATTCGCTAAATCTTGCATGTTACTGTGTTGCACAGCCAACAAATTCGTCATCAATATAACTGGAGAGTTAGTTTCTTCTGCCGCCTTCAAAACAGCAGAAATATCCTCAATGTTAAAAATATTAAAAGCACCAACCGCATAATTTCCCTTTTTAGCTTTGTTAAGCATTTTATTAAGATTTACTAAAGCCAAATTCTCAACCTCCTTGAGTTTTTTATTAATAATATTAGAGCGTAGAAGACATATTCACGGTAAATTTTATCATATTATCATTATTGGAATAATCAAGATAAAATTAACAGTGACTTATCAAATCATCATTAATCATTCCTTGACTTGAGCAATGATTACTTCTACACCAAAATTTCGAATCTCATCTATAATAGCCATATCCACCAAACTACTCGTTATTAAGATGTCAATATCTTCAAAAGATGCAAAAGATCTTAAACCTTGGCTGTTAAACTTACTGTAACCTGCTACAACAACAACCTTTTTTCCTATAGAAACCATAGCTTTTTTTAACTTCTGTTTCATATATGTTGGAACTACTAAATTTATTTTTAAGTGATATTCCAGTAGTTCCAAGAAAAACAATATCAGCATTATATTTTTCTAAATCCATAACTGTCTGCGGACCAACCAAGCTCATTGTTGTTTGAATTAATTAACCGCCAGGCAAGTATACAGAAGAAGTTTTGCTATAAATGCATTCATTAGCAACATTTATACTATTGGTTATAAAAAACATGTTTTTTAATTTTTTTAGATACCTTGCAATACACCAAGTAGTTGTTCCAGCATCAAGGACGATAATTTGATTACTCTTAATCGGCTCAGCAGCTTTCTGACCAATTTTATCTTTTTCTGCAAAATTTTTCTCTTTTCTTTTTAAAATAGAGGGAATTGAATCAATAGCATTCCGTAGTTCATCCTGAAAAACTGCACCTCCGTAGATTTTTTTTACCACATTAATCTTTTCTAGTTGAGTTAAATCTCTACGGATTGTTTCTTCTGAAACATTGAATAAATTAACCAAATCTGCAACTCTAACGAAATTTTTTTCCATTATTATTTCTTTGATTTTGTTTCTACGATTTTCTGGAACCATATATATTCCACCTTTTTGTTTCCAAGGATAAAAATAAATAAAATTAAGCATATTTATAAAGGCAAGGTCAGCATTTTTTCAATTCACTTATTTCTTTAAAGCTGATAAACTTTCTTGTTTGTTCGAAAGTAGGTATCGCATTTCTTCCTCCTAATCCTGTGCAGGATAAAGCAGCAAATGCAGAAGAAAATTTTAGATTATCCAATAGACTCCAACCCTTCAGATATCCAAATAAGAACGCGCCATGAAAATTATCACCTGCACCGGTTGTATCTACTGCTTTGACTGGATATGCAGGAAGCTTGATAAATTCTTTGTTATAATAAGATGTTAATCCATTCTCTCCCTGTGTTACCACAATGGTTTCTGGTCCTTTTTCGTGGAACGTTTCACACACTTCCTTAAGTAAATTAAAAGTAAAGGCATTTTTTATTGTTTTTTCGTCTATAATAAGAATATCTACGAAAGGTAAAATTTGAAACAAATGATCAGCCGAAATATTTCCTCCATCCAAAGAAACTTTAGCTTTTGTTTTTGTTTTAGTATAATATGCGATTTCTATAGCCAACGCAAAGCGGTTAGCATCAAGATGAATCATAGAAGTGTCCATTAATATATCTTTATTAATCAAGGTAGGATCTAAAAATTTTAAACATCCGCCATAATGAGTTATAGCCCTTTTCCCACTATTTTTTTCTACATGAATAACGCTAAAGGGAGATATTCGACCTGGCATAATTTTTAATTCAGTAAGATCAATATTATACTCCTTTAATTCTTCATATATTTTTTTCCCTATATCATCATCGCCTATCGCACTGATTAAAGCCGTTTTCATACCCAGTTTTTGTAGAGCAACTGCAGCCGTTGCCGCAGGCCCGCCCCCACTTTCCAATTTATGTAAAGCCTTTATTCTCTGGTCACTAGAAGGAACCTTATCTACCAAAAATAACAAATCATATGTGGCTGTTCCACAAAAAACACAGTCATATTTTGCCATTAATAAATCCTCATTAAGTTTATTAGTTAGTTTTATTTTTAGAATATTATAATTACTTAATTAGCAGTATAATTTTATCCTCATATTTGTTCTTTTAATAAGCTCTATTCCGCGAATCAAATAAAATTATTTTATTTCTAACAATCTTCTTGACTCCATTTCTAGCATGATCTAGATATTTATAAATATCGTATTTACTATGGTCGGTCGAGGTTATACTATTAATAAATGCCCTACGTATCTCCGTTGCGACATTTATTTTATTAATTCCTAGCGATATTGCCTTCTTAATTAGATGTTCCGGAATCCCTGAACCACCGTGCAGAACCAATGGTATCTCCGTTAATTTATTTATATCAGACAAAAGGCTAAAATTAAGCTTTGGCTCACCTTTATACCAACCATGAGCACTTCCTATGGCAATCGCTAAAGCATCAACATCTACCTCTGTAAGAAATTTCTTTACATCTTCAACATCTACTGTTTTAGCATTCTCTTCTTCAAGGGATATGTCATCCTCTACTCCAGCAATTCTTCCAAGTTCAGCTTCGACCGAAATACCAACAGGATTAGCTGCTTCTATAACTTTTCTAGTAAGTCTAATGTTCTCTTCGAGAGGGAGATGGGAGCCATCTATCATCACAGATGTAAATCCTTCGCGGATACATCTAATAACTTGACCATAAGAAGAACCATGGTCTAAATGTAGGGCTATTGGTAAAGATAATTCATTTCCAATTCTTTTTGCGACAGCTGTAAGGGCTTCAAAATTTCCATTTTTTATTGCGCCTTGCCCAATAGCAAGGATTACTGGTGAAGACTCTTCGTAAGCAACCTGTAATACGGCCTGGATGATTTCCATATTATCTATGTTGAAAGCGGGTACTGCATAATTTTTCTTTTTTGCATCTTCTAAAATATCTTTCATGGATAATAAGGGCATATTGTTCAACTTCCTTTTCGTAAAATTTTAAAATAAGTTTTATTTATAATTCTCATACTGGCTATCAAACAAAACATAATCAACTGAAAATTTAAAAAAACAACTAATTGTTTAGCAAGTCAATTGTCTATTTTTATATTCTTTTATAAAAGTACAACCAAGAATACGGCGTTGACCTTATCCAGCAAGAGTGCGGAGAAGGTTCAATTGCCCGGTAGTAAAACAGAAGAAGAGTTATCTCTTCAGAGTAACTGTCAGAGACTAAGTTGCACCACTCTCGACTTATCACTAAAATGGAAACCTCCTAGTATCAAGAGTTAGCCAGTAAAAGAGCCGGGATAGAGGGTATATTTTCTGTACTAAGAAGAAGGTATAGGGTTAATCATCTACTGATAAGGGGATTAGTACGGGTAAAGGTCTACTTAGGGTATAAGATATCGGCAATAAACTGTAAGAGATTGATAAAAGGGTTGATAAATAAGCCTATACCTGAGCTTTCTATTCTCTTATTTAACCATTTATTTTCGCTATTTAGTTTTCAAAGGACATACAGAGTTAAATTTGCCGCTTAGGTAAAAATTTTGTATTAAATAGTTTTTGGGAAATAAACACAATTATAGCTATTGTATTTTTTTCAATACTTTAACAGCCATTTCTACTCCTAACCTTGGACTTGTTAAAACAGGTACAGGAGTTTCACCTAATTCGTCTATTAATGGAACCATACTCCCCTGGGCACAGACAATGACATCTACTTCTTCGGCCAGCTCTTTGATACCTTTAATAACCATTTTATTATGAGTTTTTATATCTCCGCTTCTCAGTAGATCAAAAGCACCTTCACATAATTTTTCGGTAATCTGAATCTCTTTTTTTAGTTTTTCAGCGGTCTTTTTAACCAGACGAACTGTTGGCCCCAAAGTCGTTTGCAAAGTGGCTATAACACCAATTCTGGCACCTGTTTTGCAGGCCACTTCTGCCATCTTCTCATCTATTTTTACCAGTGGAATATCAACCAGTTGTGCTGCAATATCAGCAGCTTCTCCTACTGAAGAACATTGACTAAAGATAAGATCGGCTCCTATTACCTCTGCCTGTAGGGCATAAGCGCAAATTCTTTTTTTAACAGCAGTTGTGACACCTCCATTTTCTAATACCTCTGCAAGTAGACTGTCATCAATAATATTTCTAACACAAACTTCTGGCGCTAATTCGGTAAATAAATTCTTTAAATCCTTGACAGAAACATCACTGGTATGAATTATAACCACCTTTTTTTGCTTATTTTCCTTAACCATTTTTATTATTCTCCCCCACTTTTTTTTAATTTATTTATTTGTAAAACCAACTCAGATTTTTCATCATGTTTTCAAAATAATCAACCTCTTCTTTATTACTCTCTTTTCTACAGATTATCTCTAAACCGACGATTAACTCAGAGTTTTTATATATTTCCTTTATGGTTTCCAGAATATCATTGATTTTTTCTATACTTATCTCTCCGCCCTCAGTTCCAAATTCAGGGTGTTTATCACCATATAAATCTGAAGTCTTATCCTTGACAATACAATTGGCCAAATGGATATGATTGCAATAAGGGAATGCTTTTTTTATAGAATCAATTGGTTCCTCGTCTAACTGTCTTAAATGACTCGTATCCATGGTTAAACCAAAATTTTTGTATTCTTCTCTTATCTCCCTTACCAGTTTTATCGCCAAATCCGTGTTTCCAATCAATGAAAAAGAATCAACTTTTGTGTCTCCGGGTTCTAAGTTAAGATATAATTTGTAATCTTTAGTTGAGACATCTATATATTTTAAAAGTTCTTCAAGTGATTTTTTAAGATATTTATAAGCAATGTTATTTTCTCCATTATCCGGACGCCTTCCGCTATTTACCAACAGACTATTTGAGCCATAAAAATAGGCATCATCGATACATTTTTTCATTTCTTGAACTGATTCTTCTCTCAGATCTTTATTCGGAGAAGATAAATTTAAATTTTTCTGTTTGGCAGCCATCGCTCCAAGATAGATACTCTTT
>Ga0209386_1000773_pt1 | contig 14577 bp, 13 predicted proteins | sample NGEPertwo_FD_184510 | JGI IMG/M metagenome (GOLD analysis project Ga0209386, IMG submission 184510) | Arctic peat soil microbial communities from the Barrow Environmental Observatory site, Barrow, Alaska, USA - NGEE Permafrost154B-two... | ecosystem: Environmental > Terrestrial > Soil > Wetlands... | reverse complement strand
AATATATACTTGGCATCTCCGGCTACGGTAGCTGCATCTGCAATTAGTGGAAAGATTAGCGATTGTAGGGAATATTTATAAATAATGTATTTCCTAATTTGAGAAGTTGAAAAAATTAATAAATAAACTAAAAAAAATAAAGTTCAATATTTAAGGGGGGAGAGTATGTTATTAAAAGGTAAGGTGCATGTATTTGGAGATGATATAAATACAGATTATATCATCTCCAATCGATATAAATTAACTATTAATGATGAAAAAGAATTTGTAAAACATTTTATGGAAGATATATATCCTGGTTTTTATAAAAAGATTAGTAAAGGAGATTTTATAGTAGGCGGGGAAAATTTTGGTTGTGGTTCATCTAGAGAAACAGCTCCTATAATTGTTAAAAAATCCGGAATTGCAGCAGTGATTGCAAAATCTTTTGGCAGGATATTTTTTCGGAATTCAATTAATATTGGACTCCCAGTAATTACTTGTAATACTGACTTAATTAATGACGAGGAAATAATTTCGGTTGACCTAGAAAATGGAACCATAACAACTAAAACCCAATCTATTAATATCACTCCTCTACCTAATGCAATGAGAAAAATACTATTTTCAGGAGGGCTGGTAAATTTTGTGAAAAACTTTAAAGGTGACAAGAAAGAAATATTTGATAAGATAGGATAAAAATAATAACCGGAAATAAAAAGCTTTAAAATGAATTTTTTATAACAACTTTAATCCGGTAAATAATAAAGCCATAGTAAATCTATGGCTTTATTATAATTTGAATATTATTTTTACTTTTTGAAATGATATATACGAGTATTTTATAATTTTATTTTCTAATAAAAAATGCCTTTGAAAAAAGTTCAGGAATACAGGAATAAATGTAATAATAAATTTAAATAAGATAAATAAAAAGGAGAATTATATATATGGGAAAGACTATTGCAGAAAAAATTCTAAGCAGCCACAGCAATACTGATTGTTATGCAAACGATTTTATTGTAGCTAATATCGATTTTATGTTCTCACCTGACTCAAATCGCCCTCAAGCTTATCAGATGTTTGAAGAAATGGGTGGCAAAGAAGTATTTGACAAGAACAAGATCGTCCATATTAATGATCACCACCCTTCCAGCCCAAATGAAAATTATGCCAATCATCAAAAAGGGATTAGGGCTTTTGCCAAAAAACATGGACTAAAACTTTATGACAATGGTGACGGTGTTTGCCATTCCCTTATCCCGCAGGAAGGACATGTTGTCCCGGGAGATTTGGTAATCGGGTCTGATTCTCATACAACAACCTATGGCGCCTTAAATGCCTTTTCCACGGGAGTCGGAAGTAGCGATTTGGCTGCTGCCATGATAAGCGGAAAGTTATGGTTTAAAGTACCCGAAAGTATGAAAATTATTTTTAGTGGCACACTTCAGGATGGTGTCTACTCTAAAGATCTTATACTTTATGTTTTGAAAAAGATTAGCGCAAAAGGTGCATTGTACCAATCAATCGAATTTACGGGAGATGTTGTACGTAAATTGAGTATTGATGCAAGGCTTACCATATCAAATGTAGCTATTGAAGCAGGTGCAAAAGCCGCTATTATGGAATGTGATGAAAAACTGGAAAAATGGATTAAGGAACGCGCAAAAAAAGATCAGATAAATCCTGTTTTTCCAGACAAAGATGCTAAATATTCAGAGATTATAGATATTAATGTAACAGATATATCTCCACAAATAGCGTGTCCCCATCAAGTAGATAATGTAAAATCTATTGAAGTAATTGATGATACAAAAATTACCAAAGCAATTGTGGGTACTTGTACAAATGGAAGATTAGAAGATATAAGAATTGTTGCCAATATACTTGAAGGGAAAAAAGTTCAGCCAGGAGTACAGATGTTTGTTACACCAGCAACGAGAGAGATCTATAAAGAGGCTATAAAAGAAGGATATATTGAGACAATAATAAGTTCCGGAGCAAATATAGGTATTCCAGGATGTAGTGGATGTACGGGGAGTTCTTTTTGCGGTGTTCCGGGCGATAATGAGAATGTCATAAGCACTGCCAATAGAAACTTTATAGGAAGGCTTGGGAATGCAAAGGCAAATATATACTTGGCATCTCCGGCTACGGTAGCTGCATCTGCAATTAGTGGAAAGATTAGCGATTGTAGGGAATATTTATAAATAATGTATTTCCTAATTTGAGAAGTTGAAAAAATTAATAAATAAAAATGTATTAAAAGAAAGAAATACAAGCCAAATTTTAGTAATTTGTTATGTTAGGATAATTATCCAATATTAGATTACATAATAATCAAAATATCTACCAGCTAGAAAGTATTTTATATGTAGGCATTGCCATTACCGATAGAATACAATTTTAAAAAAGAAAAACGAAACATTTTGAAGCACATTTTTATAGAGCAAAGGGAATTTTTAAATTATGATGATAAATAGAATTAAAATACCTTATATTGAAGGTGACGGCATAGGAGGTGATATTTGGAAATCTTCTAGAAAATTATTTGATATTGCAATGCAATTTGTATATGGCAATAAGAAAAAAATAGAATGGAACGAAATATATGCAGGCGAAAAATGTTTTAAAAAATTTGGAAGATATATAATTGATGAAACTTTTAATGAAATAAAAAAGGAAGGAATAGCTATTAAAGGTCCTTTAACTACTCCGGTAGGTAGAGGTTTTAGAAGTTTAAATGTGTTATTAAGACAGAAACTTGATTTATTTGCTTGTATCAGAACATTAAAATATATTCAAGGCGTCTCTACGCCTATAAAAAACCCGGAAAAAGTTAATGTAACAATTTTTAGAGAAAACACAGAGGACATTTATCTCGGAATTGAATGGAAAGTAAACACAAAAGAGAATCTTAGATTAAATCAATTTCTAGAAGACGAGCTTAATGTCATTATTCCTAAAGATTCTGGAATAGGAATTAAACCTATTAGTGAATATAAAAGTAAGAGATTAGTAAGAAGTGCGATACAATTTGCTATTGATAATAATAAATCAAGTGTAACATTGGTTCATAAAGGTAATATTATGAAATACACTGAAGGAGCATTTAAAATATGGGGATATGAATTAGCTGAAGAAGAATTTGGCGAATTTACAATTACAGAAGAAAAAATATACAGTCATCACAATGGGATATTGCCAAAAGGTAAGATACTTATCAAAGATATAATAGCTGATGCCATGTTTCAAGAAATTTTATTAAGACCAGAAGAATATAGCGTAATTGCTACAACAAATTTAAATGGGGATTATTTGTCTGATGCAATTTCTGCTCAGGTCGGGGGCTTAGGATTAGCTCCTGGGGTAAATATTGGAGAGAAAATTGCTTTATTTGAATCCACTCATGGTTCAGCACCTAAATTGGCCGGTTTAAATAAAGCCAATCCAAGCAGTTTAATTCTATCAGGTTGTATGATGTTTGATTACTTAGATTGGAAAGAAGTGGCAAGTTGTATAAGGGAAGCACTTGAAAAAACGATTAGAGAAAAAGTAGTTACGCATGATTTGGCTATACAAATTGATAATGCTAAAGAAGTAAAGTGTTCAGAATTTGTTGACGCAATAATCAGTAACTTATCTTGAAATAAAATATTTACATAATATTCAGTTTAGTCCCTTTAATCAGTGTTCGTCATTTATAATCAGCAGAAATAATAATATCGAAAATATCTAAAATCTCAAGAGGATATTTGTATACTGTGAATTCAATTAATAATGACATAAATCAGAAAAAAATATTAGATAGAAACAAATTTATTATTTTTCTTGTTTCCTTTTCAGTTCCCATGGGAGCACATTTAGTTTCCCCTGCTCTGCCTGTTATTATGCTTGATTTAGGTATAAGGGAAGAAGCAATAAGTTTGTTCAATGTTTTTTTTACTTTAGCAGGGATCATTGTATTACCATTTATAGGAGTAATGTCAGATCGATTTAGTAATAAAAAAATATTGGTAGTATCTTTATTTTCTTATGGAATTTCAGGCTTTTTATGCAGTTTTATAAATAATTTTTCTTTGCTTCTCATGTTAAGATTCATTCAGGGAATGTCGGTTGCCTATATTACAGTAATCAATCTTATTATGATAAGTGATTTATTTGAAGGAAAATTACTTATAAAAGTTTTAGGGATAAATACAAGTTTTTTACAATTAGGTGGGGTAGTTTGGCCAGCAATTGGAGGACTTGTATCTGAAAGTGATTGGCACACTGTTTTTTATTTTTTTATTATACCAATTTTTACTGCATTAATTGTTAAGTTTAATCTTCCTGCATATAAAAATGATAAAAAAGGAAATAATAGATCTACCAAATATTTCTCTAAAACAATATCTATTATTAAAGATAGAAAGGAAATTAAATCCCTATTTATAATTACCATTATATCTTATCTGATTTTTTATGGCTGTTATGTTACTTATTTTCCAGTATATATTAATAAAGTATTAAAAATATCTGCAATTTTTATTGGATTTTCAATGTCTGCTATGAGAATTACGGCATTGTTTGTGTCATCTCAAATTGATAAATTAAAAGAAAAAATCTCTTTTAAGTGGTTGTTTATTATTTCCATCCTCCTATATATTTTATCCCTAATTAGCATGCTTTTGATCTTTAATAGAGAATTTATTTTAATACCGTCAATTATATGGGGAGTTGCTCATGGTATTTTTCTACCTTGTTCGCATATTTTTATGATAATGGCTGCACCTGTTGCTCATAAAGGAGGGATAATTTCTTCTGGTAGGTTCTTTACGAGACTTGGACAAACAATTGGTCCCATTATGATGGCGGGTATCCTGTATTATTTTGATCTTCGGGCCATATTTTATGTGGGAATTTTTATTTGGTCTATATTTCTAGTATTTATTTTATTTAAAAGATTACGTTTTACAATTGATAATTAAATAGCTTTTTATTTATATGGTTTTATATAAAGAGATTTATAAAATTTTGTAAAAATTATTAAAGCAATAGAGTATTTAAAAAGTACTTAATATTAATAAATATAGTTTAAACTATAGGACCATTTGATGATTTGAATTTGTCCGAAACAGTAAAGAGTTATAAGAAATAAGTGAATTAATAGGATAATTGGATTATAGATTACAAAAGAATAAGACCGAGAATAGACAAGAATTGAAATAAGACAAACTAATAAAATTAATGTGATGACTATAGTATTAATAAAAATACTTAATCATAGTATGATATTATTGTAAAAAAAATAAAACGGGGGTTTTAATAAAGTAATGAATAGTAAATGTAAACAAATGAAAGATCTTATTTTGGCAAAGGAAATACTTGTCTTACCAGGAGTTTATGATGGTATAAGTGCTAAATTAATTGAGCAGTTTGGATTTAAAGGAGCTTCCTGTACAGGTGCTGGAATTTCTAATAGCCTTTTAGGGAAATCTGATGTCGGTTTTATGACTTTAACTGAAAATGTAAGTGTTTGTAGTCATATAGCTAAATGTACAAATTTATTGATACTAGCGGATGCTGATACTGGGTATGGTAATGCCCTAAATACCTATTATACTGTACAAGAATTTGAAAATGCTGGTGCAACCGGCGTTATGATAGAAGATCAAACCTGGCCAAAACGGTGTGGACATATGGAAGGCAAAACAATAATCGAAGCGAAGGAAATGGTAGAAAAGATTAAAGCAGCTGTTGATGCTCGAATTGATCCAGATTTTGTAATTGAAGCCCGAACAGATGCTGTTGCAGTTTCAGGGATAGATGAAGCGATTCGACGAGCGAACTTATATCATGAAGCAGGAGCTGATTTTGTTAAAGCTGATGCCCTTTTATCTATTGAAGATATAAAAATTTTTGTTGACAATACTGAAGCTCCTGTGCATGTTAATATGGGTTTCGGTATTAGGAAAAGACCAACCACTCCTTTACTATCAGCTAAAGAATTGCAGGAACTAGGAGTTGCGGTTGTAACATATCCCAGATTAATAACTGGTGCAGCAATGCAGGGCATGAAAAATGCCTTAGAAGTCCTATTGGAAAGCATAAATACTGGAAAAGTAATTGAACGTCCGGATTTGGTTTTTTCTTTTAAAGAAATTAAGGAACTTATGAATTTGAGTGATATACGATTATTAGAAAAGAAATTTTCACGTAAATTATGATTTATTACTAATTATTAAATATGGTAATGCATAACCAAAGTTGCACTAAATTTGTTCTTTGACAATTGAAATTTATTGATTCATTAACCTCTTTAACAGGGACCAGGTTTTGAACCTCCCCCGCTTTACCGGACGTCAGGTTAAGAGCTATTATTAAATAACAGGAGGTTCAGAAGACATGGAAGAGATTTAAAGAAGTTATAGTTTAGAATTTAAGAAAGATGCAGTCGGGCACAACCTAACATCAAAAAAAACATTAGTGGAAATAGCCCAAGACCTGTGGGATTGCCCATAATAATCTGAAAGGATGGCGGGTCTAATGTCGGAAAAACGGAGAACTGGCCTTCCCTGGAAATAGCAAGCAAAGACTTACTCCGCAAGAAGGGGAGATAAAAAAGTTAAAGAAAGAGCTTTAAGATGTTAGGCGTGTCAAGCGCTAAAGGTTTCCCAGTACGGGTATTGCCAGTGGATTAAATATCCACCCATACGAGAAGGTAGAAGATATGGATTTAAAACAAGAAATAATTATAATATACCACATAGTCGAAAGTCCTATGGGCGAATCCACAAATCCATCAGACACTTTTAATAGAGGGTTGTCAGGTGAGTAAAAAGCGAGTGGAAAGATTAAAGAAACAGGAATGTAGGCTATTGTCAAAAAAGAAATACCGAGCTGCTTGCCGACTATAAGCACACGCTGCCGGTAGCAGCAAACCATCCTGGGTGGCCAATATCACCCACATCTATACCTAGGAAGGCTAACTCTACCTGTCGACCAATATGAACCTATATTCCCGTAAAATTGTGGGATATAGAATAACACAAGAATGAGTATTAGAGGCTTTACATTTGGCCATCTAGCAGAGAATACCCTCTCAGAGGTTACCCATGCATTCAGATCGGGGCAGTCAATATGCCAGTGACTATTGCAAGAAAGATCACCTTATGTTCGATGAGTCGCAAAGGGAATTGTTTTCGATAATGCAGTGACGGAGAGTTTTTACCAGACATTGAAATAGAACTTATTTATCTCAAAAAGTATGAAACGGGAATCGAGGCCCGAAGAGATATATTTGAATATATAGAAATATTTTAAAACAGAGAAAGATTACATTCTTCTCTCGGCTATTACAGTTCGGAGGAATATGAAAAAATTCTCAAAAGTGTCTTAACTAAGTGTCCGGATTATCGGGGGAAGGCCAATATGTGAAATATTAGAAAGAGAGAATAAAAAGAGAACAGAGCGAACAAGAGGGAATTTAGCCTCTTTTAGAGGCTCTTAAAGCCGCCTGCTTAGCGAGTGGGTTGTTTATTAAAAATTATAAATAGGAGAAAATAATGAATCATATTACATTGCTACCAGGGAATGGAATTGGACCTGAAATTATCGAAGCACTAAAGAAGGTTCTTTTGTCTTTAGATGTTAAAATTAAATGGGAAATATTTGACGCAGATAAAATAGAATACGAAGAAAATTTAAATAGATTTCTAGATAGCTGCAAAAATACTACAATCTTACTAAAAGGACCTTTGGAAGTTGCTAAAGGAGGAAGTTATGTTTATTCGGATTGGTCACTTCATGGAAAATTAGAAATGCCTAAGAGTTATCCAACTATTAATAACCTGTTTAGAAGAGTTTTAGAATGTCATTGTGGCGTAAGGATTGCAAAAAGCTATGAGGGTATACCATCTAGATATAAAAATATTGATCTTGTTATTATGAGAGAGCTTTCTGAGGATGTCTATATTGCCAGTGAATATTCTATGGGTGATAGTGCTGTTGCTTTGAAGGTTGTATCAAAAAAGGCTACAGAAAATTTGAGTAATTTTTGCATATCTTTTTTTAAAGAAAATAAGCGGAAAAAAATTACAATTGCTCACAAAGCAAATGTATTAAAACAAACAGACGGATTATTTTTAAGCACTGCCAAGGATGTCTTTTCCCAAAAAACTGAAATTGTATTTAACGATAAGATGATCGATGCGTTATGTGCTGAGTTGATATTAGATCCGGAACAATTTGATATGATTGTTGCTTCAAATCAGTATGGCGATATATTGTCTGATATCGCTGCGGCCATGACAGGCGGGTTAGGTGTAAGTCCGGGCGCTTCTTATGGCGAACAGGTTACAATTTTTGAAGCTACCCATGGAGCTGCACCTGATATTGCAGGTAAAAATATTGCAAACCCGACTGCTATCCTTTTATCAGCTTGCCTGATGTTAAAAAAGTTGGGAGAAAAAGAGAAAGCTGATTATTGTGAAAAAGCAATTACTTCAGTGCTCAAAGAAAAGAAACATCTTACTCCTGATTTAGGTGGCAATAGCAAAACTACTGAGTATACTGAAGCTATTATAAAAAAATTTAAAAACCTATAATTTTGTTCTTTGACAATATACAGTGAATACGGAAAGGATGCTTTTCCCGGAAAAGGTAACCTAAGAGCTGAAGATGATAAGATAAGAAAATTGATGCGGGATAATATCGATCTAAAAGAGGAAAATGAAATAATAAAAAAGCTATGGCCATCTTCAGTCGGGACGTGAAATGATCTATAAATTTATCAAAAGATACCGCTCCGCATTTCGCGTTGTGAAGATGTGCCAGGTTTTAGAAGTATCAGGAGCGCATATTATGGCTGGCTGAAAAGGCCAGTAAGTGTACACCAAAAGGAGGATAAGATCCTCGTAGAGAAGATGTGGATGATTCATAAAAAATCATATAAAACCTACGGGATACGCAGAATAAAAGCTAAATTAAATAAAGAGGGTATCTCCTGTGGTAAGAATAGAGTAGCAAGGTTAATGAGAGAGAGTGGTATATTTGCCGCCTAAGAAGAAAATACAAAGCTACTACCAATTCTAACCATCGCTTGCCTATTGCTCCCAATATATTAAATCAAGACTTTACTTCAGATAGACCGAATAAAAAATGGGTTGGTGACATCACCTATATACCCACCGATGAAGGTTTCCTGTATCTGGCAGGTATCGAAGATTTATTTCAGAGAAAATTAGTCGGCTGGTCATTAGGAGACAGGATCACCAAAGAACTGACCCTGAAAGCCTTGGAACAGGCAGTAGGCAGAGAAAATCCGGAAGAAGGTTTAATCTTTCATTCTGATAGAGGGTCTCAATATGCCGCTTATGCCTATCAAGAGGTATTAGTTAAGTATTGTATCCGGCAGAGTATGAGCCGCAAGGGAAATTGCTATGATAATGCCTGTATGGAGTCCTTTTTTTCTACTTTAAAAAAGGATATTATCTATGGTAGAAGATTCAAAACACGAGAAGAGGCTAAACTGGTTATCATTGAATATATTGAAACTTTCTATAATTGTCACAGGCTTCATTCCACACTGGGAAACATGTCACCAATGGAATATGAACGTCAATATTATTACTAGGAAGAGGTAGCCTAACCATGATGGTTAAAATAATGAGCGATTCTAAGAGAATCAAAGGAAAAGTACACTTTCATGTGTCTATATTAGCAGGAGCAGTCCAAACAGTTTTTTCAGGATCTAAGTGCAACTTAAGTATAGGGTTGTCTAGATTAATATTTAATATCAAAAACTAAGAAAAAAAATTTGTTAAATTTTAAATTTATATTAGGAGATAACCGTTATGAATGAAATGTTTTTAGAAAATCAGAGTTGGCTGAAAATAAAAAAATATTTGGAAAAATCAAAAACTATATTAATTCCAACAGGATCTATTGAAAATCAGGGAAATCATTTGCCTTTGGGGTTAGATACTCATGTAGCCATATATTTGTGTGAAGCAGTTTCTAAACAAACTAATTGTATGGTTGGTCCTTGCTTGTCTGTTGGATATTCAAAATGGTTTATGAATTTCTCTGGAACAATAAGTCTTCAACATAATACTCTAACTTTGTTAATACAAGAATATTGCAATTCACTTTTTGAACATGGATTTAGAAATTTTATTTTCATAAATCCACACACAGGTAACGGCAATGCTATCGCGGATATTGGAAGGGAAATAAGGGATAAAAAAGGCTTAGTTACCATGGTAGATATATGGAGGACTTTTGAAAAAATAGCCAAAGAAACAGAAATTATGAAAAATGTATCTTTTACACATGGAGGTGAGATTATGACTTCAGTAGCTTTAGCCATTTATCCCGAATATGTATATATGAAAAATATCCAAAATACCAATACTTCTTTCCCTTTAACTGAAAATATCCACCATATTAATACAGTGGGTCTTTCAGAGTTTAAGGGAAAAAATATCTGGACATATCTTCAAGCTGAAGAGATTACCAATACCGGTTTTATAGGGGATCCTAGTAATTCAACTAGAGAGAAAGGAGTTATATTGTTAGAAAAGATGATTTCTTTTTTGATAGACTTAATAAAGGAATTAAAGGTTTAAAATATTGATTTTTTATATTATAACAAGAAATAAGTTTAACAAATAAAAATATCTCATAATATATAAAAATAAAGGAGCAAATATTATGCCAAAAAAACTACATCTTACATGGGGTACAGGTGAATATGAATCAATGTTACCATTAATTGATGGAATTATCGAGCCAGAAGGTATTGAACTTAATCCACTTTTACAATCTTCTCCAGAGAGACATTGGAGGATGCTACGTCATGAAGAGTACGATCTATGCGAACTATCTTTGTCTTCTTTTTTGATGATGTTTGACCAGGGAAGGGATTTTATTGCAATACCAGCTTTTCCACATAGACGTTTTCGCCATTCATTTATTTTTGTAAATCCGGATTATGTAAAAAAACCTAAAGATTTAATTGGAAAAAAAGTTGGATTGATGACTTATCAGGCTACTGCAGCCTTATGGATTCGTGGAATATTGGAAGATGAATATGGAGTACCGGTAGATAGTATTGAATGGTTTACTCTAAATGATGAACCTGTTCCTTTTAAAAAACCTATAACAAACATATCAATAGAAAAATTACCAGAAGGTTCAAATTTAGACCTTATGCTGCAAAAAGGAGAATTGCATGGAGTTATTTATCCAAATCTTCTACCGTCAATGAAAAAAAGTGGGCATCCAAAAGTTAAACGTCTTTTTGAGAATTATAAAGAAGAAGAAATAGCCTATTACCAAAAAACAGGTATTTTCCCTATTATGCATACAGTAGTTTTTAGAAGTGAAATTGTTAAAAAATATCCCTGGGTACCTGCGAGTATACTTAAAGCGTTAAGAGAATCTTTGCAATTATGCTATAAGAAAATGGAGAATCCCAGAAGATATAACCTTTGTTTTCATATGCGTTTACTTGAAGAGCAAAAGAAGCTGTTTGGGCAAGATCCTTGGAAATTTAATTTTAATGATAACGAATTTGTTCTTAAAAAAGCCATTGAATACTCCTACAAACAAGGTCTGATTAGTAAAAATATAGATCCTGAGGATCTTTTTGTTCCAAGTACATTGGATGAGAAAGCTGGTTATATTGAATAATTCATTATTGATTATCTATATATTAAGACATAACTTAATAAGAACTACTTATTAGAGATGTCTTAATATCTAGGTGTTTTTTCTAATAAAAAGATATTACTACTATTATTACATAGTTTACATATAATTACATATAGTTTCTATTTAAATTAAGCTTATTTTCTTGCTGTACAAAAATTTATTATAAAGTACCTTGTCTTTTAATTATTAACTCTAATTTGTTCTTTTAAATTAAATGTATGATAAAACGATCTGAGTCTGTGCTATTTTTTCTCTACAAAAATAGATAAGGTAACTTGAAATAGGCTATTAATAATCTCAATAATAAAACAAACTAAATATCTAAAAGGATTTGGTGATATTGTAGTTGGAGTTGTTACAATATTAAGTAGTATGATACACCATAATTATTTGATAGAATTGGTGTAAATAATGAATTTGGTTTGCCAGGCATCTCAGGGTAATGACATAAAATATTTATTTTAACTGTAAATAAAACGCAAAAATGTCCAAAGGACTATATAATAATAAATATTAAAAAATTTATGGATTAAATAAAAATGAATTTAGTATTTATTAAAAATTATTTTGTTAAATTATTTACAATTGCTTACAAATTAGTTTAGAACATCTAACTGTATTAAAAATACCACATACACAAGGTTTTGCCAATATAAGTGCAGCATCCTCTATTGTTATTTTTTCTGTTCTAACTTTTTCAATAATTGATTCAACCAAACGATTTCCAATTAGTGAATGACCGCACATAGTGGTAATTTTTAGGGTGTTTTTCTTGGGTAACAGGGAAGTGTTGCCATATATTCCAAGTGAAAGGGTAGCGGTATGCAATTTTAGACCACATTTTTTAGCAATATCTCTAATTTCATCAATAAGGCCACTAACAACAATTGAAATACCAATATTTTCATCCTTAAGTTTTCTTAAAATATTTTCCGCTGAACTTTTTTTAGAAAAAGAAACAATCATGCCATATGCCCTGTCTAGTCTTTTGGCGTATTGCTTGGGATCAAGACCATCAAGATAGCATTTTCCTGCATGAGCAGAACCGAAATTCACAAAATCTTCAGTTTGATAAATTTCTAAAATTCTTCTAAGTTTCTCTCCCGGATTATTTCTGTTTACTCCCTTTGCACACCTGGCATAAATACAATAATCATTTTCGAGATCTTCTATTGAACCATAACGATGTAATGAATGAGACATATCTTTTCTCCTATCAATCAATCAAAGGACGTCCAAGTCCGACATTAATTTTTGCATTGGGACGAACACGAATATTCATATTTAAATCCTCGAGCTTTTTGATGATGGGCAAAGAGCCATCATTAGCAAATCTTGTAACTAAACCTACGGAAACTACTGTACTTAGATTATCAAGCAAGGGAAGAATAGTCCTTATTATTGTTTCTAGCTCGTCTTCTTTGAATCTGGTCTCAAGTATGGCAGAAAGTAATTTCTCGTTAACATATTCTTTTTTAAAATGTCCTGAATCATCTTCTTCCAGTAAACCGAATAGGGGGTTTTCTTCCAGAATTGGCAAACCTTTTGTTCTCATAGCAACTGTAACCTTTTCTATTTCACTTAATCGGACACCTACGCAAGGTCTTCCAAATTCAAGCAGCAATCCATATTCTCCCTTCTTGAATTTTCCGGTTACATCGTTAGTTTTGGCCTCTTCTGTACCCCGGCCAAAAGATTTCATAGATGGGTGGTATGCACATGGATCACTAAATTGCATGCGGACAGCGCGGGGATAATCAAAACATTCTCGAGGCATAAAGATAGCATCGGTGGGGCATATATTTGCTCTTTTGCATACACCGCAATCTACACATTCGTCTTCATCTATTTTGCATTTTTTATCTTCTTTAACAATACAATTCAAAGGGCAATAAATGATGCATTTCTCACACCCTATACATTTATCCGGATTAATTCTCATTTAGTTTAGTCTCCTTGTATCATTTTAATTAGTGGATCCTAAATCTTTGTATAAAAAATTTATAAAAAGTAGTACAATTAAACTACTAGATTTTGCTTAATTGGTTTATATTATTTTTATTGAAATAAGTAATTTTTTCTTCATATACATCTAAGACATAATTAAATTTATGCTATCATAGTGAATGTTTACTTGTCAATAAAAAAATCATATTTGTCATTTAAGAATCAAAAGTGCACTGTTTTTCGATGATTTAAGAATCAAAAGTGCACTAACCTGAAATGTTAAAAAGATGTAATCTAGAACTAAATTCTAAAGAGAAAAGAGGTTCTAAATTATGTCTAAACAATTACATAAAAACTTTACCGATAGCCAGATTAAATCATTTTTTGAAAAATATTCGAAAAAAGAAATCAAACTTAATTATATCTTGCAAATTCTTAGAATCAAGAGAAGTAGATTCTTTGAATTACTGACCAAATATCGAAATGACCCAGATAACTTTTCTATTCAGTATGAAAGAAAAACCATTAATTGAAAGATAGATTCGGATATCGAGAAAAATATTATAAAAGAACTAAGGATCGAAAAAGATTTAATCAAAGCAAAAGGAGTACCGATTAAGTATTACAACTACAGTTTTTTTGGATAGTCCGCTTTTATCTTTTAGATAACATTGAAATAATTTTTCTTGAAAAATTCTAAAGTAATATTGTATACTTTAAAAAAGAATATTTATACTAAAATTTTAGCATAGTATTTTGAACAATCCCAAAGAAAAGGAATTTTTTTGCATGTCGTTATATTTATATAAGCATAACGATGCTGAAATGGAACTTTACCAAAGGAGAGGAAGTAGATGTTGGAGATCTTAAAAGAGGCTTTAGGGAGAATTGACAGAGGTGAAACAATCGGTTTGGTTGCCATAGTTGAGACCAAAGGTTCAACTCCCAGAGAAG
>Ga0209386_1000771_pt1 | contig 14587 bp, 11 predicted proteins | sample NGEPertwo_FD_184510 | JGI IMG/M metagenome (GOLD analysis project Ga0209386, IMG submission 184510) | Arctic peat soil microbial communities from the Barrow Environmental Observatory site, Barrow, Alaska, USA - NGEE Permafrost154B-two... | ecosystem: Environmental > Terrestrial > Soil > Wetlands... | reverse complement strand
TCACGGGTAAAGTAAAGATTCGGCATTGGATCGGTATAATACGGATATCCTGAAGCAATAAAATCTGCAAGTGAACTTGAATCAATCTTTCCTATATCCGTTTTTTTAATACCTGAAATTACTTTTTCCACCATTTCTTTTGCCGGCATCTTTAGAAGATACCGATATATAGTCTCTTTTACAGCATTAGAATTAATATTACTTTCATCCATAAACCGCCTGATAAATTCTTGCCTGATTTTGATATCTTCTAGGGCTTTTGCCGTTTCATCAACATAATAAACAACTTCTACGCCATTTTTTCTTAGAAGATTAGCAAAATAATCATGTTCCTCCTGCGCTACCTTTAGATAAGGGATATCATCAAATAACAGTCTCTCAAAATTGTCTGGCACCAAGCCTTCAACTTCTTTGTCAAGTCTATGTAAAAGCACTTTATTCAACTTACCTATTTCTGAATAATTGTGAACGCCATTAACCATAACGGACTCCTTCCACCCATATATTTATGATAACCTTTTTTAACCAATTGTTGCTACAATAATCGCCTTTATCGAGTGCAATCTATTCTCAGCTTCATCAAAGACTTTTGAGTGCTTTGACCTGAACACTTCATCCGTAACCTCACGTATATCGTAACCAGCTTCCTTCTGAGTTTTAGCCATTACTGTCTCAAAGTTATGGAAGGCAGGCAGGCAGTGCAGGAAAACAACATCGTCATTACCAGTTGCCTTGACCATTTCCATTGTTACCTTATAAGGAGTCAGGAGCTTAACTCTATTTGGAATTTCTGCCTCTTCACCCATAGAAGCCCAAACATCAGTGTAAAGCACATCCGCGCCTCTTACACAGTCAATAGTGCTTGATATCTCTATTTTCCCGCCTGTAAGTTTGCAGACTTCATTGGCACGAGCGACAACATCCTTATCAATATGTTCAATTAATTCATTTGGTCCATAAGCGACAAAATGCATTCCCATCTTCGCACAACCATACATCCATGCATAGCTCATATTATTTCTGATATCTCCGCAGAATACCACCTTAATTTTATTTAAAGGTTTTGCTATATGCTCTTCTATTGTCATAATATCCGCTAAAATCTGAGTTGGATGATCCAGATCTGTCAATCCGTTCCATACCGGCACACCAGAATATTTTGCCAGATCCTCAACAACCTCCTGCTTATATCCTCTATATTCTATACCGTCAAAAAAACGGCCTAGAACTCTGGCCGAATCTTCCAGGGATTCTTTCTTTCCTATTTGAGAAGTTGAGCTGTCAAGGAAGGTTACATGTGCTCCTTCATCAAGACATGCAATCTCAAAAGCACAGCGTGTTCTTGTGGATGTTTTTTCAAAAAGTAACACAACATTCTTTCCTTTTAGTACTTCGTTGTGAATTCCAGCTCTTTTCTTTGCCTTTAAATCGTGCGCCAAATCAAGCATGTAACGAATTTCTTCAGGGGTAAAGTCCATTAATGTCAGGAAACTTCTACCTTTTAGATTAACAGCCATAATAATTTTCTCCTTTTCGTAATATAAATAAAATACAATATACTTCTTTTAATAATAACAATACTACTTTGGGGCTACATATAAAGTGCCAGCAATCACATCATTTTATGTGCCAGCATCGGTAACTGCTGAAATCAGCAGCTTATGAAGCTCTGCCATTCCCTCATTAACCTGTAGATAGGAAGGGTAGGAATAATTCAGTCTTATCTGATTATACCCTTTGTTTTTCCCAATGGAAAAAATATCACCTGGTATAAAGGATATTCCTGCCCTTGCGGCATCTTTTGTAAATTTTTTTATATTCACACAGTCTGGCAGATTGCACCAGATGTAAACGCCTCCATTAGGCATCCGGTAAGACACACCCAGGGGCTTCCATTTGTCCAGCAAAACGCACATGAGATCTCTTTTTTTCCTATACTCCAGATTGAACTCAAGAATTCGCTTTTGATAAATTCCCTTTGAAAGATAAAGTTTCAATAATTTCTGATACATCCAATCAAGGCTGATTAGTCTCAGTGAAACAAGATAGCTCATGCTTTTGATAACACTTTTCGGTGCCGCCAGAAATGCGATGCCAATCCCGGGAATAAATGTCAATGAAAAGGAATAAATGTAGATTACATTATTTCCCCGGTCCAGAGATTTAATGGAAGGCAATTTGGGTCCGTCCAGGCAAATCTCCGATGCTGCATCGTCCTCAATAATCGGGACTCTGTATTTATAAGATAATTCCAGCAGTTTTTTTCTTCTGTCTAGTGACAGTATGACCCCTGTCGGGTCATGATAGCTGGAATTGACATAGATGAATTTCGGCTTATGCTTTTCAAGAAGTGGTTCAAGGTTTTCGCAAATCATGCCATTTTCATCAAGAGGTACAGTAATAATTTTAGCCCCGGCCAGCTCAATAGGCCTGTAAATATCAGGCGATACAGGTTCTTCAAGGATTACCTTATCCCCCGGATTCAAAAGAAGTGTTACCAGAAAATCCAAGGCCTGATTCGTTTCAGAAAAGACCTGGATTTCTGAAACTTTTATAAAAACTCCCTTATTCCTCATAAAAGCTGAAAGTTGTTGTCTCAATCCCGGGTCTCCCTGATATGGGGTATAAAAATAGGAACTTTCCGGTCCTTCTAATATGATTTCAGAAATTACTTCCACAATATCCGCTTTAGAATATACATCCGGGGAGGCCATACCCCCCGCAAATGAAATATTTTTCGGCCCATACGATTTAGAGAAAAGATCATCAAAAGTTTTCTCACCATCCAAATATTCATCTTTAATCAAATTCGGCCAGTTAACGTTTTTAGGTTTATTCGGGTATATCAAATTATTTTTATCTTTATGTTTATTTGAGGATATCTCCTTATTTCCATCTTTATAGGTTATCATGTACCCGACTCCCTGCATAGACATGGCAAGACCGTCTGCCTTCAGTTCATTGTAAGCCTTCGTTACCGTGTTTCTATGGACATCAATCATCTTCGCCATTTCACGTTCAGATGGCAAAGGAAATCCATCCATTATTTCACCCTGTATAATTTTAGTTTTAAGCTGGAGTGCAATCTGTAAATGAAGTGGTGTTTTCGAGTTTTTGTTAACATTTATGACCATATCTGTTAAAACCTCTGCCTTTCAGATTTTTATGCTTTTTCCTTTTATTCTCTTTCATTTTAGACTAAAATTCCCATTCATTCAATATATCTTTATTGCTCAGGCGCAATATATCACTTTAACCCTTTATTAATTCAAAGTATATCTTATATGAGAGTCAATGACGCTCATGGATACTTTATCAATGCACTTCAGACAGCTTACGACAACAGATTTTTGGTAAAATAAAATGTAATTATTTTATTTTACTTTTCAAAAGATAAAGGCATGATTCCGAACTCATCGGTTTCATGCCTTTATCTTTTCTTAATCCATTTATCTTTTAACGTTCAGAATCCGTTCTTTTGTTTTTAAAGGGAACTATTGCATTTCTTATTCTGACATATTGTCAGCATTGCTGTTCCCTTTAATGGTTCTGTAAATGTTGTCCAGCTTAGAAGAGTCTATTCTTTTACCGTCTAAAGTTACATAGATTCCTTCTCCATTATGCGTTTCTCTGAGATGAATCGTTCTTATACTTGCAAAAGATTCCTTTTTCTGATCCTTAATTTTGTTTCGAGTAACCTCATACAGCTTTTTCGAACCTTTCTCCGCGCATTTGTCGCAGATACAGATTTCAAACTCCCTTGTTATGAAAGCGGAATCGCTCTTTCGACGAATATTCTGGCCTAAGGTATCTCCCGGCACCTTATGATAATTAGTATGCAACAATTTATGGGCAAGATGAGAATTTGGTTCCCCGTAAAAATCCTTATAAAGCTTTAACACATCCAGATTGTCCTGGGATTTACGGATTTTAGAACCCTTGTCGATATCAATTATTACATTCTGTCTCTTCTCAAGAGAATCTATTTTCTCTGGTACCGGATGGCCGGCTCCTGATATGCAGCCGCCTGGGCAAGCCATAATTTCAATCAGATCATAGCCTACATCTTCTCCGCGTACTATTTTCTGAACAATAGGTTCCGCATTGTTTATTCCGCTTATTACAGCGACCCTGACTTTTATGCCGTTTGCCTCAACGGTTGTTTCTTTCACACCATCGAAGCCTCTAATCTCAGTAAAATCAAGATGATCTGTCAATGGTACACCTGAAAGCTCCTCTACCGCCATTCTCAAGGCCGCTTCAGCAACTCCTCCTGAATTACCGAATAGTATTCCTGCTCCGGAAGCCATCTTATATGGTTCATCATATTCCTGAGGGACAACATCTGTTCCTTCTATACCCTTCAATTCCATCATCTCAAGCATTTCACCCGAGTTTAGAACTGCATCTACGTCTGGAACGCCATCCGGTGCAAATTCCGGTCTCTTTGCTTCATACTTCTTCGCGATGCATGGTACGATGGAAACCGTAAATATATCTTTTTTGTCTATTCCTGTCAACTGTGCATAATGACTTTTAAGAGTAGCACCCATCATCATTTGCGGTGATTTACAGGTTGAAAGATGAGGAATTAATTCCGGATATCTTCTTTCAACAAGATTGACCCATCCAGGACAGCAGGAAGTAAACTGCGGCATAACTCCTCCAGTTGTTACACGGGTCAGGAATTCTGTCGTTTCTTCTAAAATTGTCAAATCAGCACCAAATGCGTTGTCAAACACTTTATCAAAACCAAGCTTTTTCAGCATACCCGATATAAATGGCGTAGCTTCCTCAGCTGGGATATTATAATAAGAAGCAACGACTGCACGCACAGCAGGCGCCACAAAAGCAACGACTGTTTTTGTAGGATCATTCAAGGCACTGAAAACATCTTTCTTTTCGCTCTTATATCTTAATGCTCCGCAAGGGCATGCGTTAACGCAGTGACCGCAACTTATGCAGTCCGTTTCCTGAAGTGGAAGTCCGCTCTTTGTACCAACGAGCTGACGGCCGCTTTTAATGTAAAAAGTTAGAATGTCAGGCCCTTCAACTTCAGCACAAGCTGCAATACATCTTCCGCAGGAGATACATTTGTTGTGATCTCTTGTAATGAATGGATGATCTTCCATAATAGGGAAATAAGGACGGTCATGAGATGGCTTTTTAAACTCGATTTCATGTTCACTTGCCGCACTTCTAAGGTCACAACCGTATCTTTCCTTGCATCCGCATTGAAGACAACGTTCCGCCTCCTTCACTGCCTTTTTCTCAGAAAGTCCCAGTTCCACTTCCTCAAAACTCTTCTTTCTGGTTGCCGCATCAATGGATGGCATAACTGCCCGTTTCACTCTTGGCATTTCTTCAAATTCCCATTTTGGCAAATCTTCAAGAGATCCTCTGCTGCAGCTGAAATCTACGCTGTGTTCCTTCACATAACCTTTGTTCAGGAAACAGTCGATGGACTCTGCCACATGACGGCCGGCCGAAATGGCCTGTATAACTGTTGCAGGGCCTGTAACACAGTCTCCACCGGCAAATATTTTTGCTTCTGAAGTTTCAAAGGTTTTTCCGTTAATATCCACATCTCCCCAGTTATTCAGTCTTACTGGCAAGTCGTTATACAAGAATCTGGTATCCGTGCTTTGTCCGATTGCTCCGATTACAGTATCAGCCTCTATAATGATCTCACTTCCGTCGATTGGCATTGGTCTTCTTCTTCCTGAACGGTCTGGTTCACCAAGCTTCATTTTGATGCAGTGCAAAAGTTTCTTCTCATCCTTTACTTCAATCTTTTCGGGAGAAATCAGGAAGATCATCTCCACACCTTCCTGAAGAGCTTCATCAATTTCATAAGGCTCAGCAGGCATTTCTTCACGACCTCTACGATAGATGATTGTAACCTTCTTAGCGCCATTTCTTAAAGCTGTTCTGGAACAGTCAATTGCAGTATTTCCTCCTCCGATAATAACCACATTTTTACCGGTCTTTGTATCTATCCCCTTTGCATTCTGTTCCAGATACTGGATTCCCATCCATACACCCTCAAATTGAATTGGTGTGGCACCCCAGGAACCAATTGCCAGATAAACTGCATCGAAATCCTTTTGAAGATCCGTAAGCATAATATGCGTACCTACGGCTTTTCCAGTTATTATTTTCACTCCCAGATTTTTTATCAGCGTAATTTCTTTGTCAAGAGTAGCCTTAGGCAGACGATATTCCGGTATGCCATAACGCATCATTCCACCGGCATGAGGCTGACGTTCAAATATTGTAACGTCATATCCATTGATTGCACTGTAATAAGCAGCTGTGAGTCCTGATGGGCCCGCACCTATAATCGCAATCTTCTTCCCTGTGGATGGCTTCAACTTCGGTACATATGGAGCCAGTTCATTAATATCAAGATCAGCTACAAAACGCTTCACATAATTAATTGCAACTGGAGAATCTATCAGGTTACGCCGGCATTCTGCTTCACATGGATGTGGGCAGACACGTCCGCAAACCAATGGGAATGGATTTGATTGCTTGATTACCTTCAAAGCATCCGTAAAATTTCCTGCTTGAGCATGTCTCAGATACAGTTGTATATCAATATTTGCCGGGCAGGTATTCACGCATGGCGCAATACAATCCGCATTATGATCTGAAAGAAGCTGTTCTAAACGAATTTTTCTGTAATCCTTCAGTTTCTGAGTGTTTGTGTTTATAATCATACCTTCCTGAATAGGTGTCTGACAAGATTTTACTTCCACCTTATCTTTGCCCTCTCCTAGTTCAACAACACATAATCCACAGTTCCCATTGGCTCGATCAAGCCTGATGTCATAACAAAGATGTGGAACATGCACATCCTCCTGGATGAGAGCCTGAAGAATGGTAAGTTCATCGTAAACTTCCAGTTCTCTTCCATTAACCATTACTTTAATACGCTTATTGTTTGATACTGTTTTCATCAGAAAATAACCCTCCTTTTAATGCGCGTTCCTAGTAGAAATTGATACTTTTAAAAAGGAACAAAGTGAGATTGTTAAAATATTATTAATCCTAATTTACCACACAAATCGACAAATTTCAACTGTTTTTTATCGGCTATTATGATTTTCAAAGCTTTATCTGTCAAGCCAGGTTGGACGCATATACAGTCTGATTGGATAAAATTCGAAATCTGTGAGACCATCCTTTTTAATGACCATTTTCAACTCATCCAAAAGTTCTTCCACACAAGTATTATAAACGATTGGAATGCCCATCCTGTCAGAAATCTGTCTGCATAATTTATATCCCTTTATTATTTCATTTGTCGTGGTTTCCCTGCTTAAATGGGTGTTATTTATCAACCCATCGATTTTGATGCCAGTCTCCACCTGAATTTTTTCAATATGCTCCAGCGCGCCATCCAGGTGGTCCGTTTCAGGTCTGTTTGCATTTATTACACAAAGCATGGTTGAATCGCCAGTAATAAAATACTTTTTAAACTGATTCAAAACTCTGGCTCCGCTGTCATCACCACCCGCATCAACAACAGCCAGATAGTCTTTGTTTTCAAGAGGAGCCTTCAGGGAAGCTGAAATTGCCGGCATATCTTCTGTAATATCATATCCATAGGAATTATGATGAACCACAATTCCCAGGTTTTCCAGATATTTCTGCCGTTCTCTGCTTCTGAAATATGGATTGGCAATATCCATATCCAGCAAGGCAACTTTCTCGTGCTCTTTTCTTAAATTGATGGCCATATTCACAGCAAATTCGGTTTTTCCACTGCCATAATGACCTGTGATGATTATGATTCGTTTCATAGTAAAATTCTTCCTTATTTGGTCCAGGCTTCAAGCGCCTTCATATTAAGTGCGATAAGCGCCGTTTTCCCGCCGGTCATTACCTTTTCAAATACTTGTTCCATAATGGCAAGTCCTACAATATTTGTTATTTGAATGATGGCGCCAAGCATAACCATATTTGCTGTTTTTCCGTTTCCAACCTTTTCCTCAGCTATCTTGTTACAGTCCACGTAATAGACATTAACGTCAGTTCTTGTTGCCTTCTGAGTAACAATGGAGGAATTAATGAACAAATCCCCCCCAGGTAACAGCATGCTCTCAAATTTATCAAGGGATGGTCCATTCATGGCAACCAAAACATCACAAGTGGATGCAAGGGGAGAGGCAATGGGATCTTCGGAAATACAGACAGTGCAGTTAGCTGTACCGCCTCTCATTTCAGGACCATAGGATGGCATCCAGGTAACTTCCTTTTCTTCATACATGGCTGCATAAGCAAGCATTCGCCCAATCAGCAGCACACCTTGTCCGCCGAATCCGGCAATAAATATTTTTTTTACACTCATTTATTTTACCTCCTCTGGACACTTGAACTGCTTAAGCGGATAATAAGGGATCATGTTTTCCTTGAGCCACTCGATTGAATCTACAGGATTCAATCCCCAGTTCGTTGGGCAGGTAGATAAAATTTCAATAAAGGCAAATCCCAATTTCTTTTCCTGAACCTCGAAGGCCCTTTGAATCGCTTTTTTTGCTTTTCGTATTTCTGCCGGCGACGAAAGGGAGACTCTTTCAACAAATACAGCCCCATCTATCGTCGCAATTAATTCGGCCATTCTAAGTGGCATTCCTGCCTGAGCAACCGTTCTTCCTTCAACACAGGTCGTAGACTTTTGTCCGATAAGCGTTGTTGGAGCCATTTGACCGCCGGTCATTCCATAAATGGCATTATTGATAAAGAAGGTACAGAATTTTTCCCCTCTGTGTGCTGCATGAACAATTTCCGCTGTTCCGATGGAAGCAAGATCTCCATCTCCCTGATAGGTAAATACAGGTGAATCCGGATGGACTCTTTTTATTCCGGATGCTGTTGCAGGTGCTCTTCCATGTGCGGCTTCTATCATATCAACATCTAAATAATGATGTGCTACAATTGAACATCCTACTGGAGATACTGCAATGCAATTCCCCAAATCTCCTCTTTCCTCTAAAACTTCCATGATTAAACGATGGGCAATTCCGTGTGTACATCCGGGACAATAGTGCAATTCCATTTCTCGCATTCCCTTTGTATATTCAAATACTGGTTTCACTTATTTCACCTCCAAAATCTTCTTGGTTCTCTCAGCCACTTCAACTGGGTCAATGAGCATTCCACCGACTCTATTAATTAGAGCAACCGGCAGTCTGCCTTCCAATGCATATTTAACATCATGAATCATCTGGCCTTGGGATAATTCAACAGATATAATTTGTTTTGTCTTTGGTCCGATTTTACTGAAAGCTTCATTTGGGAAAGGCCATAAAGTTTTAGGTCTGATCAGTCCGGTTTTTATACCTTCCTTTGCCAAAATATCCATCGCTTCAAGCACTACTCGTGCTGTTGAACCAAAGGCAACAAATACTGTTTCAGCATCCTCAAGATTAACTGCTTCATATTCCGCAAGTTCTTTTTCAGCCTTGATATACTTAGGCCAGTAACCGTTTATATAATCCTCAAGAAGCTCCTGTTCCAGCCACACCGAGTTAATGGCTATACGTTCCCTCTTATTCTTATGTCCGGTCAATGCCCAGGGCTTGGCTGCCGGGATTTCTTCCTCCGTCAAAGCAGGTTTTGCTTCAGGAATAATAACAGGTTCCATCATCTGTCCAAGCATTCCGTCTGCAGCAATGATGACAGGGTTTCTGTATTCCTCTGCAACCTCAAAGGCCTTTGTAATCATATCCATCGTCTCCTGAATTGAACTTGGTGCATAAACGATGCAATGGTAATCGCCATTTCCTCCGCCTCTTGTCACCTGATTGTAATCTGCCTGTCCTGGCTGAATGGAACCGATTCCAGGTCCGCCTCTCATAATGTTAAGGATAACTACAGGGAGTTGTACGGAAGCAAGCAGAGAAATTCCCTCCTGCATAAGCGCAATTCCCGGTGATGAGGACGAAATCATCACTCGGCCACCCGCCGCTGCTGCGCCGTAAGCCATATTAACTGCTGCCAGTTCACTTTCTGCCTGAATAAATGCTCCGCCAACTTTTGCAAGTTCTCTTGACATATATTCCGGTATTTCATTTTGTGGTGTAATAGGGTAACCGAAGTAATATCTGCAGCCAGCATTTAAAGCGGCTTTAGCGAAGGCTTCATTACCTTTCATTAGTTTCTTCTCAGTCATCTTTTTTACTCTCCTACTCTGTAAACGTTAATAACTCCATCAGGACACATTAATGCACAGTTTGCGCATCCTATACATTCATCCTCATTCGTGATTGATATTGGATGGTAACCCTTTTGGTTAACAAGTACTTCATCCAGCTTTAGTATTTTCTTTGGACATGCTGCCACACATAGCTCGCAGCCTTTGCATCTGTCGGTTCTCAGTATCAATTTTCCTTTAGCCAATTACTTCACTTCCTTTTCTTTTAATTTTTTTTTACCAAAAAAATATACAAACTATTATAAATAGTAGTTTTCTTATAACGAAACTTTTTATTGACTATATCTTTGTTTTAAATTACAATATAATCATCTATATTTTGTTTAACCAGACCCAAGTTATACTTTAGAATCAGGAGTGAAACAATATGAGTGCAATTTCTCAACACGTCGGGCAACGCATAAAAAAATGCAGAAAAAGCAAAGGATTTACCATAGAGCAATTTTCTAAAATCATCAATAAAAGCAAAGCTACACTATCGAAATATGAAAACGGTAAGATAACGATAGATATTGAAACGCTGCTTGATATTGCAGATGTTCTTGAAATGGAATTTGTAAATCTTATTGATTACCGGTCTCCAAATATCAAACCTGAAGCTTTGCCTGCAAACTCCTATTTTAATAAACATACCTATTACCTTTATTACTTTGACGGAAGAACAAAAAAAATCACCAGAGCTCTGATTCATCTCACGCCTTCACGAGAAGATGCCTCCGACATTCATGTTATTATGTATCATGGTCTGGAATCCTTTGATGCACCAGACAAATGCCAGTATATTTTTACAGGATCCATGAAACCATATGATACCATTACACATATGTATCTTACCAATCAGACTAATATGACAGAAAGAATGTACCTTTGCATATTAAATCCAATGGATGCAGGTTCCCCTGCAATTGGTATGCTTTCCGGGCTTGGGAGCAAGCCTTTCTTTGCACCTATTTCTATAAAAGCCTTAATCTCTAAAGTTCTTTTAGAAGAAAACGAAAATTTCTTAAACGTCCTGAAGCTAAGCAAAGAAGATTATCATATGGTTAAGTATTATAATATGATGGTGATTAACCGCCCGAATTCCCTATTTTTGGAGGGCAAAAAATAATTGCCGGAAGGGAAAAAATAATTACAGAAAGAGAAAAACAATTAATAAATTTTTGTTTCTTCTTCCCCGGTTATAACTCGCAGCGCACCATTTGCTAAAGCACTCATTTCGTCTTCTCCCGGATAAACGATTATTTTACCAATAAAACTGACATTCTCGCTGATCCATGAAACGAATTTCTTATCATAGGCAATTCCGCCAGTTAAAATAATTGCATCCACTTCCCCTTTCAACGTCGTTGCACAGGCACCTATTTCTTTAGAAATCTGATATGCCATCGCTTTATATATCAGCTCCGCCTCTTTATCTCCAGCTTCGATTCTTTTTTCCACTTCCATGCCATCGTTTGTATTTAAATATGCTACCAGTCCGCCTTTACCTTTAAGCTTCTTTTTTATGTCATCCAATGAATACTTACCTGAAAAGCACATTTCTGCCAATCCGCCAGCAGGAACTCCACCTGCCCTTTCAGGCGAGAAAGGTCCGTCTCCATCCAGTGCATTGTTCACATCAATTACTTTTCCTTTTTTGTGTGCACCGACAGAAATGCCGCCACCCATATGAACCACAATAAAATTTGACTGTTCATATGTTTTTCCCAGTTCCAAAGATGCTCTTCTGGCAACAGCCTTTTGATTGAGTGCATGTAATATACTTATTCTCGGAAGTTCCGGCACGCCGGAAATTCTCGCCAGATCCTGCATTTCATCTACTACAACCGGATCGACAATAAATGACGGGATATTTAATTTTGAAGCAATTTCAAAGGCCAGGATTCCTCCCAGGTTCGATGCATGTTCTCCCGATAATCCAGTTTTTAAATCTTCAATCATTTGTGGTGTAACCTTATAAGTTCCGCCTTCAATCGGTTTTAACAACCCGCCTCTGCCTACGACTGCAATTAGCTCCGTCAAATCGATTCCCTGTTCAGCCAGGGTTTCTAAAATAACATTTTTTCTGAAATCATATTGATCAATAATCTTTAGATATTTATTGATTTCTGCTGACGGATGTCTTAAAACTGTTTCAAAAATCTCCATATTGTCTTCAAAAACTCCGATTTTCGTTGATGTTGACCCTGGATTAATTACTAAAATCTTATTCTTTATCATATTTTCATTCTCCCTACAGCTTTGCTGCCATTAAGACACCTAAGGCAATTGAATTCAGTTTTGTTTCTTCACTGTCTGCTCTGGAAGTTAAAATTACCGGTGCTTTTGTCCCTACGATTACACCAGCTCCCTCGGCCTTTGCAAGGAAGGTCAACGCTTTGTAAAGTACGTTCCCGGCTTCAATGGTCGGGCACAACAGGATGTCAGCATCTCCAGCAGCAGGATGTTCAAAGCCTTTAATTTTTGCCGCCTCTAAAGAAACCGCAATGTCTAAAGCAAATGGTCCTCCTACAAGACACCCTTTTATTAATCCCGCTTCATTCATTTTAACCAGCTCACTTGCATCAACTGTTGCAGGCATTTTTGGATTCACTTTTTCTTTTGCAGCGATTACCGCTACTTTTGCTTCTTCTATGTCCAGTGCTCTAGAAACAACCAATGCATTTTCAAGAATTTGCTTTTTCGTCTCCAGATCAGGAGCAATATTCATTGCCGCATCTGTGACTATGATCAGTTTATGATAGGTGGGAACATCAAAAACAGCAACATGACTCAGAACATTTCCTGTTCTCAATCCAACTTCCTTATTCAGCACTGCCTTTAACAAAACTCCCGTATCAACCAGACCCTTCATTAGTAAATGGGCTTTCCCGCTTGAAACCAGTTCGACTGCCTTTAAACAAGCTTCCGTCGGATCCTTGATATTGATCACTTCATAATCCGAACTGTCAATTTTTTCATTTTTACAGATGCTTTCGATTTTTTCTGCGTCTCCAATCAGTATTGCTTTCACTATTCCATACTCATAGGCCTGATGAATGGCTTTCAGCACATCATTATCTTGGGCGCAGGCTACAGCAACTGTTTTCGGCCCCCGTTCCTTTGCAATTCTTAAAACATCTTCAAATTTCTTAATCATTCTGACACCTCATTTGATAATTTCTTGTAATATTCTCTTTTTTCTTTTGCATTTTTTTCTGCTGCTTTAAACAGTTTTTCAGCATTTTCAGGGAAGGTTATTTCAAGGGATGAGTACCTTACCTCACCTCTCAGAAATTCCTTGAAATTCTTAACCGGTTCTTTCGAATCCAAAGAAAACACATTTGTAACCGGGTTATATCTGTACAGGTTCCAGTATCCAGCTTCTACAGCATTCTTCATTTCCGTCTGTGCATTATTCATTCCTGCCTTTATTCCATGCGTGATGCATGGCGCATAGACAATGACAATAGAAGGCCCTTTGTGTTCTTCTGCTTCCTTCAATGCCGTAAGCAGCTGGTTGGGATTTGCCCCCATCGCACACTGCGCAACGTATACATTGTCATATGACATCATCAAAAGACCTAAATCTTTCTTTCTTGTCTTCTTACCCGCTGCCTGGAACTGAGCAACCGCACCTACCGGAGTAGCCTTTGAAGACTGCCCGCCTGTATTTGAGTAAACTTCAGTATCGAGCACCAGCACATTTACGTCTTCTCCCATTGCGAATACATGATCTAAACCTCCATACCCTATGTCGTAAGCCCATCCGTCACCGCCCACCATCCACATGGTCTTCTTGGAAAGATGTTTTTTCTTCATCAGTATGGCATCAGCAATTTTCTTCTCTTCTCCAGTAAACTCCGCCTTATTGATTGCTTCAACAAGTGTTTTTGCTGCACCAGCAGATTCTTCCAGATTTTCGTAGGTTTCAATCCATTTTGCTATAGCCTTGCCAACCTCCGAATCCTTGCCTACCTTTTCAGATAGTTTTTTGACATCCATGGCCACAGATTCCCTCTGCTGTTTAACAGCCAGACACATGCCATAACTGAATTCAGCATTATTTTCAAACAGGGAATTTGACCATGCCGGCCCTTTTCCTTCTTTATTCGTTGTGTAAGGCATTCCTGGCATGGCTGCTCCCCAGGCTTGTGAACAACCTGTTCCGTTAGCAATGTAAATCTTATCTCCATAGAGCTGAGTAAGCAGTTTTACATATGCAGTTTCTCCGCATCCCGCGCAGGCACCTGAAAACTCAAGCAACGGTTTTTTAAACTGACTGCCTTTTACAGTTTTTTCATCAATCAGACCGGTTTTCTCTTCTAATGAAAGAGCATATTCCCAATTAGTCTGATCTGTTGGTACCTCTTTTGACGGTTTAAT
>Ga0209386_1000770_pt1 | contig 14587 bp, 8 predicted proteins | sample NGEPertwo_FD_184510 | JGI IMG/M metagenome (GOLD analysis project Ga0209386, IMG submission 184510) | Arctic peat soil microbial communities from the Barrow Environmental Observatory site, Barrow, Alaska, USA - NGEE Permafrost154B-two... | ecosystem: Environmental > Terrestrial > Soil > Wetlands... | reverse complement strand
CGATTTTTTATTATACGCTGGATGGTAGCGAACCGACCCCGGAGTCAAATCAATATGCCGGGCCATTCCTGGCAGATGGGAAAGTGGAAGTGAACGCAATTGCTTACGATCCGGCTTCGGCTAAAAGCAGCCCTGTTGGCAAGGAAACATTCGACATCTCCAAAAAGGATTGGAAAATTGTCGGAATTAATGATGAAAAAGCCAGTGCAATTCTGGACGGAGATGCATCAAGCCTATGGCATCAAAGAGATAAAAAGATGCCTGTTGACTTGATTATCGATTTGGGAAGTGAACAAAACCTTCATGGGTTCAAATACCTGCCCGATCAGAATAAATGGAGTTCCGGCATCATTACTACTTACAAGTTCAGCGTATCAGACGACAATACAAACTGGAAACTGGTTGATCAGGGCGAATTCTCCAACATCAAAAACAACCCGGTGTGGCAATCCAAAAATTTTTCGCCTGTAAATGCCCGTTATATAAAGCTGCAGGCTTTAAAAAACACTTCGGGCGATGATGTTGCAGGGTATGCCGAAATCGATGCAATTACAAATTAATTAGAATTCCGGGGTGATCAGGAAAATATTCTATATCATATTCGTGACGTTTGCCTTAGGTACAAACGTTTTGGCGCAAACCAAGCTCTTTGTCTCACTGCGTGGTAGCGATACTGGCCAGGGAACACAAATGAAGCCTTTTGCCTCAATAAACAGGGCTTTTGCCGAAGCACGGAAAACTTCAGGAGCCGTTGTGATATACCTGATGGAGGGAACATATTATTTGAATCAGCCCATTGTTTTTACTCCTGAAGATTACAGAAAGGAAAACGAAACCCTTACGATAACTAATTTCGAAAATCAGAAAGTTACTGTTAGCGGAGGGGTAACACTCAACCTGAAGTGGAAAGAATACAAAAACGGTATCTGGCAGGCAGAAGTTAAGCAGGATCTTATTTTCGATGAATTATTTGTCAACGGTCAGTTGCAGCGAATGGCCCGGTATCCGAATTACGATTCAACGGCTCATTATTTTGGAGGAACTGCAGCTGATGCTATTGCAGTGGAACGGGTTGCCCGATGGAAATCTCCCGAAGGTGGTTATGTTCACGCCTTACATCCCAGTGAATGGGGCGATGTTCATTACATGATTACCGGGAAAAATGACAAAGGTGAACTTACGCTTGAAGGCGGCTGGCAAAACAATCGTCCGATGGGCATGCATCCCAAATACCGTTTTGTCGAGAATATTTTCGAAGAACTGGACACTGTCAACGAATGGTTTTACGATAAAAAAGCCAAGATCCTGTACTACTATCCTACAAAAGATTTGGATCTTAAAACGGCAAAATTTGAAACACCTCAAATCGCTCATTTATTCGAGTTCAAAGGTTCAGAAAATAATCCAGTTAAAAATATCTCAATCGAAGGGCTTACGCTTTCGCAAACCCTTCGCACATTTATGGATAATATGGAGCCGTTGTTGCGTAGCGACTGGACTATATATCGCGGTGGTGCAGTGCTTTTCGGTGGTGCAGTAAATTGTTCCATTAAAAACTGCACACTCAATAATCTGGGTGGAAATGCTGTTTTCTTCAATAATTTCAATAGAAATTGTCAGGTCTCAGGCTGTTTGATTTCTGAAATTGGAGCCAGTGGAATCTGTTTCGTCGGTGATCCAAATGCTGTGCGTTCCCCAAGCTTCAAATATTGGGAGTTTGTGCCATTGGAACAAATTGATCGTACCCCTGGCCCTAAGACAAATAACTTTACGGCGGAATGTAAGGTGTTTGATAACTTGATATTTAATTCAGGTTTGGTCGAAAAGCAATCGGCAGGAGTGGAGTTGTCCATGTGCCAGAGTATTACAGTAAGTCACAATACCATTTACGATGTTCCGCGTGCTGGTATCAATGTGAGCGAAGGAACCTGGGGCGGTCATATCATCGAATACAACGATGTGTTCAATACGGTGAAAGAAAGTGGCGATCATGGTTCGTTCAATTCATGGGGGCGCGACCGCTACTGGCATCCTGATAAAAAAGTTCTCGATTCAATTGTAGAAACCAATTACGATTTGGCTTTACTTGATGTGGTGAAGCCAATTACCATCCAGAACAACCGCATGCGTTGCGACCACGGGTGGGATATTGATCTGGACGACGGTTCAAGTAATTATATCGTCCGTAACAACTTATGTTTGAATGGCGGTATAAAACTTCGGGAAGGGGTAAACCGTATTGTTGAAAACAACATCATGATAAATAATACCTTCCACCCGCACGTATGGTTTAAGAACAGTAATGACGTGTTCAGGAATAATATCGTTTTCTCCGGATATGCACCAATCCGTATTGATGTTTGGGGCAGGGAAACTGATTACAATGTTTTCCCCGATTCGGTTTCGCTTAAAGCAGCACGGGAAAGAGGAACAGATCAGCATTCGGTGTGTGGTGAGCTGAATTTTGTAGATCCTGAAAAAGGTGACTTTCGTCTGAAAGAAGGTTCAGTCGCGTTTTCTGTCGGTTTTAGGAACTTTTCGATGGACAGTTTTGGGGTTGTTTCTCCGGGATTGAAAGCCCTGGCAAAAAAGGTAAGCATACCTTCAGTACTTGATCCCGATAAAATGGCTGCCGATGAAATTATCGACTTTATGGGGGCTAAAGTGAAAAACCTTATTACTTTGGGCGAACGTTCGGCAACCGGTATGGACAGTACCAGGGGTGTCCTGGTTGTTGAAGTAGCTCCAGGATCGGGTGCATCCCGGTTTTTACTGCCAAACGATGTGATCCTGGGTTTAAATAGTAAAAAGGTAAATAAAGTCCGCGATTTGCTGGAAGCCCGTATGTCAGTTATCGGATCAAATGCCGAAGTGGGTGTTTTCCGAAATCAGAAATCAGAAAAAATATGGGTTGAATTAGTAGATAAAAAGTGAGTACTCTTGTAACTGAATATAATTTAATCGATAAAATATAAACTAAAACCAACATGAACACAAAACGATTTTTCATTTCAATTTTCATCTTATTGTTGTCAATCTGTTCATTAGTTGCGCAGCAGCACGACTGGGAAAATGAACAGGTAATTGGAATCAACAAAGAACCGGCTCATAGCGTATATGTCCCGTATGCAACTATAGATCAGGCATTGGCTGACTACGCCAACGAATCGCCATTTTATCAGTGCTTAAACGGAACCTGGAAATTTAACTGGGTAAAATCACCTGATTTGCGTCCGGTCGATTTTTACAAAACAGATTTTAATGTCAGTTACTGGGATGATATTGAAGTGCCTTCGAACTGGCAAATGAAAGGGTACGGCAAGCCGATTTATACGAATGTTACTTATCCTTTTGTCAAAAAACCTCCTTACGTGATGTCTCCGGCATATTCCGGTTGGACCAACAGCGAATTACCTAACCCGGTAGGATCGTACCGGCGTAATTTTGTTGTCCCGGATATTTGGGACGGACACGAGGTTTACCTTCATTTTGCAGGCGTACAATCAGCCATGTATGTGTGGGTAAATGGCAAAAAAGTGGGCTACAGCCAGGGAAGTATGACTCCGGCTGAATTCAATATTACCCCTTATCTTCAGAAAGGGAATAATACACTGGCAGTTGAAGTCTATCAATGGAGCGATGGCAGCTACCTGGAAGATCAGGACTTTTGGCGTTTAAGCGGAATCTTTCGCGATGTGTTTTTATATGCCACGCCCAAATTGCATATCAGCAACTTTTTTGTTCAATCTGACTTGAATGATAATTTTACGTCTGCAGTTCTCAAAACAGATCTCTCATTCGAAAACAAAGGTTATAAAGGTGTAGTTTCTCTTGAAGGGTATTTATTAAAAGACGGACAGACCTATAAAGGAGAGACTCCTGTATTTTCGAAGCAACTTTCTGCTTCTGACGTAAATAAAAAGGGTGCAAAACTGTCTTTTGAGACCAATGTCGATAAACCTGATTTATGGTCTGCTGAAATTCCGAACCTGTATCAAATGGTGTTTCTCCTGAAAAGTGCTTCAGGAGAAAACCTCGAAGTTGTTGCAACTCCATTTGGTTTCCGCAAAATTGAAATCAAAGATTCGCAACTTTGGGTAAACGGGAAAAGTGTGCTGCTCAAAGGGGTTAACCGCCACGACCTTGATCCGGAAAACGGACGGTATATCACCTACGAAAGCATGTTGCAGGATATAAAACTATTCAAGCAATTCAATATTAATACGGTACGCACCTGCCATTATCCCAATCATCCCGACTTTTATAAATTATGTGACCGGTATGGTATTTACATGGTGAGCGAAGCCAATCTGGAATCGCACGGTATGGGTTTTGAAAAAGAAGGTTTGGGGCATGATGTCCGCTGGCAGAAAGCGCATGTAGACCGGGAAGTATCGATGGTTGAAGCTTTTAAGAACCATCCGGCTGTCATTATTTGGTCGCTTGGAAACGAAGCAGGACCGGGTGTTAATTTTGAAGCTTGCCGAAAAGCAATCCTGAATTTAGATTCAACGCGCCCCATCCATTATCAGGGTTACAATGAAGTTGCAGACATTGAATCAACCATGTATCCAAGTGTGGATTGGCTTGATGAAACCGGAGCGAAGGATGATACCAAACCATTTTTTATGTGCGAATATGCCCATGCTATGGGAAATGCGGTTGGCAACCTTCAGGAATATTGGGATGTAATTGAAAAACACAAACGTTTGATCGGTGGTTGTATTTGGGACTGGGTAGATCAGGGATTGCAGAAGGAAGTGCCCGGAAAGCCCGGTGAATACTTTTTTGCTTACGGTGGCGACTATGGCGACCGCCCAACCGATTGGAATTTCTGTGTCAATGGCTTGACAACGCCAGATCGTAGCATCACTCCTAAAATGGAAGAAGTAAAAAAAGTGTACCAGTATATCGCCATTAGCCCACAGGACATCCTAAACGGTAAAGTCAACATTAAAAACAAATACCAGTTCATCAATCTCGAAAAATTTGATGCGGATTGGGAAATAAGCTGCGACGGAAGTGTAATTGAGGCTGGAAACATGCCTGCCCTTCATCTTGAGCCCGGGCAATCGACGGATGTGACGATTCCTTTCACCAAACCACAGTTAAAAATTGGCGGTGAATATTTCCTGAAAGTAATTTTCAAATTACGCACCGATGAGATTTGGGCTTCACGTGGACATGTGGTTGCCTGGGAACAAATGGTTGTGCCGTTTGCTGTTCCGGCTGTTGAACCAATGCATCCTGAATCGCTGGCTTCGCTTTCATACAAAGAAGATGGAGATTGGATTAATGTTTCAGGAAAAGCATTCAGTCTGAAGTTCAATAAATGGATTGGAACAATTACTGATCTGGCATACTTCGGGACAAATGTGTTGCAAACCAAACCGGAAGCGATTTATGGTGTTCGGCCAGAAACACAAATGCTTTATTGGGACACCTTGACCAATGCAAGCGTTGCCGGGCCAATGCTTAATATTTTCCGTGCCCCGGTTGATAATGATTATATGTTTGGGGGTGGATACGGACCAAAATGGCGCAAAGCTGCTATGTATAATATGCGCCCGACTGTAAATAATATCTCTGTTGAAAAACTGGGAGAAGCCTTGGCGATTGACGTAACCATCGAATCGAAATCACCTAAAGGCTATGCTGTTCGCCAGCATACAATCTGGAAAATTTGCGGAAACGGCTTTGTTGATGTGACCACGGATTTTGATCCGGACAAACTGAACTACCCTTTGGCAAAACTGGGATTTCTGTTACAGATGCCCGAAGGTTTTGAAAACGTGACTTTTTATGGAGCCGGGCCTCACGAAAATTACCGCGACCGCCTACATTCAGCTGCTATAGGCCGCTACGAAACAACGCCCGATGACATGTTCGAACCTTACGTGCGTACTCAGGATTGCGGAAATCGTTCGAATGTACGCTGGTTTACCGTAAGCAACCACAACGGTGTTGGGATAATGGTTGTAGCCAACGATCTGATGAATTTCAGCGCATTGCATTATACCCCGCTTGACCTTGAGAAAGCCAATCATCCATACGAATTGACCCGCAGAAAGGAAACAATCCTGACTGTCGATCTGCAACATTGCGGATTGGGTGGAGGAAGTTGTGGTCCTGGCCCATTGGATAAATATTTACTGAAAACTGAAAAAGCAACGTTCAGTTTTTCGATCCGCCCTTATGTTGGAAGTATGGGTGATAAGGGTGATGTTGCTAAAATGAGACTTGGTAATTAGTGTAATTTAAAATAAATGCTTCCAGAAAGTCCCCCTTTGGGGGATTTAGGGGGCTGATAAATATTAAACACGTGAAAATTTGTACAACGCTTTTCATCCTGGTAATGATGATTGCCGGATTGAATGCGCAATCGCAGGACGCCAACCGATTTTTCCCTGAGAAAGACCTGATAACAACCGGTATCTATTATTATCCCGAACATTGGAACGAAAACCAGTGGGAACGGGATATCAGGAAAATTGCCAATATGGGGTATGAGTTCGTGCATCTTGCCGAGTTCGCTTGGTATAAAATGGAACCCGTAGAAGGAAAGTACGAATTTACATGGCTGGATAAAGTCGTGAATCTTTGTGTGAAATACAACCTGAAAGTGGTGATGTGCACGCCATCAGCCACCACACCAACATGGATGCGCACCAATTATCCTGAAACGTTTATCATGGACGGTCATTACATCCGTGCCGAGAATGGAACACGCGGGTTAGAATCCATTGTCAACCCCAAATATCGCATGTTTGTTGACAAGATAGTGACCGAAATGGCCAAACGTTACGGACAAAATAAAAATGTAATCGGATGGCAAATTGATAACGAACCACCGGCACTTTCCGATTACAGCCCTTCATCGCAAGAGGCTTTCAAACAATGGTTAAAAAACAAATATAAAACGATCGTCGCTTTGAATTCGGCTTGGGGAACAGCTTTTTGGAGCCAATGGTTCACTGGTTTCGACCATGTTCTCATCCCCAATACAAATTTAGTGGGATGGTGGGGCAATAATCCTCATGCGCTACTCGATTTTAAACGATACCTCGCAGATTCCGAGGCTGGATTTCTCGATTTTCAGGCAGATACTTTGAGAAATTACATTTCGAAGACACAGTATATTACTACAAATTATACTGCAGTTTGTACAAGCTCTGATCCAAGGCGGACGAATAAACTTGATTTTGCAGCTTATACAGCATATCCAAATGGTGGCAGCAATAATATAGGGGACCAAGGCTTTCGTTTAGGAGACAGCAAAGCCGTTCTTTTTGCTTCTGAGTATTATAAATCGGTTGGCGGAGTGTCAGGAGTGATGGAAATGCAGCCTGGGCCTGTCAACTGGGGCTATTACAACCCACTACTTTTGCCAGGCACTGTGCGCATGTGGTTGTACCATAGTTTCGCCGCAGGAGGCAAACTTGCCTGTTCCTATCGTTTCCGCCAGATACTCTACAGCTCCGAACAATACCACTCGGGAGTAATAAAAACTGATGGAGTAACGCCTTCGCCGGGTGGGGAGGAGTATATGCAATTTATGAAAGAGATAAAAGAACTCCGGAAGCAATATAAACCAAATGCCAAAATGCCTGAAAAACTGGCAGCACGGTCAACGGCAATCGTCTGGAACCTGGAAAATTACTGGACGATCGACAGGCAAAAACAAACTTTTCAGTGGGATGCATGGAACTACCCGGTTAAGTTCATGGAATTAGGCAAATCCTTAGGTGCACAGGTTGAAGTAATCCCAGAAACTGCCGATTTGTCACAATACAAGGTCGTGATTGTCCCTGCATATGAAATGGTTGATTCCGCTCTAGTGAAAAAATGGAATGATTATGTGGCAAATGGCGGGCAGTTGATTCTTACATGTCGCACAGCAACCAAAAATCGTTCAGGGCATTTATGGGAAGGTGAAATAGCCGCTCCCATAACTGGCCTTATCGGAGCCCATGTGAAAGCAACTGATATGCTTTCGGGTTATGCTAAAGGCGATATTTTAATGAAATCGACCCATTACATTTGGAATAATTGGGCCGATCTGATTGTGCCGGATAAAGACACAGAAGTGCTTGCAGCGTATGATAACCAGTTTTATAAAGGCAATGCTGCTGTTGTAAAACACAAGATTGGGAAAGGCTCCGTAACCTACATAGGTGTGGATACTGACGAATCGAATTTGGAAAAGGATATTTTACGCAAAACTTATGTAGAAGCAGGATCGACTACAGAAGATTACCCTCAAGGTGTTTATGTTTACTGGCGGGATGGTTTATATGTTGCTGTAAACTATTCTTCAGATGATTATACCATGAACCTGCCAGTATCGGCCAAAATATTAGTCGGCGTAAATGTATTGAAACCGGCTGGTGTATTGGTTTGGAGTGAATAATTAACAATAATATGATAATTTTTTATGAAACGAATTTCTTTTTTAATTCTATTTTTGGCCTTCGCCGGATCTATGTTTGCAGCCGATTCTGTTCAAACATTACAAAACGGCATGAAGGTTTCGTTCAAAAGTGGAGCCGGCAAATCCAGCCTTGCTCTTTTGCATTTAATGCCGCCCGCCGTTTCATCAGTGTTCTGCCCCACGTGTCGGGCATAGAATCCAGAAAGACGCCAAAATTTTCCTTCCCATTGGGATATTGTTGCCCACTATACCAGGCAATATCCGGGTCAAGCAGCAATTGTTCCTGAGAGCTGATCCAGTCTGCATCATAAGAAAAACTAAATGCTTTCCTTCCTTTGGCTTGTTGAGCTGACATTATTCCTATGCATTTGGGAGAGATCATACCTTTCCAGTCTGCGTACACCCATATATCTGTTTTGTCAGCCATGATTTATTTCCCAATCAGTTTTAAATCCTGTAATTTTCTTCCAAATTCATCATCGGCTGCCAGTTTCAAAAAGTCATCCTGTAGCCCTAATACTCTAAGCACATTAAAATAAGCACCCATAGAAACGCTTGGATTTCCTTTTTCAATATGGTATAGTGTAGAACGGTCAATCCCTGCCCGTTCAGCCATTTGTATGGTCGTCAGGTTCCGCCGTTTTCTGGCCAGCTTAATATTTTCCCCCATCTGTTCAAATATCTTTTGAAACTTTGGGAGCAAGGTTTGTTTCTTTGATTGCATGATTTGATGTTTATTATCAACAAAAATAAACAAAATGTATTAAATAAACAACACTTAAAGAATTTGTTATGCTGCGAATACTTCACTTAAGAGTTTTAAATCTTCCAGAAGATGGTTCGAGTTTTGTACCATGAGGGTCACAAATTTCAAGAAGCCTTCAAATCATCTGATTTTGAGGGCTTTTTTTGTTCGATTAAGAAATAACACAATTAATCATAAACCGTAATTTATTGTAAACTTTAAAACCACCTCCTTCGGTGGTGGTAATGGATAAACGGCTTTGCCTGAAAATTATTAAATTCCTGACGTGAGCAATTATAAAAAATTAAGTCATGTCATTTATCAGTGTGCTTGACGAAGATAAAATCAAGAAGTATGTAATGCACCAGGAAAAGCAAGAACGAATGGAAGAGCAACAAAATATCGACTTTGGCTCAGGCCCCTTTTAGGGGCTTATCAAGTCCACCTTCTAAGAGGGTGGATTCTTTAATGGTATATAATCGATTATTGGTTCGAGTATCAGAAGGTTTCGTTCTAAACAAGCCTTTCCTCCAATGCATCTTTCCATAAAACAAACCCCTTACGTTCATCGGAATAGTCATGTAATAATCTGCTAAAGTTGATTGGATTTGTTTCCAGAAATACCTGCCTGCCGTCATTACGGATTTTGTTCAGATGTCTGTCTATTTCCATAATGCCTTGTTTTAATGCATTAATATTTTTGGGTAAGTGCCAGATGTAAGTGGCTTCCTCTGTATCCAAAGTTTCCATAACAATATGATATTGCTCGTTTCCTGTAAGTAAAAAAACAAAGGCAAAAGGGCTTAAAACAAACCGGATCTTTAGTACACTGCCTTCATGCTGTTCTGCCAGTTAATGTAACTGTTTTTGATGCCGATAATTGCCTCTGCTCAAAATATCAGAAAGCAATTCTTCCCCTGATTCATAAATGTTATTTCCAGTTCCGTTGGAAAAGTTTTTATTAAAACCTTTTTGTTCTAATGGAATGCTTTTGCCAAAAAAGTTCTTTTCCACAAAACGAAACCGTACACTATCCACAACTTCTCTGTTCAGCTTTTCAAGATCTGCTGAGCTTGCAGACAAAGCAGTAACAGCTTTCTGTTTGCTCATAATTAACGTTATAAAGACTATTACTGTTTTCGATTTAAGAAATTTCTCAAAGTAAGGTTTCAGTACCTCGAATTCAGGACGAATATTCAGATTTTCAATATCAAATATCAATTCTTCTGTATATTCCGGTATACTATACTTGAACTGAAAACTGCCATAGAGAAATTCCAAGTTTTCTATTTTAACCTTAACGGTTCTTTCTATAGTTAATTCTTCATATAATGGCTTCGATTGATCGATGCTTTCTTCTTCTGGCAAATCAAATAGTGTCCTTTGCTTTTCCAGTTTCCGGTAATACACATTTCTTTTAAGAAACATACGGTTCAGGTAACTTATTTTAATATCCCGGTAATCATAAATAGTTGGGCTGATTTCCGAACGTTGCACCCTGCCCATATATTGGATCAACTTGGCCTCAAAAGAAAAAGGGTAGAACAGAAAAAGGCATTGAGTATTTTGCAGATCAGACCCTTCTCCAAAAAATTGGCCGGTGGTGATCAATGCTTGGTAACTGCCCGCCTTCAATAACTTCCATTTTACATTCCTGCTGCTTTCCGAATCATCACCACTGAGAGTTATTGTTTCAAACGATTGTTTGAGGTATTGTTGTAAAGTATCAATATGCTCTTTCCTTTCTGTTAAGATAACAACCTTCTTTCCTTTATTCAATTCAATGACCACATCACGTAATATAAGCTTGTTCCTTTCTGAATCATGTACCAGTATTTTTGATAAAGTTTCAAACCGGTCAGTTTTTGCATTAAAGGGAACATCCAGTTGTGTATTCCGGATGATAATTTCGGGGTGATTTGAAGTGGAGAGCTCATTTGTCCGAATTTCTGCAATTACCTCACCAAGGTGTATGAAGATTAGCCTGCCATCATTGTATTTTCTGAAGGGAGTTGCTGTTAATCCATAAAGATAACGGGAATTGAATTTCCCAATTGTATTACGGAATGTTTCAGCAGGAATGTGATGGCATTCATCTACAATGATAAGCCCGAACATATCCGATAGGTTTTGTAAATCAGCTTTGGCAAGGCTTTGTATCGTGGCTACAGTGATCTGCTTTCCAAGTTTGGTTTTTCCCTGCCCAATGTGGCCAATATCCTTTTGTACAATGCCTAAAAAAGCTTCAATTCGTTCCATCCATTGAATGGCAAGTTGTTTTCTGTGAACAATGATCAAGGCTGGCTGCTGTTTTTCGGCCACAATTTTCAATGCCATCACCGTTTTACCTGAACCCGGTGGCGCCACAATAACGCCTATGTCTTTTTTACTGATGGCTCCCATGCTTTCCTGTTGATATGGACGCAGAGTTGCTTGAAATGAAAAGGTAACCGGGCTATTTAATTTCCGTTGGTCTATGAAATTATATGCTATAGAATTTTCCCGGCAAAAACGGATTAGCTTTCCAATGAATCCTTTAGACAGAAGAATATTATTACCCAGTTCTTCAATGAAGCGGAAATAACGGTCAGTGCCGAAAGTATTCCTGCCGCTATTCTTTTTGATGATAAATTCCGTGTTCAGAAAATTCAGTTCCTCTTTAATAAAATGGAATAATATCGGATCAATGGCATTTCTGTTCAGCAAAATATTATTCCTCAGTGTAATGTTTAGTACACCATTATCGTTTTCCGGTTGTGGATCATTCGATAACTTGGAAAACAATCCTTCAAGATGCTCTGTTGAAACCCGTTCTATCTGCCGAAGAAATTGCCATTGGTCTGCATAAGGTTGTAATGTCATCGGGTCGATAAAGCAACTGTTGCCTTGTTGAAATGAAGTACCATTTAATGGCAGAGCGATGAGATTTCCCAATCCTTTTCCTGAAAGATAATCTTGATTTGGGAACAACCTGTCAAAGCTTGTATTCTTATCAAATGCGGAAACAATACCAGATGAAGTTAACAATGATAAGATTACTTTTCTGCTTTTAAAAGCAGAAAATGGCTTGTTAAAAAATATCCAAATATGCCCACCATTTCCGGAACGTGAACGTTCAAAATATGCAGGTAAGGAAACATCTTTGCAAGCCTGAATAAACTTTTTACCGGATGCAATCCAATCCCCTTCATCAAAGTCGGCGGCAATAAGCCATGAGGTATTGTCAGATAAAAGTGGATACAAACCAACTAATTGTTCGCCACTTAAATGTTTGGCAATCTGGTCATCGTTCAGTTGGAGATAGGATTTATCAGGATAATTTTGAAATGTACCGCCTTTCATTTTATGGGCATGGTAACGGTAGGGATCGAAAAAGTATGCAGGCGTATAGCCACTTTTTTTGTCTTTCTCCCACCGAGTAGCAAAAACATCTTCCCGCCCTTTGAAAAGGGACCTGAACAAGGATATTTTTGTTTGAAGATTTTCCATTTGTTTGTTGAAACAATGATTCTTTAAACTTTAAAAGCAGCAGCCATCAACGTTTGTTCACTTCGAGGTATTCCTATCTCTGTTGCGATTTTCTTCCATCCGGATATCCCGGATTTTACTTCATCAATAATAATGTTCATTTCTTTTTTCCCTAGCCTGTAATAAGCACCCACGCTTCTTGCTAAATCGATATCCAGAGCATTATTATCCATATCAATATTTAGTGCGAGACCTTCTTTGTCTATGGATGGATTAATGTCAAAAGCTGGTGACAGACGCCAGCCTTTATCTGCGAGTATAAAGCCATGATTTCTCAGATGATCGTCTGTATTGGAAACTAGTATATTGAAAACCAATCTTCGCCATAACTGGTGTAAATCCTCTTCAATCTGTATTCCGGAAAACTGGATGAATTCTACAATATCCAAATAAGAAGGTGTCTCGTCACGGATGAGTTCTTCATTTTTGCCAGTCATAGTCATGGCTGAGGCAAAATGAATCCGGTCTTGCTTTTCCCTGTCAAATCGTTTGGTGAAAAAAGTATGATAAGGACCCTCAATATGTTCCAGCTGGGATTCAGCCATATCGATACCGGCATCAACAGCAAGATGATAAGCCAGGTATTCCCAGGCTCCTTTGTCTATGGTATCGTTTTTCGATGGGAATTTGGCAATCCAGGGATGACCATGTTCGTCCAGTATGTTAGCTTTCGGCCTGGCTCCTCCGAGTGAAGAACCCGGAGCTATCAGCATGGCGAGCCATTTTCTTACTTCATCTGTATCTTCATTGGATTCAATCAGTTTTGCTCCATGCTGTAGTTCCCGGATACTAGCCCAAGGTGGAGTGGGTGAAACAGGGTCATTGTCCAGAAAATCTCCATCGGGCTCTCTTTTAAACCGTAAAGCACCCATGCGACTTAAATCATGTACCCCTAAAAGAAAATCAATATCATACAATACAGGTGCTGGTTTGCCTTGCTCTCTTGCATTTAATGCTGACCGTCGTTTCATTAGTGTTCGGCCCCATGTGTCGGGCATAGAATCCAGTAAGACTCCAAAATTTTCCTTCCCATTGGGATATTGTTGCCCACTATACCAGGCAATATCCGGGTCAAGCAGCAATTGTTCCTGAGAGCTGATCCAGTCTGCATCATAAGAAAAGCTAAATGCTTTCCTTCCTTTAGCCTGTTGAGCTGACAATGTTCCTATACATTTAGGAGATAGCATACCTTTCCAATCTGCATATACCCATATATCTGTTTTGTCTGCCATGGTTTATTTCCCAATCAATTTTAAATCCTGCAATTTTCTTCCAAACTCATCATCGGCTGCCAGCTTCAAAAAGTCATCCTGAAGCCCTAATACCCTAAGTACATTAAAATATGCACCCACCGAAACGCTGGGATTTCCTTTTTCAATATGATATAGTGTAGAACGGTCAATACCAGCCCGCTCCGCCACTTGTATGGTCGTCAGGTTCCGCCGTTTTCTGGCCAGCTTAATATTTTCTCCCGTCTGTTCGAATATCTTTTGAAACTTTGGGAGCAAGGTTTGCTTCTTTGATTGCATGATTTGTTGTTTATTATCAACAAAAATAAACAAAATGTATTAAATAAACAACACTTAAGGAATTTGTCATGCTGCGAATACTTCACTTAAGAGTTTTAAATCTTCCAGAAGATGGTTCGAGTTTTGTACAATAAGTGGCACTGATAACGTTCTAAAAATCAGCTAATAACATCAAAAGTGTGAATAGCTGATTTTCTTTTTTTAGGCAATTTTATTACGTTTTTTTGGGATCAGATGACATTATTATGGGGAAGGTTATAAAATTAGATCTTTGTTGAAAAAACAGAGATTTATATGCCTGAACAGAACGAACATTACCAGAACCTTGTTAAACTTCTTTTACCTGCGGAACTT
>Ga0209386_1000769_pt1 | contig 14598 bp, 15 predicted proteins | sample NGEPertwo_FD_184510 | JGI IMG/M metagenome (GOLD analysis project Ga0209386, IMG submission 184510) | Arctic peat soil microbial communities from the Barrow Environmental Observatory site, Barrow, Alaska, USA - NGEE Permafrost154B-two... | ecosystem: Environmental > Terrestrial > Soil > Wetlands... | reverse complement strand
TAAGGGAATGCAAACAGATATTACCTAAACTTCCGGTAAAAAACATAGATATTCTTATTATTCAAGAAATGGGCAAAAATATTAGCGGGACAGGCATGGATACCAATATCATTGGAGGAATAAAAGACTTTCAAGAAGGTGATTACGATCCCCCTCAAATTAAAAAGATATTGGTTTTAGATTTAACCCCAGAAACTCACGGAAACGCTTTGGGGATAGGGATGGCTGATATGATCACGAGGAGGCTATATGAAAAAATAGATTTAAAAGCAACGAATATGAATACTATTACTACAACTTTCCTGGATAGAGCAAGAATTCCGATGGTTTTTGATTCAGATAAAAAGGCGATTGAGGTGGGATTGAAAACCATATGGAATTTACCGAATGTTCCTCCCAGGATAATCATAATAAAAAATACATTAAAGCTTGATGAAATGTATATATCAGAGGCAATTTTGGAAGAGATAAAAGATAAAAAGGGTATCTCTTACGAATTATCTTGGGAAGAATTAAAATTTGATAAAAATGAAAACTTGGAATTAAAAATTTAAAAAATGAACAAGGATAAATTTTGCAAAAGATATATTGTATTTGTAATATAAGGAAAGATTCAATAAATATTTGAAAGGAGCATAAAGATATGCAAAAAATCGGATTTATTGGAATAGGCATCATGGGAAAACTCATGGCCAAAAACTTACTGGATGCAGGTTATTCCCTGATGGCTTATGACCTTAACAAAGACGCTTTTAAAACGTAAATCATTAAAAAAACGGTTCACTTTTAATTTGTTAGTAACAATAAACGAAAAATATTTGACAAATTAAATAAATTATTTTATTATAGTAAAAATACCATTGGTATACAAAGGATAATAATAAATGATAAATATAAATACCATTTATAAAGAACTAAAAAAAGAAATAACGTCAGGAAAATTATTGCCCGGAAGTAGTTTAGTTGAACGTGAGATTAGTGAAAAATACGGGATAAGTAGAACACCTGTAAGAGAAATTTTATGGCGATTAGCATCTGATGGTCTGCTTAATAAAGAGCCTTTAAGAGGATACATAACAAAAAAGATATCATTGGAGGAAATATTTAATATATTTCAAACCAGAGAAGCCATAGAAGGTATGGCTGCAAGATTAGCCTGTCTAAAAAGTGATGCAAATTTTTTTTCAAAAATAAATGAAATAGAAAAAAAAATTAAGGAAGTTGATATTGAAAAAAATACTCAAGAAGGTGTGCTTTTAGGAAGAAAGTTACATGATGTAATTATCGATGCGGCAGGTAATCCCTTTTTATCACAATTCTATAAAAAATTAGAAGATCTTTCAGCTTTAACAAGGAATATTACGCAAAGTTCAATTTTAATTGAAAAAAAATCCCAAGAATCACATTTAGCCATTATTGATGCGCTTGAAGAAAAGGACGAAACGAAAAGCGAGCATTGTATGCGTGAACACTTAAGAATTACTTGCCGATTAATGGTTAACCATTTTTACCCAAGTCTTTTAAAAGAATAAAATAATGAGGATTAATAATTTTTATTATATAGGGGATTTCTATAAGAAATATATTTTGAAATATATAATTTTTAATGCAATTAAGAACAAAGATAGTAAAAATGCTCGTAAGAGAGTGTATCATCATTTGGCCGGCGTGGAAAAAGATTTGTTAAGAAATTAAAGGAGGATGCTATGCAAGACTCAATCTATAAATTTATGAAAGTGGGATTAATCCACTTTATGGCTTATCCTCAGGTAATGAAAGGGGAGGGGCCGATTCTCGAGACCTTACAGAAAATAGCGGAAGATGATTTCTTTACTGCGGTGGAAGTTTCCTGGATCAAGGATGCAAAAGTAAGAGAAAAAGCAAAAAAACTATTAGAAGTGAGCCATTTAACTGTTGCTTATGGTGCTCAACCCCGTTTATTGGTTAAAAAATTAAATCTTAATTCCTTTGATGAAGCAGAGAGAAAAGAGGCAGTAAACGAGGTGAAAGCAGGAGTCGACGAGGCTTATGAGATAGGGGCGAAGGGCTTGGCTTTTTTGAGTGGTACAGATCCCGGAAGCGAGGAACGAGAGCAGGCTTTAAAATTATTAGTCTCTTCCATTAAGGAAATATGCGATTATGCCAAATCCAAGGGAGACCTGGGAATCACCCTGGAGGTTTTTGATCAGAAAATTGATAAAAAATGCTTAATCGGACCGGCCGAAGACGCCAGGATGGTGGCAGAGGAAGTGAGGAAGGAATTTGATAACTTTGGATTGATGGTTGATTTATCCCATCTTCCCCTTTTAGGTGAAACACCTGCCCAAGCCATCATACCGGTTAAGGATTATCTGGTCCATGCCCATATGGGTAATTGCATCATGAGAGACAAAGAACATCCCGGTTATGGTGACCAGCATCCCAGATTTGGTATTAAGGGCGGGGAAAATGATGTCAAAGAACTCACCGAATACTTAAAAGTTTTATTAGATATTGGATTCTTAAATCCACAAAATCCGCCCATGGTAAGCTTTGAAGTAAAACCACTGGCTGATGAATCCTCAGAGGTGGTTATTGCCAATGCCAAACGTGTGCTAAGAGAAGCCTGGGCAAGAGTGTAAGAAAAAATATACATATAGGAGAAAGGGAAAATAAATGGGTTTTAAGAATATAAAACAGGAAGAACTACACAAAAGCATAATATTATTGCAACCCAGTATGCCATTCTTGGTTACTACACTTAATAAAGACAACAGCATTAACATAGCTCCATTTGCTTGGGGTACTGCTGTTTCACAGTATCCACCGATGATGAGTTTGGCTTTATTAAATAAACCCCATAAGCAAGATTCGCTTAAAAATATTGAGAGGACAGGTGAATTGGTTTTTAATCTGATTGATATGAGCATTGCCGAAAGAGTTGTTGCAGCTTCCTATGAATATAATGAAAATGTTAATAAATTTGTAGAACTGAATTTTAAGCCAGTAATTTCTGAAAAAATAAAAACACCCGGAATAACCGAAGCAAGAGCTCATGTCGAATGTAAAGTAAAGTTTTTAAAAGAAACAGGTGATCATATGTTAATTGTTTCAGAAATTATTGCCGCTTCTTTTAACCCAGATTATTACAGTGGGAATTTGCTTATCGATCTGAGAAAAACAAAACCGCTAATACATCTTGAGCAGTATACCAGAGAAGATGATCAGGTTCATGTGTTTATTGATACAGCAGGTTGTAAAGTTTTAGATATTCCATATAAAGAGAAGTTAGATATTTAATGCTTTAAGGACTTCTAAACTATTATCAAGAAAGGGTTTATGAGGTGGAGAAATTTAAAAAATAGGTACTTACTTAGTATTTTTACAGTAATGTTTTTTAGCTTTGTAAATAGTACCTATACCAAAGAAGGAGGTGGTAGTTTTTATAAAAATAACTTTGTTGAACAGATTAAGTTAAATTAAAATTATATGAGGAGGAAAAAATGAATAAGAAAAGATTAATTTTGGGTTTTACTCTTTTGTTACTTGTACTTTTCGGTGTATCCGCAATGGTAAGTGCTAAAGATTTTAAAGTAGGTGTAAATACTTTCTCGCAGGCGAACTTTGCTTGTATTACTGATAGGGTAGCTGCGATTGATGAAGTTAAAAAATTAGGTGGAACCCCTCTTGATACCGTTACAGACAGTGTTCCTGATAGAATTAGTGCTATAGAAAACTATATATCTCAAGGCGTAGATGCTATTATACTGTGTGAAGGTGACATTAAGATGGTTTCCCCTGCTTTAGAAGAAGCTAAAAAACGAGGGATTATAATTGCATCAGTGAATTCCGGAATATCAGATTTAGCTGATATTATAACGGAAAATAATGATTGGGTCAATTCAGCAGTAGCTGCCACAGAGTTAATGGTTAAAATACAAGGTAAGGGTAAAATAGTAGAAATTTATAATGACATAGGTCAGATGATTAGGGCGAGAAGAAAAATATTGCACGCCGTAATTTCTGAATATCCAGGTGTTGAAATTGCCGCCGGATTAGTTTATACGTGGCCCGATTACTTTCCGGATATGCTATCAAAAATGGAAGCTGTTTTAAAGGCCCATCCAGACATAGTTGGTGTTTTTGCAACATTTGAAGGGGTAGCCTGCGCAGCTGCGCAGGCTATAAGGGAAGCAGGTTTACAGGACCAGATAGTTATTGTCACTCCTTCTTGTAGCCCACTGGCATATGAGGAAATGAGGAAACCTGACAGCCCACTTAAACTAGTAATGGAACAGGATCCTGATACAATGGCTAGAGAAGCGGTAAGGATGGCATTTAAACTGCTTAATGGTGAAGAAGTACCAAGAAGGCATATTTTTATTCCTGCAAAAATGATCACCATTGAAAATATATCTGAGTCTCAATTTTTAAAGTAGAATAATTAAAAATATAAGGTAGGGGAATCCCATTTTCCCTACCTTATATTAATTACAGTTTTAGAGGGAGGAAGCGCTATGTCTTCTAATAATGTGAAAGAGGAAATACTATGCACGCAAAATTTGGGAAAAGAATTTAATGGTGTGTGGGTTTTAAACGGTATTAATATTGACCTAAAAAAAGGAGAAGTCCATTCTATAGTTGGTGAAAATGGTGCAGGCAAATCTACCTTTATTAAAATACTATCAGGTGTTTATGCTCCCAGCGAAGGTGAAATTGTTATTAATGGCCAAAAAGTAAAATTTAATAATGTGAGAGAAAGTGAACAACTGGGAATAGGGACGGTTCATCAAGAAATTAATTTGATACCCTTTTTTAACGTTATGGAAAATATTTTTATCGGGATAGAATTAGAAAAAAATGTTATGGGAATTAATATACTTGACAAAAAGAAAATGGCTGAAAAGGCTGAAGAAGTACTCGATATATTAGGGGTAGAGCTAGATTTAAACAAATGCATTTATAAATTGGATACGTCTATGCAAAGAATTGTACAGGCAAGTAAACTATTAGTTTATAATCATGATGTAATTATTTTTGATGAACCAACTACTGCATTGGATCATAGTGAACGGAGAAGATTACTGGAAGTTATTATGAATTTAAAAAAACAAGATTTGGGAATCATTTTTATTTCACATAATATCGAGGAAGTACTAGAAATATCTGATAGAATTACTGTTTTTCGCGATGGTAAAAATATGGGGACGATGTTAAAAGAGGAGGCTACACTAAAAAAAATAGTAAGCAAGATGATCGGTCACAAAAGTTATTCTGATTTCAAAAGAGTACCCGTTCAGGGTAAGCATAAAGTTATATTTGAGGTTAAAGATCTTAATACCGAAAAGCTTAAAGGTATTAATTTTAAAATTTATGAAGGTGAAGTTATAGGAATAGCCGGTATTATGGGTGCAGGTAAAACAGAAATCGCCAAGGCAATATTCGGAATTGATCCGGTTGAATCTGGCGAGTTTTATATTAATGGGGAGAGATATGAACCACAACCAATTAAGTCAATTAAAAGAGGCATTGCATTAATTCCTGAGGAAAGGCAGGAGCAGGGTTTGGTTTTAAATATGGATGTGAAAAAAAATATATCACTTGCATATCTTGACCAGTGGAGCAGAGCAAATGTAATAGACCTTGAAGCTGAAAAAAATAATGCTGAAAAATTAATTGAATATTTGAAAATTAAAACAACTGGCCCCTTGCAGATAGTAAAATATTTAAGTGGAGGGAATCAACAAAAAGTGGTTATAGGACGGTGGCTTTCCGGTGATTTTTCTCTGGGGATATTTGACGAGTCTACAAACGGTATTGATGTTAAAACCAAGGAGGATATATATCATCAAATAGATGAATTAGCTCATAAAGGAAAAGGAATTATTTTTATTTCTTCTTTTTTACCCGAATTGATTAATGTTACTGACAGGATAATAGTGATGAAGGATGGTAAGGTTGTAGGTGAATTTGATCCCAAAAGAAATACAGAAGCTGAAATTATGATTGCTATGTTAGGAGGTAATTAATAATAATGAATAACAAAGTAAATAAAACTATATCCTGGATTGGAGTACTCAGGAAATACGGAACATTAATTGGTGCTATATTTATATTTATTCTATTCTCATTGGTAGTTGATAGCTTTTTTACCTTAAGAAACCTGTTTATGTTATTGAGACAAATGAGTATGTTGACAATTATTTCTTTTGGTTTTACTTTTGTAATGGCTGCAGGTGGTTTTGATGTATCGATTGGAAATGTTGTCGGATTAGTAAGCGTGGTATTTGCAATTGTTTTAGTTAATACTTCAAGTTTCTGGCTTTCATTACTGGTTGCATTAGGAATAGGGCTCTTTGTTGGTCTAGTAAATGCTACCCTTGTGGCATATATTCATCTACCTGATTTTATCAGTACTTTTGCTGTGGGCTCGATTGCTTATGGTATTAAAATGTTGATTACAAGAGGTAATCCGATTTTCATTATGAATCCTCCTGAAATATTTAAATTTATTGGGCAGGGTTACATTGGACCCATTCCTTTTCCGGTAATATTAATGTTAGTATTTTTGGTAATCGCAATATTTGTTTTAAACAAAACTAAACTAGGAAGAAGAATTTATGCCATCGGGGGCAACCCTGTTGCTTCAATGTATGCAGGTATAAATGTAAAATGGTATCGGATGATAACCTTTTTACTATCAGGCTTAAGCGTATCTATTGCTTCTGTAATAATGACTTCAAGATTAAATTCTGGTCAGCCTTTAGCCGGAGAAAGTTTTTTATTAGATGTTATTGCTATTGTATTTTTAAGCACTACAATGTTTGGTGAAGGTGAACCAAATGTAATGGGAGCTTTTGTCGGGGCATTGATAATAAGTATGCTTAATAATGGTTTAAGTATGTTAAATGTCCCTTATTATTTTCAGTACGTTACTAAAGGTGTAGTTGTAATATCTGCAGTTATGTTAGCTGCTACACTGGGGCAGAAGTTGAGGATTAAATTTTAATCTGGATATTTTTTGAGGCTTAAATTAGCTGATATTTAATAAATACATAAATATAGTAAAGTTCAAAGATTATTTAGATATTTTTAGAGAGGGGAGGGAAATATGAAGTTGCGTTTTGTAGGAATAAGCAGTAGTCCTAAAAAGGAACGAAATACGGATTACCTTATAAAAGCTGCGTTAGAAGCTGCACGAAAGGTTGTTGTTGATAAATATAAAGATATAGAAGTAGAAATCGAACTGCTTTCTTTAGCATGTAAGAATATAAAAGGTTGTATTGACTGCGGTGCATGTGTTCGCAAAGGAACTTTGTGTGTCATTAAAGATGATTGGTATGATTGTATAAAATATTTGATAGACCCAGTTCCTGACGGAGTTATTATTGGTTCACCAGTGTATTTTTTTAGTACTAATGCGCAATTGAGAGCTTTTATGGAACGCTGCACATGTTTGTTTAAGCAAGCATGGCATAAGGAATTTCCCATAACTCCGCCGGATTGGACAAAGACCGCAGCTGGTGCAGTTACTGTAGGTGCCCACAGGCATGGAGGGGAGGAAAATGCAGCATTGAACATTATCAGTTGGTTCTTATCTACGGGATTTGTCAGTGTGGGTAGTTTTTCAATAGAAGATGGTCCGGTTGGATATATAGCAGGGACAGCCTGGACGGGTTGCGAAGAAGGGAAAGGAAAAGAACCACCGGTTTCTGGTGACAAGTTTGGATTGCACGCTGTGGAATTGTTGGGCACACGAGTTGGCGAGACAGCCCTTAGGCTGCATCTAGGCGAATTGAGTTTGAATAAGAGGTAATTAGAAAGGAGGTACATAAAGTGGAGATTGGTGCACGTATACTGAATATAGAGCTTTCAACCGGGAAAATATGGGTGGAAGATGTGGCTGATGATTTATACCGTAAATTTGCTGGTTCCAGGGGTATAGGAGCGTATATTCTTTATAAAAACCTTAAACCAGGGATTAACCCTCTTGGTCCTGAAAATATAATTATATTTGCCAGTGGTACTCTTACTGGAACGATGGCTCCATGTACTGGAAGAGTTACTGTTATTAGCAAAAGCCCTGCTACTGGAGGAATATTTAAATCAAGTGTCGGTGGGGCATGGGGGGCATCTCTGAAGCAGGCTGGATACCAGTTTGTAATTGTAAGGGGGCAAGCGAAACATCCGGTTTTCATAAAAATAGAAGATAAACAAGTAACTATTGAAGACGCTAAAGATATATGGGGTAAAGATGTTTGGGAGACAAACGATACACTGGAAAGAAAGTATGGAAAAGACTTTGAGGTAGTAAGTATTGGACCTGCAGGTGAAAATAAAGCTAAAATCGCCGCATTAATGTTTTCTTATTATAACGCTGCTGCCCGTGGAGGTATTGGAGCGGTAATGGGGTCGAAAAATCTTAAAGCAATTATTGTCAAAGGAGGAGGTTTCATAAAGCCTGCAGAGCCAGAAAAATATTATAACCTGGCGGTAGAAATGAGAAAGGCTGTTCTTAGTTCTCCAAGTGCAAAGAGATACTACGACACTGGTACAAGTGGTTCTGTAGGTCCGGTTAATGCTGCTCGAGCGTTCCCAAGTTATAATTTTCAAAGAGGATATTCTGAACAAGGGGACAAGATAAGCGGGGTAACACTCAGGGATTCAGGTCTCCTTAAAGCAAGGCGTAGCTGTTACAGCTGTGTGTTGGCCTGTCACAGATACGCTGCAATAGACAAAGGACAGTATGCGGGGACTGTAGCCGGTGGACCTGAATATGAGACGATATCTTCTTTGGGTGCAGGTTGTGGAGTTTATAATATGGAGGCTATACTTGTAGCTGACCAACTTTGCAGCCGCTATGGGCTGGATACCATATCGACAGGCTCTGTAATCCAATGGGCGATGGAAACCTATGAGAAAGGTGTACTTCTTGACATTTATACAAAAAGTGTTAAACCCAAATTTGGTGACCAGGAAGCAGTATTCAAGATTATTAAAGCAATTGCGTTACGGGAAGAAGGGCTCGGTGACCTTCTGGCAGAGGGTGTAAAAATAGCCTCTGAACGCATCGGTAATGGCTCGGAAAAATGGGCTATACAGGCTAAAGGAATGGAACAATCCCGGGTTGAGGTCAGGTCCGCTTTTTCATATGCTCTTGCTTTTGCCGTCAACTTTAGAGGTCCGGATCATCTTCATGCCCAACCTATAGCTGAATTCGGTATGAGAGAAGGCCAGATTGCAACGATTGAAAAGATAACCGGTGATAGAAAATATGCTAACCCTTACATGCTGGAGAAAAGAGCAGAGATTGTTAGATGGCATGAAGATGTGTATGCAGTAACTGATTGTTTAGGATTCTGCACTTTCACAACAACTTCTGAATATGAAGTAAATCTTGAGAATATGGCACCCATCTTATCAGCTTACTTAGGTATTGATTTCACACCTGAGATGCTGAAGGAATGCGGGCGTCGCGTCGTTGTTTTGGAACGTTGCTTTAATGTGAGGGAAGGATTCAGCAGGAAAGATGATGTTCTACCATGGAGAGCTATGAACGAAGAATTACTGGACCGTCCAGGTGGAGAAGCAATTGTTACTAAGGAAAAACTGGATTATTTGCTCGATGAATATTATAAACTTCATGGTTGGGATCAGAGCACCGGTATACCTACAAAAGTAACACTGGATAATTTGGGATTAAGTGATGTAGCTGAAGAGTTGTGTAGTTTAGGTAAATTATAAAAAGGGGGAGTTCTTATGTATATAGATGTAGACTACCTGAAGTGTACTGGCTGTCAGATGTGTGAGGCTGTGTGTTCCTTTAAGAATACTGGACTTATTGGAAAAAGTTTATCACGGATAATAATTCACAAAGATGAAAAAAAGGGTGTTTTTATCCCAACACTCTGCAGGCAGTGCAGCGAACCAAAATGTATCCAAGCTTGTCCAACTAATGCAATCTTTAAAGAAAAAGAGACTGGAATAATTAAAATCAACAAAGAGGAATGTATTGGCTGCCGTCAGTGTATAGACAGCTGTCCTTTTGGTGCAATAGGCTTTGACAGTGAGTATCCGTTTAAATGTGAGATATGTGGAGGAGACCCGGAATGTGTTAAGTCTTGCTTTATTGGAGCTTTGAAATTAAAAAAGAATACAGATGTCTTTACAGAATCCCATAAAAAAATAGATTACGAGAGTTTGGTAAAAGAAATCAGACAGGAATAATTGGGGGGCACGAAGATTGAAAAAATTATTAAATCAGGATAAATTGTGTTTACATATGAGACTGCTGCAGCCCTCACGACCTGTCCTGGGGACATCCTTCAACGAGGACAAGACTATTTTAATGTTGCCCCTTTTAGTTGGGTAACTCCAATTTCATCAGAGCCACCCATGATTTAGTTGGCATTGTTGGCTATGCCCAAAGCGCAAAAGAGTCTCGAAAATATTTTGACTACCGGCGACCATGATTTAATCATTGCCAGGGTAGAACCTGCAACTTATGATACTGGTAAATTTGATGAAAATTTATTGAGAAATCTAAAAAATAGTGCTCCGTGCCTTCATTTTACCCAGTATAGACAGGGAGAAGGGCAAGTCCATGTTTTTGCTGGAAGAGTTGAGGCTTTCCAAAAATATTTGCTAACTACCCGGAACGGGAACCAAAAAGATAGGGGTGAAAAAATTGCCATATATTGAGATTAATACATGGAGTGGAAAGGATATAGAAACAAAACGCCGTTTGGTAGAAGAAGTAACTAAGGCAGTAATATCCGTCCTGGATATAAAACCAAAAATGGTTAGTATAATAATCAGAGATATACCAAAGGAGAATTGGGCTGTAGGGGGGGTGTTAGATGTCGATAAAAACTATTAAAATCCAGTATCATAATTAAGATTATTAAGTAGGTTAGTAAAAATGGCAGGAAACTTTAATGATTATGAACGTGAAAGAGTACCGCAAGAAGGATTAAAGTCATTCTGGAGCATTATAGCTGTACAGTTTGGTTTTATGTTTGGGTCCACTTCATTAGTGTGGGCTATGCAGTTTACTAAGGGATTAAGCTTTACTAATATTCTAATTGCCTTTATTGTTGGACATTTCCTTGTTTTTGGATTTTCTATTTGAACGGAATAATCGGAATTAGAGAGAGGTTATCAACTTTTTTCATTGCTCAACAATTATTTGGTCCCATCGGTTCAGGAATTGTGGGGATGCTATTGGTTTTTGCTTTAATCGGTTGGATGGGAGTTCAGGCACTCTTTCGGGCTGGTGGGGAGTGCTTATGCTGATACTTTCTGGATGGACCACCGGGGATGTTGATATATATTCAGCTGCAATTGCAATGACTTCCTTTATTCCGAAGGTTTCAAAGTGGGTACTAGCTACGATTGCCGGAATCATTGGTACAGTAGCAGCTGTAAGGGGCATACTAAACCAGAACAACAGCTTAAGACGATACGATAAAAAGTCCTTTATCCTTGATATAATTTGGAAAGATCAAATATATTAGGAAAATTATATTGTTGTAGAGTTAATAATAATGGAAAAGTATAAAGGCGAAGGTAAAACTTCGCCCTTATACTTGAATTAGGGAAGGAGAAAATATATTGTTAAATAAATTAATGAATAAAATCGATATAGAAGACTTTGTAAGAGGTACTACATTTATGGGTACAGGCGGAGGTGGAAGTCCAAGAATAGGTGAAAGAAGGTTGTTGGACGTACTTGATGACAATAAGGTTATTGAATGGGTAGAACCTGATAGTATACCTGACGATTCATGGATATGCAGTGTTTTTGGTATGGGCTCAATTGCACCAACTAATGCTCATAGAGGTGCTTTTAACTTATTTGAAAAGGTTGACAGTAGTCCCATGGTCCGTGCTGTCCAGGAATTGGAAAGACTTGCAGGTGTGAAAATTGATGCTGTAGTCCCATTTGAATTAGGTGGCAATAACACTGCGATTGCAGTTAAAGCTGCTGCTATGCTTGGTCTAAGAATACCTGACGGTGATTTTAGTGGAAGGGCTATACCTGAACTGGCCCAGGCAAGACCAGCAATATGTGGTTTATCTGTAACCCCGCTAGTAATATGCGATGAGTGGGGTAATATAATACATGTAATTAATTCTCCCAATAATATTGCTGCAGAAGGCATTGGCAAAATGATCAGTATTGTTACTAAGGCACCTGATATGTCAACTCTATGTGCTCATGCAGGTTTCCTAATGACTGGTAAGGAAATGAAAAAATATTTGGTAAGAAATACATTGTCAAAGTGCCTGAAATTAGGACGCGCTATCCGGCAAGCCAGGGAGAATGGTGGTAATGTGCTTGAGGCCGCAGCAAATGAGGCAGGTGGAATAGTATTATTTAAAGGAAAAGTTACAAATAGAAAGTTTGTTTCTGAGGGTGGCTATATGATTGGAAATTCTATTGTTGAGGGTTCAGAGGAATATAATGGACAACAATTTAAGATATGGTATAAAAACGAGAACCATCTTGCTTGGCGCAATGAAAAAATAATTGCCATGAGTCCTGATCTGATTGAAATTGTTGATAAAGACAAAGCGGAACCAATAACAAATACTGATCTGACAGAAGGTAATGAAGTTGGGGTTATTGGCATCCCGAATCCGACATACAGAAATAATGAAGGTATTAAAATGATGGGGCCAAAATACTACGGGTTTGATTATGAATATATCCCAGTAGAAGAATTAGGTCGGTGAGATTCTTATGGAATGTATAAAAATCGTTGTATCTGATAAGCTTATAGATAAAGAACAAGCTAATGATAAGAAAATGTGGTTTCCATATCAGCCAGATTTAACGGTCGAGAGTTTGTTTGAAGGTGTTATCAAGCAAGGTAACATGGAAATTAAAGAAATGTTCTCGGCAGTATTAAAGGATTGGATAAACTACTTGATTATCGTAGACGGGAAGAGTATACGCCACCGAGAAGGGCTGGAAACAAAAATTGTAAATGGCAGTGATATAGTTATTTTTATTCAGTTTTTGGCTGGAGGCTGATTGTCCTAAATTTTATATCAATAGTCACGCCTAATATAAGGATAAAATCGAACTACAGACGTAGGTTTTATTTTGCCACATAAAACACCAGAACCCTGTCTGGATACCGAGATATCGGAGAAAAATCTTTGTAAAAAGAGTAAAGGAATATACGAAGAAAATACTCTCGCATATCCCAGAACTTTATCCCGATATCGAGGTAGTAAAGCTTAGTATCCAAGAGGATCATGTTCACATGGTAGTCGTGATACCTCCAAGAATTGCAGTTGCCGATGCAATTTAGTTTATCAAAACACAGTCGGAAAAAAAAGCTCAAGGCAAAATTTCTTTTTATGCAAAAACCCTATGCAAGGAAAGGCAGCATTTGGTCGAGAGGATACTGTGTATCGTGTATAGGCTTGAATGAAAAGGAAATTCTCGCCTACGTTGAGCATCAAGAAAAAGAAGACAAAGGGCAACAAATTTGATTCTCAAAGACTTAATAATATTCCTGAAGTTGTTTCCAAGGAATTTTCCCGAATTCAATTAGATCAAAAAATCAAACCAGGGATGAAAATTGCCATTACTGCCGGTAGCAGGGGAATCGATAATATTCAAGTAATATTGAAAGCCATTATTGAGGAAGTAAAGAAGAGAAATGCCTCCCCTTTTATTGTAACTGCGATGGGCTCTCATGGTGGCGCTACCGCAGAAGGGCAGAAAGAGATATTAACTAATTATGGAATTACCGAAGAAAGTATGGGTGTACCAATAAAAGCTTCTATGGAAACAGTGGAATTGGGCCAACTAGAAAATAATTTACCAGTATATTTCGGCAAAATCGCATACAATGCTGATGGAATTATTGTTGTAAATCGTATAAAAGTTCATACTGCCTTTAAGGCAGAAATTGAAAGCGGTTTGCACAAAATGTTATCAGTTGGATTAGGTAACCATCAAGGTGCGAAATTAGTTCATTCTTTGGGAGTAAAGGGAATTCGAGATTATATGGTCGAATTTGCTAGAGTAATCCTTAAAAAAGCGCCTATTTTAGCAGGTTTTGGTATTTTAGAAAATGGCTATGATCAAACCCTTAAAATTGTGGCAGCTAGACCAGAAGAATTAGCCCGAGTAGATAAGGAATTACTAAGGGAGTGCAAACAGATATTACCTAAACTTCCGGTAAAAAATATAGATATTCTTATTATTCAAGAAATGGGCAAAAATATAAGCGGGACAGGCATGGATACCAATATCATTGGAGGAATAAAAGACTTTCAAGAAGGTGATTACGATCCTCCTAAAATTAAAAAAATATTAGCTTTGGATTTAACCCAAGAAACCCATGGTAATGCAATGGGAGTAGGAATGGCGCATATGATTACTGAAAAATTATATGAAAAGATTGATTTTAAAGCTACTAATATGAATACAATTACCGCTACTTTTCTCGAGAGGTCTAGGATACCAATAGTTTTTAAGACAGAGAAAGAAGCGATTGAAGTTGGTTTGAAAACCATATGGAATTTACCGAATGTTCCTCCCAGGATAATCATAATAAAAAATACATTAAAGCTTGATGAGATGTACATATCAGAGGC
>Ga0209386_1000767_pt1 | contig 14628 bp, 10 predicted proteins | sample NGEPertwo_FD_184510 | JGI IMG/M metagenome (GOLD analysis project Ga0209386, IMG submission 184510) | Arctic peat soil microbial communities from the Barrow Environmental Observatory site, Barrow, Alaska, USA - NGEE Permafrost154B-two... | ecosystem: Environmental > Terrestrial > Soil > Wetlands... | reverse complement strand
ATATTGGCACAGTAATTGCATTAAAGCATAGGGCCACCCATTAATTCGTTTAGGAGGAGATACCAAAACTAACATGTAAAACAAGAAATTGTTTTTATAGCGTATTAAAAACCATGTATAACGACAAAATATCAAGGAATGGGAGAGATTAATATGAGTGAAAAAATCAAGTGGATACAAAACAATATGCAAAAGGAAAATGGGACAGGTGTTTCGACCGAACTTTTTAGTAAATCTGAAATAGATAAGGCTATGAATTTCCACCGCACGTTCCCTGATTATCTGCCAACCCCTTTACGCCAACTCAAGAAATTAGCTAAGAATTTAGGTGTAGGTGGTATCTATGTTAAAGATGAATCTTATCGTTTTGGGTTGAATGCGTTCAAGGCTTTAGGTGGTTCCTATGCGATTGGCAGATACCTTGCACAGAGACTTAACAGAGATATTAGTGAGTTGCCGTTCGATGTTCTCACATCCCCCGAGGTCAAGGAACAATTGGGGGACATCACCTTTGCTACCACCACAGACGGAAATCATGGCCGGGGTATAGCGTGGACCGCACGGCAATTAAGGCAAAAATCAGTGGTCTATATGCCGAAAGGTTCTTCTCAGTATAGGCTTGATAAAATCAGAGAAGAAGGCGCTGAAGCAGAGATCACGGATATGAATTACGACGATGCCGTGCGCATGACGGCTGTTGAGGCTAAAAAAAAAGGTTGGGTCATTGTACAAGATACTTCCTGGGAAGGATATGAGGAGATTCCAAGCTGGATAATGCAGGGCTATGGGACTATGTCTGCGGAAGCCTTAGAAGAGATGAATAACCTTGGTGTCGAGAAACCGACTCATATTTTTGTTCAGGCAGGGGTCGGAGCGTTAGCGGGATCTGTGCAAGGATATTTTGCTTCATTGTTTAAAGAAGATCGCCCTAAAACGGTCATTGTGGAAGCAAATCAAGCGGACTGCTTGTATCAATCAGCTCTCGCGGGGGATGGTGAACCCCGGATAGTAGGTGGCGACATGGCCACTGTTATGGCAGGCTTAGCCTGTGGAGAACCCAATCTGATTGGGTGGAATATTTTGCGCGATTACAGTGACATGTTCGTTTCTTGCCCTGATTGGGTAGCAGCACGCGGTATGCGAGTTTTGGCTAGTCCTTTACACGGAGATCTGAAAGTCATTTCCGGTGAATCCGGAGCAGTGACAGCCGGGCTGCTCAGCTTAATTTTGCTTGATCAAGACTTCAAAGAGGCAAGGGAAGCATTAGGACTGGATGAGAACTCACACATCTTAATCTTTAACACAGAAGGAAATACAGACCCATATAAATGGCGCAGCATAGTGTGGGATGGGGAATTACCCTCAACTGGTAAGTAGATCTATCAACTTAATTGATCGTGATATTAACTGGCTGTTCACAGCCATTTTAATACTTTTTATCAAAACGGGTTATATTAGAAATATAAAATAAACGGAGGCGAAAAAATTGATCATTATCTGGGTTATCATAGCCATTTATATGGCAACCATGATCAGCATCGGACTTTATGCCAGTAAAAAACACGTAAAGGGCGCAGAAGATTACCTCTTAGCCGGACGAAAACTTGGCCCCATCATGTTGGCTGGAACCTTAGCCGCTACTGAAATCGGCGGGGGAAGTAGCGTTGGTGTCGCAGCTAAAGCTTATGGTTCCTGGGGATTATCGGCTGGTTGGTACGTCGTCGCAGCAGGAATCGGACTAATCCTTGTTTCTTTCATAGCCCCTCTTTTGCGTCGTGCTATGGCAACTACGGTCCCTGAAATCATTGGTCGTCGCTTTGGTACTAGTTCTTATGTTATCTCCAGTCTCCTCTCCATTGTCTCCTTAATTACCTTGGGAGGAGTGCAAATTACCGCAACCGCGACTATCCTCAGTGTTCTATTAGGTGTTAATTTCAATATTGCCATAATTATTTCCGGAGTTGTGGTGACCTTCTATACCATGAAAGGTGGTATGTGGGCTGTAACCTTAACCGACTTTGTACAATTCTTTTTTATTGTCTTCGGTTTTGCTATTGCCATTCCCTTTGCCTTACACAACGTTGGAGGCTGGGACCAAGTTGTTTCCAACCTCCCTCCAGGACAGCTCGGTTTTACTAAAGTGGGATGGAAAATGATTCTTGGACTGATTGTTATGTATTTCATGACCTTCTCGACAGGACAAGAGGCCGTGCAACGTTACTTTGCCGCAAAAAATGAAAAAACTGCGGTTATGGGTTCAATTTTAGCTGGTAGTGTAATGTGTATTTATGCCTTTATTCCTGCAGTCATCGGTCTTATCGCGCTTGCTACCTTCCCGAAAATTGATCCCAATACTGCGTTAGCCACCGTTGCAGTTCAACTCACTCCTCCCTGGATAGCTGGTATTATCTTGGCGGCAGTCATCTCGGCCACCCTTTCTTCCGCTTCCGGCGATTTTTTGGGAGCAGCCACCGTCTTCACCAAAGACATTTGGCAGAAATATGTGAGTCCTGATTTAACAGACCAACAGGTTTTAAAAATAACCCGCACTGTTGTCTTAATTTCTGGTATTATCGGAATCGGAATTTCCCTTGCCTCCAAAGCCATCATTCCTATGCTTGTCTTTGCGTTCACCATGCGCTCTGCTGGTCCATTCGCTGCCTTCATATTGGGCTTATACTATAAGAATGCCACGAAAAATGCAGGTTTGGCCTCTATTGTTATTGGAAGTATCGTCGGCGGATACTGGCAGTATATGAAAGAACCTTACGGCATCATGGCAGTTATTGCCGGCTCTGTAGTCGGTACGATTACCTTTTTCCTAGTCTCCGTCATTGAGCGTGCAATGGGCAAACCTCCTGCTCCACCTGTAATGCCAGAGTAATAGTCGTACAATCCCTGTCGCCTATGAGATCAACCAAATTAAGGGCTGATCTCATAGGCGACTTTTTATTACCAAAATTAAGTATTCTCATTTTTAAAAAGGAAAGAAAAAATATGAAGAATTGTATATAATATAGTTAATTCTAATCTAATTTAAGGGGTAAAGTATGTATCATCTGAGCGACATTAAGAGCACGGTACAACAGACGGCGGATGCGATTGCGGCAGCTTTAAAGATTGAAGTAGAGATCGCGGATGCTGATCTCATACGGGTTGCGGGCACAGGGGAGTATAGAAGCCTGTGCGGCTCTCCGATGGATGATGGCTTTGTATACAGGCATGTGATGAAAACGGGAGAATCAGTTATTATTGATAATCCCGGATTCAACGAACTCTGTCAGCCGTGTCCATCCAGAGGGAAGTGTCAGGAATATTCAGAGGTAGCTATCCCCATACGCGTAGAGGACCAAATTATCGGAGCAATTGGCCTAGTGAGCTTTAATGAGGAGCAAACGAAACGATTGATGGATAACAAACAATCTCTCTTGCTCTTTCTGGAAAAGATGGCTGAACTTCTCGTAGGGAAGGTCATTGAAAACCGACAAAACCATGAATCAGAATTGCTCACAAGCCAATTGCTCACGGTACTGAATCTCTTGCATGATGGAATCTTACTGATTAATGATCAGCAGCAAGTGACACATTATAATACGTTAGCAGCCAAATTGCTGGACATTGATTCACTGCAGGAACAGTTTCTGCATCAATTATTGGATGACAAAAAACTCTGGTTTGCCGTGGAACGTGGAGAAGCGTTTTCTGGTCCGATCCAAGGAAAACGGGTTGCCACACAACTTTATTGTGACGTTGCACCTATTAAAAATAATGGGGTCGTTGAAGGTGCGGTCATTTCTGTCAAAGATATTAAACAAATAAAGAAACTGGTCAAAGAGGCGACTGTTAGCGAGATTGAGACTCATTTTTCCCAGATTATTGGAGAGTCTCCAATAATGAAGGCGATGAAAGCCATGGCCTTGCACGTGGCTCCCAGTAAGGCAACACTCTTGATACAAGGAGAGAGCGGCACAGGAAAGGAACTGTTAGCTCGGGCGATACATCAGAGTAGCAAACGAAAAGGGCATACCTTTATTGCAATCAATTGTGGTGCCATCCCTGAAAATCTCCTGGAAAGCGAATTATTTGGTTACGAAGAAGGGTCGTTCACGGGGGCTAGACGAGGTGGCAAACTGGGTAAATTTGAGCTTGCACACAACGGTACAATATTTTTAGACGAAATCGGGGACATGCCATTACACTTGCAGGTCAAGATCCTCAGAGTCTTGCAAGAAAGAAGAATAGAACGCGTTGGAGGTTTGCGATCAATACCCTTGGATGTTCGAATAATCGCCGCAACCCACCGAGACTTAGATGCAATGGTGAAAACGGGAGAGTTTAGAGAGGATCTCTATTATCGTTTAAATGTAATTCCGTTAACGATTCCGCCGCTTCGTGACCGTCTAGAAGATGTGCCAATTCTGGTAAAATTTTATTTGGATTATTACTCTACGGTCACGGACAGATCAGTTAGCGGAATAACTAAGGAAACGATAGATATCATGACTAAATATCCGTGGCCAGGTAATGTTCGAGAACTTGGTAATGTTGTGGAATACTGTGTTACCATGGTGGCAGGTGGTGAGATTACCTCCGAAACTTTACCGCAACGAATTAAAAACGATCCTAAACTCGAAGCTCAGAACTCATCCTTGAACTTAAAATTGATAGAGCGGGAAACAATCTTGAAGGCCTTAGTTCTTATGAATCGTGAGGGGCATAAGGCTGATGCGGCAAAATTACTGGGGATTAGCAGAGCAACCCTCTACAGGAAGATTAAGGATTATCAAATTGATGAAACTAAAATTTTCTCCTAGAAAGCAAGGTTAAGGTGGCCATAACCTCCTAGAAATCATGTATCAAGACTAGACCTTTGTATCAAAATGAGACTGAGCGTAAAGAATGCTGAATCGGCGCTGTTTTGGAGAGACAGGTTGTGTAGGTGATCTCAAGTTATCATCTCAATATGAGACTAAGGCGTGCCTTTAAGAACAGAGAAAAAATTCACTTCGGGGGTTTTTTAGTATAGATTCACTTAGCGGAAGGGAGTGTAAGAACTTGTTAGCCTCAAGGAAGGTAATTGGCATTGTTCTTGCATTAATATAGATCTGAAAGATCATACTAAAGAAATGATCAGTAGTCTAAATATTATTAATATACTAAGAGTAGTGAAAGGGGAACTTCATTAATGGATACTAAAATGGACACTAATTTTGCAAAAGTTCTTGAACTTGCCAAAAAATATCAGCCTGAAATGAGTAGGTTTTTACGTGACCTCGTAGCAATTCCAGGTGAGAGTTGTGGCGAAAAGAAAGTTGTTCTGCGCATCAAAGAGGAAATGGAAAAAGTAGGCTTCGATAAAGTGGAGATTGACCCTATGGGCAATATTCTCGGCTATATTGGTCATGGTAAACATTTGATCGCGATGGATGCGCACATTGATACGGTTGGCATCGGTGATCCAGGACTTTGGAAGTACGATCCTTATCTTGGGTATGAAGATGAGGAAATTATTATCGGGCGAGGTACCTCTGACCAAATCGGTGGAATGGCTTCGATGGTTTACGCTGGAAAGATTATTAAGGATCTCGGGCTGGAAGGCGAATATACTCTGGTTGTGGTTGGTTCAGTACAGGAAGAAGACTGTGATGGCTTATGCTGGCAGTACATTATTAATGAAGACAAAGTGGTACCTGAGTTCGTAGTGATTACCGAACCGACAGATGGCAAGATTTATCGAGGACATCGTGGTCGCATGGAAATCAAAGTTATGACCAAAGGCGTCAGCTGCCATGGCTCGGCACCAGAGCGTGGTGATAATGCGATTTACAAAATGGCTCCTATTCTGTCAGAACTCCGCGGCTTGCATGAAAACCTTCTAAATCACCCGTTCCTAGGTAAAGGAAGTTTAACTGTATCGGAAATTTTCCATACTTCTCCTTCCCGTTGTGCAGTTGCTGACAGTTGCTGGATTTCCGTTGATCGTCGCTTGACGGCGGGTGAATCCTGGGAATTTGCTGTTCAACAGATTAAAAACCTTCCTTCTGTGAAAGCTGCTGGCGCTGAAGTTACGATGTATACCTATGAACGACCATCTTATACTAATTTGGTTTATCCTACAGAATGTTATTTCCCGACTTGGCTCATCGAGGAGGGACATCCTGTAACCACCACGTTGGAGGAAACTTACAAAGGATTATTCGGTAAAGATCCAGTGGTCGACAAGTGGACGTTCTCCACAAACGGTGTTTCCATCATGGGCCGTTACGGAATCCCTTGCATTGGTTTTGGTCCTGGTCATGAAGATCAAGCCCACGCACCTAATGAACGGACCTGGAAAAAGGAATTAGTGGATTGCGCAGCCATGTATGCAATGATTCCTAGTGTTTTTGTCGAGAAATATGTGGATAAGATGCCTAAGGATACGGAGAACTTAGTCAAAATTAAATAGTTCGAGGTGTGAATAAGCTGTTCGTACACGTTTCAAAAATAATTAGATATTAAGGAGATTGTTTATGAAAACATTGAATGATTACATTGAAAAATTAAACAGCTTGAATTTTAAAGAAATGTACAACAATGACTTTTTGCTGACTTGGGAAAAATCAGAGGATGAGTTAGAAGCTGTATTTACTTTGGCTGACGCTCTTCGCTTTATGAGAGAAAACAATATCTCTACTAAGGTTTTTGAAAGCGGACTTGGGGTTTCTTTATTCCGTGACAACTCTACCCGTACCCGTTTCAGCTTCACATCTGCCTGTAATCTTCTTGGCCTAGAGGTTCAGGACTTGGATGAAGGGAAATCCCAAGTAGCTCATGGTGAAACAGTTCGTGAAACTGCAAATATGATTTCCTTTATGGCAGACGTCATTGGTATTCGTGATGATATGTATATCGGCAAGGGAAATGCTTACATGCGTGAAGTTTCCGAGGCTGTTAAGCAAGGAAATAAGGACGGAATTTTGGAGCAAAAACCAACCCTAGTAAACCTACAGTGCGATATAGATCACCCTACTCAGGCAATGGCCGACATGCTGCATATCATTCATGAATTTGGTGGTATAGAGAACCTGAAAGGTAAGAAGATTGCCATGTCGTGGGCTTACTCACCTTCCTACGGAAAGCCTCTTTCTGTGCCTCAAGGTATTGTCGGTCTAATGACTCGCATGGGAATGGACGTAGTTCTTGCACATCCTGAAGGATATGAGATTATGTCGGAAGTAGAAGAAGTTGCCAAGGCAAATGCTACAAAATCAGGAGGATCTTTCACAAAAACAAACAGCATGGAAGAAGCATTCAGAGATGCCGATATCGTTTATCCAAAGAGCTGGGCTCCATTTGTAGCAATGGAAAAACGTACTGAATTATATGGTAACGGCGATTCGGATGGGATCAAGGCCCTTGAAAAGGAATTACTGGCCCAGAATGCAGAGCATAAAGATTGGGCTTGCACAGAAGAAATGATGAAGTTGACAAAGAATGGCAAAGCCACCTATATGCATTGTCTGCCTGCGGATATCACTGGTTTAAGCTGTGAAGAAGGAGAAGTCGATGCCAGCGTATTTGATCGATATCGTATTCCTCTATATAAGCAAGCAAGCTACAAACCATATATTATTGCTGCTATGATTTTCTTAAGCAAATTTGAAAATCCACAGACTACTTTAAAGACCTTGGAGAAAGTTGCAAAGCAAAGAAAACTTGACTAAGGCATATGAAAGAAAATAACAAGTCAAAGATGCCTTGGATATTTTGCGTCAGACAAGGAGGCATACTCACCTCATAGCGGGGCTATTAGGTGAGTATGCCGACGCAGTATGACACAAAATAGAGTGGCAGACTGATTTGCTATTTCTTGAATGTGACTAAGACTATTAAAAGGACTGAGTTGCATTATGAAAAAAAGAGTTGTTATTGCCTTAGGCGGAAATGCACTTGGTAAGAATCTGCCTGAGCAGATGATCGCAGTCAAAAATACTTCTAAAGCTATTGCTGATTTGATCGAAGAAGGATACGACGTCGTGATTTCCCACGGGAACGGGCCACAGGTTGGAATGATTAATGAGGCTATGGATACGTATGGGCGTTCAAATCCAACGCATCCAATATTCACTCCCCTGTCAGTCTGCGTCGCAATGAGCCAGGCATATATAGGTTATGATTTGCAGAATGCCTTGAAGGAAGAATTGCTGGACCGCGGCATAGAAAAATCGATTACCACGGTGATCACACAGGTACGGGTGGATGAGGATGATTCTAATTTTCTAAATCCTACAAAACCAATTGGCCATTTCATGAACGAAGAAGAAATTAAGCGTGCAAAAGTAAAAGGCTTTCAGATAATTGAAGATTCAGGAAGAGGTTACCGTAGGGTAGTAGCCTCCCCGCTTCCAAAAGAAATTATTGAAATCAAGACAATAAATAATTTATTAAATTCTGGTGAAGTCGTCATTACCTGTGGAGGTGGAGGTATCCCTGTTATCAGAAAAGGGCACCATCTAAAAGGCGTGAGCGCTGTCATTGACAAGGATTTTGCCTCCAGTGTCTTGGCACAGGAAGTTGATGCTGACTTCCTAATCATCTTAACTGCCGTAGAAAAGGTGGCCATTAATTTCGGAAAAACTGGCGAAAAATGGCTTGATAGCATTACAACAGAAGAAATGAAAGAATACATTAAGCAAGGTCATTTTGCACCTGGATCTATGTTACCAAAAGTTCAGGCAGCGGTAGATTTTGCATCTTCTGGAGACAATCGCACAGCTCTTATTACGCTTCTTGAAAAAGCAAAAGACGGAATTAAAGGCAAGACAGGTACATTTATTAAGAAATAAGTGAACTAATGTTAAAACTTATTCTAAGGAACTTTGTAAGAATGAGCGCAGAGGCGCTTCCATAATAGGAAGTACTCTGCGCCTATTCTGAAACAGGTCATAAGCAGGGGACCTCATGACGGGAGGAATGAACATGGGTATCGTGTTAAACGGTGGAACTATTGTCTCAGCTGTCGATGTGTATCAAGCTGACATCCGCATGGAAGGCGAGAAAATTGTGGCCATAGGTCATGAGATCAAGCACCCTGAGGATCAGGTGATCAATGTGGATGGCTGCTTAATATTACCTGGAGGAATTGATCCGCATACCCACTTTGACCTCCCGATGGGTACGTTTTCTACCTCGGATAATTTCTTATCGGGATCGAAAGCAGCCGTACTTGGAGGAACAACTACGATTCTGGATTATGCCACTCAGTTTAAAGGAGAAACCCTGAAAACAGGCCTAGAAAATTGGCACGCCAAAGCCGATGGCCAATGTTATGTGGACTTTGGTTTTCATATGGCCATTACTGATTGGAATGATCAAGTTGCCCAGGAAATGACAGATTTAGTTCATCAGGAAGGTGTATCCTCGTTTAAATTGTATATGGCCTATAAGAATATCCTGCAGGTCAATGATGGTGAATTATTGAAGGCTTTGCAACAGGCGGGGGAGTGTGAGGCTCTCGTTTGTGTTCATTGTGAAAACGGCGATGTCATTGATTACTTGGTGGAAGAAGCCCGTAGTCAGGGGAAGACTGCTCCGTATTTTCATCCGCTGGCTAGGCCACCCGCCGTGGAAGAGGAGGCAACCAACCGGGTTATTACGCTTGCTAAGATCGCCAAGGCCCCTCTGTATATCGTTCATCTCACCTGTGAGGGCGCACTTAAAGCCGTGGCGGAAGCTAAACTTAAGGGTTTAGAGGTTTATGCCGAAACCTGCCCGCAATACCTCTTGCTCGATGATAGTTATTACCAGTCGGAAGGATTTAATGGTGCAAAGTATGTGATCTCGCCGCCCTTGCGTTCGTTACGCCATCAGGAGAGGTTGTGGTCAGGTTTACAAACTGGAATATTAGATACCGTAGCGACTGATCATTGTTCCTTTAATTATAAAGGGCAAAAGGACATAGGATTAAACGATTTCAGTAAGATCCCAAGTGGGGCACCTGGTGTGGAAACGCGCATGGGATTGCTTTACACTTATGGAGTATTGACAGGAAAAATATCGATCAACGAATTTGTGGCACTAACTTCAACGAATGCAGCTAAATTATTTGGATTATTCCCTCGCAAAGGAACCATCGCTCCTGGTAGCGACGCAGACCTCGTAGTCTGGGATCCCCAGGCTTCATCCACCATAACGGTTGAAATTCTTCATCAGCAGGTTGATTATACCCCTTATGAAGGCTTTAATCAGAGGGGTAAAGCAACCCATGTCTTTCTACGAGGTAAACAAGTTGTGGAGGACGGACAGCTTCAGGTAGAGAGTCCCGAGGGAATTTATTGTTTCCGTAAGCCATTTCTGAAGAGAAAGGTTGGGGAAAATGTATAACATTGACATTAACGATACAGTGTACACTGTACAAGAGGATATGAACCTACTGCAATTCTTGCGGGATGAGGTACGAATTACGTCGCTGAAGAATGGGTGTGGCGAAGGAGCCTGTGGCGCGTGCATGATACTTATGGACGGTAAGGCGATGCGGGCCTGTTTATTGACCGTCGCCAAGGTTGCGGGAAAAAAACTATTGACCGTTGAAGGGCTAACTGAACGAGAGAGAGAAGCCTATGTTTGGGCGTTTGCTCAGGCGGGAGCCGTTCAATGTGGTTTCTGCATACCTGGTATGGTTATCAGTGCCAAAGCGTTACTTGATAAGGTGCCAAACCCTACGCCTCAAGAGATAAAACAGAGCATTCGAGGGAACATTTGTCGGTGTACGGGGTATGTGAAGATCGAAAAAGGGATCCTGCTAGCAGGCCAAGTGTTAAGGGGAGAACTCCAAGCTTACGCGAAATATGGAGCTGGGATTGGGACAAGTATCCATCGAGTGGATGCGCGTGAGAAGATATTAGGCACTGGGCAGTATGTGGATGATATGCAGGTTGATCATATGCTTTATGCGGCGGTGTTGAGAACCCGATATCCTCGGGTGCTTGTGAAAGCTATCGACATATCCTTAGCCCGTGTTTATCCTGGCGTCGAAGCAGTCCTAACAGCGGAAGACATACCGGGTGCACAGGATCACGGACATATTTTTCATGATTGGCCGACTCTTGTTTCTGTGGGTCAAGAAACACGGTATATCGGAGATGCCCTTGTTTTAGTGGCAGCCCAAACTAAACAACAAGCGCGTGAGGCCTTGGCGTTGATCAAAGTTGATTATGAAGAGCTTGAACCGCTTCTCAACCCGACCCAAGCACTTGCAGAACATGCTTATAACATTCATCTGAAAGGAAACTTGCTGAGCACGACGAAGGTCAACCGAGGGAATGCCCAGGAAGCATTGGCTAAATCGGCGCATGTCGTTACACATCATTATTCCACCCCTTCGACAGAGCATGCTTTTATGGAACCGGAAAGCGCTTTAGCTATTCCTCAGGCCGACGGAGGAGTCACGGTCTATGTCGCTGATCAAAGCGTTTATGATGATCAACATGGGATTATGGCTATGCTCGGGCTTCCAGCGGAAAAAGTGCGTGTGATTAGTAAGCTGGTAGGCGGTGGATTTGGTGGAAAAGAGGATTTAAGTGTTCAACACCATGCTGCTTTGCTAGCTATCAAAACGCAGAAGCCTGTGAAACTCACGTTTACCCGTAAGGAAAGTATGTTAGTTCACCCTAAGCGGCATGCCATGGAGTTAGATATCACAACCGGGTGTGATTCAGAAGGAAAATTGACCGCGATGGTAGCCAACATCGTAGCAGATACTGGAGCCTATGCCTCGTTAGGAACGGCTGTCTTGCAGCGGGCCTGCACCCATGCTAGCGGTCCTTATCAGATATCTAATGTTGATATTACAGGCCTATGTGTCTATACGAATAATCCCCCCGCCGGAGCGTTCCGGGGCTTTGGAGTACCGCAGTCTGCATTTGCAGCGGAAATCAATTTGGATCTCTTGGCGGAAAAGGTAGGAATTTCTCCGTGGGAGATTCGTTACCGCAATGCACTGGAACCGGGAATGATTAATTCCACGGGCCAGATTACAGATGAGGGGACGGCGATTAAGGAAACTCTCCTTGCGGTTCGTGAAGCGTATGAATCCCACCCGCATGCGGCTGGAATTGCCTGTTGCATGAAAAATACTGGGATTGGGGTTGGTCTTCCGGATACTGGTCGGGTTAAACTTAAAATTCTGAAGGGAAAAGTGGTGGTACTCACCAGCGCGGCATGTATTGGTCAGGGCTTTGCAACAGTTGCCACTCAGATTGTTCATGAGGCCACCGGGTTGCCTATCCACCTCATTGAAGTCGGGGCTCCGGATACAGCGATGACGCCTGATTCCGGTACAACAACCGCTTCACGCCAGACAATGTTTACGGGTGAGGCAACACGTCAGGCCGCTCTCGAATTGCAACAAGCATTGTATAAATCCTCTTTGGAGAATTTAGAAGACAGCGAATTTATAGGTGAATACTTAGGAGAAACGGACCCCATGAATTCAGAAAAGCTGAATCCGATTAGTCACGTGGCATATGGTTATGCTACTCACGTTGTCTTATTGAACGCTGAGGGGAAAGTCGAAAAAGTTGTGGCGGCGCACGATGTGGGCAGGGCCATCAACCCAAGGGCTATAGAAGGGCAAATTGAAGGCGGAGTTACCATGGGATTAGGGTATGCCCTGCGTGAGGATTTCCCCCTGGAAAAAGGTGTTCCAACCGCTAAGTTTGGGACACTGGGCCTCTTCCGTTCGACGGAAGTGCCCGAGATTGAGTGTATTATTATAGAAAAGAATTCCTCTCCATTAGCCTATGGGGCCAAAGGAGTGGGGGAAATCGCTTCTATTCCGACCGCTCCAGCCGTTGCCTCAGCTTATTACAAGTTTGACGGCAAACTAAGGTGTTCCCTCCCACTAAGTGAAACCCCCTATAAGAAGTGATCTTCAAAGCTGCTTCAACTTGGACTTTAGCTAACACTCGAGTATACTAGTCGGAAACAGTAGCAGGAGAATAACATGAGCAGTTCAGAAACAGAGTTACGGAATAGTTGGGCCAGTGGCAGTTTGTGGGGTATGACAGGACGTGCGCAAGTGGTCACGTTCATTGGGGCAGGAGGAAAGACGACCTGTCTTCGAGCGATTACTCATGAAATTGACTCCGCTGGGCATCGGGTGATTGCAACGACTACGACGAAAGTTTTTCCCGAGGAATCAATGAAGGGGTGGAAAAATCCCAACCCACCGCTTTATGAACAAGAAGGTGTTTGTTTTTGGTATGGAGATGTGATGGAGGAAAGCGGAAAATGGATTGGTCCTCCCATTCAAGCGGTCGATGCTGCCATCGCAAGTGCAAGAACCGTCCCTGACTTCCCCGAATGTAAGTGCAAGAACTGTCCCCCACTTGCGCATAACTTGTATTGGGTTATTGAAGGGGATGGAGCCAAGGGACTTAAGTTAAAATGCTGGGAACCCCATGAACCGCAAATTCCCCAGCAAACGGATTGTGTGGTGTTAGTGCTGGATGGCGGTTTGTGGGGGGAAGTCCTACAGGCGGAACAAGTTCATAGGCCGAATGGTTGCCTGGATCTGCTTGGACACGTTTGGAACGCAGAGAAGGCTTGGCGCTATTTCTTGAGATCCCCTGTTTTTGCTCCCCAATATGGACAAATGTCATGGGTTATTCTCCTTAATAGTCCGGGGTTAAGTGCAGACAACAAAGAACCAGTGTGCATAAAGGATGCTCTCCTAGCTCTGTGCCATAGATGGGCAGAAATACAACCAGATTTTGATGATCTAACAAAATTCAGGTCAAAACATTTACGAATAGCTGCGGGGGATGCCAAGGAGGGGATACTTCAGTGGTTCGATTTGTGGTAATGGCTGCTGGTCTAGCGACCCGAATGGGGCAAGATAAACTTGTTATGCCTTGGAAGGATACGACGGTGCTTGGTTATGTTCTGCAGACTGTCCTAGAGGCAATCACTCTCGAAGGTGGCGTATCCCCGATTTCCTCTATCTCAGTGGCTGCTGAGATTTACGTTGTCGCAAGACATTCTAGGGAAGCCTATCTCACGGAAGACTGTATTCGAATGTTCGAGTCGGACGGTGGGACTTGGATTCAAGTGCCAAGTCCCAATCCGCTCGCGGAGACGATCCGCTTTGGTTTACAGGACTTAAACAGTGAGGTTCAATCTATTGGATTTTTACCTGGAGACCAAGTGGGGATTACAGCGCAAGGACTTGCAGACTGCCTGCAGCAGGTTCAGCACAATCATCCGGATTTCCTGGTACCAATTGTAGGGGATAAGGCGGTATCACCAGTATTTTTTCACCGCAAGTATGTTCATGAACTCTTAGAGCTGCGAGGTGAACAAGGGGGGCGGGAGGTCTTATACCGCTATCCTGAACAATGGCAGAAGTGTCCAGTCGAGGATAGTTTCTTTCAAGATGTTGATACTCCGGAGCAATACAAAGCGTTGCTGGGTCAATAAGGGTTCAGAGTGATGGATAATCCAGGCTATAATGTTTAGATCTCATTTTGAGCACCCTTGAACAAGGAAATAGGAATTATGAATGACTCATTTTTTCAATGTTCATTCGCTGTTATCGTAGGGATTTACCCGAAGAAGATCAAAGAGTTGTTGAGCCTGTCCATTCTG
>Ga0209386_1000766_pt1 | contig 14665 bp, 12 predicted proteins | sample NGEPertwo_FD_184510 | JGI IMG/M metagenome (GOLD analysis project Ga0209386, IMG submission 184510) | Arctic peat soil microbial communities from the Barrow Environmental Observatory site, Barrow, Alaska, USA - NGEE Permafrost154B-two... | ecosystem: Environmental > Terrestrial > Soil > Wetlands... | reverse complement strand
CAGCAGCAATTTGTGCAGATCCTGAATTGAGAAGGGCCTGACTCCATAATTGTCTATAAGTACCATCAGCTTTTACAACTCCAAAAAGTCCATCAGCATAATCGTGCCAAGCATAAAATAATGCTCTGGTTATTCCTGAAGCTTTGATATAATCAATCATTTCAGTTACTGCTGCTGCCTGTACTGCTTCATCTGTAGAGTAATCCTCCAAAGAAGAATAACTGGGGGCAAACTCTGTCAGATATGTGCCATTAACACCAAAAGCATTTACCAGATTAGTTATGGAGGTTTTCCAGTCATCAGCATAATAACCATCTCCACCCATATAGATATTGGATGCCAAAATATCTATATCTCCCTTACCTGCCGCTATCCAGTCATCTATGGAACCTTGCCAGCAAGAATAACTTACCTTACCGCTAGTAAATATTGCTTTAACTTCTGTGGCGACAGATTTTAGATTGATAATTATTTGGGCAACTGTCATTGTTGTGCCATCAACGTGGAATTCTTCTTCATTTCCCAACTGAAATTCATATACTCCATTATCTTGAGCCCATTGAGCAGCATCTAATATTGCTTGTCTAAAATTCACCCAATTTTCAGCAGTGATTACAGTTGGATTTGAAGATACTCCCCAAATAAACTTTAAACCTTTAACATTACCTGCAATAACTGCTGCTTTTGAACCATTTACATTTACAGTATCTTGATAATCATAAAGGCCTCTTACTTCAGTAAATCCATTAGCTAACCATGTATCCGCATAATCATTAATGTGGTCATGCCACGCAGTAAAACCTGTTAATCCAGACCATTTTTGCGGGTTTTCAGTTTTCGGTTCTTCTGTAGCTGTTTTGGAATTGACTGTATTAACTGTACAACCATTTAATAATAACAAGGTCAGACAAAGAACTAATAATATGATTATACCGATATATCTCATAACTTATTCTCCTTTTTATATATTTAAAAAAAGAGTATCTGATTACTTAATCATTAATCATCCGTGGATTCTATTTGGATTTGATGTCTGCCCCTATTATTCTTTCTATGGCTTTAAGTGTAGTCTATTTATTGTCTTTTACCAAATTCCAAACGAAAAAGGATACAAAAGATACAGCAAAAGAGACAATACCAAAAGTATCCTCTCTCGGCCAGGGAGCAAAATGAGTTAATTGAATAGGTAGAGTTTCGGGGCGTACCAAAGAGACTGTGGCTATATATAACCACCCGAGTAGACCAAAAATAAATAATGTAAAAGATGCTGCTTGAACTATTTTTTTCATAATGATATTCTATATTATATTATTTAAAAAAACAATAATTATTCAAATCTTATTTTTAATTTATAATTATAAGGTAATTTTAGTTATCTAAATGAAAAAACAATCTCTAAATTTTACAACTATTTGGCAAACGACTCTTTATATAGAAATTCAATTTATCTGCTAGTCTGTCAAAAAAGGCTCTATATATTACTATTAAGAACTGATTATTATTTAAATTTCTATTTTTTTAATTCTTCACTAAATACAAATCCATATGCTTCCTGTCCGCCTGTTACTTTCCTAGATATCAAATTTATTAACCCAATTATCAAGCCCTGCAGGATCGGGACCTCTGTCCAGGCAGGTTTGATAAAGCCTTGTTACAAAACTAGATACATCAGTCGTTTGATCTCCTATAATTGCCACTTTATTCGAGCTGGATAGGCTAGAGCCTGATGCCGGGGTTGGTGCTATCCGGGTTATTTTGGTAAAAGTGCAATTGTATTTGGTAATGATACTGTGGTAGTTTTTGCTGGAACAGTAGCAAATTTTATAGACTCTGAATTGAGTAGAGCCTGACTCCATAATAGTCTATAAGTTCCATCATCTTTTAGAACCCCGAAAAGACCGCCAGAATAATCGTGCCAACTATAAAATAATGCTCTTTCCATCCCCGAAGCCTTGATATATTCAATCATTTCAGTTACTGCTGCTGCCTGTACTGCTTCATCTGTAGAATAAGAGTCAAGACTATCAGTATTTAAACTAAATTCTGTTAGATATGTTCCGTCTGTTCCAAAAGCACCAACAAGGTCATCTATCATATCTTCCCAATCTTCAGGATGACCTGCACCCCATGTCATATAAACATTAGAAGCCATTATATCTAAATCTCCTTTGCCTGCTGTTACCCAATCACCTATATTACTATTCCCACAAGAATAACTTACATTTCCATTGGTAAATATTTCTTGAACATCTGTAGCAACAGCTTTAAGATTGGTAATTAATTGAGCATCGGTCATTGTATCATCATCATTATGATATTCTTCTTCATTACCTATCTGAAATTCATAGACTCCATTATCCTGTGCCCATTGAGCTGCAGCAAGTATTGCTGCTTCAAAGTCTGACCAATTAGAAGAAGTAATCGTAGTACCACCAGAACATACTCCCCAAATGACTTTTATTCCTTTAGCGTTAGCTGTAGCAACTGCTGCTTTTGAAGCAGTTACTTGAGCAGTTTCCGTATAATTCCTAAGGTCTCTCCATTCGGTAAATCCATTAGCTAACCATATATCTCCGTAATTACTAACACTATCATACCACTCAGTAAAACCTGTTAATCCAGACCATTTTTGCGGGTTTTCAGTTTCCGGATCTTCTGCATCCGATATGACTGTATAGGATTTCGTGACTTCTAGCGAACTATTACCCGCCTTGTCCTTAGCTGTACCCGCAGGCAAGGTGAAAGTCTTCGTCCCCACCGAACTTGTGTCAATCGAAACAGAGCCTGAAACCGAAGAATCAACTCCCGAAAGAGCATCAGCAGCAGACCAGGTTGCTAAAATTGACTGGTTTAAAACATACTCGCCGGTACCCGGTAAAGTAATCGTCACCTTTGGCGGTGTCTTGTCGATATTGATATTAGAGACAGTTACCGGATCAGCAGTATTCCCTGCCGCATCAATTAAGACACCAGTATTCGTCGCTGATTGATTTTTGCCTTCTTTGGTCAAAGTCTTTCCTGCAACGGTATTTATTTTGAAAGCGAATTTGACTGGATTAGTGTCAACACAGCTAAAGCTCACGGTGACATCTGTATTATTCCAACCAAAGGAATTAGGAAGTGGATCTCGTGAGCCGGTAATGACTGGTTTCGTTATATCGACTTCTACAATTTCAGGGTCTTCATTATCCCCTGCATCTCCGACATTTTCATTTCCAGAATTTCCCGAATTCCCACCACCACCCAAACTTAATCCCTCAGCAAACAATTGATTCAATCCATCAAAACAGACAGAGGGGGTATGAAGTTCAGATTTATCGGAAAAATACCATTTAAAACGTTCGCTGGTCTCCTCAGTGGAATATATCCCCCAGCCTGCTTCTTCTACCAGGATCACTACCGTATTTTCATATTCAGCCACGATTTCTTCCATAATTGGATTAACCACCTTGGAAGAGGCACAACCATCGGTATTAAATAACTCGATAAACACGACTCTTGGCACACCAGTCGCTTCATCTTGATTTTCTTGATCGGCTTCATCACCCTGTAGATTATCAATCGGCAGCTGAGGTATACCGGGGGTACATCCCACCATCAAAAGGACGGTTATGATTAAAAGTGCATAGAGAAATAAATGATTTTTCATGATTTTATACTTCCTTCTTCATAAGGATTTAACTTTTCGATCAAACTAATCCACATAGGCAGCCTGCAGAATTTCTTTGGTTGCTCCCTGTTCGACCTGGACAAAAATAACACCGTGCAGATTCAAACCATCCCAGTTGATTCCCGGGATCACCATTTCAAATTTCTGCACTTCCTTAGGATTCAAAATGGCTACGGTCACCTTCTGTTCCTCAAAGATATCCACCACTGAATAGCGGAAACCGCTTTCCTGTCGATCCTTGAAGGCCATGCCATTAATGGTTAGATTCTGTAATGGAGTCGAAGAGACATTGGTCACACTACCCTGTAATATGCAATTAGTCCCCTCTGTTATTCTTTTCACAGTAATGACTACTTTCGCATCTTTGGACAGTTCAGTTTCCAGTTTTTCTCTTAAGGTTTCTTCCGGGGAGGTGGTGGAAAAAATGCTAACCTGAAAGACGGAGAAGAAAATCAGGCAGATCAGGAGAAAAGATAGTTTTCGTTTGATCGCTTTCTGATGAATCGGTTTCATTGGATATTCCTTTCAATTTTTATTTAAAATATAAAAAGGGAGTATTCCGAGATCTACAGTCCCAAAATACTCCCCAAAAAAAACCATTGCTTTTTTAAGTTGGTAACCTGGCAATCTTGGTTATTGAACCGTAGACCCATGGCTTTGCGTCTTATCCTTTCGGATAATTTGCCTTTTTCAGCCCATTTATTAAAATTAGTTATTTTCTTTTCAAATTGCAAAAACAAAAAATAAGTCGGTAGTCTGGCAGTCTTGGCACTTTAAGTGCTTTAGACCCATAACTTTGCGCCCTATCCTTTCGGATAGTTTGCCTTTATCAACTTTCAGTGATAATTTATTTTATTTTTAAATTTCCCTTATCTACTTATTATATTCCCCATAATAGACAATTTTAGACATTAATTTTTAAATATTATTTAAACACCTCTGAACCGCCATTATTATAAATTAGGTTTTTGTTTGAATTTAAGAATTCAATTGGTGTATCATATGCTAAGAAATCAATATTATAACGCTTATATATTTTCCCTCTTTCAACATTCGTTTGGTTGAGATACACATAAGAACGTGTATCTATAGTTGATGGTAAAATATCGAAAGTGTAGTCAATGATATATGCAGATGAGGTAAGCCTTAAGCCAGCTACCTCATCTGCATATATCATGCTATTACCTTCTCTTTTATTAGCTAGCCATTCTGCGGATTTAACATCCAATTGTGCAGTATAAAACATATCATATTCTCCTCCGAAATTATTTAAAGGTAAAAGCGGATTTCCTCCAATCAGCTGAGAAACTAATCCCGTAGACGATAGAAAAAATAATATTAAAATTAATCCTAAAATGAAGTAACTTATTTTATTCAATCTAAGCTTATACAATAAATAATATCCTCCTAGTATAGTCAAGAAGGAAAACGATAACAAGCCCTGCAGGTACATCCGAGTTAGGTTATATTGAGTTTGTACTGAAGGCAAAAAAAGAAATAAAACGATTAATGGTAATGTACTGATACTTATTAATATGTAGTTTCCAATACTGTTCTTTAGATTACTGATATCTCTGTTTTTATTCTTTTTATAAAAATGCTTTTTAAACAAATGGAATATTCCTATAATAGGTAAAATAACTATTAAAATTAGTCTAATTACTTTTAACAAGTTAAAAACATCTATGCTTATTTCTATTGGAACCTGACTTTTCAACTCTTCAGAAAAAACTGCACGAGGACTATAATCTCGATAGGTAGATTCTGGATATAGAATTAACGCCTTGTTTTTATATTCTTCAGTCATGGTTAAGTAATTATTGGATACATTCTGATCATTATTTATATTTAAATTTTTAAAAGTTAATCTATTAAATCCCGAGGTAATCGAATCTTTAGAAAATATGTTTGAAATATCATAAATTGTAGTAGAGAGTATACTTCCGAAATTATGTGGTGGTACGTTAAGTTGAAATTGCCACAAAAAAGTAATTAAGATCATTAATAAAATATATTTAAATGAAAATATTATTTTTAGGTTCTTTAAAAAAAATATTTTTAGTAAAAGACCCAGGGCATAGCAGACCACCATAGTTGCTAACCAAACATAAGCAGTTGAATAATGAGATAATATGATTGACATACCAATAATAATGTATAAAAAGGCTTTTGTGGACTCATTTAATTCATGGTTGAATATTAACAATAATATTAAAGCCAAAAAAATAAATGCTATTTCTTGTCTAGCTAATGCAGGCATTTGTGCAATAAACCAATATTGACTTATAAAGAAAAACGAAGTTAAAAAGGCGTAACCTTCACTTAGAAATTTTTTGGTGGATAAATATATCATTAATGGAACAATTGAAAACAAAATGGGAAAAATTAATTTGTAGATATACTCATTATTAATTTTTGTAAAAGAAGCGAAAATGGTCGGTAAGATTGTAATGCTTACACATGAATTATAGGCACTTCCTGATGCATATGGACTCCAATATTTAGCACTATTTGTTAATGTAAATACTAAATACTCCTGATTGATATCCCAACCTAGAATATGCCAAGATCTCAAAGAGTACATCAGTAACAATGAAATACTTAACATTAGAATTGCCCAAGGATAAATGTTTTCGTTTAGTTTCTTTCTAAATAAAACTATAAAAAAAACATAAATAGCAATTCCGCCGAGCATAACTATAGTGAAGTAATTTGGTCCCCCATTATTTAGGAGTATTGTCCCTAGAATACTTAAAAGAGGAAAAATCAATGGCGTTAAAAAAAAAATCTTATTCAGCCAATCCAGTTTTGGAAACCTAATTTCAAAGATATTTTCGTTATTTCGTTTATAGGCAATTATCCAGAAAATTAACAGGAAAGCATTAAAGCTAATAAGTAATGGAATTAGTGAAAGTGGTCTCCCAATTTCCACCAATGGCAAAAACCAATTATTAAATAATCCTCCAAACATTAAAAAAGCGACACTTAAACCAATTGTATAAACTAAATATTCCCAAAAACCAATTTTTCTAATTTTGAGCATTAACATAATTAGCAATCCTGGAATTGTTATTAAGAAGATAAATGAAAAAATCGCCCTTAAATAGAAGTATTGGATATCAAAAAGGACTAGGAAGTTAGTTATTAATCCAAAGATTAAAATTCCAGAAAAGATTTTATTTCTTGTTAGATTCATTTTTTGTTTTTCGATAATAACTCGTAACTCCTTTAATAATTTTTATCCAGTCATATTTCTCCTTAACCAGCTCCCTTGCTCCTTCTCCTAATATTTTTGCCTCCTTAGGATTCTCAATCAACCAAATAATTTTGTTGGCAAAATCATGCGGGTTATCAGCAATTAATATGTTTTTATAACTTTCTACTTCTAAGCCTTCTGCCCCTTTAGAGGTAGATACTACAGGTTTTCCCATGGCCATATACTCCAGAATTTTTAGCCTTGTTCCCGAACCGGATTTTAATGGAGCTATACATATCTTTGCCTTATTGAGATATTCTCGTACATCAACAACAAATCCCGGAAAAATAATTGAAGTGTCGTTCTTCGCAATATTTTCTATCCTCTGAGACGGTTTTCCACAAAGGGCATATATCTTTATATTGGGTATTTTTTTCTTAATCAAGGGATAAATCTCAGAAAAATAATATTGCAATGCCTCTTCGTTAGGAGGATAATTCACCCCACCCATAAAAAGTAATGTGTTTTCCAATACTTGCTTTTTGGTTCTAAAGAACATAGTATCAGCTCCATTTGGAATAACAGTAATTGTTTTAATATTAACTATGTTCGCAAAATATGCCTTGTCTACGTCAGAGCATGTAAAGATATGATCAACTGATTTTGCAGCTTTATTTTCTATTTTTGCAAAATTAGGAAGGATCCATCTCCCAATTGTTTTTTTAATAAAACCAAATATTTTACTTGCTTCCTTGAATGCTATTTGTTCTACATTATGAGCATCAAGAACGATCTTAATATTTTTTTCCTTAATAAAGGGAATTATGTCTTTGATAGCATAATAAGCATTAATTTCTTCAAGTTGAATTATGTCTATGGGTTCTTTACTTAGTTTGTTAAAAAGAATATCGTTAATGCCAGACTCTTTGTATTCTTCCATATAGGGCATAACTCGTTTTACTAGAGATACATAGATTTTTTTTACTAACCCAAAACCCTTAAAAGGAACGGAATAAATTGGGATACCCAACTCTTTTTCTATTGTTGGTAGTAATTTTTTTGTTTTACTATCGACAATAGTAAATAGCGATACAGAAAACATATCTTTGGATATGTTTTTAATTAAATTAAAATTTCTAACAGGTGCCCCCCCAATTCTCGCCGGTAATCCTGTTGTAATAATGAATATCTTTATTTTATTCATAATTTTATTTGTTAATTAACCTCACTAAATTAGTTGCTGTTATAATTTTATTGTTCTCATCAAACCTTAAAAATTTCACAATATTTTCAAAAAGCCCGATTATTTTAATTTTGAACATTAGCTAATAAGTGAACCTGGAACTATGATGAGAAAGATATTAGTTTTTGTAAGTTTCATATTATTTCAAAGAATAATTAATAGTTTTTCGAAAGTACCTACCAAAGTATTAATATCAAATAGGTTTCCTTTAGTTATCTTTATTACATTTTCCTTCATTTTAACGAGCAAGTTTTGGTTGTTGAGTAATTCTTCTATTTTTTTGCTAATTCTTCAATATCGTTATCTTTGGCTACAAAACCAGTTTTTCCATCTATCGGGGTTTTTTTATATAAAAGTACCCTCGCTTTCCCATATCTAAATGCCCTTTTCATTTCTTGTCTTAAATTTCCCCAATCATCAAAAATTATAGCCTTAGGGTTATATAAAATCCTATAACCTGCATCTATTGCTCTCCAGCAAAAGCCTAGTCTGAACCAGCCTCGAAATCCTCACATTCGCATTCCGTAATCCAGTATTTCTAGCTGAACTAATTCCTAAATTTTTCCTGTGTTTTATTATTTTCACTGGATATTTTGAAACAACTTTAGATGTATTATCTGTAGACCCATCATCAACTACGACAATTTCATATTGGTCTTTAGGATAATCTTGTTTAGTTAAGGCATCCAGACAATCCTTTATGTGTTTTTCTCCGTTGTAGGTACATACAATAATAGTGACAAAAGGTATTTTATTCATATTCATGGTGTACTTCCTTAATAAAAAATTCTGTTTATGATAGTATTTAATTTGGTGAATTTTTTTTATTTATATTGAGTTCTTGATGATTTAATATCATATTTATTGCTTCATCGAATGTTCTAATCACCGTATTCACATCTACTATCCTGCTTTTAGGTGTTCTTATAACATTTTCCTTCATTATAGCAAGAAGTTTTGGGTCATCAAGCAATTTCTTCATAGACTTTACTAAAGCATCATGATCATTATCCGGAATAATTAACCCATTTTTACCATTTTCTATTAATTCTATTGCGCCTGCCTGATCGGTAGATATAACCGGTAATCCGTAGTACAATGCCTCATTGATAACAAAACCCCAGGCATCATTATGCGTTGGGAAGACAAAAAAATCTGCCATAGAAAAATAATATGCTTTTTCTTTGCCTTCTACATATCCTATAAATTTTATATCAACATTCTTTTTAGCTAATTCTTTAAGATTTTCTTCCTGGTCTCCCGCTCCGGCAATTAATAATACCGTATCACTTGAATTTAGCTGATTAAATGCTTTAATTAGATTATCAACTCCTTTTCCTTTGATCAAGTAGCCAAGGGAAAGAATTATTTTTTTATTTTTAAATTCTGGTAGTTTAGATATGGTAGTGGGCTTTACCAAAATAGATTCAGGCATGATTTGAAGAGATCTTTTAATCTTCTCTTTTAATACTCCTTCCTTCCTTAAATAATTCTCAGCAGCGCTACTAAAGGGAACCAATAAATCCGATTTAAAATAAAGATATTTTCTGTAAATTTTATAACCTACTTTAATTAAGTTATATAATTTATTTTTTAAGAAGTTACCAGATGTTTTAAGTTGTATGAGCGTGTATGCTTCATCGCCTATTCGTTCACTCCATAAAATAATCTTACTTTTATTAATTTTGGCCACCACAAATACTACTAGAATAGAAATGGCATTTTCGGGGTTCTCAGCAATAATAAAACAATCGGACTTATTTTTAAATAACTCCTTTAGTAGGGAAAAATTGAAAACCAATGGTCCGATATTCAAGCTAGGAAGTATTTTATATTTAAAAGTGTAATTTTCTAAAGAAGTACTCCATAACCTATCTTTAGTCTTTGTTTTACAAAAGTAAACATCGAGATCATATTTCTTCGACAATTCTTCAAATATAGGTAATCTATAAGGAGAAATAATGTTATTAAAAATAATTAATTTAGCTTTATTTTTCATATAATTTCCCTGAACAAATGGTTTGTCATTTTATTTATTTTTTCATTTAATATTTTCTTTTATTCTTTTTCACCCATTTTCTGTCAGCTTTTCCGATAGTTATTTATCACAATTTTATACTCCTTTATAACTAGTTAAAAATGTGGTGTAGTTAGAATTATTTTCATTTTTCATTTAGAACACTCTTAATTATCTCATTAGTTTTCTTTATTTGTTTTTCCCAAGTGAAATCTCTAACTTTATGCAACCCGTTTCTAATTAATTCATCGTACAGACTATCGTTTTGCATCAAATCGTGTATACCTTCCGCAAGTTCTTTTGGAGAGTCTGGTTTTACTAAATAACCATTTTTTCTATCATCTATTATATATGGTATGGGACCAATGTTTGATGATATTATAGGGATTAAATTAGCCCAAGCCTCTATAATTACAGTAGGGAATGCGTCATTTGATGTCATAGGATAAGCCACTAAGATTTTAGCTTTTCTAATAAAATTATATTTATCCTTCCCGAATTTAGCTCCCACAAATTTAACATACTGTCCAACTCTTAATTTCTCCGCAACTTTTTCATAATGTTTCTTGTAGTTACCATCTCCTACAATCAGTAATTCAATATTTTCATTAAAATTTTGGATATACCATTTAATTGCTTCAATTATTTTATCAAGCCCTTTCCATGAATGTGCTTTTTCTAGGCTTGCTAGGAATATTATAATATTATTTTTTGCCTTTCTTTTAATTTTTAATAATATATCTTTTTCTGAAATAGAATTATGTATTACAAATATTTTTTTTCTTAAATTCGATGATAATTTTATTTTGACAAATTCAGATACTACTATTAATATCCTCGCTTTTTTGATGGAATTTCTTTCTATTAATATTCTATATAAAAAAATGAATATATTAAAGATTGGGTTTTTGTATTTATATAATGATGCTGCGTGATATGTTAAAATAAAAGGTATATCTCCACAAACTCTTGCGGTAATATCGGTAATAAAAGGCACAGGGGTATGAGCATTTATAATGTCTGGTCTTTCATTTTTTATAATTCTTTTAATTTGAAAATACCACAAAGGATTTATTGGAGTATTGGATACCTTAAACCATCGCGGCAACCTGTATATTTTCATTCCATCCATCTGTTCTTCTTTATATTTTCTTTCTTCGTGATTAGACGTCGCGACTACAACTTCCCAGCCATATTTTTCTTTCAAACCTTTAGCTATGTTATAAGCATAATTTTCCATACCACCTATTTTAGGGAAAAAGTATGGGGTGACTACCAATAGTTTCATTTTAATAAACCCTCCCATCCCTTATTAAAAGAATTGTTATGAAAGTGTATTTTTGTTTTATTAAGGTGGTCTTACTTTTTAGCTATTTTTTCTACCATTAAAAATGCTTGCTCGGGCAGAACACCCTTCTTTATCAGTTGCCTATCCAATTTACTTAATATACTCCAAGGAGTTATGGAGAAAGCAACGTTTAATATTGCAGATAAAACATATCTTAATGCAGGTATGCCCTCTGTTTTGTTAATGATATCAAAAAATCTACTTATTGAATTGTTTTCTATGATAGATTTGGTTTCTAATCCTAGTTTTTTTAATTTTTGAACAAATGAATCTGTATTATATTTACGGTAATGTTTCGGGTTATCATATTTTTCGTTTATAGGTATACCAATAACTATCTTTCCATTTGGTTTAATGAGTCTTTTTATCTCTTGTAAAACAGTTGCCTCATTATTGACATGTTCTATCACATGAGAACAAACTATAATATCAAAATATCTTGAAGGAAAAGGTAAATTTTTAGACTTGGATATATCCAATCTTAAAAATTTAAAATGTTTATACCCTTCTTTTATAGCACGTTTTACACTCCTTTTTACTGCATTGTAACTTAAATCCACACCATTTAATTCATTAGTTTGATTAAAACAAAAGATAATTTCCCCTGATCCGAATCCTATATCTAATACTTTGATATTTTCGAGAGGGTATCCTATAGAACCAATTAACTCTTTGAATGTATTTTTTTTTACATTTATTTCATGGATAAACTTTATTGCTTTTAACCTATAGTAATCTTCGTAATCCATTTCAAATAAACTCCCTCGAACTCATCAACAAACTTATCTCGCTAATATTTATTTACCCGGTTTTTTTAAATTTTTAATAATTCCCTTGGAAGAATAATTTTAACTGATTCTTGATGTGATAAGTAATTTAAAATATTATCTAATAATTTATATCGATTAGCTGATCCAATTATCCAATCATGGAAGTTAAGATTAAAAAAATGTTTGGACATTTGAAAATTCTCAACTAAGCATTTAAAAGCATAATTCATTGCTATTTCATCAGATTCTTGTGATGGAAAGGGGTATCCGAACAAATCACAATCTAAGGGAGAGTATAATGGAAAATCTAAAATATTTAATTTGAATATTGGAAATCTGGAATCATTGAACCAGTTAAAGTTCCTTAAAACTCTTAAGTTAGGCTTAATGTCATCAATAATAAGACTTTGATTTAATACTTGATGTATATCTTCCATTAGAATTAATCTTAGATTTAATAAATTAAATAAAAAATAATAACCGAAATGAGAAGAGGCAATTTTTGATATGGAAATAAGTTTTGAAAAAACATTTTTGAGGTCATAGAAAGATCCTTTTGCCCTGTGCTGGACATGGGCCTCTTCTACAAAACGAATTTCACGATTACTGCACCATTTATATCCTCTTTTTCTAAATAATTGGTAAATTTTCTCATTATAAAAATTTGGTCCTAAAAGAAATGGGGCTCTGAAACCTAACAATCTTTTACCCGTTAGAGCTAAAAAAATATTTTCGGTTTTTTGCAATAATTGGTTAAGGTCTTTTATCGAGACTTTATTAAAATTTTCATGCAGATAGCCGTGAAAAGCTATTTCATGACCTTCATTATCTATTTTTTTTATTATGTCAGGATGAACCTCTATTATTTTCCCGCAAGTACAAAATACTGCTTTCATATGATATTGTTTTAATATTTTTAAGATATCAAGCACTGTTTTTTCCAGGTCATAATCTGTATTAAAGGGCATACCCCATTTTCCTTCAAAATCAAAAAAAATTGTTGTATATTTCATCCCAAATAAACTTCCTCAATTTCATCAACAATTTTATCCCAATCATATTTTTTCGCTAAATTCTTAGAGGCTTCTTCCATCTTTCGGCCTGAACTATTTTCTAAAATTCTCATAATCCTTTTGGCAATTTCTCCTTCATTGAGTTGACAGACAAAGCCATTTTTTCCTTCTTCGATAAGATCCCTGGCTGCGTTATCTTTATAGTCAATAGTTATCACCGGTATGCCACTGGCATTTGCTTCAATCACAACAATGCCAAAGCCTTCTCGTGTTGATGGGAGAACAAAAACTTTTGATGATTTCATTAGGGCATAAACATCATCATTGTTTTCTAAAAAACCTAAAAATTGGATATTTTTTCCCAGGTTTAACTTTTGAGTTAGTGCTTCTAGATTCTTTTTTTCAGGTCCATCTCCAATAATTAAAGATTTAATTTCGGGATTTTTTTCCTTTATTAGCTTTATTGATTTAATCAATATATCAATATTTTTGTAAGATATCAATCTGCCCACAAAAATGACATCAGATTTTTCTTTCGCTGGCTTGATTTTTGTAATAAGATCAAATTCTATTCCATTTGTAACCGTATAGATAAGTTTTTTTGAATTCAATTCGTTTTTAAGTTTATGAGTGGTATGTTTTGAAACTGAAATTATTTTATCTGGCATTAATACAGCTAATTTTTCGATAATATAACCTAAATATCCCTTCCAACCAATATATTCATACCAATAATTTTTACCCCATACTTCATGCCAAGTAGCATATAATGGCTTTTTTTTAATAATAGAAATTAATTTACAGGCAAATAATGAAAAATAAGGAAACCCACAGCAATCAATCACATCAAAATCTTCTTTTATAAGCTTCATTGAATGAAAGCCAAAGTAAATGGCCTGTAGAATAGATCTTCTTCCTTCTTTTGTATAAAGTTTCTTTGCCTTGCAGATGCCATGTAGATACATCTCATTCTGCTTAATAACATTTGCCCCTTCCCAAAACTTCATTCCGTAAAGATGCACTTGATGGCCTTTTTTAGTCAGCCTTTTACCGATTTCGTAAAATCTTTTTTCTCCACCACCCTTTATATATGGATAAATTGCGTCATAAACCAAGGCAATTTTAATCTTTTTCATTTTGCTTAGCTTTAACCAAAAATTCTTTTATTTACTAGATGAAGAATATTGCCAATACCGTCCTTGAGAGTACTAAGTTTAACCTCTCCTACCCTTACTCTGTAAGCAATTGGGACTTCAGCGCACTTAAAGCCATTTTTATAAACTTCTATTTTTAGCTCTTGCGAAAAGGGCATGCCAGAAGATTTAATATTCAATTTAGACCAAATACTTCTTTTAAAAATCCACATTCCTGATTGGGAATCTTTACACGGTAACCCAAATAGTATTTT
>Ga0209386_1000765_pt1 | contig 14667 bp, 16 predicted proteins | sample NGEPertwo_FD_184510 | JGI IMG/M metagenome (GOLD analysis project Ga0209386, IMG submission 184510) | Arctic peat soil microbial communities from the Barrow Environmental Observatory site, Barrow, Alaska, USA - NGEE Permafrost154B-two... | ecosystem: Environmental > Terrestrial > Soil > Wetlands... | reverse complement strand
CTTTTTAACTAATCGAGCAATCAACGTTTGAATTGTTTTAGGGCTCCAGTCGGTGTCAGGTTTTAAGTACCCAATAACTAACGAAGCAGTCAAGGGTGATTCCTGCCAAAGAGCTTTCATTACTAGCCATTCTGCATCGGAAATTCGGCAGCTTAAGTCAGCCATTAAAACAACATCTCCCTACAAGCGTAATCTAATTATAGACTACGCTTGTAGGGAGATGTTGTCAACTAGAAAAATTTGTATTACTCATTGAATGAGTTCCTGAGGGAAACCGCCGATACCCTTCAAGATCTTTTATGATATAGTCAAGTCATAGTATACTATTCTCAGAAGGTTGAATAAAAGTAATATAAGGAGACTTGAGAAAATGTGGATTGATCTTAGAAGTGATACTGTAACGCAGCCTACAGAGGTGATGCGTCAGGCGATGGCTCGTGCAGAAGTGGGTGATGATGTCTATGGTGATGACCCAACAATAAACCGATTGGAACTATTAGCAAGTACGATGTTAGGAAAAGAAGCTGCGGTTTTTGTTCCATCTGGAACGTTCGGTAATCAATTGGCTATTATGTCTCATACTCAGAGAGGTGATGAGATACTGGTGGGCGAAGACTGCCATATTCTCATGCATGAGGTTGGTGGTGCAGCAGTACTATCAGGCGTTCAAACACGATCTTTTCCAACAACTTTGGGGCGTGTCGACGTAGATAAGTTGCAGAAGATGATTCGTGGCGTGGATATCCATTTCCCGAATACTGGACTGATCTGCATGGAAAATGCCCATTCATCGGGAGCTACCGTCCCCTTAGCAAATATGAAGGAAGTGTATCTTCTTGCTAAGTCCAAGGGAGTTCCCGTTCATATTGACGGAGCACGCATATTTAATGCCGCAGTTTCGCTTGGAGTCGATGTGAAGGAGATTGCAGCTTGTGGGGACTCAGTGAATGTCTGTCTTTCCAAAGGGTTATGCGCACCAGTTGGATCAATCTTGGTCGGCAGTTACGACTTTATCCTGAAGGCTCGTAAAAATAGAAAGCTGATGGGTGGAGGACTTCGTCAGTCGGGAATTCTAGCAGCGGCAGGGATCATTGCTTTAACTGAAATGGCATCAAGATTAGGGGAAGATCATAGAAATGCCCGTTATCTGGCAGATCGGCTAGAAGAAATTGAGTCATGTCATGTTTACCGCGATCGTTTGGATATTAATATGGTATTTTTTACACTGAATGAGTCAGTCATAAGCGAGTCTGCTCTTGTTACAGGATTGAACAGCGAAAAGATTAGGATAAACGGTCAGGAGGATGGTGAGTACCGCTTTGTTACTAACTATGGTGTATCTATTGAGGACATAGACAAGCTTGTACAGACTGCTAAAAATTTGATCGTCAATTTTTCTCGCGATCGATAAAGTTGTTCTATATATAGACATTACTTTGTAGATCAGACCACTAAAAGGAGCGAACCCTTAAAATTCCTGGAGTTCGCTCCTTAACATTCTATAAGGTCGGTCATTACGGATATTATATCATTGTGAAGAAACCTTCCAGCCTTACACAGCCGACAGCCCATGTCCTACTTTAAATAATTAACATTCTTTAAATCGGGTATGTGTTGAAAATCACAAACACCATTATTATATAAAAATCTGACACCATCTATCCCTTGTTCTGTATGTTCTCTTTGTAGCATTGTTTCAATCAATTTGACAGTAGTAAGTTTGCCACCGGTTGACCCTTGAAAATAATTGGCCACCCATGAAGTACCCGTTAGTTTTATCTGTTCCTTTATCCCTTGATTCTCCTTGGTTTCATTTAGATTTATTACTGCTATTTTTTTGTTATTAATGTCCTCAATTTTCACAACTTCAATTGGAAGATTATTAAAATATCCTTCTGATAAAGCATTGGCAAGGATTATTAATTTTTGTTTTAGTTCTATACTTTTAGGAATATAAACATATCCACCGACTTCTTTTTCGTAAGTGTCTATATTTGCTGTGAAAATTGGATATATATTAGTTTTACTCTCAAAAGTAGAAACACTTCCCTTATTATTTTCCTCTTGCTCCTCTAATTTACTTCCTAAATCTTTAATTGTATTTTCTAAACCTGCATTTACATTCTTAATTTCATTAATCTCTTTTTTAAGAGCATTATTTTGATCTTCTAATGAATTTGAACAACCTGTGATTACTATACTCATGAAGAAAATAAAACTAACTGTTTTTAGCACTCTTTTATTCATAAAAATCTCCTTTTTAATCGGATTAAGTTCTACTTACATTGCAGATTTGTCATTGTCAGTTGGAACCATCGATGAATAGGTTTATAATAGTGGTGAAATCACGCGAAAATTAAGGGGGTACTATATTGAGCACAGTGGCGATAATGGAGGCAACCTACGAAGACTGTCATGAGGCGATCGAAAGAATATTCCACCTGTTTCCATTAGACTTAGAAGGAAAAAAAGTAGTCATAAAACCTAATGTTCTGCGTAGCGCAACCCCAGAAGAGGGTGTAACCACTCATCCATCAGTGTTAAAGGCCGTTATTAATGAAGTGGTCAAGCGCCATCCAGCATCGCTCATTGTAGGCGATAACCCTGGAATTTTTTCCTACGGCATGAACGAAAAGGCCTTTGAAGACACGGGCTTAATGGCGGCAGCGGGTATATATTACCATAACCTGGGTGCGGAGACTATATCGATGGAAATTAATTCACCATATATAGAGAGCGCTCTGGTATCCCAGGCGATTGTTGATGCCGATGTGTACATAAGTATACCCAAGTTTAAAACCCACGGGCTTACCGGATTATCTTGCGCCATCAAGAATAATTTTGGGCTTTTAGCTGGTGGCCTGAAGGCACAAACCCATAAAAGAGCGGGCAACCCCTTTCACTTTGCCGAGGCACTTGTGGAAGTCTTTGCGATCAGAATCCCCGACCTAGTAATTGTGGATGGTATTCTTGCTATGGAGGGTAACGGTCCAGCCTCTAAAGATTTAATTAACCTTGGCAAGATAATGGCCGGAGATGACTCTGTGGCTGTGGACACGGTGGTAGCCTATATGATGGGTTTTCCTGACTTGCCCCGCACCATTGAGTTGGCGGCTGCCAAAGGATACGGTGTCAGTGAACTTTCAAAGATAACTATCATCGGAGAACTTGAAGTCATACCGGGATTTAAACTGCCGCAAATGGATCCGAGCGCTAACTCCCCCCTTATGACCACAATGAACTCTATTACAGCGGTAAGACCTAGTATAGATAAAGAATTATGCAGTCTCTGTGAAACCTGTATAGAACACTGTCCTAGTGGGGCTCTTATTATGGATGAATACCCGGTAGTTAACCCGGAACTGTGCATAACTTGTTTTTGCTGCCAGGAGCTTTGCCCACAAAAGGCCATTGAACTAAGGTAAATCCTTGCGCTCAAGGCACAAAAAATTCATAAAAGTGCGTCTTGTTTCTTTTTGCCATATTTAAGTTCAACTTTCGATAGTCTGATTTTTTGTGAATAACTGTTACTTCGCCTTTTCCTACATAGAAGTTCATTTTGATCTTCTCCATAACTAAAGGTGCTAGTGAGCAGATCATTCTCAATAATATCAAATACCCTAAAAGTATCATTAATTATGTCCAGATATTAAAAAGCACTATCAAAGTCCGCCAATTATCCAGATTTGATAATGCGTAAATATTTAATAAGTGATCCACAACTATTTTGAATTGCTTACCCTATCTCATTGCCTATAGAAAATGCCGAGCCAATTTGTTTCCCTATACCGTAGTAATTTCTACTATCAAGCGCGTAAATTAAAGGTCGTATTTGTTCTATAAGCGGCTGATCCTCCTTTTCTTGCAGGGTATCATCTAGTTTAACGTCCATAACCTCACCAATAAACTGAGTGTGTAGGCCTATTTCAATCACCTGGATTATTTTACACTCTAAATTAACTGGAAACTCGCTTATATAGGGAGCATCAACAAAATCACTTTTTACGGGTGTAAGACCAGTCTTAGCAAATTTATCTTCCTTTTTTCCAGATACCATGCCAAAATAATCTGCTTCTCTAACATATTTTTCTGAGGGGATATTGATTGTGAAAGCTTTTTTGGCCATAAGGTTACTATAAGTATAAGTGGCTTTGCGTAGTGAAATCGCGACGCACGGCGGAGATGAGCAGCATATTCCTCCCCAAGCAGCCGTCATAGCATTTGGCTTACCTTCCTCGTCATAGGTACCTACAACCAAAACCGGTGTAGGATAAATCAACGTTTTAGCGCCCAAACTTTTTTTCATAATGTTCACCTCTAAATTATTTCCATCACCCTTCTCCTTCTGACGCTGACATATCTCGTCAAACTAGAAGAGTGATTCTTCTCATCTTAACAAATCTTCTTCAAACTTATACTCCCATTATTTGGAGACGAATCGATTATCTTGTACCCAAAAACGCCAAGGATAGTTTACAGCTTCTCCACTGTTATGAATACCTATTCTTGGACCCACTGCGATAGATCCAATTTCCTTTCCTTCAGTGATAAAAAGTGGGTACTCAAACATCGCTCTTCCGTAATCTTCCTTTACTATCCCAAGGGATTTGGTTAATTTCCCGGGTCCATTGGTTAGCTCTCGTTCCTTTTTCTCTTTTCCGCGCCGTTGATACATCAGGTCAATTCCGCAACATGGTTCTAGGGCTCTAATTAATACCGCCTCTGGACACCCGATGTCTCCACTAACCACGTTAATAAGGCAATGGGTATGCATAACATAAGTATAAACATACCCAGGTGGTCCAAACATTACTTCAGTTCTTTTAGTCCTTCGATTCCCGAAACCATGTGCCGCACGATCTTCTGGTCCAATGTAGGCTTCAGTTTCTACGATCCAACCCGACACAGTACCTAACTCGGTTTCTTTTACTAGCAATTTTCCCAACAAAGCACGAGCTAAAGTAATCGTTGGTTGTTGGAAAAACGAATAACTTAGCGGTTTCAATACCATAGTCGTTACCCCATTTTCTGTTTTGACTATTTTTGTTCAATTTCGGTAACACATTCGCCTTTGATCGTTCCAACCAAAAATTGCAGTGCATCAACAACATGTGGTCTGATGTCGCCGCCTATCAGTACATACATTATGTCGTCGCCAAGGTCAAGTTGCCCTTCATTAAGCCAAACCTTGACATAGAAAATACCATCCAACTTATAGGTTTCAGCAATCGCCATATCAATCTTTGTTGCATCATAATTAAATTCCATTCCCGTTACCATCGAACCGTCATCAATTCCTTGACGTACTTTGGCTCTGGGCGTTTGGCGCACAACGCCATTATGAACTAAAAACATCCCTTCCTGCAAAGCTGCCGGATCGGTTTTTGCTTCTTTGAGCCATTCGTCGATTGAAGGCGATAACTTTTTCATTTTTTTACTAATCATCATAATCTGAGACACTCCCATTTCTCGATACTCTTCAACTTGCTAAGCTGGGCTGGAATCAGCATCTTTTCAAACAACAGCTCTATAGTATTTCGAACCGGTTCTGCTGTTATTATTCTGGTGTTCTTCTATTAGTTTTCTGTGTAAAGCACCATCAGCTAAAACGTCTTGTAGTATGTACAAGGTTAAGATTGCGAAGTATCAATTTAGCAGTATATTAGTACAGGTACTGCCTTGAGTCCAATTTCAGGATTCTTTCCACTTCATTTGAATTGCACTCTACACTGATGAAGGAAAAGGCAAATACCGGATATTGATTATAGTTGATTTTTCTAAACTCCAATGGGTTGCTGAAATTTGATATATACGCCTCATAATTAATTCCCTTAATCTCTTTAAAATTAATGTCTCCTGGGATATCACCAACAACAATACAATAAAGCTTATTATCATCAATCTTCAATAGTTGATCCCAGTCAGGCTTTTTCTGTTGAAAATAATGCTCGTATACATTTATTCCATAAGCATAATATGCAAGATCCGTTGTACACCAACCTGCAAACCTCATAGGATTTACTTCTATGGGGATCACGTTCCCACTTTTATCAACTCTAACTTCCACGTGCACAGGAAAATTAGAGATTCCAGTTACTTTTCCTATTGACTTCAATACATCCCTAAACGCCACCAAATATGTTCGTATAATTTTTTTTGATGTAAAATATATTCTGTCACTGACATCCCCATTTGATGAAAAAGGATGCTCTAATATGTTAAGAATCACAGGGTCGCCATTGCTATCATAATAAGCATCAATGGCATATTCTGCACCTTCAATATACTCTTCAATAATAAACTTTGAAGAATTCATCACTTCAATCGGATATAATCCTTTGACTTTATCCATTTCATCTTGAATTAAGCCTATAATTGATTCCCATTCATTATCTCCGTTTACCTTATGTACTCCCATGCTAAAAAAACCAATTGCAGGCTTGATAATAAATGGTTTTTTGATCTGGCTCGCATCAAATTTTGATAGTTGGTCGTATGAGACTTCTTTGAACAAGAAATCAGGATAAATTTCTTTAACTAATTTACGAAACATCACTTTATCCTTGAACAATTCAATTTGTCTAGGAATTTCGGTGTATCTAAGATTTCTATAGATCCATTGAAATGAATTCTCGGAATTACAATAGAGGAGTAATGGTGATTTTGTTTTGGCTATATTTATAAACTCATTATCATTAACAGTCTTCAGATCTTTTAATGATATCAACTCCCTATCATTGGAGCAGTTCAAGACAGGAATCCCCATATCACGCGCAGTTTTCTGCATGAATATTGAACAATAAGGTTGGTCCAAAATTATCATAGAATATACCACCCATCTTAAGAACAGTTCGCCAGCAATGAATAATTAACCTTTTTTATATATGAGCCCGATTGAACAAAATTGATTCAGGGTGAATCTCGATGGTCAGTTCATCAAGATGTTCTGGCTTAAACTTGGCGGACTATGACACGCGTACCTTCTACAGCAATCACCTTAATCTTTGACCCACTAGTTATAAACGTTCCTTCTGTTACAACATCAAGTCGTTCGCCACTAAAATCAGCCGTTCCTGTCGGCCGTAACAGACTCAGTGCAATCCCTTGTTTGTCCAAGAAGATATCAAAGCTTTGTTTCGGTACTACATACCCTTCTTTTTGGGTTTGGCAGGTTTTCAAAGCGAATCTTTCCCACAGACGACGGGTTTGGGGCATACGAAAACTTAATGCGAATAACCCTGCTAGAGTAATTAGTAATAACGTTACGTAAAATACGCCTTGGGCTAAAGTATCAACCGTTTGCATGATCCCTGTGATCAGGGCAATAATGCCAATTAAGCCGAGAATTCCTCCGGGAACAAAAATTTCTAGAATTAAAAGGACAATCCCGACTACGAATAAAGCAACAACTGATCCAGTCCCCATATTCTCCCTCCTTCATATTATTTTAGGACCTTTACTAGATTATATAACAAATTAAGGGACTCTAGAATGTCGGTAAAACGTTATCGTGCCTACTGTCTGACGAAAGAGTTATTTGACTTTTCTAAGTCATTCCATAGCTTTCTCTTTCCGCGCCTTTTTCTGTTGTGCCTTTTCTTGGCGTTCTTGATACATCTCTCGAACCCAAGTACTCACCGGAGCCTTCCACTGTTCACTTGCGCTAGGTATATTTTTGATTAGACTTCTTGGATTTAGTCCCATCTCTCTAGCCATTTTCACGGTTTCTTCGTTCAGTTTGCATTTCTTTTTTGCTTCAGCCCATTTGACATCCTTTTTCATATTACTAGCCATGCTATATTCCTTTCTTTGCACAATTCAATTATAACCTTCATAAATACAGACGCAAAGATCTCACAGTGCTATGCCGAAAAATGCAACCAATCAATATATTGCAAAGGCTATGTGTACTTGCTTCATCTCCATCATCATGAAGGTAAGTTCATCAATGGATTCGATGCTGTAAAAAAAGTGTTTCTACCCACGCATCATATGCCCACGACAATGAAAGAGCAAGCGTTCGATGAAGGATCTCATCTCGTATTCCCCCGAAATGTTACGTGATTGGCAGTCGATTGAAGCGTCATTAGCATAAGTCTTGCTTTACCTAGGAATTATAGAGATAATGACATAAATAAGACAAGTTATGAAAGAAGGCGTTCGAATGTCCGAAAAATTATTGTATGTTAAGGCCAACCCCAAAGCTGATTCAGACTCCATCACGTCTACCCTTGCCAATGTTTTTATTCAGGCGTATCAAAAAAATAATCCTGACTGCGAAATTACCACCTTAGATCTTTATAAACTAGGAATTGAGCCCTTAGATGCCGATACTATAACGAAAATGTTTGGCGGTAGTGAGGACAATAAGGCCTTTCCCTACGCGAAACAATTTGCCAGCTTCGATAAATACGTGATTGCAGCACCCATGTGGAACCTTAGCATTCCTGCCATCCTCAAGGCTTATATAGATTATGTTTCCTATGTTGGTGTAACCTTTAGATACACGGAATCCGGCCCGGTTGGACTTCTTTCAGACAAACCACGTAAGGCACTGCATATAAGTTCACGGGGTGGTATGTACAGCGAGGGACCGACCAAAGAGGTCGATCTCGATGATAAGTATATCCGGATCATTCTTGGTTTCTTTGGAATAGCTCAGGTGGAATCCTTGTTCCTTGAAAAAACGGGTGTTTTACAAGGCGCTGCTTTGCAGGAAACCATCGAGCAATCCCACCAAGCTGCACGAACTTTAGCGGCTAAGTTTTAAGGGCTAGCTGATCATCAATTTCCAATTCGTTCTGCAGTGGGAAAACCCATCGAGCTCCCAATCAGTTGACCTGCTTGGGAGCTTAGCAGTTCGCCGATCGGTTCTCTGACGTAACGCTATATTCCTAGCTGATTGCATAGTTACTTACTCCATGAGTTTATGAGTGGTGACAATTTCCTAACTGAGATAACTAATAAACAATCCAAGGGCCATGAGTAACCCAAAAAATGTATTCGTTTGTGCTGTTGCTTTCATTGCCGACATCATCGTGCTCGGTTCAGTTTTCCCCCTGAATCCTTTGGTCGCTTGGATGGCTTTTGGCATGCTTAAGAAGGCTAAGAGAATCCAGGGAGTTATGATTCTCATTACGACGAGTCCAACTAACCATAGATAAGCGAAAACAAACATGATGCCGAGAAAATAAATTGCATTTTTAGGTCCTAGTACAATTGGAAGGGTCTTTCGACCATTTGCTTTGTCTCCCTCGTGATCACGGAGATTATTACCCAGATTAATCAAGCCAACTAAAATACCACTTGGTATAGCAACCAGAACGGCTATATTCGAGACATAGCCAGTTTGAATAAAGAAAGCAATCAAAATGATTAAAAAGCCCATGAATAAACCGGAAAGCAGCTCTCCGAAGGGTGTGGATGAAATTGGAAGTGGACCCCCTGTATAGAGATAGCCAATAGACATGCAAAGTAAACCCACTGCAGCAAGCCACCATGACGAAGAAGCGCAGATATAGACTCCTAATAAAATTGAGACTCCATACATACTTAGTGCGAGTGTCATAATAAATTTGGGTGTCATGCCATGACGAACAATCCCGCCACCAATACCGACGGATTCTTCTGTATCTAGACCTCGTTTAAAATCATAGTACTCGTTAAAAAGGTTTGTAGCGGATTGAATGAGAATGCTGGCAACCATCATTGCAGCCAATAATAAGAAGTTCATTTCTCCTACTAAAAGGGCTAATACCGTACCGATAAGAACAGGAACGAAGGCTGCGGTTAATGTATGTGGTCGTATTAATTCCCACCAAACCGTCCAATTACGCTTATTTGGTAGCGCTTGTGAATTGTATTGTATTTGCATGTCTCTTCTCCTTTAGGGAATCTAACATAGTGAACTTGTTCAACTAAAGAAAGAGCGCAAGACGAAGCGGATACTCTATAAGCTCAAAAACCGCTCACGATCTCCCCCGTCAACAATAATAGGGAATTGCACTTCCGTAATATAGTTCCTGCTGTCCCGCTCCACAAATTGGTCAATGATATTAAAGTTAATTGATATATCAGCTAGATCTAACTCTCCACCCGCATCACGAATGCGTTGAGCACTTTCGTAGATGTGCTCATAAGCGCCCTGATGATACCCGCAGAGGAAACGCCCTGCCGGTATAACATGAAATCGCAGAGAATCTGTCATCTCTTTTTGCAGAATCGTATTTTCTCCATCGTCGAAAAGATACGCGCCAAAATTTTTAGAATTATTTTTATAAAAAACTACTGTTGGATTAAGGTAAAACCAATCATCCCCGTAGAGCAGCTCCTCACTGCCAATAGGAAAATAGCGCCTCTCAGAAAATTCCTTGATCGAGACGCGCTCTATATCTATTTTCAGTAATTCCTGCTCGATGAAATGGATTTTCTGCTGAATTGCCCTGTCAGTATTGAGCAGGTTTTCTGCTTTTTTCCTTATAATAGAGGACTGCTTTCTAAGCTGTTCCAATGTAGAATCAATATCACGGGATTCAGTATAGGAGGCTCGGATCTCCTTGAGGGAATAACCAAGACGATGCTGATAACGTATGGTCGCCAGCTTGTAGATCTGGTCGAACCGATATCTGCGATAGCCGTTCGTTGGATTTCGTTCCGCCGGGACCAGCAAACCGATCGAATCATAATAAAGCAGCGTTTGTACATTCAACTGAAACAATGAACTTAATTCACCAATGCTAAGAGTGCCTTTCATATCTAGCCTTTTCCTTTCCTCTGATAAGGTCATTATATCTAGCAATTGCCGAACAGGCAATCCTGTCAGTTTTCTGACCTGGTCAGGAACGGAAACGTCAATGTAAAGGATCAACTTTACCGTTTATTGCGCTCAAAGGGGACACCCAGTGCAGTAGGGTCAATGCTTTTACCCATGGATAAGAAGAGTACGACGACGGCAACAACATAAGGGAACATGGTGAATACCTGCGTGGGAATCGGAAAACCCAACGTTTGGAGGTTGTACTGCAACGCCTGGGAAAATCCGATCACCATAGCTGCTGCAAAAATTCCGATCGGATTGCGACGTCCCAGGATTACCACCACTAAAGCAATATAGCCTTTGCCGGAGGTAACGTTCTCCATGAAGAAACCGAGCTGTCCCAGAGTGATACTGGCTCCCCCCAACCCGCCTAATACACCATTTACAAAACAAGCAAGGTAGCGAATTGCAATAACCTTAAGGCCGGCAGAGTTCGCCGCCTGCGGATGTTCCCCAACGGCATGCAGGTTAATACCCCACTCCGTCTTATAAAAGAAAACCGTCGTTACGACAATGCCGATCAGTGCAAGATATACAAACACGTTCTGTTTGAACAAGGCTTGGCCAATGATCGGAATGCTCGACAGCAGAGGAATTGGCACCTCACTGAACACACCGATTGATGGGAGGGTCGTTGTCTGCCCAAAAACAATCAAAAACAAGAAACTAGTAAGCCCCATCATCATAAAATTGAGCGCCAGACCCGCAATGGTTTGGTTCGCTTTACAATGGATGCTCAATACGGCATGGATCATGCTGACAAAGATCCCGCCCAGGATACCTGCTAAGAGACCCAAGAATAGATTTCCTGTAAAAAATGCCACGATAAAGCTGAAAAACGCTCCAGAAAGCATAATTGCCTCAACACCGATGTTAAGAATCCCTGCCTTCTCCGAAACAGCCTCTCCCAGTCCCGCTAAGATAAGAGGAGTTGCCATCCTGACAGAGGCTATTAAAAACATCGTAATAAGCGCAATAAATTCAGAATCCATGTTTCGATCCTCCTATTCGTCCGTTAAAAGTCGGCGGAATATACTTTTACGGGCCAGAATTAATAAGACGACAACTCCCAAAATGATCGATGAAATGGAGGTCGGCACACCAGTTATACGCTGCATTCCCAATGAACCCACCTGAAGCGCCGCGATGCCTAAGGCAGCGATGACCACGCCTACGGGATGGTTTTTCCCCAGCAGCGCAACGATAATGGCGATATACCCATAGCCTGGAGAGATACCTTCAAGCAGCTTGTGATGCAGTCCAGACACCTCGCACACACCTGCAATTCCAGCCAAGCCGCCACTTATCATAGAGGATCGAAGGATGTTTTTATACACGGATATGCCGGAGCATTTACAGGCCCTGGGATTTAGACCAACCGCCCGCATTTCATAGCCAAAAGGCGTCTTCCAAACCAGAAGCCAGATAAGGACTACAAAGATCAGTGCAATCAAAAGACCTGCATGCAGCCGTATAGTGCTCATAAGTACCGGTAGTGTCGCGCTATCGGGCAGAAATGCCGACATTGGTAAAGAACTGGAGGGATCCTTAAGCACAGTACGCACCAAAACACCTACAATACCGATAGCAATATAATTAAACATGAGCGTGGTGATCACCTCTGAGATCCCGAACCGTGCTTTTAAGAATCCCGGAATAACCGACCAAACACCGCCGAAAACGAACCCGCCCAGCATGACCATCGGAATCATAACGATTGCCGGCAGATCGTGAAGCCAAAAAGCGATGCAGGTAACGGCAATGGCTCCCATGTATAGTTGCCCCTCGGCGCCTATGTTGATAAACCCACTCCGCGCACCTACCGCCACACCCAAACCTGTCAGAATCAACGGGGTTGCTTTCACTAAAACCTCAGAAACTGAATACACCGAGCCGAAAATCCCAGATATGAAGCTGACGAATGCCTGGTTTACATTGCTGCCAACCATCAGGATCAGCAGAATAGAGATGGCTAACGTCAGAACAGCAATCCCGAGAAACGATAGAAAGTTCCCATACCGCTTCATAGTGATTCCTCCCTTACGTCAGGCGTTCTCCCAGCCATCATAAGACCCATGTGGGAGAGGTTCAGGTCTTTAGTATTGGGGAAAACACCCATGAAGCGCCCTTTATAAATCACAGCGATCCGATCACTCAGTAAGAGAACTTCCTCTAAGTCGGCTGAGATGAGGAGAATACAGCACCCTTTTGCTCTGCGCTGGAGAAGTTGCTGTTGGACGAACTCTGTTGCACCAATATCCAGCCCCCGTGTTGGCTGATGCGCCACGATAGCTTTGGGGTCACCCGCCATCTCCCTTGCCAAGATCAGCTTTTGCTGGTTTCCGCCGGACAGGTAGCGCAGGGGAGTTTTCAAATCTGGGGTTTTGATGGCGTATTCTTCCACTGCCTTTTGTGTGTCTTCCCAGACTAAGCGGTCATTGATCAATCCGCGCTTAATAAACCGCTTGTCAGTATGTGTTTTTAAAAGTATATTATCTGTTAGGTTCATGTCCATTACCAGGCCGTCCTGCTGACGATCGTCTGAAATATAGCCAATCCCAAGCTTCTTGCGCTTAAGTACGCTCAATGAGCTCATATCCACGCCGTCCAGTTTGATCGTTCCACTGCTTTGTTTACGGATACCCAGAATTACCTCGACTAGCTCCTTTTGTCCGTTGCCATCGACCCCGGCAACACAGACGATCTCCCCCGACGCGATCCGCAAAGAAGGCAAATCAAGCCGTTCTCTACCGTTTTCTTTCAGTGAAACATCTTCTAGCACAAGCCCCTCGTTACCAGCATCGGAGACGATAGGCTCCCTCTGAATACTGTGAAGTTGACGTCCGATCATATACTGAGATAACTCCTGCTCAGTAATCTCACTCGTTTTGGCCGTCACCACATTGCACCCATCGCGTAGAACCGTGACGCGGTCAGTAATGTTCATGATCTCAGGAATGCGGTGAGTAATAATGATCACCGAATGGCCGTCGGCGCGCAGTTTGCGCAGCACCTCGAAAAAGTATTCCGTCTCCTGCTGAGTAAGCATCGCAGTAGGCTCATCCAAGATCAGCAGTTCTACATCACGGTAGAGAAGTTTAATGATCTCAACTCTTTGCTGTTCACCCACGGATAGGGAGGAGACGTAAGCGTCAACATCGATCTGAAGCCCATATTTTTTCGAAACTTCCGTAATGGTTGCCTAAGTGCCTTACGATTAGGAAACGGATATCCTTTTTCTCTGAGCCCAAGCGTTATGTTCTGAGACACGGTTAGGGTAGGCACCAGCATGAAATGCTGATGAACCATGCCGATATGGTAAGTGATGGCGTCTCGAGGTGATGTAAAGGCAACCTCTTTCCCTTTCCAGGAAATATCACCAGAATCCCTTGAATAGATGCCGTACAAAATGTTCATCAACGTGGTTTTCCCTGCACCATTTTCTCCTAAGAGCGCATGGATTTCTCCAGGCTCCAGATCGAAACACACCTGATTATTGGCCATTTTCCCCAAAAAAGCTTTGTTGATGTTCTTCATCCCATTTTAAGCATGAAGAAAATGGAAAATATTATTTATGAAACTGTTTAAAAACGATAATGCTGGACTTTGCTCGACCGATCTGGTAATCTAAACTCAGCAATTATTTGGCTGGGGGTATTTCAGATGGCAGAAGCACCACTTATTAAAACATTTCGTTCCGGAGCAACGGGACTCATACTTTCTTTATGCAACGAAATTAAACTGGTCGAGTACATTAACCACGCTGTGACTTGGGATCCGAAACAATGGAAAGTTTCCCCCGGACAACATATTTTAGCTCTGGTCATCAACACGTTGTGTGGTCGTGTGCC
>Ga0209386_1000763_pt1 | contig 14725 bp, 6 predicted proteins | sample NGEPertwo_FD_184510 | JGI IMG/M metagenome (GOLD analysis project Ga0209386, IMG submission 184510) | Arctic peat soil microbial communities from the Barrow Environmental Observatory site, Barrow, Alaska, USA - NGEE Permafrost154B-two... | ecosystem: Environmental > Terrestrial > Soil > Wetlands... | reverse complement strand
ACAAGGCCTTCAAGAATTCGAAATCTATATTTGGGTGTCCATACAATATGATATGTACACCGATAAATGACATGACTTAATTTTTTATAACTGCTCACGTCACGAAATTAATAATTTTCAGGCAAAAAGCCGTTTATCCATTACCACCACCGAAGGAGGTGGTTTTAAAGTTTACAATAAATTTGGTTGATAAATATTTACATTTGTAAAATTTCACTCATTACTGTATAAATATTTATGCGCCTCTTTAAACGTAATTACCCAGCACTTCAAAAAACAGTTTTTGTTTTAATTGCTTTTCTTGGTGTGACTTATATCTATTATACCTGGAGAAGTACCGAAGAAGAAAAATTTGACCAAACGCGGCTAATTGCCAGATCGTTTGTTGCATCTTTACCTTTTGATGACCTTAAAGTACTTGAAGCTTTACCTGGTGATATTGATAAGCCCCAGTATCAGGTTATAAAGAATGCATTGAAAGAACTAATCAGCATCAATACAACAGCAAGCTTTGCATTTATCCTGACTGAACGAAATAATAAAATATACTATATTGCAGATTCAGAATCTGAAGGATCAAAGAACTATTCACCCCCCGGACAAGAATATACGGCAGATATATTGGTAGTTAGACAACCATTTACGGATGGAAAAGAGGAAGATGAAGTTTCGGTATCCAATAGATTAGGTGCATGGACAAGTGAACTTATTCCTGTAAAAGATAAGGTTACTGGCAAAACAATAGCCATATTTGGTATAGATTATAATGCAAAGTTGTGGTTCAATTCTATATTTATTGAGGTGACTGAGTCAAGTGTGTTAATTTTGTTATTACTTGCAACATTAGTTCTTCTATACCAAATCAATACTAAGAATAAGATACTTAAGGATCATATCACAAAACTCCTTCTGGCAGAAAATAAATTAAAACAACAAAAGGAAGAGTTCGAAATGATTTTTAATCTTGTCCCGGCGCAAATTTGGTACAAGGATACTCATAACAGGTTTATTCGCGTAAACCAACAGGTTTGCGATGATATAGGATTAATTGAAAATGAAATTACTGGTCACGCTGCAGAAGAGTTATTCCCTTCCTTCGCTCAGAAATATTTTGATGATGACCTCGAGGTGCTTAATTCCGGTAGACCAAAATTGGATATAATTGAACAAATTAACACTTGTGCAGGTAATTTGAAATGGGTTCACACCGATAAATTTCCGGTATTCGGCAATAATGGTGAATTAGTGGGGATTGTGGCGTTCACCCAGGACATCACCTTCCGACAGATGACTGAGGATGCTCTGCTGAGGAGTGAAGCTCAACTGCATACACTTTTGCAATCTATACCCGATCTGATCTGGTTAAAAGATACAAATGGCGTTTATCTCCAGTGCAACACAATGCTTGAGCGTTATTTTGGTGCCATGGAAACTGACATTGTGGGGAAAACCGATTATGATTTTATAGACAAGGATCTCGCTGACTTTTTCCGTGATCATGATTATAAGGCAATGGCCGCAGGAAAGCCCACCACTAATGAAGAATGGATCACCTTTGCGGATGATGGCCATCATGCATTTTTTGAAACCATCAAGACGCCGATATATGAATCTGATGGAAAGCTAATCGGTATACTGGGTATCAGTCGCGACATCACGGAGCGTAAGATGGCAGAAGATGCATTGTCCAGTAGTGAAGTGCGCTTGCATACACTTTTGCAAACTATCCCTGACCTGATCTTAATCAAAGATACACAAGGGGTGTACCTGGGATGCAATTTAATGTTTGAACGTTATTTTGGTGCCATAGAAGCAGACATTATTGGAAAAACAGATTATGATTTTGTTGATAAGGAACTTGCCGATTTCTTTTGTGAAAACGATCGTAAAGCAATGGCAGCTGGAAGGCCCACCAGGAATGCTGAATGGATTACCTTTGCTGATGATGGTCACAGAGCTTACCTGGATACAATAAAGGCGCCATTGTACGATTCTAACGGAACACTTATCGGTATGATGGGTATCGGTCGCGACATCACTGAGCACAAAAACGCTGAAGAGGCTTTGAAGGCAAGCGAAGAAAAATACCGTACTATTTTTGAAAATGTTCAAGACGTTTTTTACCAAATAGACCTTTCCGGAATTATTACCGAAATTAGTCCATCGATCAAAAGTTTTACTGAACTTTCAAGAGAAGAAATCATCGGTACCTCAGTTTATAATTTTTATAATAAACCCGAAGAAAGGGCGTTTTTTCTTGATGCAATAATGAAAAATGGTAAGATCAGGGATTATGAAATAGAATTTAAAACGAAAACTGGAAAAATAAAGTCTGTTTCTGTTAATGCAAGTTTAATTTTTGATGCTGAAGGGAAACCAAGTCATATAGATGGGGCATTGAGGGATGTCACCAATCACAAACGAGCAGAAGAAGAAATTTCTATGCTTGCTTACTCTTTAAAAAGTGTAAGCGAATGTGTTAGTATCACTGATCTGGATGATAAAATTCTATTTGTCAACGAATCATTTTTAAAAACATATGGATATAATATAAATGAATTGATTGGAAACCAAATAAGCATAGTTAGTTCAAAAAATAATGTTCAGGAAATAGTTCAGGAAATTCTACCAGCTACAATAAATGGAGGATGGAAAGGTGAATTGTTCAAAAAAAGAAAGGACGGAAGTGAATTTCCAATTCGTCTTTCAACATCAGTTATAAAAGACAAAAATGGTAAATCTTTAGGGCTAATTCATGTTACAAAAGATATAACCGAGCACAATAAATCAGAAAAAGAATTGATTGAAGCGAAAAATAAAGTTGAAGAAAACGAAGCCCAATTTCGTCTGATTTTTGAAAATAGTATGGATTCCATTATTTGGACAGAAGCAAAAACAGGCATTATTATAGCAAGCAATCCTTCCTCAGAAATATTGACCGAATATACTTGTCAAGAATTAATAGGACAATCGTTTACTATTATTCTCCCACCAGAAAATATTAAATATATTGTGTCTGAATACCAAAAACATCAACAAAATAAAGGCATCAAATCTTTAGAATTTCAAATTATTACCAAATCAGGAAAAATAAAGTATGTAGAACTATCAGGAACAAATATTGAAGTTAATGGCAAAGAAATAAGTCAGGGATTTTTTAAAGATATTACAACTCGTAAACAAAAAGATCATGAACTAATACTCGCTAAGGAACGCGCTGAAGAGAGCGATCGGTTAAAATCAGCGTTCCTGGCCAATATGAGCCATGAAATACGCACACCCATGAACGGCATTCTTGGCTTTGCCGGATTGCTGAAAGAACCAATGCTTTCAGGCGAGGAGCAACTGGAGTATATTGGTATCATTGAGCAAAGCGGTAACCGTATGCTCAATATCATTAACGATATCATCAGTATCTCAAAAGTGGAATCCGACCAAATGGAAGTTTCTATTAAAGAGACAAATATAAACGAGCAGATCGAATATATTTATACTTTTTTTAGACCGGAAGCTGAGAAAAACGGGATAAAGCTATACGTTAAAAATTCGCTGCCTTCAAAAAAGACCATCATTAAATCAGACAGGGAAAAAATCTATGCTATTCTTACAAATCTCGTTAAAAACGCTTTGAAGTTTACTCAGACCGGTACTATCGAATTTGGGTACAGCCCAAAAACAAAGGGTGAGTCAAGTGAATTGGAATTTTATGTAAAAGATACTGGTATCGGTATTAATCCGGAGCATCAAAAATTTATTTTTGAACGGTTCAGGCAAATTGATGATTCTCTCAAAAGAAATTATGAAGGCGCTGGATTGGGATTAGCCATATCGAAAGCTTATGTGGAGATGCTGGGAGGCAGAATCTGGGTCGAAAGCGAAGAGGGAAAAGGTTCTACATTTTATTTTACAATTCCCTACAATCTTGAATCTCAATCTGATAATAATACACCTAATATTAAATCGGCCGATTATGCAAAATATCAAGTTGATCCCGAAGTTCCAAGTCTCAAAATATTAATTGTTGAAGACCATGAAGTAAACCTAAAGTTCATTACTGTAACCGTCAAAACGTTTTGCGATAAAATACTAAAAGCAAAAACAGGCATTGAAGCGGTTGAAGCATGCCGTAATAACCCCGATATCGATTTAATATTTATGGATATTAAAATGCCCGAAATGGATGGTTATGAAGCCACCCGTCTAATCAGGCAATTTAATAACGAAGTGATTATAATAGCGCAAACTGCATTTGCACTTACAGGTGATCGTGAAAAGGCGTTAGCGGCAGGATGTAATGATTATATTTCAAAACCCATCAGGAAAGATAAATTAAAGGAGTTGATTCAGCAGTATTTCAAAAAATAAGTCATGAAAATGATGAACCATCGGGATAAAACAAAAGAAGAACTCATTATTGAGTTTAAGAAATTGCAACAGAGATATAATTCCTTAAAAGAATCTTACGATATAGATATCACCGAATCCAAACAAAAAGAGGAAGTACTTCAAAAACTGAAAAAAGCAGTGGATAATTCCGGCGAAATTATTTTTCTGACAGACACCGAAGGTATATTCACATTTGTTAATCCCGCTTTCACTTCTATTTACGGATACACTGCCGATGAAATTGTTGGTAAAGTTACCCCGCGAATTCTTAAAAGTGGATTAATGGAGATGAACTACTACAAACTGTATTGGGGAACTTTAATAAGCGGAAAAGAAGTAAGATGCGAACTAATTAATAAAAGAAAAGATGGAACATTAATTAATATCGACGGCACTTCCAATCCGATTTTCGATGAAAAGAAAAATATTATCGGTTTTCTCGAAATTCAACGAGACATCACCGAACGCAAGCTCGCAGAGGAGACTCTAAGGTCAAGCGAAGAACACTATCGATTTTCTTTGGAAATTACTGGTCAAATAGGCTGGTCAATACCACCCGATGGATTGGTAGAAGACATGCCTTTGTGGAGGCAATACAGCGGGCAAAGCATCGAAGAAGTAAAAGGGTGGAAATGGTTAGATTCCGTACACCCTGACGACCGCGAACACACCAATAAAGTATGGGTCAATGCCATCGCTCAAAAATGCAAATATGAAACGGAATACCGCATACGACGTGTCGATGGAGTGTACAGGTATTTTATGGTACGGGGCATTCCTCTATTCAATACCGATGGTACGGTGCGGGAATGGGCGGGTACCTGCATTGATATTACTGAACGCAAACAAGCGGAGCAAGAATTAATTGAGGCTAAAGAACACGCTGAAGAAAGTGACCACCTCAAAACATCTTTTCTGAATAATATTTCACACGAAATACGAACCCCGTTCAACGGCATACTTGGATTTCTATCTCTTATACAAGAAGAAGACCTTACTGATAGTGAAAGAGACGAATATATCAGCATCATCAACAAAAGCGCTTACCGACTTATGAAAACCATCAACGATATTGTTGAAATATCACAGATTCAGGCTGGACAAATGAAACTGTCAGTATCAGAAACCAACATCCACAAGCTAACCAGCGGAGTTTACAAACACTTTAAAACCGATGCTGAAAGCAAAGGGTTGAAATTCTGCATCAACAACGATTTACCCATTAATATAGAATACATATTCACAGATGGAATCAAACTAAATATTATACTGACTATTTTGATAGACAATGCTATAAAATTTACAGAAACAGGATCAATTGAATTTGGCATTCGTTTGGTGGATAAGGTTGATGAACAAGCTGTAAAGAAGCACAGTCGTGCGTCTCTACAATTTTCTGTAAAAGATACCGGTATTGGCATTCCTGAGAACAAACTACTGGCTATATTTGAACGATTCATGCAGGCTGATGGTTCCAATACCAGGCAGTTTGAAGGTTCAGGATTGGGCCTCTCCATCGTGAAAGCTTATGTGGAGATGTTGGGTGGAAAAATTTGGGTTGAAAGTGAACAAGGAATAGGTTCTACATTTTATTTTACAATTCCCTACAATCGTGAATCGCAATCCGATACTAATAAGCCTAATATAAAATCGGCCGATTATTCAAAATATCATGTTGTTCCCGAAGTTACGAGTCTCAAAATATTAATTGTTGAAGACGACGAATCAAACCTAAAGCTCATTACTGTAACCGTCAAAACGTTTTGCAATAAAATACTAAAAGCAAAAACAGGCATCGAAGCGGTTGAAGCATGCCGTAATAACCCCGATATCGATTTAATATTGATGGATATTAAAATGCCCGAAATGGATGGTTATGAAGCCACCCGTCAAATCAGGCAATTTAATACCGAAGTGTTAATAATAGCTCAAACAGCATTTGCACTTACGGGCGATCGTGAAAAGGCATTAGCGGCAGGTTGTAATGATTATATTTCGAAACCTTACGGTAAATCTTTATTGATGTCTTTAATTGAAAAGCATTTCAAGAATAGTACAATCAATTAAATTGCATAACTTAAAACTTTGTCAGCGTTTAAGAACCATAATTTTAAGAGGCCTTCGGGTCTCTTTTTTTGTTCGAAAGCTGACCTTTTGCCTCATTTAATTCTATTTCAAAAATCCCTTGGCAAGGCTTTCCCTTTAATTGAAACGTTATCCTGCTTTTTGGTACTCCTGTGTTATACTATTTACTACCTTAACCTATGCTTAAATTTATTCCGGTTGGAAACAATAGTTTTAATTTGTATTGATTTCCATTTTTGAATAACAACTTCCTGCTGTCTTCAGAAAATTTAAGCTGAAATTTCATGCAAAGTTAGTTTTTCACTTCGGGTATCGCTTTGCTCAGTCAAGGATTTTCCCGGCATATCCTCCCTCACTTCTTTCAGTCCGGTATTCCAGTTCCTCCTTGACAGCCCCTCCGCGCTCCACTGTTCACTTGCATAAAATTTTTAACCTTAAATTTTTCGTGATGAAAACAGCTGAAGAAAGTACCTCAAAAATGATCGAAAATCAGTACAGTTTCAAATTTAAAATTGCTTAGAATCAGGAAGCTTCATTGAAAGCATGGGAGGAAGAAAACGAAGAATATGCTTTCTGGAACCTGGTACTTGATAAGCAGGATTCAGCCTCTTGCTAAAAAGTGAAATATCACTATTAAAGCCTTTAAGGCACTAATAGTGAGATATTTATTTGACGAGACATAACCCAGTGAGTCAATTCATCTTGATCCAATTACCTCGTTCTCGGCATCATAACGGAAATTCAGGATATCGCCCGAAATAATAAGATGGATCGCTTGCTCAATTACCTCCAAAGGCGCGATAAACCATTCTCTTGGAATATGCCGGTTACTGCTTTTATCAAACACATCAATATTGAGACATGATTTGCCAAAAAAATTATGTAGCAATTGTTCCAATTTTTGAGTATTCATATTGAAACACTTGTAAACCATTACAATTCGTACATCTGCCATCAAATAGGTTGGTTCCAGCCTGGCATTTTTAATCCGGTCTTCGACAGCGATTTTCGAAAAACCAATTTTATAAAGATTTCGGATTTCCTTAATCTCCGGTCTTTCGCTTTTCGACTTCAGAATATAAATCAACCCCGAATCCTGATCTTCATCAGTAATATTGCTGAATTTTTCAATGAATTCCACATTGACCTTATCTATGTTTGACGTAACAGCTTTCCCATTAGCTAATAGTATTTTGTACAAAGAGCGGTAAAGCATATTTGATTCAGTGCCGTTTTCGAAAATGATCCTCGTCCTGCCATCTTTTCGTATTCGGTTTCCACTTCTGAATGGTTGAACCTCTTCTTCAAAGTCAACTTTTTCCAATAAAAGTAAAATGCCATTGTGAACGTAAAAATCTCCTTCTCTCAGATTATCCTCCTTGAATAGAATCAATTTGCGTTTAGTAGCTGATAAGTCTTTTTGAACCACTTTAAATCCTTCTTCATATTTCTGAAAGTCGGGGCACGGTTTTCGCCTTGCCACAAAGTCAGCCATTGCCCGCTCATCGGGTTTCGGAATATGCTGGTAATCGAACAACCCTTCTGAATCATCAGCCAGTAAACCCAGCGAATCATCATCCAATATATCATCAAGTGATGCAAACTCCTTTTGTACAACTGATAGCAGGCTGAATTGGTCGAACGCTTTGAGCATTTCCATCTTGGTTTGATCTGCCCGAATGCCTTTTAACCGCGAATACAACCCATGCTCCTGTATTCCACTCCCTTGTTCAGGCTCGTGATTATTTACTTCGTAAAAATCACAGATTTCCTGGAACGAAGCGATCAACCGCTCATCGGCATTCCTCGCCGAAGAAGTGCTTGCTTTTACATTTAACAAGCCAAAGGGGTCGTTACCGAAGATTTCGTCAAGTACTGAATTCTTATCCATTTGCACGTGCGCCTTTTTGCTCTTTCAAATAAATGATGCATTCGGCCATCCTGCGTTCCGGCGGATCATTCGAATGAAGCGAAGGTTCCCGGTCGTAGGTCTTTTTAAAATCTATTATTTTGGGCCATAAAATTTTAGCCTCTTCGAAATCCATGCTTATTCTGGTTCCCTCAATTACATCCTGTATAATCTTCAGCACCTTTGTTGTTACCGATTTTGATAAGATCTCGAATGCTTTTTGGAACGGGTTAATTCGATCGATCAGGTCGATATGCAGATCGTCTATATTCACAAACTGACCTGCCATCCGGATAAAACGCTGATCGCCTACTTCCTTAATCTCTGCATATTTGACAACCGAATCCAACACAACATGCTGTCGAACCTCTTCAACTTCCTCTTCCGACAATTCGGGATATTTAATCTTAATAATTTTAGGGATTAAAACCTTGTTGATCACTTCCGGATCAACATTCCCTGGCATCGCTTTCAACATCGTATCATCCTGAAGAATTCGTGCCTTCAGATCATTCAGGTCCGATTCGATGATGTCTTTCACCCGTTTCGAAGAGGGTGTTTTTAAACCGATGACTTTGATTTCGCCGGTTCCAGCTTTATCGTCAGCGGATAGTTTAGTCTTGAAATTGAAACTGGGCGCTAGTACCTGTTCCATCAACAACGAGGCAGTAATGGCTTTTAGCATATTGTTGACCGATAGTTTTACCAGATCGTCAGCCGCATCGGGTTGGGCAATCAAATTGGTAAACTGGGCATGGCTTTTATTACTGCTGTCGCGGGTGGCACGACCTATAATCTGAATGATTTCGGTCAGCGAACCCCGGTAACCAACCGTTAACGCATGTTCGCACCAGGGCCAGTCGAAGCCTTCCTTTGCCATCCCCAGCGCAATAATCAAATCCATGTCATCGACCGATTTCATCTCACGCAGGTAAGCCACAATTTTTTCCCGGTCGGAAGCATTATCATTGACCAAATCTGCTACTTTCAATATTTTACCATCGCCTTCCCGTTTCAGATAGATCACACCTGTGTCTGGATCAACCATGGTTATCTCACCAATTGAGTCTAAAATTGTATCAACTTCCCGATGTTTATCTTTGGTCGATTCGCCTGAGTTGACGTTTGGAATATGAAGGATGGTTTTCTTGTTGGTATCCAATATTTCTGAAATAGCTGATGTGTATCATCCCTGGTAAAAGTGGTACCCGATGCCCAAAGATTTCAGATAAGTGTAACCATTCAATTGTTCGTAATAATTGTAGGTTACTTTGGTAAAGCGCGCTTCGTCGATGGGCAAAAGAACCGGGACGCTGTCGCCCCGAAAATAGGAACCTGTCATCGCCACAATATGGGCAGTTGATTTTTGCATTACAGAGCGGAGCAATTCACCCAATCGGCTGTCGCAATCGGCCGATACATGGTGAAACTCGTCGATGGCCAGTACAATGTTGTTAAACTGTTCATCTTCCAATTCTTCGAAAGCAAACCGAAGCGTGGCATGGGTACAGATCAGAATCTGTTCACCGTAGGCGAGAAAGTTTTTGAATGCCTGTACTTTGCTTTTGCTGCCGTCCATGCCGGGGGTGCAAAGGTTGTAATTGGGGTTAGGTTCCCAGTTGGCAAAAAAGCCGAAGTCTTTCAAATTCGTTTTTGCAAACGAACCACCGATTGATTTTTCGGGAACTGCCACAATTACTTTCTTCAAACCCTGGTGGATGAGTTTATCCAATGTGATAAACATCAACGCTCTCGACTTTCCGGAGGCCGGAGGCGCCTTTAGCAGCAGGTATTGCGCATCGCGCGACCGATAAGTCTTTTCCTGCATCTCACGCATTCCAAGTGCATTGTTTTTTGAGCTTTGCCCGGTTTGGGCGTAGGTCACATTTACTAAGTCAGGCATTTATATCGTTTTATTTTTTGTCTTTTCTTTTTTTCAGTTGACTTTCCAAATCTTTCAATTCTTCCAAATCCTGTTTGTCAGCCTCAATTGCGTCTTCCGATTTTCGTTTCTCTTCAAACTTTTCATAAACTGCATCCACTTTCTTTTCCATTTGCGCATGGCTGATGGCTCCCGGACCTTTAAGAATTTTTTGATCGTTAAATTGAAGAATACGGTCAACATTATCTTTCCAAAACGATACGGTGATGTCAAGGCGGTTCTTTGCCCTTAATTCGGCACTTTCTAAAAAGATTACAACCAGGCGGTTGAGCGTGTCAATTTCATCTTCCGTTAAATAGTTTTTTGCGATGTAAATATCTTGTTTGCGGACAATTGAACCTTTCCATGAGGTCAAAGCCATATTCGTTTTATTTTCGTTGGCTCGCGAAACAATAAGTTCGGCCGCAGTTTTGCCGGCGACAGCATAGAGAAGCTTATTTTGGGTTTCGGCAAAAAACATCTGTGTGGCTTTGTCGCTTTTGTCGTAATCGCTGCTAAGTGAAAACAAATCACGAACTTTTTGATAAAACCGTTTTTCGGATGCACGTATGCCGCGGATACGTTCCAGCAACTCATCGAAATAGTCGGGGCGGCCATCGGGATTCTTCAGCCGTTCATCGTCCATCACGAAACCTTTTATCATATATTCCTTCAGGTTCCGGTTTGCCCATATCCTGAATTGAGTACCCCGATTACTTCTGACCCGAAAACCAATGGCCAGAATCATATCGAGCGAATAAAAAGTAACATTGTATTCTTTGCCATCTGCGGCAGTTGTAAAGTAATTCTTTACAACTGAATCTGCCCCTAATTCATTTTCGGTCAGTATATTTGATATATGCTGACCTATATTTTGCTTCGAGGTGTCAAAAAGTTCGGCGATCTGGTTTTGATTCATCCAAACCATGCCATCTTTGGCATAAAGTGAAACAGAGGCTTTGCCATCAGATGTATTGTAAATGACAATATTCTTAAAGTTGCTTTCCTGTTCCATCCTGCTATTTTATTTTTGTTTTCTTTTTACTGCTTTTTTCTATCTCAAACAACGTTCCTTTCGTCTTCTCCTCTTCAATCATCTGCTCGTACAGTTTAAACAGGTATTCCAACCGCTCCTCATCTGTTTCGAACGGGCGGCTCCGGTAGCATCTTTCGACAGCAAGGTCGTTTTGATGGTGAGCTTCGCGCAAACCTTCGGGCATTTTATCGGGATCGTAAAGCTGAGCCAGCGTTTTTTCGCTGTGCTTCTCACGCTCATCCAAAATCTGGTAGACGTGCTTTTCGAGCTCTTGCTTTTGGGAATCGGAAATATGGGGGAAGGGGAAGGTATTGTAACTTAATGCGGAAAGGTATCTGATATCACCTCTTAGCTTTCCAGACGTTAGCCTTACCCATAACATATGCATCTTTGAACAAATAATAGAAAACAAGTACGTTCCCGAATCATAAATTGCTTGCGCTGAATCAGAAACAATGTAGTTAGTGTCTAAAAAACCAATTGGAATGTAATCTCTTCTTGATGAAGAAACCCTTGGTACTATTAAGAGAGAGTTTTTACAAGTATAGGTATATCTAAATTGATGTGGCCTATTAATTAGTCCTTTTGCAACTTCGCCTCCCGAAATTCTGAATTTTTTCACCAACTCAAGTCTCTCTCTTATTGGTTCAATCTTTTTTGCCTCATCTAATTTATCATCTTCAATCCAAATGCACCATCTTTCAATTCCATTAATAAATTCATTAGAACCAACTACTCTTTTAAAAAAAGTTATCGAATTTGGGAAACCTGATGAAAGTATATTCTTTTCGTCAGGAGTCAACAATAAATTTCCTCCTTCGTAAGGACTATTTCCTGTAATCATAGCCGGTAATTTAGAAATTGATGATAGACTTTTAGTAATATAAATTTCTGCACCAGTAGTCAAGTATCCATTTATTCTTTGAACCTCTTGACGGATATTATTTTTGTAGAAAAACTTCTTATTTCCGTTAATCTTTCTAACACCAATGATTGAACATGTAACACCCGCTTTGTCCTTAGCATTGTTTGTCCAATTAAAAGGGTAGTAAGCAAAAAATATTTCAGTATCTATTTTGCAAATCAAAGGCCAAAGTTGTTCTACTTGTGCGCCTTCACATATGGAGCTTGTTGTAACAAATGCAAATTTCGAATTTAAATCAATATATTTTGATGCGATAATGAACCAGCATGCGATATAGTCTAATTCTTTAAAATTCTTATTCCCTTTAAAAGTCAATTCTAAATCTACTTTTTGATCAACTGATTGACCTTTTCCCCCAAGATAAGGTGGATTTCCCAAAATATAAATCTCATCCCCATCTTGTTTTGGGCAAACAGTCTCCCAATCCAGACGGCAGGCATTGCCTTTTACAATATTTCCGGTTTCGCTCAATGGTAAAGCGGGTTTGGTACGGCCAAAGGCAGCAAAGAATTCACGGTTCATCTGGTGTTCTGCCAGCCAAAGCGAGAGGGTCGCCACTTCGTAGGCAAAGTCATCGAGCTCGATGCCAAAGAAACTGGCCAGCGAAATACCCGAGAATTGATTGGAATGGAATTGATTAACCACATCCATCTCCTTAAAGATCTTCATCTCCAACCGGCGCAACTCCTTGTAAGCAATAATCAGAAAGTTGCCACTACCACATGCCGGGTCAAACAGTTTGATTTTCCAGATCCGCTGTAACAAGGCATTCAACCTTTTGATATTCCCTTTTGCTGCTTCAAACTCTTCGTACACCTCGTTCAGAAACAGCGGTTCAATCACCTTCATAATATTGGGTACGCTCGTGTAATGCATACCCAATCCGCCACGATGTTCGGGCGTAATCACCGCCTGGATCATCGAACCGAAAATATCGGGATTGATATCGCACCATTGCAGGTCACCGCTGTCGATAATCGCCTGCCGACTCCGGCGCGTAAACAATGGAACCGGATGTTTGGTCCGGAACAGGCCGCCGTTCACATACGGAAATGCATCCAAATAGGCTGATAAACAATGCCGGTCAGCAGGATCGGTATTCATCACCTCGAAAACCTTTTCGAGGTAACCGCTCAGATCACTTCCATCGGGTTGCGTGTGCGAATGAATAGAATTGGTGAATAAGTCCGGCTCGAAAATGCCTGTATCTTCAGCAAAGAAACAGAACAACAGTCGTGAAAGGAAAACGTTAAGGCTGTGAATAGCTTCGGGCGTTTCGGTAGTATTGTCTTTTTTGATTTCGTCGTATAGCTTGGCCATGCGCTCTGCGGCCTTTACATCGGCAGGATTTTCGCTTAAGTGCTGCGCTTTTTCCATTCCAGCCATGGGCAAAAAGAAATCAAAGTATTTAGGGATCTCCAGTAGGTTGATATCGAGTGTGTCACTGGTTTTGCGGTCGATGGCCAGTAGCGTTTCGAAGTCAGTAACAACAATAAAACGAGGATCGTTCTTAATGAGCTTTTCGTCAGCTTTGAGTTCGGTGATTACCCTGTGTACATCATCGTTATCAATCGCTTTATAAAAGAGTTTTTTCTTCCAGCTAATCTCTCCTTCTGTCTTCGAAAGGTTCATTCCACCTTTTTGCAACCTTGTAATTGAAGCCTTTGGCAGTCCATAGGCAAGAAGCAAATCGTATATGAAGGATTCGTTTGAGACGGATTGTACCAGTTTTTGCAGGTTAGCTTCAATTTGGGCAATGTTCATGGGAAAGCTTAATAAAGTTTGCTAAAATTAATCATAAACTTCACAAAAATGATGACTTTGATTAGAAAACATTGACATTGCCTTTTCAATGAAATCAGAAGATTGATTATCACTGAATATCGGTTACTAAACCCATTTTACATTCATATAACACTGGATGATGTCGCATACCTGGTCATTTATTCGCCGTATACTTTTAAATTATTTAAGGGGTGTGAGAAAATACTGTTAACTCAAATTACGGCGCAAAGGTATTGATCGCCAGCCGGAAAAGTCAAGGGACGTCCGGTTTTCTCTTTTATATATCCTTACTCTTCACCTCCCGTCACTTCGTGCTCGGTCACTTTCCCTATTGTATCTTCCTTCCACTGGTTGAAACTGACATCCCGCCCTTGACTTGAATCCGCCTGGCTCAATCTCTATTGCCCGAAATTTAATTTAACGGTGAGCCAGATACCAAAATAAACCCGGAGGCCCTATGTTTGTAAAATGGAGCATAAGTCTCGAAATTTATTAATTTTAATTTACCACAATATAAACAATAAAAAACAAGACTTATGCTTACGCAAAGTAACAAAATTGATTTTAATATAAACGTTAAATCCACCTCCTTGGGTGGTGGTAATGTTTAAATGGCTATGCCTGAAATTATTAATTTGAAATGAGTAGTTTTAAAACTCTGTCAATTCTGATTAATAA
>Ga0209386_1000762_pt1 | contig 14751 bp, 18 predicted proteins | sample NGEPertwo_FD_184510 | JGI IMG/M metagenome (GOLD analysis project Ga0209386, IMG submission 184510) | Arctic peat soil microbial communities from the Barrow Environmental Observatory site, Barrow, Alaska, USA - NGEE Permafrost154B-two... | ecosystem: Environmental > Terrestrial > Soil > Wetlands... | reverse complement strand
ATCTTTAAACATTTAAATACAAATCAGGAATTAATTATATGTTTGTTCCCTATTCTATATTTTAGTATCAATCCTGTCAACCTATTTCAGGGAGGGTCATCGACTTGTGCATAGTTGAAGTTGTCCTCCGCTAAATGCGCAACTACTTGTGTAAAGTTGAAGTTGTCTTCCGCTAAATACGCAGCGTCTTCTGCTAAATGCGCAGTGTCTTCTGCATAGTTGAAGTTGTCTTCCGCTAAATGCGCAACTACTTGTGTAAAGTTGAAGTTGTGTAATGGTTAAAAAACACCATCGATATGTTAACGGAAGTTGGTTAATTGTTAAAATAGCCTGGCCAATGATTAATGAATGTTAATTATTGCCGGAAAAAGACTGAAGTCAGGTATTAATCAGATATTTGCATATAATTGAACAGCTATCAAATGGTAAACAATCTATTCATAGTAACCGTTATAGTTCATTTATAGGGGAATAAAGTAAACGCTCAGAAATATCAGATTTGCCGGCGTAATTCCTAAATAATATGAATGATGGTAACTTTTATTGCGATACTTTTTGCAGGTGCATTATTTGCCGGGTTTATCGGTTCACTTACAGGTCTGGGTGGCGGAGTAATCATCGTACCTCTTTTAACGATTGGTTTTGGAGTTGACATCCGTTATGCAATTGGCACATCGCTGATCTCGGTTATTGCAACCTCTTCCGGTGCAGCATCAGCCTATGTAAAAGAGGGTATTTTAAATATACGGGTTGGAATGTTTCTTGAGATAGCCACCACTTCGGGAGCGATTGCCGGCGCGGCTATCGCATTTTTTGCGCCTACCCATGCCATCGCTGTAATTTTTGGTTTTGTACTTTTGTATTCCGCAATTGTATCCTTCCAAAAGAGAAAAGAGAATACGATGGCAGAAAATGCTTCGGAAAAGAGATCAGGCCGAATGATTGAATTATTGAAAGCGAAAGGGACCTACCCGACTGCCATTGGATTGAAAAACTATACATTACAACATTTAGGAGGTGGATATATAGTAATGACTTTTGCCGGGATTTTATCGGGTTTATTGGGCATTGGTTCGGGAGCCCTTAAAGTGATTGCAATGGATTCAATCATGAAAATTCCTTTTAAAGTCTCGACATCTACAAGTAATTTCATGATTGGTGTTACGGCAGCCGCGAGTGCAGGTATCTATCTGAACAGGGGATATATTGATCCGGTATTGTCCATGCCTGTGATGGTTGGAGTTTTAATCGGCTCCCTGGTTGGCGCGAAATTTCTTATTAAATCACGGACAAAATCGATCCGGTTGGTTTTTGCGATCGTAATTACAATTTTGGCCTTCGAAATGATTTATAACGGGCTTGCAAAAAACATATAATATGACGACAAATACGAAACGGTGGAATGATGGCCAAATGAGAGAGATCATGGGTACATTATTACGTACCGGTGTATTGGCAGCTGCTTTTTTAGTTATATCCGGAGGCATCCTGTTTTTCATTCAGCATCCGAAGGAAATTTTCGATTATACCACTTTTAAAGGAGAACCTGCCCAATTCCGGCAAGTGCATCTGATCCTAAAGGAATCATTGAATTTTAGAGGCAGAGATATTATTCAGCTTGGACTTCTTGTGCTAATCGCCACGCCGGTAGCAAGGGTTATTTTTTCATTGATAGGATTTATTATCGAAAAAGACTGGATATATGTGGCTATTACGGGTGTCGTTTTAATGATTCTTACCATTAGCCTGTTTAGTAATTACCTGTCGTTTTAATGGCGCCGTATTCATCAAAATCATCTTAAACTTTAGTTTTATTTCTTTTTTACTAATTTCGATGAATTACTAATTTTGAATTATGATTTTTTCAGAAACAATCTTCACATTTCAAACAGCTTATTTCGTCAGCACATTTATAACATTGCTGGCTTTGATCAATCCGGTTCAGAAAATATTTTTGATAAATTCATTACAGGAACGGCTTTCGGATAAAGAGTTGAGTTATATCTCCATCAAATCATCAATAACTGCATTTGTTATTTTAATGTTCTTCCTTTTTCTAGGGAACCTGATATTCACATATGTCTTCCGGATCCAGCTTTATTCTTTTCGCGTAACCTGCGGAATGGTTCTTTTATACAGTGGATGGGTTGCACTTCAGCAAGGCGTCCTGATTAACATCGGGAAAGATGTGAGGATTCAAGACATATCATCAGTGCCTATTGCCATTCCGATGATTGCCGGCCCCGGAACGATTACTGCAACTGTTACATTTCCGGCTCAATATGGCGCATTGGTTACGGTGTTGGCAGTGTTTGCAGCGCTGGTAGTTAATCTGATCATTATGCTCTATGCAAAAAATATCGGAAGAGTGATGATTAAGCTGAATATCATGTCGCCCTTTATCCGGATTATTGGTTTAATCATTGCCACGATTGGTATCCAAATGATTTTTGACGGAGGTATCGAATTCCTTAAAATGCACGGATTAATAAAGATGCTTTAAAGATTTCGATATCATTTGAATTAAAACTGATTTCCGTATGGCTTATTTGAAAACAGCTGAATTTCTGTTATTTACTTTATGATGAGCGCCATATAGTGTCGTATTTCGGATTTAGTAATCAGATATACTATCAAGTCGGGCATAAATTATTTCAACCTCAGATTATGCAGATAAACATCTGATTGAGAACCCGCTTTGTTTGTGTATTTATCTGTGAAAATCTTTGTAGTCTGTGGTGTCATCTTTCGTTGTAAAACCAGCCGTCAAAATATTTACTTTTAAACGCTGAATAAAAACACAACAATCTATTTTAGCGACTGCATATGAAGCGTTTTGCTATTATAACAGGAATTCTTTCCGGGTTTCTTTTTGGAATTGCAACACCATTTAGCAAATTGCTATTGAATGGATTAAATTCTTTTCAATTAGCTGGTCTGCTTTATTTGGGGGCAGCTTTGGCAATGTCTCCCTACCTGTTCCGGAAAAGTAGTAATCTGAAAATGCTTTTTCAGAACGGCAACAGGGCAAAAACAATTGGAATTATTTTCTTCGGTGGTTTCGCGGGGCCCCTTCTTTTATTGGCAGGCCTTAAAACGGCTAACGCGGCATCGGTTTCAATCTGGTTAAACATGGAGCTTGTGGCAACGGCCATATTAGGGGTCCTGATTTTTAAAGATGCACTCGACCGGAATACATGGATTGGCGTTGGTTTGACCATTGCCGCCGGAATAATTACTTCGATGGGAGAAGGTTCGAGCGGTATAACTTCGGGTTTATTGATCACGGCAGCCTGTATTTGCTGGGGAATCGATAATCACCTGACTGCATTAACCGACGGGGCATCACCACAGGTGGTAACTTTTGTAAAAGGTATCGTGGCCGGTTCGGTTAATTTATTGATCGGATCCCTGATTGCCGGTAACTTCCTTGCAACCGGCAATGTTGTTCCTGCAATTGTTGTTGGAATCTTCGCTTATGGTTTTAGCATTGTGCTTTATGTCGCCTCTGCACAAAATATCGGGGCAACCCGAAGTCAGATATTGTTTTCCACAGCGCCAATATGGGGAGTTGTTTTATCCTATTTGTTCGTATACGAACCTTTTCAATGGGTTCACGTTATATCTATCGTTCTTCTGGCGCTTGCTGTTGTTGTTACAAATCTGCTTTCGCATAAACATATGCACACACACGTTGTGATGGAACATATCCATTACCACCAACATACAGATGGTCATCATACACATTTGCATGATGGTGAAACAATACCGGAAGGCAAATGGCATTCGCATTTGCATAAGCATGACCCGATAACACATGTTCATCCGCATGACCCTGACTTACACCACAGGCACGGGCATGAATAGTTGAATTGACATATAAGAAAACAAAATTGTAATCCGTATTTTAGCCGACAGTTTAAAAAAATATTATAATTCGGAGAAGAGATCATGACTAATTTGATAGAGAGATTAAAATTCCATTATTTGCCGTTACTATCTATTGTTTTAATTACTAGTATAATTTTTCATCATAATTGGCCGAATAGAGATGCGATAACCTTTATTGCCGATGCAACCGGATATATTTCATTGATACTGATTACCATTTCATTACTAATCGGGCCATTCAACCTGTTATTCAAGCGGATAAATCCAATTTCAACATATTTCAGACGGGATATTGGAATAACCGGAGGTATTTTGGCCGTTATTCATTCTGTTGCAGGGTTATTTGTCCATTTGAGAGGCAATAATTGGCAATACTTTCTGAATAAAACTGAACATGGATATTCGATTCGGATTGATAATTTTGGATTGGCGAATTATACCGGTCTTATCTCAGGTCTGATCATTGTTGTTTTACTATTAACTTCAAATGATTTCTCAATAAGAAGATTTAATCCAACTACCTGGAAAAATATTCAGCGATTTTCCTATTTGGCCTTCATCTTTGCATTAATCCACTCCATATATTATAAGATTGTTCAAACCAATTTTAGTCTTATCTGGTACTTATATTTGCCTCTATTGATTTTTGTAATGCTATTTCAGCTGGTTGGAATCAGAATAAAATTACGGAAGATATCCGCAAATTAACTCTTTTCCCATTCATTGTTTAGGTGGAATTCAGGAATAAGTCATAGGCCATTTTGTGTAAGAGGCACGTCAGCTTCATTATCTATATAGTTATTGAGAACTGTATTACTGTATTACGCTATTATTTAACAATTTTCAAATCCGAAACAAAACGCATCGAGTTTCTGTTTGAGGTTTACGACAAATATACTGTGGGGTTGTTTGCAAACGAGTAAAAGAGAAAATATTAACAATGGAAAACAAACATTACAAAGTAGCATTATGGTTAGCCTTTTTTACGATCTTCTATAATATCATAGAAGGACTTGTTTCAATGTGGTTTGGGTTTCAGGACGAAACGCTTACATTGTTCGGCTTTGGCGTCGACAGCTTTATTGAAGTAATGTCGGGCATTGGTATAGCTGTAATGATCGTCCGTATTAGGCAAAATCCGGATAGTCCCAAAAGTACCTTTGAAATAAAAGCACTAAAAATTACGGGCACTGCATTCTACCTGTTATCGGTTGGTTTGTTGATTGGTATTATTTTCAACCTGATCAACCATCACAAGCCCGAAACAACTTTCTGGGGTGTTGTAATATCGTTGATTTCGATTGCCGTTATGGTTTGGCTGATGAATGCAAAGAAGAAAGTTGGGATACAACTCAACTCCGAACCGATCATATCCGATAGTAATTGTACAAAAGTTTGTGTTTATATGTCGGTCGTTTTACTTGCATCAAGCCTGATCTACGAATTCACAGGATTTGCCTATGCTGATGTAATTGGAACAGCCGGTTTGATATATTTTTCAATTACCGAAGGAAAAGAGGCTTTCGAAAAAGCAAGTGGTAAAGAATGTGGTTGTGATCATTGCGAAACAAAATAATAATCAATAGTAGGGCAAAATGAAACATCCGGTTTATCTCGATTATAACGCTACCACGCCGGTTGATCCGGAGGTTTTAAAAGAAATGATTCCATATATTGAATCGTATTATGGAAATCCTTCCAGCCCCTATTTAATCGGGAAAAACAATAAGGAGGCCATTGAAAAAGCACGGGGGCAGGTTGCAAAATTGATCAGCTGTAAGCCGGAAGAAATCTATTTTACCAGTTGTGCCACCGAATCGAACAACCTTGCCATTAAAGGAATTGCCCTTGAAAACAGCAAAAAAGGACGGCACATTATCACCTCTGCCATCGAACATCCTGCAGTTACGGAGGTTTGCAAATACCTCGGTTCACAGGGCTTCGAAATCACTTATCTTCCGGTCGATCAATATGGACTAGTTGATCCGGGACAAGTGAAAGACGCCATTCGGCAAGATACAATCCTGATTACCATTATGCACGCCAACAATGAAGTTGGAACAATACAGCCCATTGATGAAATAGGGGTGATTGCCAGGGAAAAGAAGATTGTTTTTCATACCGATGCTTCCCAGTCGGTTGGCAAAATTGAAACGGATGTCAATAAACTGGGGGTTGACCTGCTGACGATTGCAGGACATAAACTGTATGCGCCCAAAGGGATCAGCGCACTTTACATCCGGAAGGGAACGCTGATCGAAAACCTGATGCATGGTGCCGGACAGGAAAAAGGGATCCGCCCGGGTACCGAAAATGTCATTCATACAGTCGGACTCGGAAAAGCCTGCGAAATAGCGATGCGTGATTTCAAACAGAATCAGCAGAATATGATTGTTTCACGCGACAGGCTGATTGATGGTCTGGTTTCCTGGCTCGGTGATAAAGTTCACCTCAATAGTAACCTGAATAATTGTTTGCCTAATACATTAAGTGTGGCTTTCGAAAACGTCAGTGCACACGAGCTGGCTTCTATCATCAGCAGTGATGTTTTGATTTCTACTGGTTCTGCCTGTCATTCGGGCGAAACAACCATTTCTTCCGTCCTTCAGGCGATGAACCTCAATTTCAGAACGGCAACCGCGACAGTACGGATTTCAACCGGAAAGAATTCTACGGAAGAAGAAATAGATTTTGCCATCGAAGTGCTAATCAATGCTATTAATAATCTTTAATTATAAATCCGGTTAAATCAACTTTTGGGGGATATGGAATCTGTTTGCGAAGCAGGAACAAGAACGAATCATAGGTTTGTACTTTCTTGTTCCTGGCAGATCTATACGAACTGATCCGTAAGAACAAAACTGTATTAACTATTCAACAAACAACCTTATGAAAATCGGAATTATTCTCGAAACCAAGGAATACGAAAAAGCATGGAACGCCTTTCGCTTCGCCGTGACTGCGAAAAAGCAGGGTCACGAAGTGAAAGTGTTTTTAATGGGAGAAGCTGTTGAATGCGAGGGCTTAACTCATGAAAAATTCAATGTTGATGTGCAGCTTAAAAATTTCGTGAAAGCTGGAGGTGAAATACTTGCCTGTGGAACTTGTTTAAAGTCACGTCAGTTGGACAGCACCGAGGCCTGCCCGATTTCAACGATGGTTGATTGCGTAAATGTTGTTGTTTGGGCTGACAAAATGGTTACATTTTAAAACAACACCCTTCGAGTGGTCGAAGACCCTCGAAGGGTGTTGTAACTAACTTTTATTCGGAATCATTTAATTACTGCAACTTCCGTTACCCCGATTCCCTTGTCCTTTTTGACCATAGCCCTGGCCATATCCCTGACCATTCATTCTGTATTGTTTGCCCTTTTCCATCGTAGAGTTTACGATCAGATCATAATCTGACTGGCTGATAAAGACAGGGGAATATACAACTCCGAGTGTTGTTAGCTGGAGATTAAATGCCCTGAGATGATTTCGTGATCCTTTGAGCAGGTTGTCGAATACCATAATCATATTTTCATTTGTGGTACTGCTAAGCGACGCATTAAGGTCTTTAATATCCATCTCTTCAATTAACGCTCCCGTTTTGTAAGCCGCTTCGATTGACAATGTGCCATTGGCAATCAATTCATTATACAATTTTTGAACTTCGGTATCGGTAAATACACCTACCTCACCCAGTGAAGTGTCGGTCACGCCGTAGTTTGTAAGAAGCAGGACGATCGCATTCAGGTGATTACTCTCTGCTGCTGATATGTTCGAAAAAATCTGACTTCCCCATTGCTGATAAAGAACCGAATAAACATCACGTGCCAGTTTTTCCTCTTCTTTCATTTTTAACAAGGAAGCTAATTCACTTTCAGATAACGCAGATGTTTGAACGAACGCGGATTTCACATTAGCAGTAATTACTGAGGTTGTACCATCACCCGAAACACTTAGAAGGCTTGCATACTGTACATTGTTACCGCTATTCATGTCTTTCTGACAAGAAATAAATAGTAACGAAGCAGCCATAAAACTGCTTAAAACGATTGTTTTAACGATTGTCTTCATGTTTTTTTGTTTTAATTATTGAAAAATTGAACATAGGTATTGCATACAGCGATTTAGAAAGTATCTAAAGCACAGTTATTTAATGCAATTAAAAATTATTGATTCTATGAATCTGTACTTGAAATGTACATTAAGAGGAAGGTAGAACTATTTCTTCTGGACCTCGTAAGTGTCGCAGATCCCGTTTTTATTGGCATCAACAAAGTTCCTGCCTTTTCCTCTGCCCTGTCCTTGTCCTTTACCAGTGCCATCGCATTTACCAATCCCATTCCCTTTATTACCTGTCGTATTCGCATTGCCATTTTGGTTGTTGTCACAAACACCGTCGTTGTTTTTATCCACAAAGGCAGCGCCTTTACCTGTTCCGTTACACCTGCCACAACACTGACCATTGCGCTGACCATTTCCCTGTCCTTGCTTTGCGACCGGATCCTGGCCATTTGCAAACACAGTTACTGCCATTAAGGCTAATCCTGTTAAAAAAAGTTTTGTTCTCATGTCTCTAAAATTTAAAATAATTAATAGTCAATCAATTATTAAACCTTCTGCCTTGTCGTCTGCCTTGTCCTCCGCGTCTTGGTCCACCATTGCCCGGGTTTCCAAGCTGTGAGTCGTTTGTAAACATTTCACCGAACAATTGTTCGAGTTTTCTTTGCTGTTCAGGGTCGCAAATGCCTTTGATTTCTGTATAATACCTGTAAGTGATCTTCTTTAAGTCGCTATGCAGTTGGCCGATTGAATCGGATAAAGCATTTAACCTGGTAGTATCACTGTTTGCTTCAGACATTTCAACCAACATTTGTTTCCGTTTTTCGGCTAATTCAATTGTAATACCCCTTGCTTTTGGCCTGAAAACAGGGTTCATTTTCTTGAATTTGTCCATTTGTTCACTATTCAGGTTCAACTGGTCGCGAAAATAGCGCCCACTAAATTTCTCTGAATCAGTTTCCAATTGTTTCGGATCTGATGTGGAAACGAGTTCTGGCATATCCGATTGATAATTATGATACAGAATGGTCATGAGCGTCGAGATGTTCATAACTGCAAGTATCACAATTGCCCAAATCAACAGCGAATATTTGTTTTCTGTTTTCATCTTAAAAAATTATAATTGAGAAAACAAGTCTACTGATTCAAGGGCCGCATCGTTCATGTATGTCATTTCAACAGGTAGTTTATTGATTGACTGTGTTGGTAAATAAATATTGCCAACCAAAACACCAATAAATATAGCCGCTGCAATCGAAACACTTATCAACGCTGGTTTTAATATGCTCTGGTAAGCAGGGATGCGTTGGTAACTTTCGCGATTTTGCTCCAGCTCTTCGATACTTGCCATAATCCGCGTCACAAGAAACGGGTTCGATTTCATTTCTTTTTCTTCGTCCATTACCTTGTTCGCAAGACTTATCAGTTGATAACTTTCCGCGCACACCTTACATTTGTCCAGGTGGGTTTCGACCTGAATCCGGATACCCTCGGGCAATTTGCCCTCCTGGTACGCATCTAACTCTTTTTGGCATAATTGACAGTTCATTTTAATTGACTTTAATGGTTAGAAACAAAACATCCATTTTTCCTACGGTTATTTTTTACTTTTTTTCTTCAGCGATGATAATTTTTCACGAAGATTTGCTTTTGCCCTTTGTATCAGGGCTTCAACGGCACCTTCAGTTGTATTCATAATCTCCGCAATTTCTTTCTGGTGTAAATCATCGTATTTACTAAGCACGATTGCTGTGCGCTGGTTTTCGGGCAGACTGTTTAGCGCTTTCTGCACCCATTCCTTGTGTTCATTCAGGATTAAAATATTCTCGGGATTCTCATTATCAGAAATTGGAATGGAATATTCTTTACTTTTTTCGCCTCCGAACACTGTTTCAAGTCGCTGCAGAAACTGGTTTTTTGAGGACTTTCGTATTTTATTAAGTGATGCATTTACGGCAATCCGGTAAATCCATGTCGAAAAAGCGGCATCACCCTTAAAAGCGGAAAGCGTTTGATATGCCTGAATGAAAACATCCTGCGTAAGATCGTCGGCATCATCTTTATGATGCAAAAAGCCCATGCAAGTGCGAAATACCATCGTCTGGTATCGCTCTACAAGTTCCCGGTACATATTCCGGTCACCCTGGGCTATTTGCTGAATGATTTCGCTATCGGTCAATTTGCCCATTTCAATAAGTTAACTGAATTTATCCTTTCTTACTTATTTCAAGCAATCCATTGTGATTAACAACCTGAACATCTTTTTCATTCAATTCAATCAATCCGTCTTTTTCGAAGCTTTTCAATAATTTCACAGCACTCTCTGTCGAAATCCCGGCAAAGTCGGCAATGTCTTTACGCGAGAGTAATTGAAAAATAGATGGATTCTCATTTTTGAACCCATCAATATATAACAACGTTTCTGCAATACGTCCATTCATTTGTTTGTAAATAACCGTTCTCAGCGTATCGAAGAGGTTGGCATTTTGATCGCAGTACCTTGTTATCATTGTAAAACCAAACAAACCGTTTTGTTTTATGACTTTAGCGATGGCATCCTTTTCAACCAGAAAAACTTGGCAATCGGTCAGTGCAACTGAGGAATAGTTGAACGTGTTTTTTGTAAATACTGCTGAAAGTCCCACGAACTCGCCAGGCTTGATAATCCTTAAGTTGTAATTCCTGGAATTGTCCCCCTCAATGTATTGTTTGGCTAAACCACTGATTATAAATAACACATACGATGCAAATGCCCCTTGCTTGGTGAGGTTATCGCCTTTGCGAAAAAGCACCTGTGTTTTACTCCCCCTTACAAGCGCTACTTCTTCCGGTATCAGCATTTGAAAACATGGCGCCTGAATATCGCAAATAAAGTCATTGTCTGTTTCCAGAATAGTCTTCATCATTTTAATTTATAAGTTAACCTCTATTTCCATCCCAGAACTCCTTTTCTTTCTTTCCCGGAAAATGAAGTGATTTACAAATGACGAAGTTAAATATAAGTTTTAAAAAACAAGGTTGTTTTAGATCAATTAAAAAGTTGTCCTAATTCAATTCAGGAGCTGTTGCGCTTTAAAGGGAAAACCTTTATTCACAGAATCGGCCTTGTAACTTTGCATTATAAAATTTAAAACCGAATAGTCATGTTATATACCAATTTAAAACACATCGAAAGTGCAGCAAAATATGTTGAAATAATTAACGAAAACGATGATGTGATGGTTATCTGTGGTCGTATGGGGCCAATGTGTGTCCCCGTTTACAGAATTGCTGAAGAATTGGAAAATGAATACAAACATGTAAAATTCTTCGACATGGAATTCGATAATCCGGAATCGCATGTTATTCGAACTTTGTCCGAAGTTGAGGGTTTTACTGGAATCCCTTTTACAATTTATTTTAAAAACGGGAAAGTGGTGAAGGCAACATCGGGCATTCAGTCCAAAGCACAGGTAACAGCTATTTTAGATAAAGAATTTGCTGCAACCGTCAACGCTTAATCCAATAACAAAGACAAAAAATAAAAACTTAATAACAACGGAATATGCAAACAACATTGATAGTAATTGGAGTTATAATCGTCACATTCATTATTTTACGTTCTGTAACGATGGCAAAAATGAAAAACACGCCGATGGTTGCTGACCATGTGAAAGTACTCACACTTACGGATAAAAATTTTCAGCAGCAAACAAAAAACAAAGTAGTGCTGGTCGACTTTTGGGCAACATGGTGTGCTCCCTGCCGCATGATGGCCCCTGTATTAAACGATGTGGCCGCTGAATTGACAGGGAACTCCCTTGTAGGGAAGATAAATATCGAACAACATCAGTCCCTGGCACAAAAATTCAAGGTCAGAAGCATACCTACTTTAATACTGTTTAAAAACGGAACAGAAATAAACCGTTTTGTTGGAATCAAATCCAAAGATTTTTTACTCAAAGAGATTGCTAAAGTAGGATAATCTTCAAAGCAACTCAAAAACAAATTAGTTAGAATATGGAAAAGATATTGATTATAGGGGGAGTTGCGGCAGGCGCAACAGCTGCAGCCAAAGTTCGCCGCATTTCCCCGACTGCCGAAATTGTAATGCTTGAAGCCGGCCCGGACATTTCATTTGCCAATTGCGGATTACCGTACTTTATTGGAGGTGATATAAAAAGCAGATCGAAACTGATTCTTCAAAGTCCCGGGAGTTTTAAAGAGCAATACGATGTTGATGTACATATCAATACCAGTGTTTCTTCAATCGACAAGTTGGCACACAAAGTGATAACAACAAATAGCCAAAACGGCCAACAAAAAACGTTTGAATACTCTAAATTAATTCTTGCACAAGGCGGCCGGCCGATCACTCCAACACTTCCCGGGGCAAACCTGGATCATGTTTTCACACTATGGACATTGGAAGACATGGATAAGATTTCGCAACATTTGGCCGAGAAGAAACCCAAAAATGCAGTGGTTGTGGGTGGCGGGTTTATTGGTCTCGAAATGGTGGAAGCCCTTGTAAAAAGGGGATTGAATGTGAATGTTGTGGAAATGATGCCCCACGTGATGGCCATTATGGAATCCGAAACGGCCGGATTTATTGAGAATGAGCTGCTTTCGTATGGCGTTGGCATTCACACGGGCGCTGGTGTTACCGAAATTATGCCGCGTTCGGTGAAACTCGACAATGGGAAAGTTCTTGATGCCGATATGGTTTTACTATCTATTGGTGTTCGTCCGACACTGCAACTGGCTAAAGAGGCTGGTCTTGAAATTGGAGAAGCAGGAGGATTATTGGTAAATTCACAATTACAGACTTCCGATCCAGATATTTACGCCGCAGGCGATATGGTTGAGATTGAACATCGTGTAAATGGTAAAAAGGTTCGCATTCCTTTGGCCGGACCAGCAAATCGTCAGGGTAGAATTGCCGCTGAAAATGCATTGGGTGGAACTCATAGTTATAAAGGTTCGATCGGAACATCTGTAGTTCGTGTTTTCGAAGCTGTTGCCGGAATAACAGGTTTCTCCCTGAAACAGGCACGTGCTGCCGGAATTGATGCCGATGCAGTAGTTGTGCACAAAGAACATCATACGTCCTATTATCCAGGTGCAGAAACAGTAACAACAATGTTGATTTACGACCGTAACACGGGAATCATTCTGGGTGGACAAGCAGCAGGATATAAAGGGGCCGATAAACGGTTGGATGTGATTGCAACAGCGACAGCTGCAAAACTGACGATCAGTGATATCGCCGATATTGATTTCGCCTATTCACCACCTATCGGAACGGCCAACGATGCGATTAATATGGCGGCATATACTGCAGAAAACAGAATTTCCGGATTCAGTCCATCGGTCACAGTTACAGAACTCGATGCATTTATCGAAGGAAAGAATCCTGTTTTTGTAGATGTTCGTGATGTTTTTGCATTCGAAAAGAGCCATGTAAAAGGAGCTGTTCATTTGCCATTGGAATTATTACCGCAACAAATGAAAGCAATTCCTGCCAATCGTCCTGTGATTGTTTATGATGAAACAGGTAAAAAAGGACATCAGGCACTTCGCACTTTGCTGGGTGCTGGTTTTAAAGATGTAACCAATATTTCGGGCGGACATACTTCACTGCAGCGACAAGCGCGAACCACTGGTTTTAAATTCCTTAAAATAGATCTTTTGCCTGTTGAGTTGAAATCAATCGGAGAAGAAACTTCCAAGGCGGAAGAAAAAGCGACAACAAAAGTCCAGAATTTGAATTCACCAATAGTTGTGGATGTACGTACTCCCGAAGAATTTCAGGATGGTGCATATCCCGGTGCAATCAATATTCCGTTAGATGAATTGCAAATTCGAATCACCGAATTAGGTAGTAAGTCACGGGAAATAACGCTTTATTGTGCTTCTGGTGCCAGATCGGCTTATGCACAACGCGTGTTGATGCAGATTGGTTATACCAACGTGAAAAATGGGGGTGGAATTGCTGCGATGATGGCAAATCGGAACACAAAACCTGTTGCTGCAAATTTATCGGCTGAACCAATTATCGTGGATGTTCGAACACCCCAGGAATTTTTAGGTGGAGCATTTCCCGGTGCCATCAATATTCCGTTGGATGACCTGCAAATAAGGATCAACGAACTGGGTGGTAAGTCGAGGGAAATAACGCTTTACTGCGCTTCCGGAGCTCGTTCTGCTTATGGACAAAGAGTGTTGCATCAACTGGGTTATACAAACACAAAGAACGGTGGTGGTATCATGCAGATGATGAGACAGCGGTAATAAATACATCTATCAAAATATAACAATTGATCAAAAATTTAAATCGAAATAATGTTATCATTAATAAAAAAAATCCTGGGTATTGGTCCCAAAGCAGATCTTTCTGAATTAGTAAAACAAGGTGCAATTATTTTAGATGTTCGCACCAAAGGTGAATATGGATCCGGACATATCAGGGGATCGGTCAATATTCCGGTTGAGCAACTGCACAAGAATCTTCACAAGTTAAAAGACAAAAAACGTCCCGTAATTACTTGCTGTGAATCAGGAATGAGAAGTTATTCTGCAAAGGGAATTTTGAAGTCAAATGGTTTTACCAATGTACACAATGGTGGCAGTTGGATAAGTCTGAATAATAAACTGAAATAAATATTCGTTCAATAAAAGTTATCCAGCTCATATTCTTATTACAATAGTTCGTTCAAAAAGTAAATATATTTAAGCGGCCATAGTGCCAAAATTCAACAGTTCTTTGACATGCTGATGATTTTTGATTGAGTTCGGATTAATGGCGAACAGGCGAAAAAATCTCGATAA
>Ga0209386_1000761_pt1 | contig 14759 bp, 8 predicted proteins | sample NGEPertwo_FD_184510 | JGI IMG/M metagenome (GOLD analysis project Ga0209386, IMG submission 184510) | Arctic peat soil microbial communities from the Barrow Environmental Observatory site, Barrow, Alaska, USA - NGEE Permafrost154B-two... | ecosystem: Environmental > Terrestrial > Soil > Wetlands... | reverse complement strand
ATCCGCTCTGTGCATTAACGCTCAATTCAATACCAATACGATCGGCTTCTTTTACAGCATGTTTGTAGAGTTCCATCCATCCTGGACTCATAAAAACCGGTCCGGCAGGAGTTTTATGGGCAACCTCGTAATTTGAACTTCCGGCATCAACGAGCGATGCTCCTCCGTACCCCTTGGCTTTCATCTCTTCCAGATCACGTGTGATGGATTCCTTGGTAGCCATGCTGTTGAGCCACCACCAATAGCAGCGCAGGCGTGATTCTGAAGGAGGATTTGCAAAACCGGACTTTAGTTGAGAAAAGTTAACTGTCGGGTCGGTCAGGATTATATTTTTTGGTTGTCCCTGCAAAACAAGACTTACCAGTAACACAAAACCCAGTAAATTATTTTTCAGCATGTTAATATTGTATTTAAATTCATCAAGCGTGCGATTTATTTTAAACCCTCAATAAAAGCAGATTTCAGTTATTGGTTACCTCAAAGACATTGGCGCCTGAGCCTGTTCCCTCAATAACCGCAAAGTTTCCAATCTGACGATACGAAACCGCAGATCCGTTCTGAGTCACCTTTTGTGATTTGGACCAGAATGGAAGGTAGACATCCGAAGTAGTATTGGCAGGAATCGTAACATTCAGTATAAAGGATTGATCAGGTTTGTTCTGAAACGATACCAATACTTCACCCCGAATGGTCGGGTATCTAATTTCGGCATGATCGAGTGTGGCGGGTTGTGGTTTAATGCGGATTTTCCGGAAACCGGGTTCAATCGGTTCAATACCCATCAACTTACGCGGAATGATATTCGCTGGAACAGCTCCCCAGGCATGGTTCCAGTCCTGGTTTGGTTTGTATTTATTGTCCCATGCTTCGAGCGAGATGGTCGAACCAACACGTATCATGTTGTACCAACTACGGTCTGTGGTTGATGTAAGCAAAGCAAAGCCGTAATCCGCATTATTGCTATCATAAACAGCATCAAGCAGAAACTGCGAACCGTAGACGCTGCAAGCCATTCCACGCGACTGCACAAACTTTCCAATTTTTTCGGTTTGCTTCTCCGTCGATAATCCAAATGCGAGGGGGAACATATTGCCATGTAATGAAACATGATCCGTTCCAATTCCATCCAGATAAACGCCTCGCTTTTTATCGAGAAGCTTTTCATTAAACGAGGTCTTCAATTTTTGTGCTTGCCCAACAAACAGCTTTTCGTCCGCTGATTCACCAACAATTGCAGCAATTTTACCCAACAACTCCAATGCCCGGAAATGGAAGGCATTCACAACCGTATTCATTTCCTTAAAAACAAAGCCATCGGTTTCACCCGGTTCGTTCTTCGCCAGACCCAATATTCCGGTTTGCGGCCAATCCACAATATCTTTCAGGGTTCCATTGAAATGAATTGATTTTAAAACTTCAGGCGTTACTTTACCCGTTTTAGTACTTATAAAACCCAAATTGTCTGCCAATGGTAATAGTGCTTTTGCTTTCAGATCAGCGTAAAAATGTTCGAGCGATAACTGGTTGCCGGTGTAGAGGTAATCGTTCCATGCCATCAGTACTGACTGCAGAATCCACTCAGTTGGCCAGGTTGGACGATAAATGAGGTATTCAAGTGAATAACGTGCCATGCTGTATTCGCGGGCGACGCCATAATGTCCAAGTTGGTTGATATATGCATCAGCCTCATATGGAATTCGCTCCCGATCGCCGTCGATATAAACACCGGTAAATGAGGTAGCTTTTATTGAGTATTTGCACAAGTTCCAAACCTGGTTGAGCACTGTATCCGAGCTTGAAAAGTACGAATCAGTCTCATCGAACGGATAAAATACCGTTTCCTGAACAATTTGATTTTTGTCAAGCGGTTCATCATATCCTTCGAGTTCACAATACCTGAAAGGGGTTACTTCTCCAATATATTCGGGCATCAGTATGGCTTGGGGTCCGGTATTCCTTTTATCCTTCGAAATGACAATCGTATATGTATTCCATCCATGCAATAACCCAAGTTTGTAAACCGAATATCGGATCGTACCACCGGGCGTTCTGTTAATTCTTCCGTCTTTTTGCGCTTCACCTAAGTGAATCAGAACCGTATCATGCTCAGCTTTGCCAAGCAATGTCACTCGAATACGGCCAAAAGCAGCTTTCCCGAAATCGATGAATGAAGTTGAAGCTGACACAGATTTTATGGAAACCGGATTTATTGCCTGTTTTTGCAATGGATAACGGGCAGTGGCATAGTCAATTTCCACATTTCCGGTTCTGAACTGAGCTATTGCTGAAAACAGCGATTCAACGCCATGATTGTCCCAAGTTTTCACTTTCCAAAAGTATACTGAATTGGGTTCAAGTGCTTTCCCGGAATAAATAACATTCACCGACTGATCGGTGCCGGTTTTTCCCGAATCCCAAAAATCGCCTATCTCTTTTTTAATGTTTTCAAGACTCGAGGCCACCAAAATCCGGTAAGCAGTCTGTAATGTATTGTTCTGACTTGAATTGACGATCCAGCCGAAGAAAGGCTGTTTTTGGGTAATCTCAGAAAACTGAAAATTTTCTGAGTGTGTATTTGCCTGGTATAATGAAGTATTTACCGGATAACCGTTCGAAAAAACCTGTCCTGCATTTGCTAAAAAATTGATGGTAAGACCGTATGGCTGGACTTTTTCAGGTGTAGCGCTTTGTACATGGAAATTCAATCCGCAGAAAAAAAGAAGCAGAATCATTCCAGGACTAATTTTACGTATAGATTTTAAAAATTGGTTCATATATAGTTGGTTACTGATGGTTAAAAATACACTTTTTGAAAAGACCTCATCCATTTTAAGGCAGAATATGGTATCTCTTTAGCAAAAACAGGGACAGCCTTCGATAAAGATGTCCCTGTTTAAAAGTCAAAAGTAATGTTTATTTATCGAGTCCAACCTGGATTTTGATCCAGTTTCTGATCCTTGTTGGTATCAATTACCGTTTGCGGAATCGGCCACAAGTTGTAGTTAAAAGTCAAGGTTGCAGCTGCTTCTGGCCAGTATGCATACTTTTTGATGCGGTCAACAGCAATTGTTCCGCCCATTCTCAGCAAGGTATTCCAACGACATTCTTCGTAAACCAGTTCACGTGAGCGTTCGTCCAAAATGGTATTGAAGTTGTCATCCATATCACCTGCTGTAACCATATAGGTGCATTGCGCACGACTTCGGAGCAGGTTAACATCTGCTGCTGCACCAGCTTTGTCGCCACTTCGTTGTTTGGCTTCTGCACGAAGGAGAATTGTTTCAGGCAGACGGATAAAATAATCGTCGCGAAACAAATTGCTCCGGTTTTCGCCATCGGCTAATCCGGTGTAGCTATCGGTAGCAATCTTGCAGGAAATCGGAAAGCAAAGACTTGTGTTGTTTACATTGGTTATAGCATCCGTACTTCCATTGTACATTTCACTCCATGGAACATCCTTTTTGAAATACGCCGATGTTGCAACATTACCTTTAAATCTTCTTCGGTATACAACATCAGAATTACGGATATCAGTACCCCAATTATCGGCATATATTAGATCCCGGGTATACATAGTTGGCATTATTTGCACAATACCACGGCCACCCACATCTTCAAGCGTTCCAGTCAGGTGGTTCTTTACACCATCCCTGAAATCAGCGCCATAGGTCCTGGAATATGGTAATTTTGAACTTTTGTCTTCCGCTTTATAGGCAGCATAATCAACCTGCATTGCCCAGATACATTCTGTATTTCCATCCTGATAATTGACATTACCTTCCTGAAACATGTCCCAGTAATAATTGGTGTTCTGTTTTAAAGTATCGACTGGAGTGGCAGTATTACCAGCCTGGTATACAGGGAAAGAAATTGCAGTTAAACTCTTTCTGCTTCCAAATCGAGAATTGATTAGCGAATAGGTACCACCATCAATAACCTTATTTGCAAATGTGATTGATTTTGCAAATGCAGCAGTAGCCTCACTTGCTTTTCCATCGGCAGCCAGTTGAGTACCCATCGCCAGGTAAAGTTCTGCAAGGTTATGCTGACAGGCACCTTTTACAAGTCGCCCACCGGTAGCTGTCTTTTCAGGTAGATCAGTTTCTATCTCTTCCATCTCGGTAATTGCAAACTGATAGGTTTCAACCCGTGTTGAACGTTTATAATCATACTTCGGAACTGTAGATATATCGGTAACGATTGGTACGCCTCCAAAAAGTTCCGCCAGGTTACGATAAGCAAAAGCACGAAAAAATCTTGCCTGAGCCACAGCATAAGCTTTTTCAGCAGGCGAAGACCACGCTATCTGAGGTAACTCGGAAGCATACAACGCAAGGTTGGCGCGCGAAATTACATAATACCAAGTAGTATAATTTTCGTAGAAATTACCGGCATCAGGATTAATAAGCCCATAATTGTTAAAGGTATTTCCTTTTCGGATACTGGCCACATCAAACATATCGGTTCCATTACCCCTGAACACAAAGATCCATCCCTGCTCGTTCGGATTTGCCCATAAATCACGCAGATGAGAGTAAATTGAAACCAACACCTGATCAACCTGAGCTGAAGTCGAGAAAGCGTTGTCAACGGTGTAAAATGTTGACGGTTTCTCTTTCAGAAATTCATCATCTTTACAACTAACTATACCAATCAATAGTAGCAGAATCCAAATTCCAGTTATATATTTTATCTTTTTCATATCTATGTCGTTTTAAGTAATGATTAGAAACTGATATTTGCACCAATCGAATAAGTAGAAGGAACCGGAAAAGTGTTTTCACGAACCGGAGTTCCAACTTCCGGGTCACCGCCGAACCAATTGGTCTTTGTTGCCAGGTTTTTGGCACTTATAAAGACTTTCAATGAGTTGATGTTAGCTGCTTTCACCCAGGGTTGACGGAATGTATAAGCCAATGAAACGTCTTGTACCCGAACAAATCCGCGTGACTGAAGCGCCTGATAGCGACCATCGCCAGTAAAATAGGCTGAAGGATAAACGTTACTTTTGTTATCAGGCGTCCAGTAAGGTTTTGAAGTCATATTGTCATTAAAACGACCTGTTCCTGAAGTCATATAGGCAGCTGTGTTACTTTTCAGAAAGTAGTTATTTCCACCAAATGAACCCGTAACCATTGCATAAAATTCGAAATTCTTATAGCTGACCGTGTTACTCATATTAAGCTTGAAGTTTTCCTTATCATAACCCAGAATTTTACGATCGGCAGCCGTAATTCCGGCAACTCCGTCAAGGTCTTTGTATTTTGGGGCTCCGGCTGCAGCACCAGTCAATGCGATGTAATCAACATCTGTCGCCTGAACAATTCCATCCTGTTCGTAGCCATAAATAGCTCCAAGCGATTTTCCAATGAACCTTGAGTTCGCAATATCATCATCTTCTTTTCCGTCACCATTCTTATCTTCACCATAAAGATGAACCAATTTATTGCGGTTCTTCCAGTAAGTAACCGAAGTATTCCAGGTCAAATCTTTAGTTTTGATATTAACTGTTCTAAGGGTTAATTCAATACCAGAATTATTAACCTGCCCCATTGAGGCAAGGATTGTTTTAAAACCTGTCATTACCGGAATATTCCGTGTAAAAATCTGATTAGTTGTTTGTGAAGAATATAAATCGACATCCACAAAAAGCCGGTTATTCATCCAGGCAGATTCAAATCCTGTATTCCATGTTGAAGTTGATTCCCATCCGAGGTCGGAGTTACCAAGTGCATTCTGGAATAAACCATAGTTTATTTTACCCTGCGCATCTGCAAATTCATACCTGATAGCGCCTGAAGTACCATTGGCAATTGTTGATAAAGTGGCATACGGCCCTATACCCTGGTTTCCGTTTTGGCCCCACGAAAGTTTTAATTTCAAATTATTCAGCGGTTTATAACTTTTCAGGAACGACTCATTCGATATTTTCCAGGCACCGCCAATGGCAGCAAAATCGGCCCATTTGTTATTTGCACCAAAAACAGAGGATCCATCACGACGGTAGGAAGAGGTAAAGAAATATTTATCATTAAATGAATAGCTTAAACGCCCTAGGTAACCAATATTGGCTTTTTCAAAACCGCCAATCTGATTCCCATTAGTACCGCTATTTACAAATAAATCAACTTTTTGTACTGTAGCTTTGTGTAATCCCCACATGCCTAAAGTTGTATTCCCATTAGCTGAAAAATCAGAGCCGGTTACATTAATAATCTCATATTTGGTGTAGTCACGGGTTGCTACGAGAGTACCTTCAAAACTGTGCTTGCCTAATGTTTTTTTATAATTGAGGATATTGTCAAACACATAGCTATACGTTTTTGAATTCAGCAAATTACCATTTGCGCTCGCCAAAAAGCCAACTACGGTAGCCGGATCGTATCTTGCCAAACCCTCACCCTCTTTTACGAAGTACTTTTCATTTGTGAAATTTCCCGATTGATATTGTTCCAGATTGGTCAGCATATTCATTCTAAAACTTAATCCTTTCACCCATGGCACATCGATAACAGCATATGCATTCAACCGGAAATTATTGCGCACATCCTTATTATCTCTTGTACCATCCTGAACGCCCCACATCGGATTAATGGAAGACTGCGTATATGGATATTTTTCAAGGTTCCCAAGATCATCGCGGTAATTTACACCATAAGGAGACATTGTTTGTGCAGCACCAATATCGGCTGCAAACCCTGAATAATCCCTCCTCGAAAAGCTGCCATCGATACCGATTTTTAGCCAGCTGGTGATCGTTGTATTTACTTTCCCCAGCAAGGAAATCCTGTTAAAATCGTCACCCTTTACAATCCCTTTATTACTGTTGTAAGAAGTAGACAAATAGTAGTTTACATTTTGAGTTGCTCCGGAAATTGCCAGCTGATAGTCCTGAATTACCCCCGTGCGCGTTACCTGATCGAGCCAGTTGGTTTCGGTTCCGGCAGCAAGATTAGCCAATTCACCTGTTTTCATCCAGTTGGTCGAACCATCAGCATACTTATTTCGGGCATTCACAACAGTAATCCATTCGGCGCCTTTCATCATTTGGGGTTGGTTTTGCCAACTCTGAACACCTGCAGAGGTATTGAATGTGATAATAGGCTTTCCAATTGCACCCTTTTTGGTAGTAATAGCGATGACTCCATTGGCTGAACGCGAACCATAAGCAGCCGCAGAAACTGCATCTTTCAGTACGTCGAAACTGGCAATGTCACTTGGATTAATGTCACCCAAGCTTCCGAGATAAATAACACCGTCGAGTACGATCAAAGGGTCGTTTGATCCGCTGATTGAATTCTGTCCACGGATATCCATGGACGGCTGTCCACCCGCACTATTGGTGGCACCGATACTTAAACCGGAGACATTCCCTTTTAATGACTCGAGTGCATTGAGATTAGGTGCCAATGCAACCATCGAATTTTCCATCTTTAACGAACTGACCGAACCGGTATAATCCTGACGTTTAGCGGTTCCATAACCGATAACAATTACCTCATCAATCGCCAGTTTATCTTCTTCCAATACCACATCAATGGTTTGCTTTCCCTGAATGGAAATTGTCTGGGCTTTCATCCCAACAAACGAAAACTGCAATGATGCATTTTCAGGAATATTGGTCAGCGAATAATTGCCGTCTGTATCAGTAATGGTTCCATTGGTAGTTCCGACCACAACAACTGAAACTCCCGGAAGCGAGGCTCCGGTTTGATCAGTTACTTTACCCCTGATTTTACGTGCATCCTGTGGTAGCTTCATATCAATGGGAGAGATCACAATCTGACGGTCGTACACCGCATATTTGGCTTCCTGATTTGCAAACAGCCGGTCAAGGACAGAACCAATTTGTTCGTTGTTGGCCAGTATATCTACTTTTCGCTCAACATCAATCAGATCGTTGTTGTACAAAAAATAAAATTCACTTGATCGTTCAATTTCCTTGAGTACTTGTTTTACTGACGTTTGGTTTAATTTTAGCGATACCCTTGCAGTTTGGGAATAGGAACCGGTAGCTAAAAGGTTGAAAGTTGAAAACAGGATCAGTATCAGCGTAATTTTCATAGCAATTAATCCTTTCTTTAATACGGCATATCTGTTGCCGCCCGGAGAATATAATCCGAATTTTTTCATATTTTTGCTTTGTTAAATGTTCGTTAATTATTTTATTGTATAGAATAGAAGACATTTAATCTTAACGGGGGGTGCGCCAACACTTTCCCGTTATTTTTTTTCATTGCATTTATACCATAGGCAACTTGTTTAAATTTTATCTTTTTGTTAGTTAATAATAATCTCCCGCTTCGAATACGAATTGTCTGAAAGCCGTGCAGCTTGCTTTATCCGATATCGAATCGGAGATGATTTGCTAAGTAAATCAAGCACTTGCTCGATAGGCTCATCTGTAAAAGTTGCCGTAAACCGGTACTTCTTTAATTCCGCATTATGAATTTTCACATTAACATTATACCAGTTTCCCAACTTATCAGATACATTTTCAATCGGATCATTGAAGAAGACCAATTTACCATCTTTCCATCCAATAAATTTATCAAGATCTTCTTCAGCTGATATATTGATTGCTTTATCTTTCGTATGAAACACGGCATGATCCGAAGGTTTTAGTTCCGCAACTTGTTTTGAAATCCCTGCAGATTCCGTTTCCAAAATGACTTTACCATGAACAAGGGTTGTGCTGATCTCTTTTGAATCCGGATAGGCCTGAAGATTGAATGCTGTTCCCAGAACCTTTACATTGATTTCACTCGTCTTTACAATGAAGGGCTTAGCCGGATTTGAGGTAACCTCAAAAAAGGCCTCCCCTACTAATTCTACTTTCCGGGTATTGTCATTAAATCGGGTTGGAAAAATCAGCTTGCTCCCTGAATTAAGATAAACAGTTGTCCCGTCAGGAAGTTCAAATTTCGAACGGGTACCGAATATGGCAGAAACTTCCTGCATCATCACAGGCTGCTCAATCTTGGCAGACAATGGGACAGAAGTATAGTAATGGATATATGCTGCCGAAAATACGCCAGCCAAAATAAATACTGCTGCAACCCTCTGTAAGATGTTGAATATATTTGACCTGCGAGGAAATAGCCGAATCTTGGTTTTTTTCAGATCGCTTTCAATATCAATTGGTCTGGCATCAGTTTTTTGTCCCGATTCTTTCCAAAGCAGACAGTAATCTTCAAATATTTTACGGTCAATATGATTCAATTCAAGGTGGTTTTTCAACTCCAGCTGTTCAGATTCAGATAGGTTGCCACTAAGATACCCAGTCATTAGTAAGTGAATGTTCTCCTGCATATTTATTCCGTAAATAATTTGTTTAAAAGGTTTTAGCAAATTCCGGTAAACTCACCCCAATAACCGGCACATTTCATTCATTTTTTTGAAGACGTATTTTCGCACCTTAAACCCTACATCGTTTGTAAATTTTTCAGGATTTTTTTATTAAAATCTGAACATGCTGTTTACTCAGCTTTATAATAGGAACCTCAAAAAAACGATCTACTTTTGCAATTATTACAACTAACAGTCCTAAAACTAAGAAATGAAGTTTGAAAACGAGGATAATGACCAATTCTTGTTTGCTCAGATGCACCTGAGGAAAGAGGAAACTTTCGATTTCATTTTCAGAAAGTATTACAAGGTTTTAGTGGTTCAGGCAATACGGTTTGTACACGATCAGGATTCTGCCCAAAGTCTTGTGCAGGATTGTTTTATAAAGTTTTGGGAAAAAAGACGTGAGTTATCCGGTGTCGGGAATCTTTATTCCTATCTGTTTTTTATGGTGCGCAACCGGTGCATCGACCATTTACGGGAGCAGCACCGGAATAATCATTTTCTGATTACCAGTCAGACAGATATTCCGGAATACATAGCTGAGGAAAAGATTGATGCAAACGATCTAAGCTCACATATATGGCAGGAAATTGCAAAACTTCCCGATCGCTGTCGTAAAGCTTTCGAATACAGCAGAATCGATGGATTGACTTATCAACAGATCGCCAAAAAAATGGGAATTTCCAACAAAGCAGTTGAAGCGCTTGTAAGCAGGGCCTTGAAATCATTACGCGCGAACCTGATTGATCTTTTGGGTATTCTGCTACTATTTCTAAGATAGTAGATGGAAGTCAATTCCGAACCGCCCCACAAAAGGATATTACAATACGGCTTTGCATTCCTTTTCAAAAAGGCTACCTTTGAAGAATCAAAATTATAGTCATGACAGGTTTTATCAAAACAAAATACCATCTTCAATCTCTCTGCTGCGGAGAACGTTTCGAGGACCAAAACTGGGAATTAAATTGTCCAAATAACGACGAGCCCAGCCTCATCCGTGCGATTTACGACAACAAACAATTGATTGTAGATGAATCGTTACCGGGATTGTACAAATTTGCCTCATGGCTTCCAATTTCTAAAATACTTAAAGGATCAGGTGCGCCCGTCACTTATAAAAGTATAGCGCTGGCGAATAAGTTAGGATTAACAAATCTGCACATTACTTTTAACGGTTACTGGCCCGAAAAAGGGGCAATGATGGAAACCGGAACCTTTAAAGAGTGTGAAGCCTATTCGGTTTGTGCTCGTCACAATGAGAATATTAATGGAGTGATGGTTGTGGCATCGGCCGGAAACACGGCACGCGCCTTCGCTAAAGTTTGCTCCGATAATAAAATACCTGTACTAATTTGTGTTCCAAAGGATAATCTGAATGCCTTATGGTTCTCCCATCAAATCGATCCATGTGTGAAACTGATTGCTGCCGAATCAGGTGGAGATTATTTTGATGCGATACATTTGTCAAATCTGGCCTGTCATATCGAAGGATTTTATCCGGAAGGGGGTGCAAAAAATGTAGCCCGTCGCGATGGAATGGGAACCACTGTATTATCAGCTGTTACAACAATCGGAAAGATTCCGGACCTCTATTTCCAGGCCATTGGAAGTGGAACAGGTGCGATCGCTGCCTGGGAAGCCAACCTGCGGTTCCTTGAAGATGGTCGTTATGGTAACAACAAAATGAAATTGATGTTATCGCAAAACGCCCCTTTTCTTCCGATCAAAGAGGCATGGGATGCTGATTCACGACAAATGCTTCCGATTAACGATCAGGAAGCCAGAAAACAAGTGGAAGAGATCGTCGCAAAAGTTCTGTCGAACAGAAAACCACCATACAGTATCGTTGGCGGATTGTACGATGCGATGAAAGATGCCGGAGGTGAAATTTTCGCGGTAACAAACCAGGAAGCAGCAAATGCGGCATTGTTATTCTTAGAAACAGAAGGAAATGATATAGAACCGGCTGCAGCAGTTGCAGTAGCATCGCTCATTCAGGCTGTAAAAGAGGGTGAAATCGATAAAAATGAAACGATCATGCTAAATATTACGGGTGGAGGTATTGAGAAATTCAAACGCGAAAACAAAATAACTTATTTGGATCCTTTAATGATATTTCCGCTCAACCCTGATCCACAATTTGTATTCGAAAAAATCAAAAGCCTTTTCTGATCTGTCGGTTTATAAATGTCGCTTAATAGTTCAATTATGGTTTCGACATTAGAATTCACTTCTCTTTTTTATATACGGATACTGTCTGCAATCTTTGCTCTTGCCTTGGTCTTTATACTTTGGAAAAGAAGATATTCAGACGGGGTTATCTTTCTGATTCTCTTAGAATTTGTAGCATCGCTGTGGGCTTTAAGCGATGGATTTGAACATGCTGCAACAACCTTACCGCTAAAAATAATGTGGTCGCAAATCGGTTATATCGGCTCGGCCACAACAACCGTTTTTTTTCTCCTTTTTACGCTTTCTTATACTCAGTTTAATAAATTCATCAACCCGGTTGTCGTCAGTATACTAATGTTGATTCCGGTAATCACAATCATTCTTGTTTTCACCAATCCACATCATCAGTTAATATGGAAATCTGTTGATTTCTATTCTGATACCAACGAAAGCACGTACAATTACGGAAAATGGTTCTGGTTATATGTATTTTACGAGTACATGGTGTTAATCAGTGCAATTGGGATCCTTCTGTTTAGCACATTCCGGTTTTATAAGATCTATAAAATTCAATTAATTTACCTGATTATTGCTTCTGTTATCCCGCTTACAACCAGTATCTTATATGTATTTAAGCTCCTTCCTATCCGCACGGATCTCACACCAATGGTATTGATCTTCTCGGGGATGCTTGCCGCCTTCGGAATTTACTTTCAACGAATGTTTGAAGTGGTACCAGTGGCGAGAATACAAACGATCAATAATTTAAGCGATGGAATTATTGTAGTTGACATGGATGACAGGATTGTTGATGTAAATCAGGCCTTCGTCAACATCATCAACACCAGCAAGGGAGAAGTTCTCTGGCGTCCGTTTAGAAGATTCAGCAAGCTGTTTTTAGACGAAGAAACTGAACATTTATCTGACCATGGTTGTCTTACAGAAACAACCATACGGACAGCTAACGGGGTGAAGCACTATGAGGTAAAATATAATCCCGTTACCAGTAGTAAACATCAACTGATTGGCAGAATCTTTCTCCTGCACGACATTTCTATCAGAAAGAATGCACTTGATGCTTCAGAAAAATCAAATATCCTCTTAAAGAACGAAATACTTGAAAATGAAAGACTTATTGCCGATCTCGATGCTTATGCCCGATCGGTAGCTCATGACCTTAAAAATCCAATCGGAGGGGTGATTGGACTCACTGAGTTTATAAAGGAAGATATCTTGAATCAAAAGCAGGAACAGGCCTTTGAACTACTAGATATACTTAATGAACAGGGTCATAAGATGCTTGCAATTGTTGATGAACTGCTTTTATTATCACGAATCAGGAAAGAAGATGTATTGCCAATTCAAATCGACATGCAATCAATTGTTAAAGCAGCAATTAACAGGCTTGGACAACAGGTAAAGGATCGTGGTGCGAAATTCAAGATTCCGGAGAATTGGCCAATTGTAAAAGGAAATCCGCAATGGATCGAAGAGGTTTGGGTAAATTTGATTAGCAATTCCATTAAATATGGAGGAGATCCACCTGAAATAGTTATTGGAACAGAACGAATGATAAATGGGTGGAACCGGTTTTGGATTCAGGACAACGGGAACGGACTTCCTGCCGAATTATATGAAAAATTATTCACCGATTTCGAAAGACTAGGACAGCAAACTGTTGAAGGTCATGGACTCGGATTATCAATCACCAAACGGATTATCGAAAAATTGGGGGGACAAGTTCTGGTCTCCAGCAAAAACATTCCGGGTAAAGGATGTATTTTCAGTTTTACGTTAAAAACGTAATTACCAAATTATTAATGAATAAAAGGATTGTAGCGATCAGTTTTGAAATACATCACTGCGAACAAATGACGTTTGATCAGCCTTAATTCTTTCCATTGGACGATATACATAAATCAACCCATATTCCGTTGCTTTTTCTCTTTTGAGATCATCCGGTAAAGCAGCAAAAGTTTCTTCGACTTCATTCCATATGTCGAGAATGATTTCATCAGCCTCTTTCCGCAATTCAGCAACCTTTGTCGTCCACCGGGCGGTGTTGTTCTGCAAAGTTTTCTGAAAATGATACATATCTACAAACTGATCGAATTTTACTTTTACGAGCGCTATAGAAGGATTATAAAGCGGGTTTCCACCGTTACTGATGCGTTTGTGTTCGCCTTCAATTATTTTCTTTCCCCATTCCAGCACTTCAGAATCGAGAATCAGCGATGGTGATTTTTTTTCGCTAAATCCGTAAAACTCTCTTACATTGGCCTTCAGATCACCACGCTGAATTGCAAAATTCAAAACCTGAATAAAGTGGGACAGGTACAACCGCGATTTCCTTACCGTTTCGAGATAAGAACTGCTGCTCTTTTCCTGTTGCGTTCTCGCCAATTTATGATGGATGATGGTACTCTCGAAATTTGTATAAAATGACCGGAGGTGATTCAATGACTTAGCAGAAAAAGCAAGGTCCTCAGTCTCCTTCTTCTGACCCATGGTAACAGCAGTCTGAAGGGCTCTTAATCTTGCCTGATCGGTATTTGGAAGTCTTCTATATGGCATGGTTTCAGGTTTTGCACTATTTATCTGTTAGTTGCGAATTTATGCATAAACTTGTTTTTTTAAGTCCTTCGCAAACGTAAAACCCAAAAGAGTTATCAACCAAATTAAGTTAATAACAAAAAAGCATGATCTCACGACCATGCTTTTTGTTTTTATATTACTGATATTGAACTAGTCAGAAAGTTTTGCCACAAGATATTCGCGGTTCAACCTGGCAATGTGGGCGATCGAAATGCTCTTTGGACAAGCCAGTTCGCAGGCACCAGTGTTGGTACAACCTCCAAATCCAAGTTCGTCCATCTTTGCAACCATTGCTTTTGCTCGTCGTTTTGCTTCTACCTGGCCCTGAGGTAATTTTGCAAACTGTGATACTTTAGCTGCAACAAACAACATTGCAGATGAGTTTTTACACGTTGCAGCACAAGCGCCGCAACCGATACAAGCAGCAGCATCCATTGCCTCCTCAGCATCATCCTGCAAAATTGGAATTGTATTTCCATCGGGTACGCCACCTGTATTTACAGAAACGAATCCACCAGCCTGCTGTATTTTTTCAAATGCAGTACGATCAACGATCAGATCCTTGATAACCGGGAAAGCACCAACACGCCATGGTTCAACAGTGATTGTTTGACCTTCGTTAAACCTGCGCATATGCAACT
>Ga0209386_1000760_pt1 | contig 14759 bp, 15 predicted proteins | sample NGEPertwo_FD_184510 | JGI IMG/M metagenome (GOLD analysis project Ga0209386, IMG submission 184510) | Arctic peat soil microbial communities from the Barrow Environmental Observatory site, Barrow, Alaska, USA - NGEE Permafrost154B-two... | ecosystem: Environmental > Terrestrial > Soil > Wetlands... | reverse complement strand
GAGATACGCTCCCCCGGGAGGTTCGCAAGAGAAGCTCACCGTCGCCACCGATACCTTCGACGACGCCGTCGCTTACCTCAGCTTCTGACGCATTCCCCTGCTTTACTAGAACCCGGCGCCCGTATAGAACGTCGTACTCACGGAAAGCAGCGATAATCTCGGCCTGCCCGCCTTCCAGCGTCTGGCCGATTCGCTCTTCGAGCCTGAGCAGCAGGCGACTGAGCAGTGGAGCCCGTGGAATGCTGCTCCCCGAAACCTCGGCGAGCGTACCCGCGGGCGGCGCACCTTCGGGAACGACGACGGAGTGAGCCAGCCCTCCATTGACGTTGATCCCGACGCCGACCACCGCCCAGTGGATCTCGTCCATGTCGAGCGACGCCTCAGAGAGAAGCCCGCAGACCTTTCTGCCCCGCACGAGCACGTCATTGGGCCACTTCAGCCCCACTTCGCCGGAGAGCCCGGGCAGCGCCGCAAGCGTTTCTGCGACGGCCGTCCCCGCCGCCAGGACGACCAGGCGGAGCAGTCGCGGCTCGGCGTGCGGGCGGAGAAGCAGCGAGAAGGTCAGATCGAGGCCTTCCCGGCTGATCCACTGTCTCCCCAGCCGGCCCCGGCCCGCCGCCTGATAATCGGTCACGGCCGTGGTGCCGGTGGGGGCTCCCTTCTGCGCCAACTGCTTTAGCACATCATTCGTCGAGCCTACGGTTGGCAGGTAGTGGTAGGGGAAACCCGGGCGGCAGAGGTCCGGCGGTATCTGTTCGACTCGCTCGCAGCCGAGCGTGTGCCACCGGTTTTCTCCGGGACCCCCGGGGACCGCCAGATGCCGGGGTAAGAATGCTTCGGGGAGCAACAGGTCCGTCGGGGGGTCCAAGACGTATCCGGCTCCGGGTTGCGAAGAGATGCTGAACCCAGCCCGGCGAAGGTGCTCGACGTGTTTGTGGACCGCGGCGCGGGAAACAAGGAGTGAATCGGCAAGTGCCTGCCCGGAGGTCCGCCCGCCTCCATACATTTTCGCCACGATGCGGGCTCGTTGCACCTCACCCGAATCCAGCAAACCCGCGGCCCCTGCCTCTGCCAGACGCCGGTCGGCCAGCGAGAAGTCGAGGGCGTCCGTCTCACTCATCGGGGATAGACGTCCTGGTGATACGAAAAAATACCCGCAAAAAGGGACCGGTGCGCTGTTCGCGGCAGGTCGCTTCTGCTATGTTTCCTTGTCTTTTTCAATAGATACGGCCCCTCCGCGGAGGTAGTTGCAACTTGCCCGCCACGAGAAAACCCCACCGGCGTTCACGCCGGAATAGACTCATTGCGCTCGGTGGCGCTTTTTTTCTGGTGTTCGCTCTTGTGTTGTTCGCCGGCGACGCACTGGTCCACTACAACAAGATTCACTCCGGCGTCGCCATTGCCGGCTACGACGTCGGCGGCCTCACCCGCGAGGAAGCCGTCGCTCAGCTTGACGCCCGCGCCCAGAAGACACAGGCGAACGCCATCATACTAAAGGGTGACGGTCAGGAGTGGCCGGTCATGCCCACCAGCCTCGGAACCATACTCGATGTTGAATCGAGCGTGCAGGCAGCTTTCTCCTCCACCCGCGAGCGGAACATATTCCGCGACGTCGCCCGCCGCTTCGCGCTCTACGTCACCGAGCTAGACCTGCCGCTGCAAGGCACCGTCGAGTCGGAGAGACTGGAAACGCTGATCGCCGAGGTCGCGCAAACCCTCGACAAACCCCCGGTGAACGCCAGCCTGACCGTCAACGAGGGGCATGTGAAGATCACCGAGGGATCCGATGGGTTCGTGGTCGACCAGGAGAAACTCAAGACCGATCTCAAGTCCTTGCTCTTTTCGCTGCACGCGACCGATCTCCCCATCCCCATGACCGTGCGCAAACCCGCCATCAAGGGCGCCGATACGGCCCAGGCCATTGCCGAGGCCGAAACCATGATCAGCGACAATATCGCCCTGGAGTATCAGGACCAGGTGTGGACGCTCGACCCGGATCAGATAGGCGCGTACATCGATTTTGCCGTCGAGGGCGAAGGCGATCGGGCGCGGCTGGTTCCCATCATTTCGGCGGCCAAGTCGGAGCCTCTGCTAACTGAGGCCAGCCAGAAGATCGATCATCCGGCGAGAAAGGCTACGTGGGAGACCAACGGCGAAACGGCCACCATCGTTCCGCACCAGACCGGCCTGGCAGTCGACCACGAGAAGACCGCGGCGGCCTTGACTACCGCGGCCAAATCGACCTCCAACCGCGTCGCCAATGCCGTAGTGACCGAAACCGAACCGCAGCGCACCACGGAAGAAGCCAAGAATATGGGAATCGAGGTGGCGCTTGGCCGGTTCAACACCGAGTTCGGCGGCTCGGACAACCGGCGGGACAATGTCCAGCGGGCGGCAGAGCTGATCGACGGCACCCTGATCGGACCGGGTGAGACCTTCGACTTCAACAGCGTGGTCGGGCAGCGCACTGCTGACAACGGCTTCAAGACCGCACCGGTGATCATCGGCGGTAAGCTGGAGGACTCCCTGGGCGGAGGAATCTGCCAAGTATCGACCACGCTCTACAACGCTGCCTTCTTCGCCGGGCTGGACATTACTGCGCGCACGAATCACTCACTCTACATCAGCCATTACCCGAAGGGCCGTGACGCGACCGTTAGTTGGGACGGGCCCGAATTCCGCTTCCGCAACGACACCGACAGCTGGATCCTGATCAAATCGGCATCCTCCCGGAGCAGCCTGACCTTCGCGATCTACGGCAAGCCCACCGGGAGAACGGTCGACTACTCCACCGGGGACTGGTACGACGTGCAGCCTCCGATCGAAAATCGAGTAAAGACCGACGCTCTCCTCGAGGGTCAGACCCGACTGGTGGATGAGGGGCAGACCGGCCGCAAGATCAAGGTCACCCGCAAAGTGACCGCTGATGGCAAGGTAATCCACGATGACACTTTCGTAAGCAACTACCCGATGAAGCCCAAGGTGATCGAGGTGGGCACAAAGCCCGCCCCGACGACGACCACCGCACCTCCGAAGAGTAGTTCGCCTCCCAAGTCGAGCACTTCGCCCACTGAGGCGACGAGCACGACCGTCACCACCACAGCGAACTAAGGCCTTACGCCGAGCCGGGCACCCGTCCCCGGCTCGATTATCCTCGCACGCCGCTTCCGGGTTGCGCCTTTCGCCACAGACCCAGTTTCCAACCCGGCCAGCTCCCAACCCGGTCCGGTCCCAACGCACAGCCTTCCCAAAAGGGCCGGCGGAGCTTCCTTCGAGTGCCCCTGATTCTCGCCGTGCGCCAATGAGGACGACCACGCGGGAATATTTCGCTCTGGTGCTCAAGAACGCAGCCGCCTCCGCCGATAAGCAGAGCGAGAAGCGCTACGGGAAGAGAGGTCCGCCCGCCAGATGTCGATGTCAGCCGCCACAATCTGCGTCGAACCCGAACCCCGCGAGGTCACCGAAACCGCCATCAAGCTGATCGCAGTTAAGGCCTCACGGAACGATCCCGACGCCTTCACCTATCTCTATCGCCTCTACTTCACGCAGGTCTTCACCTTCATCAACTTCCGCATTTCCAATCGCGAGGATGCCGAGGATCTCGCCAACACCGTCTTCGAGAAGGCCCTGGGCGCCATCGACCGTTACCGGCCCAAGCCGGCACAGTTCTCCACGTGGCTCTACACCATCGCGAAGAACTGCATCATCGACTACTACCGCAAGCGGCGGCTACCGGTGGATGACGAGGCGGAAGCCGCAGCCCTCCCGATGAACGATCCGACCAGCGATCCGGAGGCGCAGGTTCTACTCGATGAGCGCAAGCGCACGCTGAGGGAGGCCCTCAAGGAGCTGACCACGGACCAGCGCGAGGTCATAGAGTGCCGCTTCTTCTTCGAGCTTTCGATCCTCGAAACCGCACTGCTCATGGGTAAGACCGAGGGCGCGGTGAAAGCCCTCCAGTTCCGCGCCCTCGACAACCTGCACCAACTGCTCACCGACGAAGTTCTTTTCGTCTAGGGCGTCCCCGGCCAGGGACGCCCTAGCTCCTCCCAATCGTCCGCGGCCCGCCTAAAGCGGTTACTCTCTCTGTCCCGAGCCGGTTTCCGGCTCCGCCTCTGCCGCTTCCGCCGCTGACTCCGCCGTCTCTGCCGTCTCCGCCGTTGCTTCGGCTCCCAGCCGCTGACCGCAGTTCATGCAGAACTTGGATCCAGCGGCAACCTGGGCCCCACATTGGGGACAGGCGGCGCCGGCGGCCAAATTGGTCCCACACCCGGGGCAGAAGCGACTGCCGAAGACGACATCTGCCTGACAACCCGGACACCTCATCATGGGCTGATGGCCCTCCGCCATGGCCTGCTGCATCATGCCCGGAATCATGAACCCCAGCCCTGCACCCGCGCCAAGCCCGAGGCCGGCAGCCGCCGTCCCGGCGAGTCCGCCATCCGCATCGCCCACGGTGCCACCCGCCCCAGACTGTGCCAGATCACCGATGGCAGCCGCGGTCTTGAAGCGGAAGTAGCGCTCCATGCCCCCCACCGCTTCCATGCCACTGCGCTCATCGATCCGTTTCTGGGCTTCCTGCGGCGGAGTGATGGCGTTCACCACGAAGTCGATCAGCGACAGCCCGTACTGGTAGAAGTCATCCTTGACCCGAGCCTTGAGTGCCGCCGCCAGCTCATCGAAGTATCTAGGCAGATCGAGCACCGAGTCGAGATTCTCACCGAGGAGGTCGGCCAAGCGGCCTACGATAATGCCTCGCGCAAAGTCCTCGATCTGCTCGTTGCGATAAATCGCGCGGGTCCCCGCCAGCTTCATCACCAGCAACTTGGGGTCCGTCACCTGAAGTGAGTAGATGCCGAATGCCCGAAGGCGGATCATGGCGAATTCGGAATCGCGGAAGAGAATCGGCTCCGAGGTGCCCCACTTCAAATCGGTGAAGACCCGCCTGCTGACAAAGCAGACGGATGAACGGAAAGGAGTGTCGCCGTAGAGTGGATGGGTCAAGATTGCCGTGAGAAGGGGGATGTTCTGTGTAGCCAGCACGTGGCGGCCGGGGCCGAACACGTCCAGAGCTTTTCCGTCGCGGAAGAAGACCGCCCATTGGGGTTCTTGGACCACGAGCCGAGAGCCGAGCCGGAACTCGCCCGAGCCTTTGCTCGGGATCCGGTGCATCATCTCATCGGGGCCCTCGTCCACGTACTCGATGATCTGCATGAGAGCCATATCTACCTCCCGACTCCGGTGATCAGATGCTCTCGTTCGGCGAAGGATTCGTCTAGAGCTTCGACGCGCTCATCGAGCAGCAGCACGTCGCTTCTCAGGCTGGGGCTCTCCGCCGCGAGCACCCCGACCAATTCCTCGACTCCCCTTGCCTGGGCCTGCTGGTGGACGTCGTGCTCGTACAGCCCCTCTAGGACCTTCTGGTCGACCTTAACCGCCGAAAACAGCCCAGCATAACCATAGTCGGCAAAGCGGAAGCGATCGGTGACCGTGCGCAGCTTGCGCGCCGTGTTGTCGATCTGCCCGAGCAACTCCAGGTCGCCGGCTCGGCTCAAGGCCAATTCCAGTTCCTCCATCTTGCGCCGGGCCGCCTCGAGTCTCTCGGCCACGTAGTCGCGCTGGAGCCTGTCCGCTTCGCGGCGCAACTCCCGTTCCTTGTAGCCTCGGTAACCGGGGAGCTTCTCCGCGGTCCTCTCGAATGTGCCGCGGCTCTCGTCTATGCGCTCAGGCAGGTCGCTCATGAATCCTCCTTCATGTTGCACGCGGCCGGCGCGCTTGGTTATCAGGCAAGCAAACCATCGAACTCCCTAAGGAGAAGACGCCAATTGGCGTCGTGGACGAAGCGCCGGTCATAATCGGCCGGTATGACCAGCAAGACCCCGTCTTGCAGATACAGTTCGTAGTCGATCGCCCGCAGATCGGGGGTCGCGTCGGATTCGAGCGCGAGATAGACGAAGTGAGCGGCGATGCGGGCATCGGCCTCGGACAGCAAGATGGGGAGAAGATCCCCTCGGCCCCGGGAGGATCCACCCTCGGAATAGGAGGCCGGCTCGGGCAGAGGTAACGTGGGCTGGACCCGGAGTAGTCTCAAGCCAAGACGGGCGATTACGGTTCTCTCGAGCGCGAAGGCCGGGACGAAGATCGAGGGCACCTTCGAGTGATCGCCGGCCTGAGCCGCGCTCCGCCTGACCTGCTCCCAGACGTATCCGGGTGCCGCAGGATGGGCCGCCCGCTTGCTCCGCACGTCCACTCGCGCGCCGAATCGCCACACGGGGAGTAGTTGGACCTGGCCCCGCGGTGCGATGGCACTGGTGGCGTCGACGTAGCCGAGGGGAACCGAGCGAAGGCTCTGGCCATCAGGTTCATAAACTCGTCTGCACGACGCGCAGGGGTAGGCGGCCGCCCCCGGATGGAGTGTGAGCGCGGATCCGCAGCAGGGACAAATCAAGGCGAGCAGTTGCGGGGCCGCCCGTGACCCCCGGGATGGAGATACGGTGTACTCAGGAGGCGAAGGGCTCATGGTACTCCACCTCCCCCAGCAACTCGAAGCGCCAATGGACTCCCGCCCCCAGGACAAAGGCCAGCAAGCCGAGGTAGGGGCCTACAGGTGCCAGGATTCCGCCACTACGCCATAGATAGACGGCCAGAGCCAACAGAAGCGCGAGCGCGGCGTAGGAAGCGAGCAGATAGGCAAGGCGTCTATTGTTCTCCGCCGGCGCGTGAGCCGCATGGATCACCGCGTTCCGACCGTCGACCATCACATCGTATTGCCGTTCGCGATACCTGTAGCGCAGGTGCCACAAAGGGTAATAGAGCAGCGCGAGGGACTCCCGCATCAGGAAGTACCGGCCGTCACGCTGGAGAGTCCCCGTAGGTGGTTGTAGGAACGAAGACCTGGCATCCTGCTGCATCCGTTCGCGGTCTCCCTGAGGTTCGAGAACGGCTGCTTCTTCCTCCATCTCCCCCGGCAGGAATGGGTGGCTGAAATCTCTGCCCGTTATATGAGGCCGGCCGACGCCCAGCGCCCGCAGGTCCACCGCCTCTCGGTATTGGCGGCGCTCGTCGAAGAATCCAGCCTCGACCGTCTCGTCCACGAGTTCCAGGTCAATCACCTCTGATTCCCCAACGCGCCGGGACTCCCGCCGGGTGCGGTACCTTCGCCCGAACTCCCAGCCAACTAGGTAAGCGCGGGCCTCCCAAATAGGCAGGTAGAGCAGCCGTGCATCCACGAAGGCGGCCGCCACGATGTCGTCAGGCGTGTCGGCGCAATCGAGCAACCAGCGCGTGGCAGCGCCCACCGCCCTCAGACGGTCCACCTTCTCCGGGAAGTAGCGGCGCTCAAATCCTTCGCCGGAACCGGCGATCAAGTACGGAGCGCGGCAGTGGCGGCACTCGAGAACGGGTTCGCCGGCTCGTGACTCCAGAGAGCCCGCGCACCGCGGACAGCTGATCGAGATGAGCTCGAGAGCGGGCTCAGCCATTCCGCACCCAAGGCCTCAAAACGAAGAAGAGGATCACCGCGCTGGCCAAAACCGCCGCCGAAGCAAGGAGAAAGCCGGGGATCAATACTGCTTCGGAGGCAAGGAGCGCGGCCACCCCCAGAGAGACCGGGGCCTCGCGGTTCGATCGCAATCGGGCGGGGCGTCGCGAGGACCAGACCCGGCCGGCTGCCGCGTCGATGAGCGCCCGGTAAGGCCGGCCCCGATAGTCATAGACGGCTACGTAGTAGCACCGCTGTTCCAGGACGGCTTCGTTGAACGACTCCGCCTGGGCCCGCCGCAGGGCTTTTGCCAAGAGCACACGGTCCACCCCCGGATGCGGCGAGGCATCTACTGAGGCATCTACTTCTCCACTTTCTGCAGTTCTTTCCCTGAGCGTCGCCGGAACCCGTGCCAAATCCAGCACCTCGGGAACCGGCAGCTCGGCCATCGGCAGCAACCGATCCTCTCCTTTGCCTTTTAGGCGAAGGAAGGGAAAGTATTCGAGTTGACCCACATCAAAAGAGACCCCGCTTACAAGGTCCCGGGGCATAACCGCTGAGGATAGCCAGGTCCGGAACACCTGTGCGGCCTGAGCCGAAGAGACACGCACCTCCTCGTAGCGGCGATAGAAACGGAGGCTTCCCCCGGCGTCCAGCAGCGACCCACACCACGAGCAGTCAAAGCGGTCGACCCCCCGAGGAACGGCGACGATCCCCCCACATTGGGGGCACGCGAAATCCTCGAGAAGCGAAAGATCGAGCGCTGACGTTATCTCTTGGGCCAGCAACGGCATCTGCTGTGCACTCGGGACTTCGACCACCACCCTCGGCGGCGTTCCGCCGGTCGTCCTCATCAGGAGGAAATGCGACTACCAGGTGGATATCGGCATCGGGGCCCACTCCCTTAGTGGGCCCCGGGTCACGGTGCCACCTAGCGCGGGCCGCAGCTGCCGGACGGGGCGCCGCGCCGGGGCCGCCGAGGGCTAGCCGTACCTGAGCAAACCCGCGATCATGCCCAACTCCTTGAGCGCCGGGATGTCCTCCCCGATCTCGACGTAGGTGCCCTGCCGCACCGCGACCCTCATTGCTTCGCCGGCGGCATCCTCAACCGGCAGCATTCCGCCGCCGCAGACAGGGCAAGGGTCCGACTGCGTGAGACTGACGAAATCGCACTCGACACAGCGGAAACCGGAGGGCCGGTAATCCTGATCCACCAGCAGACGCCGCACCTGGCCGCGGTAGAGCGCTCCGGCGGTATCGCTGAAACCGGCGACGCCACGCCCACCCGCCCCCAGGGATTCACGGATGCGCTCGGCCAATTCCTGACGGCCGTGAGCCCGTCCTGCCTTCATGGCATCGCGGGCCCGGGAGATGGTCTGCTTGATGCTCGCCGTGGCGTCGAGCGGGAATTCACCCACGACTCGAGCCGCAGCCCGCTGGCTAAGGGCCCTGCGGAAGCCGCTGACGATGTCATGGTTGCCGTTGAGGACTACCCACTGGATGCCCAACTCCTGAATCATCTTGTCGATGGCGGCCGCCACTTCTTTGTGGTGCTGATCGATCAACGACTCCTGCCGATTGGCAGCGTAGTACTCCTTGACCGGCACCTCGCCGGTCTCCTGATTGCTGGACTTCAGATAGGGACCGGTAAAGTCCTCCGAGCGCACCACACGCAACTCATCGACCAAGTAGAGATGACTGTCGTCCTTGCTCACCTGGGCAACTACGAACGGCTCGAACAGGGAGAGCACGCAAAGCAGAGGGCGCAGATAAGGCGACTTGCCTACGACCAGCCGGTCTTCGAAGCGAACAGGCAGCTCGATGCGCTCGAACACGCCGCCCGCCTGATCGGCAAAAACCGCCAGTCCTTCCGTCTGCGGCGTGATGTCGTAATTGAGCACGCCGCGTATGCGCTCGAGATCTCCTTCCAATGAGCGCTTCTCTTCATGAGAGAAGTTGCGCTCCTTCATCATTTCGGTGAAAGCGCTGTTCAGGAAGGTGGGGGTGTTCTTTCTCCAGTTCTCGAGACTGCTGGTGGAGACAAAGGCGGACATGTAGTAACCGCCGTTGGAACTCTGCGCTGCTGCGAGAGATTTGATCTTCTCCCTGTCGATTATCATCTTCGCCCCTTTCTATTGAGGGAACGGCTGGTGAATCAGCGGAATGTGCGAGAAGGAGACGCTGGGCGGCCTATTCCTTGTCTTCCTCGGCCGGGGCCTTCTTGTCGGACCCGCCCGTGGGGGAGCCGTGTTCCCGGCGGTAGCGCTCGTCTCTCTCTTTGAACTTGTCCAAGAGAGTCGCCCGCGCCTTGTCGTTTTCCGCGTCCTCGGTGTTGAGCGTTCCTTCAGATGATAGGGAAGCCGTCAGCTTCTCGGTGGGAGTGCGGGGGTGTTCTTGGTCCGAGGACCTCACGTTGCGCTCGACCCTTTTGTCGGCCACGGAACCCTCCTTGTGGTTGGCCTTCAGCTATTTTTTGCCCGGCACGCGATTTTGGGTAAACGGTCGGGGATGTGTCCCAGGCTATCCCCCTCACCGGCGTTTCCCATACGTCGGGCCGGAGCCTTGAATTCAGGTGGCCCTCTGAAACCCGACTACGAAATTAGCATGGCGCGCCTCCCCGGGAATGGGGAGATCGCTCAGGAACTCCGGATCTTGGCCGCATACCTGGCCTTCGAGGGGCAGTCGATCTATCGCGTTCTCGCCCACCAGAAGGCCGCGCGGGAGTTCGGCCAGCTGACCGATTCGGTCGCCCTAGCCACTCTGGAGGGGCGCTTGACCCAGCTACCGGGAGTGGGCCCGGCCATCGAAGCCAAGGTGCGCGAGTATGTGGAGACCGGCCGCATCTCGCAGCTCGAGAAGCTCCCCTCGAGCTATCCCGAGGGCGTGTTGGAAGTGGCCGAACTGAACGGAGCCGGACCCAAGACGGCCCGGCGGCTTTGGGACGAGTTGCAGATCGACAGCCTCCTAGGCGTCAAGACCGCGGCGGAGGCGGGCCGCCTCCGCACCCTCAAGGGAACGGGCGCCAAGTCCGAAGCCAAGCTGTTGGCCTCTGCCGAGAGTGCCCTGGCGCGCGGGCCCGCGCCGGCGCCGCGGCGGCTGCTCGGGCACGTCGAAGATCCGGCGCGCAGACTGCTGGAAGCCCTGCTCGATCACCCGGCCGTCATGCGGGCGGAAGTCGCCGGCAGTTTTCGCCGCCGCCGCTCTACGGTGCGAGACTCGGACCTGGTGGCCTCCACAAACGAGCCGGAGACGGTCGGGCGGTTCTTCGGCACCTTGCCGCTGGTCGCCCGGATGGAGCAATCGGGCATGACCAAGGTCCTCGTCCACACCCACAACGACCTCGACGTAGACCTGCGCCTGGCTCCCCCCGCCTCCTACGGAAACCTGCTGCAGCACGCGACGGGCAGTGCGCAGCACAACGTCGAACTCAGAGGCTTTTCCCAAAAACGCGGGATGCGCGTGAACGAGTACAACGTTGAGGAGTTCCAGACCGGGAAGGCGTACCCCTGCGCCGAACAGGCAGCGGTTTACGAACTCCTGGGCCTCTCCTGGATTCCGCCAGAGCTGCGGGAAGGGCGAGGCGAGATCCGGGCTGCTCTCGAAGGCACCCTCCCCCGACTCGTAAGCCGGAAAGATCTGCGCGGTGACCTCCACGTGCATTCGGACTGGTCGGACGGCCGCCAGACGATAGAGGAGATGGCGCTCACCGCCCGCGACCGCGGGCTCGAGTACATCTGCATTTCCGACCACTCAAAGTCGATCGGCATGGGGATCGGTGTCGCCGACGACGATCTACGCCGTCAGAGCGAAGAGATCCGCCTGCTGAACGCCCGCCTGGAAGGTATCGAGTTGCTGGCCGGCTCGGAGGTGGACATCCTGGCCGACGGGCAGATCGATCTGCCCGACGACCTCCTGGCCTCGCTTGACTTCGTGGTAGCCAGCATTCATTCGGGCTTTCAGCAACCGGTCGAGCGGATCATGGCTAGGTTTCGTTCGGCTCTCGAAAACCCGTTCGTCGACGCCATCGGTCATCCGTCCGGCCGGCTTCTGGGGAGGCGGGAGGGCTACGCCTTGGACATCGAGGAACTGGCCGGGACGGCGGCGGCCACGGGCACCATGCTCGAGATCAACGCCTCCTACGATCGGCTTGATCTCCGGGCGGCTCATGCCCGCCGGGCCAAGGAGTTGGGAGCGCTTGTCGTGATCTCGAGCGACGCCCACTCGCCGCGCGGCTTCGACCTGCTGCCTTATGGGGTGGGCGAGGCCCGGCGCGGGTGGTTAGAGGCCAAGAATGTCGCGAACACCGTGCCACTGGAGGCTTTCCGAGCGCTTCTGAGCCGATCGCACCGCTAGCATGGACGGGGATGCGGCGATATCGTGTGATTTGCTGGCGTCCCATGGCGGCCGGGCGAGGCGGGACCGGCAAGCGCCGCCGCCGGCCGAGAGGGCGAGAGACCAATCGAGACGACTTGGGAATGTATCGAGGCCTTACGTATTTGTAAGGCGGTTCAAATGGGAAGAGTTCCGCTGTAGCTACTGCGAAGGAGCGCGAAAATGAGCGACAGGGAGCAGAGCGGTGGCGTCGGCGAAACCCCGGAAGAAGTCCCACCGACAGCGACCGAGTCCGTTCCGAAGGTAGAGCCAGTGCCTGACAACGTGGCCGAGGCCGAGTCGGAGCCCAAGATCGATGCGGCTACACCGCCACCCCCGACAGACGCCTTGCAGGCGGATCCGCCGGCCGATACGCCGCCTCCGCCTCCGCCTGCAGCCGCTCCCTCACCCTCCACTGAGACCCCGGCAGAGACGGAGGAGGACCATGATAAGCCGCGCAGGACGGCGGGCATCATCCTCATCGTGCTCGGCGCATGGTTCTTCCTCGACCAATTCTTCGATTTCTGGAACTGGGGCGAACTTTGGCCGGTTCTGCTGATTCTGCTCGGACTTCTCCTACTCTTCCGGAGGTAGCCCGATGAACGCCGGCAGACTACTGATCGCGCTGCTGCTCATCGGCCTGGGGGCGCTCCTCCTGCTTGCAAACTTGGGCTACCTCGATTGGGACTTCGTCGCCGCCGTGTGGCGGCTTTGGCCGCTGTTCTTGGTGATCCTCGGCGTCTACCTGCTTTTTGATAGAACGCGAGGCGGGAGGGCGGCCGCAGTGATCTTGGCCGTACTTCTCGTAGGTATCGCACTCGCGGTGCTCGCCTGGCAGGTGGGCTGGGATAACGGCAACGGTAATCTGACCGAGGGCGATCTTGAAGGCCCCCGGGCGCGCGGGGTCGAAGAAGCCTCGTTGAGCATAGACCTCGGGGCGTTGGACCTCGATATCAATAGTGGGCACATCCCCAGAGTCGTGGAGGGCCGCTATCGGCTCGCCGACTCCGCGGAGATCAGAGAGCAAGCCGGTGACGCCTACGCCCTGGCCATCTCTTCGGGCGAAGGTCAAGGATTCGATTTCGACCTTCTGCCTTTTGGCAATGATAGAGGCCAGTTCGTCGAACTTACATTGGCGGACGGAATCGCCTGGAGCCTGGACGTCAACATCGGGGCGACGAGCGCGGATATCGACCTGGGACAGACCGTTCTACGGGCGCTCAACATCGACGCGGGCGCAAGTTCGCTCGACATCGTTGTCGGAGAGGTGGTCGCGGGCGGAGATGCCGAGGTGACCATCGAGGGGGGAGCCGGCGACTACAACCTGCGGCTGCCTTCGGAACTGGACATCACGCTCGAGACCGACAACGCGCTCTCTTCCACCAACGTCGCCGATGCATTCCGTGACGAGGGGGGCCTATTCGTCTACGAAGGGGGCGGCAACGACCTGCGGGTGAAGATCAACACCGGGGTCAGCTTGGTCGAAGTGGACCTCTACTGACCCTCGAGGGCCTGCCGGGAGGCGTTGCGCAACTCGGAATAGCGCTCGCACAGATCGCGGTAGGCCTGTTTGATGGCTTTTTGCGCGCCGCCACTGTAGTTGGTCTCAAACTCGTCGAGCACGGCGGCCTGCCCGTCGACCAAATGGCTGCCGACAAGAATGCTCTCCACCCATTCACGGGCTACGGGCGTGATCAGCGTAATCGACGCGGCCTGAACAATATGCGTGCGCCGGTCGACCTGCGCGACCAGGACGAGCATTTGATACACCTGTCCGGCAGCGGTCCCGCTCGGTAGTTTGGCGTAACCGCAGACCACTGCTTCGTTGCCGGCCAAGGGTTCTCCTAGCTGAGCGACGGTTGAGCCGCCGATTCTACCAGGAGCCGGAGAATGGTCCCATCAGAGGCCGTCCGCCGGAGTTGGCCTCCTCAGGCGAACGCTTCCAGCACCTGCGCCGGCAGCTCCCGCGGACGCTTGTCTTTCCCCAGGCAAATGTGAAGCGTCTCCCCGGTTACCAAAAGCAACCCGCTATCGGCCTGACGGATTTCGTAATCAAAGCCCAACAGCTTCCCCCGCATCTTGACAACCCTGGTGCCAACCATCAGACGATCGTCGTACCGTGCGGGAGCTTTGAAGCGGAGCGAAGCCTCCACCACCATGAGATACCAGCCCGCCTCCTCCATCTGCTGGTAGGCAAGACCGCGCGAGCGGGTGAACGCCGAAGCGGGCGACCTCGAAATAGACCAGATAGTTGGCGTGGTAGACCACGCCTTGCGCATCCGTCTCGGCGTAGCGGACCCGGACCTCGGTGTGATGGGGTGCCGGGACCTCAGCCGGTTCTTCACTCACTGAGTTCTTCCCGCCCGGCCTTCTCTTTGACGAAGGCAACGATGTCGCGGGTCATGGCACCGGGCGTATAGACGGCGGCCACGCCTTTCGCGAGCAGGGCTTCGCGGTCTTCCTGGGGTATGGTCCCCCCGGCGAGCACCATTATGTCCCCTGCCTCGAGTGCACGCAGGCTGTCCACGACCTTGGGCACCAGAGTCATGTGCGCGCCAGACAGGATGGAGAGGCCGACGACATCGACGTCTTCCTGGATGGCAGCCTGCGCAATCTGCTCGGCCGTCTGGTGCAGGCCCGTGTAGACCACTTCCATCCCGGCGTCGCGCATCGCCCTGCTGAGGACCTTGATCCCACGGTCGTGCCCGTCCAGTCCCGGCTTGGCCATCAGGACCCTGATCTTCCTTGCCACGGCTCCTCCTCTTCCCGTTTCCCGGGACCCCCCGGCCCGGAGGATCATGATTCTAGATGACCGGACGCAGCAGTTCCAAGGAGCACGCCATAAGGAGGATCAGGCCTCTCCTCCGGATATGGGCCGGGGAGAGATGAAAATGGCGTCTAGCAACCG
>Ga0209386_1000758_pt1 | contig 14764 bp, 15 predicted proteins | sample NGEPertwo_FD_184510 | JGI IMG/M metagenome (GOLD analysis project Ga0209386, IMG submission 184510) | Arctic peat soil microbial communities from the Barrow Environmental Observatory site, Barrow, Alaska, USA - NGEE Permafrost154B-two... | ecosystem: Environmental > Terrestrial > Soil > Wetlands... | reverse complement strand
GGTAATTTTTCAGATGGTGAACAAGCGGATCTCTGCGGTAAAAAAAGGTGGTCTGATATAGGGGCAGGCCGCCCTGATCGAGCGCCTGTTTCAGTTTTTCGGCGTTGGCGGGCAGTTCATATAATCCTAGGTCAGCGCCGGCATTTTGTAGATGAAGTCCGAAAACCTGTCCCACAGCACCACCGCCCACGATTAAAACCCTCATTTACACCTGTCCTTTCCGTTTTCCTTATTATTTGAAGGGAAATAATAACCCAGATTTTCAGCTTTCGCTGTTTTCTTCAATGACTTCTCTGTCTGCAGTTCTGCGTTTTACTCCATTTTCAGAAGATGGCGTTGTGGGATAGGTTGGTGTGATCTGATCGACGGTGCGGTTATAGACGATTTCCATCACGCGGATAGCCAGTGGAAAAGGAAACAATTTTCCCACTAAAACAGCAATCTTGTTAATCGTTCCGGGGATGATGACGCGTTTACCCTTCAGAATGGCCGGGTAGGCGATCTGCGCGACCTTTTCGGGAGACATGATGGTTTTTTCGGCCGATTTTTTAACCTGTTCACCAGCCAATGCCAGAAACTCAGTTTGTGTTCCCCCGGGGTGGAGGGTGCTGACGCGGATATTGGTTGTGCGGTACTCGTGATACAGCAGGTTGCCGAAGATGCGCACATAATGCTTGCTGCCGGAATAGACGGAGAAATTGGGCAGGGGTGCATAGCCGCCTACGGAGCCGACATTGACAACGTGGCTGGGTTCGCCATGAGCAAGCATATGGGGCATGAACAGGTGACACAGTTCTGTCAGAGAAAGAATATTCACAGCAATTATCTGGTGCAGCAGTCCGTGATCCAGATCCCGGAATTGTTGGTATGGGCTGATACCGGCGTTGTTGATCAGTACGTGCACTTTCCCAAATTTCTGTACAGCTTCATTAAAAAGCGTTTGGGTGGCACCCGGAGCGGTGATATCGAGCGCCAAGCAGTGGACAGACGCTGCCTGCTTATCGGCCATTTCGGCGCAAAGAGCCAGCAGGCGCTCTTCCCGTCTTGCGACGGCCAGAACGGCATGCCCATGGCGGGCAAAAGTTTGCACCAGCGCCCAGCCAATTCCTGAGGAAGCTCCTGTGATTACAACATTCATGGGTTGGTTTTTCCTGGAAATGCGAGAATGGAAGAGTTTAAAATATTCTATATGGAATTGGGGATAATAACAATCAAATTGGATAAATCAGTAAATTGGTAATTGGTGAAAGAGGGTAAACCACAGGTGAACATAGATGGACACAAATGGGGTGGTTTTGAGGATATGGGTAGGCGTTTGACGTGTTGAATGTATATGTTAATTTTTTAATACCTGAGGGTTTTGGTTGTGGATATGCCGTGGTAGTTGCTTATGATTGTAGTGATTTCAAACTAGTTAAATCCTCAGGTTTGGGTGGCGGGTTAATCCTGAGAGAGGATGTGAGGGAAAAAATAAAAGTTCCGCCCAGATATTTTTTAATACTAGGAAGGACTTGTGGAAGCTATTTATTTGATTGTGGCGTTACCTCAAGATTTAGGGATTGGTTGTTCCATTCAGGATTGATTCAATCACCTGCTGGAAGTTTTCAAATGGTTGGGCTCCAATGATGGGTGTACCGTTGACCAGAAAAGTGGGGGTGCTCTGCACGCCTATCTGCTGGCTCATTTGTTTTTCCTGAGTGACAATATCGGTGTATTTTCCGGAATCAAGGCATTCGTAAAACTTCGCCGTATCCAGTCCGATCTGACCGGCAAATTCTTTGAGATGATCCTTACTGAAGGCACCCTGATTTTCGCCGTTCTGGTGCTCATAGAGAAAATCATAGTAATCCCAGAAGGCATTCTGGTCGGAGGCACATTCACTGGCTTCGGCTGCCCACTGCGATTCTGGACCCAGGAAGGCGAAGTGAAAGCTGACAAAACGGACTTTACCGCTAATAATGTATGTTTCTCTGATCTGACGCTCCGCGTCAGTGGCAAATCTGCCGCAATATGGTCATTGAAAATCGCTGAAACCGTAGATTGTCACCGGTGCATTCGGGTCCCCCAGGGAGTGACGCTCCTGGCTGAGCAGGAAGCTCATTAATTGTTCATTAGTTGCCGCGTCATTTTGTGTTTGCTCCGGTGCAGCTGCCGACGGTTGTTGTACTGAAGCCTGTTCCTGGCTGGCGGCTCCGGCTGGTCGCAGGTAAACGCCGGCGTAAAATCCTAAAACCAGCATCAGGAGTGCAATAATCGGGGTTGCCCAGGATTGAATGCTGATGGTGATGGCTGCTTTTTCTTCTGTGGCTGGTCCTTCAGTAGATAATTCTTCAGGCGCTGTATCTTGTGGGTCTTCCATTTAAAATCTCCCCAACTTGACGCTGGATTCTGCAGTTGTCTGCTTGAATTTTGGTTTCACTTCACTTTGCTGTATGAGCAACATTATAGCATTTAATTTGCATCAGATCGGCCAGCGGGATTATACATTTATTGAAATGGATATTCAGTTGCGGCGATATAAGCTTTGCTGGAAAGCAAACAAGTGCACAACCGTACTGATTCTAAGGATTACCTGTCAAAATTATTTTTTAATTTAACGGAATTGGAACCTTGGAGTACAATTGTAACCCTTACCGTTAATAAATATTTTTTTGGAGGAACCAGAATGTTTCAGAAAAGTACCCGAATTTCAATCGTTGCAATTATTATTTTATTATTCTTAGTTTCCTGCAGTGATAAAGCGGTTGATTCGGTTCTGCCATCTGACACAGATGGAAACAGCGGCATCGTAGCCATACCGGCATCAACCAAATCCACTACACAGCCAGCTCCCCCTGATTTAGATCTAACCAACCTGGAATTCTTAAGCTTTATCCCCGGTGATCTGCCGGAGGGCTTTGCTGTATCGAAGGCTGTAAGAAGTCTTCCGGAAACATATTTTCAGGTAGCCAATTTCTCTGACATGATTTACCTTCCGATTGAAAAAAACTTGCTTGTTCAGGGTGGTCTATACATCTTTTTGTTTGAAGATGACAGTGATCGGGACAATGCCTACCAGCTTGTCAGTCAGGAGGTCGCAAAAAGAGCGGATATCCTGAAAGTTGAAATGCGGGACATGTCCGGTATTGGTGAGAAGGCAACCATGTTGTCTGTAAAAGGGATCAGCATTGGTATTGAACTCAATATTGTCGAACTGGTATTTGAACATTGCGGAGCGGTAGTCCATCTCTCTTTGGGTGATGATGCAAGTCTGGAAAAAGTTGAGAGCATGGTCACTTCATACGGCGGTCAACTGGCATACCGGTTGGATACGCTGGCATGCCAAAAGTAATAACAGCTAATTTGTATCCTGATTGGCCCAAGCGTTAATCAACTATAAAAAATATCAAGAGGTGGCGGTATGACCACCTCTTTTTTTATCCGGTAATTGTACTCTGCCATTTTTGTGAGTTTGTTTAGACAAATGGCTATTAAAAAACCGGCCATAACATTGATATTGATTGTATACAATTGTCCAATTTCAAAACAAATGGTTTTTGCTATCATGATTCTGTCATCACTCCAGCAGTCATTCTACAAGGCTGCGTCCATATTTCGCCTTGCAATTGAATAAGAGTAAGTAAAGGGAGCTAGAGCCATGAAAAAATTTAAGAATTTTGCTTTAAAAAGACCAATTCTCTTCGGTTTATCGTTCATTGTGATTTACGCATTGGTGGCGGCGCTTGCCTATCCGGTTCATTTCCTGTTTCCGGAAAATGGTGTGGGTCAAATTTTTGGTGAAACAGCCAACAAGTTGATAGTTTTTGGTGTGTTTGTTTTGCTATTGTGGCGCTTCGGGTGGTTGAAATCGTCCGGCTTAACCGGCAAAGGCAGCTGGAAGATCTGGCTGATAACTGCGGTTGTATTGGTATATATGGGCGTGCTTGAACTTTACGCCTTCACAGGCAGTCTAACACTGTCGTTTCCTGACCCACCGCTGGCTCTAGCAAACCTGGCACTTGGTTTCGGAACAGGGTTAGTAGAAGAGACCTTATATCGTGCAGTCGTGCTGATAGCCATGATTTCCGCCTGGGGCCACACGAAAAAGGGAATTGTAAAAGCCGTAGCCCTATCCTCGATTTTGTTCGGGATGACCCATTTGCTAAATTTGATGATCAGACCCTGGCAGGTGGTTTTGTTCCAGGCACTGGTGGTTTCACTTCCGGGAATCTTTTACGGAGCATTGGTATTATCGGGAAAAAGCTTATGGCCTGCAATTCTGATCCATTGGCTGACCAATGCCGTTGTCAATGTTCAGGTAATCGCCATAGAAGGTTTCCAGGAAGCGACTGCCATGTGGATCGTGTTTGCTATCGGATTAATCCCAGTGATAGTTTATAGTGCTTATTTGATCAGGAAGTTGCCATTCTTTTATGCCTATGAAGCAGAGGAAACTGAAAAACCGCTTATGCGAACCAGAAAGGCGCAAGCCGGAACATAAAAACCCAACATTAATAATTGAATATCAACCTATCAACAAATTTTTTTTTGCATAGCCATAATTAGTAAAAGAATCCGGTTATTTTCGATTTTATTACTAGAAAAAGCGGTCAAGATAATGGGTGATCAACCAAAGGAAAATCGGTACAAGGAAAGTGGTAGCAAAACCTCTGATTGTGCCGATTTCCCATGGCCACATGGAGATTTTCTGGAGGGCATTACGCTCTGTTCGCAAGGCTTGCAGCGCCCGTGGATAATCATCAATGTTCTCTAAGTTGTCCGCATCTATCCGGAGATTAAATTTATTGACCATCTGCTCTATTCGGTGATCATTCTTTTCCAACATAGCGTTTCTTTCTTCCAGCAGCTTGACCCGCATACCGGTCAATGGCAGCACAAAGGCAGCAGCAGCAACCAGCAACAAAGTCAAATCAAATATCGCAAACACCGCAGCAATATGCAAAAAGACCAGCTGGAAAACACCGAATGTGGCGATCAATGCCAGCCCCATGCCCATTTTTGAAGTCAGGATGGAAAAGGCATGCGCGGGACCAAGGTGGAAGAGATTGACATTTTTCACTTCGCGATGAAGTTTTGAAACCAGATATATCTGCCGGGTCGATTGAAATACCAGGCATAAGAATGAGGACATTGCCAGCAGGCGAAAAAATATTTGGTAGACATTGGTGATCAGTGGAAAGGAAAGGAATGCGGTACGTGTGTCTGAAGTAAAATAGCTGGCACTTAGAACAACGATTGCAATCGCAAGCGCAACCCAACCCTGACGCGCCGGTAATTTTGTGAATTTGTTTTCCAGAAGCGCATAGCCAGATTCATCGGTTGAGGAGAGCGGCCGGAATTTTTTCAAGGCGTTTTTCGCTGAGATACTGAGGTAATCAAAAAAACCAATATAGAAGACAACCCAAAGTGCATCGGTGGCATTTTGTGGATCAATACTTCCAACCGGCAGCACGCCGGCGAGCCACAGAACTGCAATGTTTATAAAACCAAGGACAAGCAGCATAACCAGATAGGGTATCCAGGCAGGTCCAGGCAGAGATCTGATCCATTGGGTCAGCCGCTCAATCCAGCTTAAAGAATTGATTTTCACAGCGGGTTTTGATTTTGTCGTATCGAGATTCTCACTGATTTCAGCCATTGCAACTCCTGACAGAAAATCGATTTATAAAAAAGTTTATATCAGATAAATAGTATCATCTTGATCAGATAATAGAAAGAAGACCGGCAGCGTCAGTATGTACAATTTCCTGTTTTCCGGCGTCGCCTAATTCTGGAAACACCTGTTTGGCAGATCTTAATAAAGCTAAAAAGTTCACTTCTGCCTGAAATGACTACGTTTACAACTGGAGAACCGCCGGGAGAAACCGGGTGGAGACATACCGGTACTCCTAATGACGGCTTTGGCAAACTGTAGATTTTTATGTTGATGTGGAATTCAGGTTGTAATTAATAAGCAATATATAATTAATCAGGGGATTAACCATAATAGCCGGAGGAAATTCAATATGCAGCTCTACTACATTATTGTGCCTATAAACATTGTGTTAATTATTGTGTACCTGATTGCCCGCAATCGTGAAAATCTAAAACTCACTGCCATCATCCAACCGCTTACAACGTTTCTCTCGCTTGCTATCGCTGCTTCGAGTCTGTTCAACCCTGCATCCAATTCGTCTTATACCATTTGGATTTTAATCGGAATTGGATTATGTTTCGCAGCGGATATCTTTAACATCGATATGAATAATGACAAAATATTTATTACCGGGATAATTTTCTTCATGGTTGCTTACCTGGAATATGCTGCTACTTTTACGATATTCAATAAAGGTTTTCAGCGGCAGGATATACTCGTTGGCATCATATTTATTGCGATCTACCTGCTGCTGATGCGCTTATATTGGAAAAATCTGGGCCAATACAAACTGCCAATCATGATCTACGGATTAATCCTGCCCTTTATGGTAACCCGCGCTATTTCTACAATTTTTGGCGGTAGCTTCCCAATGACTTCTGCCATTCTTATTTCAGTGGGAAGTCTGATGCTTTTCCTGGGAGACGTGGAATACGGGATGCATCGTTTTTATAAACCCAGCAAATTCGTTATAGGGCCGATCTGTTATGCAGGCGGCCAGTTATTAATCGCCTTGAGCTGCGCAACATTCATTATTTAAATCTAAGGAGCCCGCATTGAAAAACATGATCACAAGAAAAATGAAACTTGGATTTGGAGCAGGGGAGTTTAGCAGCAGCATTTTCTTTACACTCACATCATTCTGGTTAATGAATTTTTTAACCGATGAAGTTCGTTTGAGCGCTGCCATCGCCGGGACTGCCCTGCTGGTGGGAAAAATCTGGGACGCCATCATTGACCCCTTTATTGGATATGTTTCGGATCGCACGCACTCCCGTTGGGGACGTAGAAGACCTTATCTTTTGTTTTTTGCTATCCCTTTTGGCGCCGCCTTCGTATTAATGTTTCGCAATCCTGATATAGCCAGTCAAAGTGGCAAATTTATCTGGGCATTGCTGACCTATGTTTTCTTCTGCACTGTCTACTCGTTCACCAACATTCCTTATAATGCTCTCCTGCCGGAAATGACCACAGATTACAATGAGCGAACCAACATATCAGGCTATAAACAGTTATTTGCAGTGATTGGTACCCTGTTAGGAGCCGGCGCAGCCATGCCGCTAATGGCCATTTTCAGCGGCGGGTCTGCAGGGTTTATCGGTATGTCGGCTGTTTTCGGCTTCCTGGCAGCAGTTTCCCTGCTGGTCACATTTTTCAGTGTACGTGAACCAAAGGTGATTGAGGCGACTGTAAAAAGCAGCGTTTTTGAATCACTTAAAGATGTGGTCACCAACAAACCTTACATGCTGCTGCTGTTCACCTGGTTTGCCAATTCCACCGCGGTGGCAGTTATGCAGACCATGTTAATCTATTATTATAAATACCTGATTCAGGATGAAAACTCGGTCACACTGGCAATGATCACGCTGCTGGTGGTGACCATGATTACCATCCCGCTTTGGGTATGGCTGGCTAAGAAGGTCGGCAAAAAGCAGGCCTATATCAGCGGAATGACTCTGACACTGGCGGCTGTACTGACGTTCGCTTTCGCAGCAGACAGGATGGGTGACATCCCGGCACTGATCTTAATGGCGCTGGCAGGAGTGGGGTTTGCCTCGCATTATGTCGCTCCCTGGGCGATGGTGCCGGACAGCATAGAATACGGCTTTTCGATTTCCGGCAAACGCAATGAGGGTGTTTATTACAGCGTTTGGACATTTGTCATAGCACTGGGCGGTGCGCTGGCCGGTTTCCTGGTAGGGCAGGGACTTGACCTGTTTGGGTACGTTCCGAATGTTTTGCAAACCGCCGAATCGATGCTCGGTATCCGTCTTTTGATCGGTATATTGCCCGCTATCTTCATTTTGGCTGCCAACATCGTACTGGGGTTCTACCCGCTAAATAAAAAACGTTATGAGGAGGTTCTTCTGAAAATCAAGGAGATGGAATCAGGCGAGAAATTGTAAGGCAGCATTCCAAGTGCATTCCGAACTTTCGATTTTCTAAATGATATTAAAATAATTCAGTTGAAAGATTTTAATAATCTAACAGATAATTTGATTATTGACATAAGTTCTGAATAATAAGTTATTCGGCATCTTCTATTAAGATATAAGCTTAGTTTATATCCCGGTCAATATTATCCTCGTATTTCTTTGGTAGCGTTTTTTTTGTTAGATATGACGCCTGTGCTTTTAGGGTTGCTGAAGGACTGTATTAGGAAACTTTCTTTTCACTTACAAACCCATTAACAAGATGTTTTCGAAGCGAATGGTTTGAAGGTTCCAATGAAGTTTTTTCTGATATGAACGCGATTTATTGATATGATTATGACAGTACATATTATTTGGAGACAGAAATGGTGTTTCTGGAAATAAAGTTAATCATTTTCGTTTTGGTATCAGCCCTGAATGTAAAGGTATCACGAAATTCCCTGCGTAGTTATCAAGCACACGGGTTCTACCGTTTTTTTGTCTGGGAATCGATCCTGATCTTAATTCTTAATGAATATTAATTATTGGTTCGTCGAACCATTAAGAATGGTTCATATCCTATCCTGGATATTTTTAATCATTTCTCTGGCTCTAATTATCAGCGGGGTACAAACCTTTCGAAAAAAAGGGAATATTGACGGTCGCAGAAACGACCAATCCCTGGTCGCAATAGAAAAGACCACGACTCTGGTTACTTCCGGAATCTACCGTTATATTCGTCACCCATTTTATAGTTCCCTGCTTTTTCTGGGGTGGGGTATTTTATTAAAGAATATTACCCTGATAGGTTTGCTGTTTTCAGGTTGTATCACTATTTTTCTTTTCATTACCGCCGGTAAGGAAGAAGTTGAAAATAAACGTTTCTTTGGTGACGCTTATCAAAGCTATATGAAAAGTACGAAGCGATTTATTCCGTTTTTATTCTAAAATAAGAGCTTTAATTTAATAAATATTTTTAAATACCTTAATATCAGGTTTTGGATTATTTTGCACGAATCAGGCGTGGAAATTGAGATTATTCGTTATAATATAACTTAAAAGTTTTACAGAATCAGGTAATGAGCAATAAATAACCCCGGTAGAAACAGTAAAACTGAAGTTTGTTTAATTCTCATTTCTTAATCAGAGATGGGGATGAATTTATGAAATTAAGGAGAATAAAATGCAGATTGTTACTGATAGCGGCACTGACTTGAATTTATCCCCTGAGCAGATGGAAGTTTTGAACGTTCATATTGTACCGCTGGTGGTTACACTGGATGGTAAATCCTATCGGGAGGGCCTGGATATTGAACCCGGCCCGTTTTATGATTTGTTGACAGCCAGTGAAAAATTGCCAACCACATCGCAGCCTTCAGCCGGTGATTTTGCCGAGGTTTATCGCAAGCTTTCCTTAAAAGATCCGGATATTCTTTCAGTGCACATGTCATCCGGATTAAGCGGCACTTTCAATTCCGCGGTGAGTGGTGCCAAAATGGTCCCGGAGGCCAGCGTCACACATATTGATACCAAGACCCTGTCTGCAGCTGCCGGTTGGCAGGTGGAGGCGGGTGCCCGTGCTGTGAAAGCCGGCTGGCCGTTGGATAAAGTGATGGCTTTGATTAAAAAGATTGGCGCTGCCAGTGAGAGCATTTACACACTCGAAGAATTGAAATACCTGATTCACGGCGGTCGGATCAGTCACATGAAGGGTTTGATTGCATCATTGTTGAACCTGAAACCGATGATTGGTGTCGAAACTGTTGGTGGCACGTACGTTCAGCGCGGGATGGCATGAACTTTCCGCAAAGCCGTGGAAGGACTGGTTAATTTGATACCAAAGAACATGAGCCGGGCAGTTCCCTGCACGTACAGGTGCTGCATGCCTTCAATCCGGATGGCGTCAACATGCTGCGGGACCTGGTGGACAGACGCTTTAAATGTACCTGGCTGCCGATAGGTCCCATGACGCTGGTATTAGGCGCGCACACCGGTCCCAGCATGGTGGGGGTTGCTTTTGCATCAGAGGAAGCCTTCGCAGATATTCCCTGAATGGGAGACTTAATACGCCTTCTTTTAATGCTTGATTAGTTAAAAGGTTGGATGGCGATCATGAAAAATATACTTAATGATGTTTCTGAAACCGCTTTAATTACACTGCGTTCCAGAGTGGTTGCTTCGCAGATGGAACACCCGATTATTCAGGATGATATGGGTGCGCAGGTATTAAGAAAAATCAGAGCATTAATCCCGGAGGAGACCCAAAAACGGCTTCTGGACAGCAAAGTACCCGCAATGCTGGTCAACCATATCGCCATCAGAGCACGTAAATATGATTTGTATACCAAAGAATTTCTAGATCGGAATCCGGATGGGCTGGTGGTCAGCCTGGGCTGCGGACTTGACACCCGTTATTGGCGCATATCCGATCGCGATTGGAAATATGTTGAGGTTGATCTGCCTGAGGTGGTTATCGCCAAAAAAGAAATTCTGGGGGAGCAATTAAATTATCCGGTTATTGGTTGTTCCGTGCTGGACGATACCTGGGTGAAAGAAATTCTGGCGATCCAGCACGAGAATATCCTTTTTATTGCGGAGGGGTTGTTCATGTATCTCCCGCAAAAGGAAGTGGAAGAAATATTTAAGAAATTATCCGAAATATTTTCCCGGTCGCAAATTGTTTTTGAAGTCATTATTAAGAAATACACCACAGGTTTCTGGAAAAAATTGGTTGAAACCAAAATGAAACGCCAGTTGAGTACAGCAGCAGGTTCATCCTACCAATTCGGGGTTGAGAATGCAGCAGAAGTTGAGACTTACGGAGATAATATAAAAGTGGTTGAAGAATGGTCTTATTTTGAGGATGAAGATATCAAGCCAAAAATCTACGGATTGTTTAAGAATTTTAAGTTCCTTGCGCGCACGCAGTGGACGATTTATGCGATGATCGGATGGGAATAACGAGTGATGTGGGATGTGGAATTGGTAATTTGAAATCAGTTACCGGTTAATTTGTGTCCGGGTAACAGACCTGGGTTTTCAATACCGGGTTTGAGAGTTGAAATATGCACTTTTCCAAATTTACGCTTCTTTGCAAGCTCGTGATATGTAAGGTTCTAACCTGACCAAACCATTCAGTACCCTGCACAACCTCACGGCTTTTCCCGGACTCTCTCCTGGGCTATAATGCAATACAGGAGGAATGTTATGAAATTCAGAAGACTTGGAAAAACAAATATTGACGTCTCGGTTGTGGGTGTCGGCACCTGGCAGTTCGGCGGTGAATGGGGTGTTCAATACGAACAGAAAGATGCGACAGCCATCATCCGCCGTGCGAAAGAATTAAAAATCAATCTGCTCGATACGGCCGAATGTTACGGCGATCATACATCGGAAAGACTGGTGGGGGAGGCGATTAAAGGCGAACGGGAAGATTGGATCGTGGCTTCAAAATTCGGCCATAAATTTCACGGGAACTTCCAGCGGACCAACATCTTTGACCCGCAAGGCGTCTTGAAACAACTGGAAGATTCACTGCGCGCCCTGCAGACGGATTATATCGACCTCTATCAGTTTCACTCCGGGGGCAATGAGCTATTTTTTAACGATGACCTATGGAGTATATTGAATCGTCAGGTTGAGCTGGGTAAGGTGCGCCACCTGGGCTTATCGGTCAGTCCCAATACCAACATCAAGCAGGTTGCCAAAGCCAGTGATTACGGTATTGAAACCGTCCAGGTGGTTTACAACCGTCTGGAAAAGGAACCGGAAGCAGAAGTTTTGCCCAGCTGCAAGGAACAGGATTTAGGTGTACTGGCTCGTGTTCCGCTGGCGTCCGGATTTTTGAGCGGCAAATACAAACCGGGAACACAGTTTACCAACCCGGACGATGTCCGTTCCCACCATAAGAAAGAAGAAGTACAGGCAAAATTGAAGGAAGTTGCCGCCATCCAGGCGAATGAAGTCCCTGAAGGTGTCAATATGGCAGCCTGGGCACTGGCCTGGGTTTTGCGCAACCCGGCTGTCAGCACGGTCATCCCGGGATGTAAGAATCCGGAGCAGGTAGAAAAGAACGCCCGCGCTGTAGAATTACTTAATTAACAAGAAACATACCTGATTGAATCGATATTAACCTTTGCTTACCGGCTTAACCAATCTTTTTTGCCCTACTATTAAATGTCGGTTTGTTAATCCAAAACCTGAGGATTGTCTGTATCGAATACCCAAGATTAATTTTACGAAAAGGAGTATCTAACTAATCCTTAAATCCTCAGGTTTATGGGTTTCGAATCATTTATATTCGTAGGGATAAAAATATGAAATCAAGAAATACAATCCAGATAATACTGTTCATTTTTAATTTCAAGTATTAAAAACTTCCCTGGTTGAGATTCTTCGTTCTGCGAACGCTGAATGACAAAATTCCCAATCCCCGACCAGCCAATTACCAATTACAAGCTTTTCATTTTTCTTCAATGTGCACAATAAACCTGAGGTATTTCAACTACTGAACTGCCTCAGCGAACCAAAAAAACTGCTATTGATTCAACCGGCTCCAGGTCGAATTTTGATACTCGGGCGAGTTTAGATAATCCGAGACATCCTCCGGATAACCTGATATCCGGCGCATGACACCGTTAATTGTCTTATTGAAACCTTCCCCGCTCAATTGGATGATTACTTTGCGCTCACCATCTGATTCCATCTCCCGATCAGAAGTTTCTATACCGTATATGTGGTGTTAATTTGAGTTATTACCTATATATATGGCGTATTTTTGGTATATTTATTGTTACCATTTATATACGTTTTAACCCGGTTGCAGTAAAGTTGCAGTAAAAATGTATTTTCTAAGATCTTTAAATTCTAATTCTTATGTACAATTTTCCAGGTTGGTCGGGAAATAAATAAGCGGGGGATATTTAAATTTTCATGTGTTAGACCAAATAAGCCGGAATAGTTAATTCATTCCAATTTAATGAGCCTAATAAAGTTCTCTAGCATGGGAGAAACAATATGAATTTTTTTGATCTCAACGCTAATTATCAAAATGAAATTACAACATATTCTCGTAGAGTCGAGAATCTAAAAAGGTGGTGTTATTTTACCGCTCCGCTATGGAGGGTCTACGGGTGGAATGTTAAACCCAACAAATTCTCACCAGAACCATTATTTGACCTATCAGTTAATAGAGAAGCGTTAAATTTCTATTACAAAAATATTTAACTTTCCGTTCAGAATTCAAAAGGCAGATGTGGTATGCGCGGCTGGAGTTCGCATTTGAAAATGGGGGATGCCTGCAGAGCACGGCGGGGGCAAAAACAACAGGCGCTACTTGCTACCGTTCACTGGTTGAAAAGGTAGATCAAGATGCCAAAAGTTAATTAAATGAAACTAGATTGAAATTTAAGTTTTGCTATTAGATATTCAACTTTTGCTAATCATAAAGCGATATAGAGCTTGCAAAGGATTATTGAAACTCAAATGGAAGAATCGCTACAAGAACGTCGTTTATCGAAACTCTGAAACAGTTTTTAGAACATAAACTTTTTCTTTGACATCATAAATAGCAGATGCGGAGTTAGGAAAGTTCTCATATGAACCTTTGAAATCCTGTGATAAACAAATATTAAAATCTTCTTTGGAAAATGTAGTCGTTGGAATCAGTTCATTACTGCCATCATTTCTTTTTGCCAATGAGATTGAATTGAAGTATTTGGAAAAAGTTTCTGTGTCCAGCTGTTCAGGAAATGTAATAGGTGAATAAGCTAGTTGATCCGGGAGCCGAGATTCAATGATTTTTCCAAGTTTTACCAACTCATCAAGAGGCAATGCGGCGCTTATTTGGACCAAAACATTCCCTTTGAAAAAAAAGTAATTTGTCACCCCGTTTGCAAGAAAAGCTTGGGCATTTTCTTCTAAAATAGGGTCTTCGATCTTCGTTCCTGCCCAACTGCTTTCGTCTGGTATTTCGCTATATGGTTGAGCTGCAACTGTTATTGAATTATCCAATGAACTATCATTAAAAAACTTAATAAAATATGTGATGCTGCCATCTGGACGTGGAAAAACCATCAAATATGACTTAAATAATTCTACTGGCAGTTCATCTATTTTCAGCAAGTAATCGTCGGGCTGCGGGTATCGGTGTTATTGTAGGTGTAGGGGGAATAGAAGTTGGCGTTGGTGGGATTTGTGTGCTAGTTGCTGGAACTGGTGTTTGCGAAGGGGCAATTGGAGCAGAAGGCTTTGCATTACACGATGTGCTAAAAATAGCCAATACGGTAACAATAATTAGAATTTTTCCTGATACGATCATAGATTTGTTCATAAATAACCTAATTTAGAAATAATAATATGGATAAAGCCGAAATCAGAACAGCGATTGTAATTTGCACAATATCCTACAATTACTTTGCATGCTATGTTCGCGGGGTATACCGACAAAATCATCTAATTATCATCGGTAAGAACAAATCATGGGGTTTGTCATTCAATAAAAAGAAATCGAAATCAGCTGGAATTTCAGTAACACCATTTATTTGATTGCTGGCTTTCAAACCAACCTTTGTGGGAGTAATAGTTAATGTATGTACTCCTACCAGCGTCCAGATCAACCCATCGGTACTCACAAAGCCGGTATATGTATTTCCTTGTCGAACCAATTTTAAGTAAGCATCTCCCTGAACAGTTGTGGTCATGGCAAAATTATCGGATA
>Ga0209386_1000757_pt1 | contig 14767 bp, 12 predicted proteins | sample NGEPertwo_FD_184510 | JGI IMG/M metagenome (GOLD analysis project Ga0209386, IMG submission 184510) | Arctic peat soil microbial communities from the Barrow Environmental Observatory site, Barrow, Alaska, USA - NGEE Permafrost154B-two... | ecosystem: Environmental > Terrestrial > Soil > Wetlands... | reverse complement strand
GTTGGTGTTACTCGAACATTAGGTAATCTTTTTTGGTAAACATAGTTAGATTCAAATGAGGAGGAAGATAATACCCTTCCTCCTCAAAGAAGGATTTTTAAAAAGCTATGCAGTGTAATATAAAACACTATACGCAATTAATTGAAAGCTGACAAGGGCAGATTACCTATCAAACAACCAGACCATAAAATTTAGAAATTAATTTCAGCTATAAATTTAAGGAGGAAAAAAATGTTAAAGAAAAGAAATCTTATCTTTCTCTCTCTGCTCATCCTGGGAGTTTTACTTTTAACCAGTTGTACTTCCAAGCCAGTAGCAGTAACAGGAGTAACTTTAGATCAAGCAAGTATGACCTTAACAGTAGGGGAAGCAACAGGAACATTAGTAGCGACTGTAGCACCTGCAACTGCTACCAAAAAAAACCTAACTTGGTCTTCAAGTGCTCCGGAAGTGGCAACCGTAGTTGATGGAGTAGTAACACCAATAGCAGAAGGTACAACTACTATTATAGTAACAACCGTAGATGGAGGCTTCGCTGCAAGATGCGCAGTGACAGTCAGTCAACCCGACTGAAGAAAACAGTCTCATATCAGCGTAGTGTAACCTTTTACAAAAAGACGAAGAAGACAAAAGGAACAGCAATAGGGGAGAGGTGCAAACCAGAGCAGGGAGGGAAACCTGGATATTTAAGGGTAGATACTGTGCATCAGGGGGATAGAGATGGAGAAAAAGGGGTCTACCATAAAATATCCAGGTTTCCCTCCCCCTCCCTGTAATTCATTTTACATTATTTTAAATATAGAGATGGAGGTTTAAATAAAATATGATAAAAAGTGTTCCGTTTAAAGTAAATAAAAAATTTTTATTTACTACAATTTTAATTTTATTTCTTTCTTTAAACTGGGTAAGTACTGTAAGTGCAGAAACTAAACAAACTGAACCTTATTTAGCTCTCGAATCTTTTAGTAATAGTATTGCAGATATTGCTGAAAGAGTCGGACCGGCTGTAGTGAATATAGATACAGTAAGGATGGTTGATCAAAATTCTCCGTTTTTTTCGGAAGACCCAATATTCCGTCAATTTTTTGGAGATCAATTTAAAAACTATTCCAAAACAATTCCTCAAAAAGGTACTGGCTCTGGATTTATTATCAGCCAGAAGGGATATATTCTTACTAATGAACATGTAATCCACAAAGCTGAAAAGATAACAGTTACTCTTTCCGATGGCAGAGAATTTGATGGAAAAGTAATTGGTTCAGATTTGGATTCAGATATAGCTATAGTAAAAATAGAGTCAGATGATTTACCTATAGTAGCTTTAGGTGATTCGGATAAATTAAGAGTAGGAGAAATTGTAGTTGCTATAGGAAATCCCTATGGTCTTCAACAAACTGTAACTATGGGTGTAGTTAGCGCTGAAGATCGTTCTATCCCTGTAGAAGAGCATACTTATAGAAATTTTATACAAACCGATGCAGCCATCAATCCTGGGAATAGTGGTGGTCCGTTACTCAATACCAAAGGAGAAGTTGTGGGAATAAACACAGCAATTATTCCTTTCGCTCAGGGTATCGGATTTGCTATACCTATTAATATACCTAAAAAAAATATAGATGACCTTATTAAGTTAGGTAAAGTTATAAGACCTTGGTTAGGTGTATATATTCAAAAACTTACCCCGGAAATTACTAAACAGTTTGACTTGCCAGAAGATGCTAAAGGAGTTTTGGTGGGAGATGTAGTTAAAGATAGTCCTGCAGAGGTAGCCGGAATAAAAAGAGGAGACGTAATTAGTAAAGTTAATAATGAAGAGGTAGGTTCCCCTGAAGAACTACAAGACAAAATAAGAAGTATTAAAGTTGGAGAAAACGCCAATATCGAAATTAGCAGAAATGGTAAAACAATTTCCTTTATAGTAAAAATTGCTGAAATGCCTACAGAACAGGGAACAGAGGAAATACCCAAGGCAAAAACATTTTCAGTACAAACCGGATTAAAAGTTGAGATTGTTACTTCAGAAGTCGCCAAAGAATTAGGATTGCCCCAGGTACAAGGATTGGTAATAACTGAGGTAATTCCTGGAAGCTCAGCAGACGATATGGGTCTACAAAGAGGAGATGTAATCTTAGAGGCAAACCGAACGGAAGTATCTTCTATCGATGAATGGGATGGAGTAATAAGTAAATTAGAACCAGGGGATACCCTTTTATTATTAGTTTTCCGCAGCGGTCATACTTACTATGTTCCTATTAAAGTTGAAAAGATTGATTGATAAATTAGCGTATAGCGTATAGTCTAGAGGAAGTAGTAATGAGTAATAAGTTACGGGCAGACCTTGTGTCTGCCCGTAACTTTGCAAGCATTTAATTCATTAAACCCGTTTCGAGTCGGATAAATCCAACCCCTACAAAATACAATAAATCTTTTTTGCTTTCTTGGTTAGTAGATTTCAAAGTTTTAAATTTTGAATTGTGTTTATTCAATTTAACACGGTACGCCTTGTTGCTACATTCTTTTCTTTCTCTTTCTTAACTCGATACTCTATATTCGATACTGTTTTTCAGCTTTTTTAGAATTAATTTTAAAATATGGTAAAATATTAGAAATATCTAAAGAACGGGACGGTCTATAAAATTGAAAAAAGGGATAAATCAAAAAATATTTGAGTCATTACCTTTTCGAGAAAGAAATATTGTTTTAGCTTTAATTATTATCTTGCTTCTTGCCCTATTGCTGGGTTTTATGACCTATAGAGAAGTACAAAGAGAAAGATATTATTTATGGGAATTAGCCCGCTCGGAAGGATTAAATATTGCCTTTTCTATCCAAACTCTTGGCCCCCAGTTTATCTTAAATGAAAATACCTTAAAAGATATTTTAGTGCTTTTAAAAAAAGAAGGGGTAAGCTATATCAATATTTGTAACGATAAAGGGATAATTTTAATCAGTACTGAAGAAGAAACCTGGCAAAATGTCATAAAAATCCCTAAACCTGGCAAAATAAATTTTATAAATACTGAAGACAAAAAAGGCAATAGAATACTTCAAGTAATAAAACCATTCAATCTAGATATTTGGAAAACATTACCTATTATAAATAGTTCTTTAGTGGTGGGGATAAATTTAGAAGATTATTATCTGCGCTTGAGTCAGACTGGAAGAAGAATAATTTTAAATTACAGCATTATCATGGCCCTGGTGTTATTGGGGGTTTATGTAATTTTTAAATTACAAGAGACCTATATCATAAAAAAGACCTTGAATGAAATGAAAGTATATACTTCAAAATTATTAGAGACTATGGCTAATGCGGTAATTTCAGTAGATAATAATGGTATCATTAAGACCTGTAATCGTAAGAGTGAAGAGATTTTTGGCAAAAGTAGAGAAGAAGCGTTAAATAAAGATTGTCAGGAAGTATTGAATTTAAATATTGAGGGAGAATGTATTTTTAAGAAATGCTTATTAGAGAGAAAAAATATCAATCAGGAAATAATTTTAGAAGAAAAAGGGTTAAGTAAAAAAATACTGGAGGTTAACACTTCCTTTTTAACCGGTGAATTGGGAGAAATCACAGGCGTGGTAGCGGAAATAAGGGATGTAACTGAAATTAAAAATTTAAATGAAGAAATAGCTCGTAATAAGAGATTGGCTGCCTTAGGTAAATTTTCTGCCGGGATTGCCCATGAAATTAGGAATCCTTTAAGTTCAATCAGAGGGTTAGCACAGTTTGTTTATAATTCATTCTCTAAGACCGATGAAAGAAAAGAGGACTTAAATGCCATTATTCAGGAAGTAGATAGATTAAATAAATTAGTGTTCCAGGTTTTAGATTTCGCCAAATTGAAAAAACCAAACTTAACCCGTTTTTCTTTAAATGATTTAATAAGAAAGATTACTGAATTATTTAAATTAGAGATAGAAGATAAGCAGATTAAATTTAGTCCGGAACTTTCCCCGGATATTTCTAAAATTCAAGCTGATGAAGACCAGGTAAGGCAGATTTTAATGAATGCAATTATTAATGCTATTCAGGCTGTCCCCAAGAAAGGGGAAATCAAAATTAAAACTGAAAAAACTCTTTTAAGGGGAGAACCAGCTATAAAATTAATTATTGAAGATAGCGGGATTGGTATTCCTGAAAAAGATTTTTCTCAAATATTTGACCCCTTCTTTAGCACCAAAGATAAAGGTTCCGGATTGGGACTTTCTATAGTATATAAGCTTGTAGAGGGTCATCAAGGAGAGATTAAAGTTGAATCCAAAGAAGGGGAAGGAACAAAGTTTGTTATTTTTTTACCTAAATACCTAAAAAAGGAGGGTGGTAATTTTGCGAAAAATATTAGTAATCGATGATGAACAAAATATAAGAAAAATGTTAACCCGGGTATTATCTCCGGAGGGATTTATAGTTAAAGAAGCTGATAATGGCTTAGAGGCTCTAAAGAGATTACAGGAAGAAAATTACAGTTTGGTATTATTAGATCTTAAAATGCCCGGTTTAAATGGTATAGAAACCTTAAAGAAGATAAGAGAAGATGATTTAAATCTACCGGTTATTATGATGTCTGCTTATGGGAGTATTCCCGAAGCGGTGGAAGCAATGAAATTAGGGGCTTTGGATTATTTAATAAAACCTTTCGATATTGAAGAACTAAAAATTATAACCAATAGAGCAATTAAGCAATATGAATTAGAAGTGGAAAACATCTACTATCGAGAGGAAGAAGAGAAGAGATTTAATTTTGACGAAATTATAGGAAAGAGTAATTCTATAAATAAAGTTTTAGAAATGGTGAAAAGTGTAGCCTCCACTCCCGCTACCGTGCTTATTACCGGGGAGAGTGGTACAGGAAAAGAGTTGATAGCCCGAGCAATACACAAAAACAGTCTGCGTAAAAATGGCCCATTTGTAGCGGTAAATTGCGCAGCTTTCTCTTTAAACTTTTTAGAGAGTGAACTCTTTGGACATGAAAAAGGTTCTTTTACCGGAGCTATTGCCAGGAGGATAGGTCGTTTCGAAATGGCAAATGGAGGAACATTTTTTTTAGATGAAATAGGAGAGATAGACCCCTCTATACAAGTAAAATTACTTAGATTTTTACAGGAAAGGGAGTTTGAAAGGGTAGGAAGTTCAAGGACAATTAAAGTTGATGTAAGAATATTATCTGCTACCAATAAAGATTTAAAAAAAGAAGTAGAAGAAAGAAGGTTTAGAGAGGATTTATTTTATCGACTAAATGTCTTTACTGTAGATGTTCCTCCTTTAAGGGAAAGGAGAGAGGACATACCTTTAATTGTGGAGCATTTTATCGCTAAATATAATAAAATATTAAATAAAAAAGTTAAAAAAGTTTCTGAAAAAGCTATGGAATTACTGCTGGATTATAATTATCCCGGCAATATAAGAGAGTTAGGAAATATTATTGAGCGAAGTATGATTATGGCAAAAGACGAAATAATCGATGGAAAGTATTTCAATTTTATAAGCAAAGAAGAGTATATTGAAAAAAAAGGGACTTTGAAAGAAACAGAAAAAGAATTAATTATAAAGTATCTAATTCAAAATAAGGGTAACCGCACTAAAACAGCAGAGATTTTAGGAATAAGCCGTAGAAGCCTGCAGAACAAGATAAAAGAATATCAGATAAATTTGTAATTTATTGTTTTGAATTTTGATTTGACTTTGTAACATAACAGGAGTAAATTAAGGTTTAGTCATTAGTAATAGAGCAATTAATTTTTAAATAAGCTTGTTCCTTGCGGACAAGTTTTAAATTTCCGAAATCGGGCGCATTACACCTTTAATTCCGGTGGGTCGGCGACTCCTCCCGGCGGTAAGATATCCGGCATGTCAAGGCGAGCCACACCAATCCGATCGTCGGCCATCCCATAATAGACGTCAAACCGGTTCGTTAAACCAAGATCGTCGCGCCTGTCGATGCCGGTCGGGAACACGACGTTAGCTATGGTTCCTTGGCGTTCTTGCGGCAGTGTCGGTGTTAATACCGGCTCTACTGACCGATAGTGGATCACTTGCGGATGCTCCTTGGAGAGCATCATTACACCGGCTGAGTAGCACAGTGGATGTTCTTCTTTATTCAGCTCCGCCATTTCGCTCACGCCATGGTAAATGATCAGCCATCCATACCGGGTCAGGATGGGCGGAGTGCCACCTCCGATTTTGAGACGCTCCCAGGGCGACACGGGAGTCGCGAGCCGGTAATGCGAATTAAACAGGCCGAGGTGATGCAGTTCAAGGCCATCCAAGACCATAGGGCAGTAGGAAATCCAGATGCTTTCATGATTGAGATCCACCTCACGGGACGCGGGGGAGTGGTAAGCGGTTTCCTCCGGACTAGTGCCGGGGAAAAGTGGGCGATGGATCATAGCCATCTGCATTTTTCCGGCATGATTGGGAATGGCAACAGGGAAGAGACTTGCATCCTTATTATCTACATGGACGAAATCAATGTCGTCATTAAAAGGCTCGAAGGTAGCTAGCCCTAAACGCTTCCAGTGAAACAAATCCTTCGATTCGGCAAAGGCTATTCGAGGTCCTTTAGACGAAAAGGCCGTATAAGTCATTATGTAGCGTCGGAGCGGCTCCACAAAAGTGATACGAGGGTCCTCACAGCCACCACCACCATTGGGTCGCCGCTCATAATCGGCTTCCGGCTCCAGTGCAATGCCGAGCCGCTCGACTCCTGTTGGATCGCCAGCCTCATTGAACCGAACCCGGGCAATGCCGATGCGCGAATAATTACCCTGTGCGACAAGCCGTGGAAACAGGTAAAGTTCACCATCAGGGCCGCGAACGGCAGCGGGATTCAGGACACCTTCGATCTCCTGCGGATTACCCGGCTCCGGCTTCATCACCAGCCCCAGGCGCTGTAATTGAAAGCCACTCATATATTTTCCTCCTTACTAAGTTTTGTGTGCTGAACGCAATCCGAACAAGCAATGATGGTTTCGATAACCCGTTTAGTCTCATTGGGACTTCGAACTGGGATAGAAACAACACCTACTTCTTCAGCTGGATAGTCGTTACCACCTACGAACAAGGCATCACCTATGAAAATCATCTCTTTCAATGAAATGCCAAGAAGGTCTCGCAGTTTTCTGATTCCATAGGCTTTGTCGATGCCAGGCTTGGTGACATCAATGGATGTATCGCCACCCATTCGGACAGAAAACTCAGGAATAAAAGTATCAAGGATCGTTTTGATCTTCTTACGCTTATTGAAATCAGGGTCCCATTTTTTCTTTTCTTCTAAGGGAGCCTGCTGACCTAATGCGGAAAATGTTATTTGGGTTCCCCGGTCTTCGATTGCCTCTCCCCAGACTTTATCTACCTTGAAGCCTGCTACTCCAATTGCCTTCTTTAAAGAACTGACGATTTTTTCTTTTTCAACTGCGGTGAGATCTTCTGAATAGATCTTCTTCCAATCCCCTAAGTATTGGAAGAACTTTGTCCCACTTGTAGCAAGGAGAGATAGATTCACCAGGCGTTCGTCATGAGGAAGATTGGAGAGCAGTTGTTTTTCAAACTGCGGCCAATCGCCTCCGGAAATCACGGCTACTTTGACGATACTGAGAAGGTCATACAGCAGTTTCGACATTTCGGTATCAAGAGACGATTTACTTTCTGCAAGTGTACCGTCCAGATCAAAAACAATTAATTTTTTCATTTTCCTTCCTCCTCTGAATTCTTACGATATTAATTAGAGTTACCGGTCATGTCAACCATCCCACTGTTGCCCGGTTGTAATCTATTCCGGTAGCGCAATTTCCAACAAGTTCACTGCACTGCGCGGCCGAAAAGTACACACTCCGACCACTGCCGGTAAGAGCAATACATCGCCTTTTCCGACGGTATAAATTGCACCGTTGTGCTCTACCTGCCCCGTGCCCTCAATGCATATCAGTATGCGTGGCACACCCGCAGCGCCGACGGTAAACTGTAATTGTCCGCGTAGTCGCCATAACCAGAAATGTTCACAATGAAAGAGTCTCTCGCGCTCCACCGGCTTTGTCGCCTCCACCAAGGGTATCACCGGACCTACGGCACCTTGCGCAAAATCAATGCAGGCAAGTGCCTGATCGACTTGGAGTGCCCGCGACTGACCCGTCTTGGCGTCAACATGGTCCCAGTCATACAGGCGAAACGTCACGTCACTGTTCTGCTGAACCTCGAACACCACGATGTCACCACCCAGTGCGTGAACCGTTCCAGCCGGAAGGAAGACACCGTCGCCGGGCTTTGGAGTGAAGTATATGAGGTGGTCTGCCACCGCCCCGTTTGTGAGCGCCCGCTGTAAATCCTCTGCAGTGGTGCCCGGCTTCAAGCCCGCATAGATGCGACTTTCTACTCCTGCCTCCAGCACGACCCATGCTTCGGTCTTACCGGTCTCGCCCGCTGGCAGCAGCTCCGTATGCGTATCCGAGGGATGTACCTGGACTGAGAGCATTTCATGTGCGTCAAGGAACTTCAGCAGCAGGGGGAATCGGTGGTAACACTGAGCCATCTTTCCCAGCAATTGCTCCGGCCATTGCTTAAGTAATTGACCGATAGTCTGCCCTTTAAGCGGTCCATTGGTAACCATGCTCGCATGGTCATCGCGGTCGCTGAGTATCCACGCTTCGCCAATAGGATAGTTGCCCGGCAGAGGCGCGGTAAGCAGATTGGCCAAACGCCGGCCGCCCCAAAGCCGATACTGATAGATCGGTTCAAAGAGCAGGGGATACAGTTGTATTTGATCCGGTGTATTTTTCTTTGTTATTATGCTCATATTCTTTCCATTTCGACACTATATTCGCCACGGCGCGCAGCCCGGTTGCAATCGGCTCGATGATATATAACTTGCTGTGCTGCCAACACGTGGGCTTTCTCTCCTTGCCAAATCTCCAAAGCTGGTTGTTGGATGGCGCGGGCAAACGAAAACGCTAACGCCCAAGGCAATCGAGACTTGAACCTAACATTCATAGCATTCAAACGGGCAGAAGCCAGTTCAGCGGATTGCCCGCCCGACAAGAATGTGATTCCCGGAACGGCAGCAGGAACTGTTCGCAAGAGACATCTTACCGTGGCGTCAGCCACTTCGTTCAGCACTTCTTGCTTGGGGCAGGTCAATCCCGGAAGCACCATATTGGGCTTCAAGATCATGCCCTCCAGCATCACCCGTTGTGTGTAAAGCTGGTTGAAAACCGTTTGCAGAACTTTCTCCGTTACCTCGTAGCACCGTGCCAAGGTATGCTCCCCGTCCATGAGCACATCCGGCTCGACGACAGGGACCAGTCCGGCTTCCTGGCACAATGCGGCATAGCGAGCCAACGCGTGCGCGTTGGCTTCGATGCAACCCCGGCTGGGAATGCCATCGCCCACGGCAATCACTGCGCGCCACTTAGCAAAACGGGCACCCATTTTAAAATATTCTTTGAGGCGGTCGCGCAATCCGTCCAGACCTTCGGTTATTTTCTCTCCGGGATGACCAGCCATGTCCTTTGCACCGACATCAACTTTGATGCCGGGAATGATTTCCGCATCGGTGATGACTTTAATAAAAGGAGTGCCATCTTTCTTTTGCTGACGGATCGTCTCGTCGTAGAGGATCACGCCACTAATACACTTACCGAGATCGGGCGTGGTTATAATCAACTCCCGATAAGCGCGCCTAATCTCCTTGGTCAGGGGAATTCCCAACCTGGCAAATCGTTTGCTAATGGTTGGATTACTTTCATCAATCGCCAGCAGGCCCTTATCACCGGTGACCAGCCTCCTTGCGGTATTTATAAGCTCTTGTAAACTCATCTTGATACCTCCTAATTTTATTAATTATTAGTCGTCCATATTCCGATCTATTCTCTGGTGTATAGGCAAAGTATTTTTTCCTATTAAGGCTTTTTCTCTCTTTCCAAAGCCGCCACTTTCGCCAGGCGGCGCTTGAACCGTTCAGCTCCCTTAAAATGGGCGTTCAGGAACGTCTGGACTAAATCCCAGGCTAGAGCATATCCGGTGACCCCGCCACCCAGACACATAACATTCATGTCGTCATCCTCTACCCCCTGATGAGCGGAAAAGGAATCCGTGATTAACGCCGCTCTCACCCCTGGTAACTTATTGGCAGCAACACAAGCTCCTACCCCACTGCCGCAGATGGCCAAACCCCGGGTGACCTCACTCTTCGCTACCGATCTGGCTAGAGGCACCACAAAATCCGGGTAGTCATCTCCTTTAACCAATTCATAGGCGCCGAAGTCCGCCACCTCATAACCGGCAGCTCTGAGGGCCGCGGTTATTTGCACTTTTAACTCAAACCCACCATGGTCTGCAGCTATGCCAATACGCATCATTTCTCCTCCTTTTAAAGTTACTTCCAGCCAATTTTAATAATTACAAACACCAAATATAAACTAACGATAATCGCTCCGATGATCCTAAATACCTCTTTCTACGTTTTGTCCGGATTCCACTTCCAGTTACGAATTTCCGGTAAATCTTGGCCGTGTTTATCAACGTAATGCTTGTGCTTGATTTTGCACGACTACCCCTTCTCCTCCGCTACGCACAAAGGAGGCGCGACTTCTAGCGCTTCGCGCACGCACGCCAGCCGCGTGTCGATCATCACACGGTCATGCGTGGAATCGAGGGTGCGCTCAGCCAGTTCGACAATCCATTGCACATGATCGCGAAGCGCCCGCCGTCGTTCCGCCCTGGCCGTCTGGCCGGCGATGGTTTGTAGTGCACCGAGCATCCGCAACATGATGGCGACATTGCCCGTGGCGCTGCTTCGAATTTGGTCGAACGATTCGGCCAGCAAGCTTTCAAAGCTCGGGCCTTTGGCGATCACCCGCAGTTCGCCTTCCTCGTAGCGGTGCGATGAGGGAATTTTCCGAGGCGCTATCCGTGCCAGAATCGCCGTCAGATAATCCACGCACATTACGGCTGTCGTTGTGTCGTTGATGCTGGGGGAGAGTGCTTTCAACGCCACATCCACGATCTGCCTGATGCCGAAGGCCGCGTCCTGTTCCCCCGTACGGTGGCTGCTGATGCTGAAAGTCTCCTGCAGGGCGGCAACCGTCTCTTGATCCGGCGGGTCTTCCATCGCGAGTGAGGCCAGCGTGGTGTCCTGGACAACGAACTCACCGATGCCGTGCTCCATCCGCACGATGCTTTTCCTGTCCCGCGCGAAGCGTAGGAGCGCTGCGTTATTCACGCCCTGGATATAGCCGCTCTCCTTGGCCGGGACGGCGCACCAATTCCGCTCGGATAGAGGGCGTAGCGTCTGGTCATCATCGTCTTCGCCCGGCCCTCGTCCGAGGTTTTCCGGAAATAGCCGGTCAATGGCCGCGATGGTTTCCTGCGCGACCGAGGCGATGATGCTGGAAGCCTGGATCGAAGAGGCGATATGATGAATGAAGAACATGAGGGCGCCGACACCTCCGAGCGCCAGCACGAAGCCGAAGAACACCGCCAGATTGGGAACAAATGCACCCTCGTCACCGCTGCGAATGGTGCGCAACACGATCAGGCAATAAGTGAAAATGCCGGCGAAGATCCCAAGCACGACCTGTGTGATGCGGCTGCGCATAAAGTTCCGCAGGATGCGAGAGGTGTATTGGCTCGAAGCCAGCGCCAGCACCACCAGGATCATGGAGAACGTGACGCCCACTATGGTCATCATCGACCCGGCAATCGTGGACATCATCCCGCGCGCGCCTTCCGCCCCGGCACCAAACAGCCGCGGCCACTGAGCCAGCCATCGGTCGCTCCCGGCGGAGTCTGCTTCGATCAACGCTACCGCGAGGGCAGTGCTGAACACGACAATCAGCGAAGGCATAAACCAAAAGCTCGACCGCAGATTGCTCCAAAGCTGCCTGAACTTATTCATGGGTCAGATCCCACTTCCAGTTACGAATTTCCGGTAAATCTTGGCCGTGTTTATTAATGTAATGCTTGTGCTCGATGAGCTTGTCCTGCATCTGCTGTTTCAGATAGGCGCCCTTGGAACCCAAATGCGGGAGCCGATCGATCACGTCTTGCACTAAGTGGAACCGGTCCAGGTCGTTCTGCACCCTCATATCAAAGGCTGTCGTGATCGTACCCTCTTCCTTATAGCCCCGGACGTGCAGGTTGCGGTTGGTCCGGCGGTAGGTCAGCCTATGAACCAAAGTCGGGTATCCATGAAAGCCGAAGATGATGTGCTTATCTTTTGTAAATAGTGAATCGTAATCCGATTCGCTCAGCCCGTGCGGGTGCTCACTCGCGGACTGCAACTTCATCAGATCGACGACATTGACCACCCGGATTTTCAGTTCGGGCAGATTCTTGCGAAGGATGGAAACTGCAGCTAAAATTTCCAGCGTGGGCGTGTCTCCGCAACAGGCCATCACCACGTCAGGCTCAGCGCCCTGGTCGTTACTGGCCCATTGCCAGATGCCAATTCCTTCCGTGCAATGCAGGACCGCCTCTTCCATGGTCAGCCATTGAGGTAATGGGTGTTTGCCTGCAACCACCACGTTGACGTAATGCCGGCTGCGCAGGCAGTGATCAAAAACCGATAACAGACAATTGGCATCGGGCGGCAGGTAAATGCGCACAATATCCGCCTTCTTGTTGATGACGTGGTCGAGGAAACCGGGATCCTGGTGAGTGAAGCCGTTGTGATCCTGTTGCCAGACATGGGAGGCAAGCAGATAGTTCAGCGAGGCGATCTTCCGGCGCCAGGGCAGTTCCAACGTCACCTTCAGCCACTTGGCGTGCTGGCTGAACATCGAATCGACGATACGAATGAAGGCCTCATAACTGTTGAACAGCCCGTGCCGTCCGGTTAGCAGATATCCTTCCAACCAACCCTCACACTGGTGCTCGCTGAGCATCGAGTCCAGCACGCGTCCGGCGGGCGCAAGAAATTCATCATTTTTTACTTCTCGGGCGTCCCACTGACGATTAGTTGCTTCAAAGACCGCACCCAGGAGATTGGAGAGTGTCTCATCAGGCCCGAAGATGCGGAAATTACGCTGATCCTGATTTAGCTTTTCCACATCACGCAGAAATTTACCGAGTACGAGGGTATCCTGGCCGTCAACGGCGCCGGGAGAAGTTACCTTTACCGCGTGAAGGCGAAAGTCTGGTATGTGCAGATCGCGTAGCAGAATGCCGCCGTTGGTGTGGGGATTGGCGCCCATTCGCCTCTCGCCCTTAGGTGCCAAATCGGCCAATTCCGGTATAAGACGGCCATTTTTATCGAATAACTCCTCAGCCTTGTAGCTTTTCATCCAGCTTTCAAGCTGCTTGAGATGATCAGGATGTTCGGAATCCACCAGGAGCGGTACCTGATGCGCCCGGAAGGTGCCCTCTACTTGCAGACCATCGACGAACTTTGGTCCCGTCCAGCCCTTGGGTGACTTAAGGACGATCATTGGCCAGCGAGGCCGGGTGGTGTCATTCTTGTTCCGTGCATTGCTTTGGATTTGTCGAATGTCCTTGATGACCTTTTCCAAGGTATCGGCCATAAGTTGATGCATCTCTTCCGGCTCATCACCTTCCACAAAGTAAGGTGTCCAACCGCAGCCATAGAAAAATTGCTCCAATTCCTCATGCTCGATACGGGCCAGAATAGTCGGGTTGCTAATTTTGTAGCCATTGAGATGCAGGATCGGCAGAACCGCTCCGTCGGTAATCGGGTTAAGAAACTTGTTGGAATGCCATGCTGTTGCCAAGGGGCCTGTTTCCGCTTCACCGTCGCCGACGACACAGGCAACAATCAGATCAGGATTGTCGAACGCAGCACCGAAAGCATGACTGAGTGAGTAGCCCAACTCACCACCCTCGTGAATAGACCCCGGCGTCGTTGGTGCAACATGGCTGGAAATCCCGCCGGGAAATGAGAACTGCTTGAATAGCTTTTTCAACCCGGCTTCGTCCTGAGTGATGTTCGGATAAACTTCACTCCAGGTGCCTTCGAGGTAAACGTTGCCCACAATTGCCGGGCCGCCGTGACCGGGACCGGCGATGTAAAACATATCCAGGTCATACTTCTTGATGACCCGGTTCAGGTGAACATAAATAAAATTCTGACCTGGTGTCGTACCCCAGTGTCCGACCACCAGTGGTTTCACATGCGATAGTTTTAGCGGCTTCTTAAGCAGCGGATTGTCGTAAAGATATATTTGACCAACTGATAGATAGTTAGCGGCTCGCCAGTAAGCATCCATCTTGTGGAGCAGTTCCGGGGAAAGAGTTTTTGTCTTCATAGTTTGATCCTCCTTTTTTTATTTTTTTCATTTAAAGCCGAAAACATCTCAAAATGTCTCGGTTATTATATATTCTTCATCCGCGCGAATGACTTGTACCGCCATTTCTCGTACTTGCTTCAACGGGAATGCTTCTTACTAATCGGTTCATCTATCCAATACCCTTGGCGATTATAATGTCGATGCAATTCGGTCTCATAACCCCGAGTTAACAGAGACTCCTCCGAGTATTCCGGTGATTGCTTAATGATCGCGCGGGTAAGATTAACAAAGACTTTCGATTCGCTCCAACTAACACGATCGATCCATTGTGGTGAAATCAGGACCTTTTTCCCTGGCCACCAATTTCGTGTATCAATAATTAAATACCGAATCGCCCACGTCTCGTCATCGATGATAAAATCATCGACGTGACCAATCTCGCCGTCTTCGGCCTGAATGTTATGACCACTCATATCATAAGTGCTGCGTAAATGGGAATCCCACGATTTCTCATCTTGAGTGGCTT
>Ga0209386_1000755_pt1 | contig 14775 bp, 9 predicted proteins | sample NGEPertwo_FD_184510 | JGI IMG/M metagenome (GOLD analysis project Ga0209386, IMG submission 184510) | Arctic peat soil microbial communities from the Barrow Environmental Observatory site, Barrow, Alaska, USA - NGEE Permafrost154B-two... | ecosystem: Environmental > Terrestrial > Soil > Wetlands... | reverse complement strand
ACGAAAAAAGCGCGGTGGCCGGCCTTCGCTACCTGCGGTGCGACGGAGGAACGGAAAAATGTCCCGTTCACCGCTATAGCTACCCTGAGCAGGACGTGGAGGTGCGCCAGGGGAACGCCCTCCGCGCCGGCGAGGTCCCAGTGGGCTCGGTTGCGGAGATCGACCTCGCCGCTCGAACCATCGATATCAAGAAGCGGGGCGATGCTGCGGACGTCCACCCTACTGCCGTCTACGCGTGGAGGTTCATCGATCCCGAGCCTTTGCCGAGTGCGCTCTTTTCCCTGGGGCAGTGGGTGGCTTCGCGGGGGGTCGACGCCCCTGGCGCCTATCGTCAGGCACGCGACCTTCTACTCGCGCTCCCGCCCCGCCTGGATGGCAGCGGCCTTCTGAGGCCTGGGGAGGACGCCCTGTCTGGCGCCAAGCGCCTCGCTGGGGAACTCCGACAAGGCGTGCTTGCCGTTCAAGGCCCACCGGGGTCGGGCAAGACCTTCACCGGGGCTCGCATGGTGCTCTCCCTCGCCAAGGCGGGCGAGACGGTCGGGGTAACGGCCACGAGCCACAAAGTGGTACGCAACTTTCTCGACAAGGTTGAGGAGGCGGCCATTGAGGAGCTGCCCGAGCTTCGGTGCCTACAGAAGGTCAAGACCAAGTCGGAAGAGGCGGCCGAGCTCATCAAAGAGACGACCAGCAATGACAAGGTGGTGAAGGCCCTCCAGGAGGGGGAGATTCAGGTCTTCGGCGGCACCCCGTGGCTCTGGGCTCGGGAGGAACTTGGCCAGGCGGTAGACGTACTCTTCGTGGATGAGGCGGGGCAGATGTCTCTCGCCAACGTTCTTGCCGTGGCCCAAGGCGCCAAGAACCTCGTCCTCCTCGGCGATCCTCAGCAGCTAGAGCAGCCCCTCCAGGGCAGTCATCCCGACGGGGCAGAGGCCTCGGCCCTTGATCACCTGCTTGGGGAACATCAGACGATGCCCGAGGACCTGGGCCTCTTTCTCCCGGAGACCTGGCGACTTCACCCGGCCATAAACGCCTTTACTTCAGAGCTCTTCTACGAGGGGCGCCTAGGCTACCGACCGGAACTTGAGACCCAGGCCCTGGAGGGGAGCGGGCCACTGCAGGGAGCCGGGCTCTGGCTCTATCCCGTTGAGCACGAAGGCAACACGAGCTCTTCTCCGGAAGAGGTCGAAGCTGTGGCGGCGCTGCATGAGCGTCTGCTTGCCGACGGAGTGGTCTGGGTGGACAAGAACGAAAACCGGCGCCGGCTATGCCCGGGAGATATCCTTATCGTCGCCCCCTATAACGCCCAGGTGGGGAGTCTTCTCGCTCGGCTCCCGGGGGCGCGGGTGGGCACGGTGGATAAGTTCCAGGGGCAGGAGGCCCCGATCGTTATCTACTCGCTGACCACGTCATCGCCCGACGACGCGCCGCGCGGCATGGAGTTCATCTATAGCCTTAATCGCCTCAACGTGGCCACCTCCCGAGCTCGCGCTGCCTGCATTCTGGTGGCGAACCCGGCCCTCTTTGAGCCGGACTGCCGGACGCCGCGGCAGATCAAACTTGCGAATGCCCTCTGCCGCTACGTCGAGATGGCTGCCTACGTCGCCCCATAACGATCTACTACAGGACGAAGGCGGAACTAGTCGAGGACGTAGGGACCGTCTTGATCTCGTCGCACTTCCAGTAATTCGTCTGCTTGGACGGCTTCGTTTAAGGCGGCCTTTCCTATACCGAGTATTCCCGAACGAGTGGTACTGGGCCGGTAGAGCACGTCAGTCAAGACTCGCCCCCTCAGCACGATTTCAAGGCGCTTCGGTTTCGAGGGGAAGATCGGCTTGCTGGCCGCAGGTATACGAATCTGCCCGTTTTCTAGATCGTTGGCCGTGACCCTCTGGGTGCGGTGGCCTCCTCCCGCTACCCTAAGCGGCGATCCCTCATTGGTCGCTTCAGTTCTTCGTCGCTCCGGTCCCGCATTATCGCTTGATGTGGTGGCGGAATCCGGGCGCCTTTCTATCGCACCACGCGCGTTCCGAATTCCGTGGTTGCGCCGGCGACGCCCACCGTCTTCGTTGACTTCCAAATTTGCAAAGGGAGTGGGGAGCGCCGGATCGGGGTGTCCTTTCCGCGCCTGGGCCGACACACCCGACATGAAGTGAGCGAGCATGCTGCTTTCGGCTGTTACTGGTTCTTCTGTAGTTGCGTAGTGCACCCACAGGTCATTCAGATTGCCGAGAGTCTTCAAGAACCAGCCCCCTGAGTGTGGGCGTCTGGCCCCAAGAGGCGTGCGGTAGTACTGCCCCACCCGGTTTTGCAGCGCGCCGTCAGTCTTGCCGATGTACAGCACTACCTCGTCGGGCAGCCAAAAGGAGGCGATTCGAGCTGCGAGTTCCTCCGGGCTTGGCCGTCGTCCATCGAGGGTCAGTTCCGGGCGCACGCTAAGGAGCTCGGTAATCCGCTCGGGTGCAATCGGACATTCCGGAAGGGCTTCCTCCAAGCTGCGGGGATCTTCAGCCAGGGCGACGACGTAAACGCCGCGTCCTTGGCTCCGTACAATTTCTCCCCAGTGGACGACTCCTTCAGGAGCCAGTCCAGCGGCGGACAGGAGGGTGTTCACGCTTGACGGCACCGCTCACCTCCACGCATCGGAGCACAGGCTACGTTCAGTATAGAAGCGCCGGCGGATAGAAGCGTCACTGCTGCTCCTCGCGAAAGCGGGCGGTTGCCTGCAGCTCAGCGAGGGGATCTGATCCGCGTAGGCAAGGGCCCACTTCACCCCGGGACAGCCCGAGCTGCCCCCCGCAGGGATAGCCTCCTCCAGTTCAACCAGAAAGCGCCGAATATCTTGGGCGAGTCGGCGGTTGGCGACCAGCCCCTCAAGCGCGGCTGCCATGCGCTCCTCTTCTTCCCGACGTCGACGGGCTGCTTCTCTACGCGCTTCCTCCTCTTCACGCCGCTGCCTCGCCTCCTCCGCTCGAAGTCGTGCTTGTTCGCGCTCTGCGTCACGCTCCTGTATGGCTCCGGCAACTACCGGTAGATAGGAGATGAAGTCATCCAGGCAGTCCTCCAGGCGCTGGCGCTTTCCGTCGTTCCAACTCTTGCGCATGCCGCTGTAGGGGACCTCTCGCAGGCAGAGGGACAGTGATCCGTTGGGAACGAATTTGGTTCGGGGGTAGGCCCAGCTGGGGGCGTCTTCTTCCGGTTCCTCCTTGATCATGGATTGTCGCTCTTCGAGACCGAAGGCGATCCAGTGGCCTTCGACGAGTACCCGAGTTACGCTCGGCTCGCTCCCGATTCTCTTGCCGTAGGACCACCCGGCGTCGGTGACGAGGGGTTTGGTCACCTCCACGCGGAAGCCCTGTTTCTCCAGGCCCCGAATGAGGGCGTGCAGGATGCGTAGGGCCCGGAAGAGCCGCGGAGGCGATACCCGGATGTCCAGACAGCGTTCGTACGGGCGCGATAGCAGCTGGTCTTTTCGCCCGACGCCCTTGAGCAGCTGGCACGACTGGGCAACGAGTGGATGGGGGTTCTGCAAAGAACGGGGAACCACGGTCTTGGCCGGCGGCTTGACAGCCTCAATTGTCGGCCTACGAGGAGCGCGAGGTGGAACCCGCGGTGGTCGGGTCACCTTCAGTCTCGTAGGGGTGCCGGGCGGAGCCTCTCCAAGAGGGGTGCGTGTAGGAGCCTTGCCAGCGCGGATCTTTGCCCAGTAGCCTAGGCCGGGCGTCGGGACAGCAAGACGCCGGCAGATCTTTCCGAGGGCCACGTCGGAGACGCCGTAGCGCTTGGCCACATCTCGCAGCGGTTCCCGCCACACTTCCTCGTAGAGCTGCTCCCGATCGTAGACAACGCGCTCACCCTTCATCATCTGACCGCCCCTTCCTTGTTGCCTTCCCGATGTCTCTACCCTGGTGGCGATCCTGACTTTGTCGAGCTCACGTCTCTCGGTCAGCCGCAGCCTTTGGCGAGCGTTCTAAGCGGACATGCCCCGCCCGGTGCGAGATGGAATGTTGAGCATGCCGGTGACCAGGGGGAGGGCGGTCATGCGGGTGGGGGCGCGGCTACTGGGACGCGCGCCCTTTCCGCATGGCTCGTTCCAGCTCCTCGTCCACCAAATGGGTGTAGATCATGGTGGTTGCCAGGTTGGCGTGACCCAGGGCCTTCTGTGTGAGGCGGATGTTGCGCGTGTCCCGGAAGAGGTCGGTGGCAAAGGAGTGGCGAAGAACGTGGGGGGTCACCCCCGAAGCGTCGGGAATGTCGGCTTTGGCGGCCTTCCGCTTCACCATCTCGCGGAGATAGCGAGTGTCAATCTGTTTGCCGCTCCTGGTGGGAAAGAGCCAGCGGGATCCAGGTCGGCCAGAAAGCCAGCGTGCGAGCACCGAACCAAGGTCCTCCGAGAACCACACCACCCGATCCTTGGCACCCTTGCCCTCCCGGACGAGAAGCCGACCAGTGGAGAGGTCGAGATGCTCGGGCCGAAGTGCAACAACCTCCCCCGAGCGAAGACCGCATTCGAGCATGAGTCGGACGAGGAGAAGATTGCGCAGGCCGGAGGGGTAGCGGGTATCGAACTGCCCCATGAGGGCCCGTTGTTCCTGGGGCGACAGTATCCGTGGCAAGCTGCGCCGTCGCGACATGAGTCTCTCCTTGTGCGTAAATACCGATGGATTCTCTACTCGGTATTCCTTCACGACGCGCCCGTCGGGGGAAATGGGTGAAGTCCTCGAGGGAAGCGAGGAGAAGGATTACCTCGCTCGAGCCTTTGGCCCCCGAGGCCGAGGCGGACGTTTGGGCTCTTGGGAAGGGCTACCTCCAGGCGGCGCGCAGCTGAACCACTTCCCGTTCTACAGTAATACCGACTTTGACTATTCTCGGTATTAGTTCACTCATGCCAATTGCTCTCTCAAAGGCGGCGAGACAAGGGCGCTATCCGCTACCTCTAGCCGATGGCATAGCTTATCGGGGCCGATGCTTTTGGTTGGTTTGTAGGGGGTGGAAGAACCCCAGGGAGTGGCGGGGCCAAGCGGCTGCCCAAACAGCTCACGCTTCGACCATCGAGCCCCGGACTCCCTCATCCAGTAACCGCTTACTCCCTAGACGGTCTCAAGCGGTCAGGGTGGCGGTTAACTCGTAGTTGGACCAGAGACCCTTGGTCTAGAGGGCGTCAGATCTTGAAACACGAACGGGGCTAACTCAACTCCTGGACTACCTTGGACTGGTCTCGTAAGATCACGAGTCAATGACCGCTGTCCGAAAAACGCAACAGGTCTCATGTCACCTCTGGTCGCCGGCAGGACGGCAAGCCGGGCAGAATCAGGCCAACACTCCCGGGGTACGGTCTTGGCGATGAGCCTGACTCCGCACCATGCCAAGTTTTATGCCCATGACCTGACGCGGCGCGCGTCGAGCGGCCTGGATCGACTCTCGATGTCGCTCTTCGACGCGGCGGTCGATCTCAACCCGCACCAGATCGAGGCTGCACTCTTCGCCCTGCAGTCGCCCTTGTCCAAGGGAGTGGTGCTGGCGGACGAAGTCGGTCTCGGAAAGACGATCGAAGCTGGCATCGTGCTTTGCCAGTACTGGGCGGAACGTCGGCGCCGGCTGCTCGTGATCGGCCCCGCGTCGATCCGCAAGCAGTGGGCGCTGGAGCTTCAGGAGAAGTTCAATCTCCCCACCGTCGTGCTGGACGCCAAAGCCTACCGCGAGGCTCAGCGCGAAGGGCGGGACCCGCTCGCACCGGGCGCCGTGCTGATCCTGTCCTTTCACTACGCCCATCGTCTGCGTGAGGAGCTGAAGGCCATCGCCTGGGATCTCGTGGTCATAGACGAGGCGCACAAGCTGCGCAATGCCTATCGCCCGAGCAACAAGGTCGGCCAGGGAATCCGGTGGGCCACGGAGGACTGCCGCAAGCTCCTGCTCACGGCCACGCCGCTACAGAATTCACTCCTCGAGCTGTACGGTCTCTCGACGCTCATCGACGAGCGGCTGTTCGGTGACGTCAACGCCTTCCGCGCGCAGTACGCGAGCGCGGGCAGCAACCTCGATGCGCTGCGCGAGCGCCTCGCGGGCTTTTGCAAGCGAACGCTGCGCAACCAGGTCACGGAGTACATCCGCTACACCGAGCGCCGCCCAATCACGCGTCCGTTTCGGCCCACCGACGACGAGCATGCGCTCTACGAGGCGGTCTCCGGGTTCCTGCAGCGCGAGGAAAGCTATGCCTTACCAAAGCGCCAGCGCCATCTCACCGCTCTCATCCTGCGAAAGCTTCTGGCTTCGTCCTCCATTGCCATCGCGGCCACGCTCGACACAATGAGAGCCCGGCTGGAAACGCTGCGCGACGAACGCACCGAGAACGATCCGGAGTTCGCCGAGCGGCTCATCGAAGACGAAGAGATCGAGGAGGATCTGCTCGACGAGCTCCTGAGCGCCGGCGAAGTGCCCGACACGGAAGAGCAGACTTCGGCCTCCATCGACCGCCAGAAGCTGGGCGAGGAGATCGAAGAGCTCAAGCGCCTCGCCGAGTGGGCGCGACGCATCGGCGTGGACGCCAAGTCCCAGACGCTCTTGAAGGCGCTGGAGATCGGCTTCGAGCAAATGGCCACGACGGGTGCCGCGCGCAAGGCGCTCATCTTCACCGAGTCGCGGCGCACGCAGGACTACCTCAAGTCTTACCTCGAGTCCCACGGTTACGCTGGCCAGGTTGTACTGTTCAACGGCACCAACGGTGGCCCGGAGGCCACGACGATTTACGAACGCTGGGTCGAGAATAACCGTGACACCGGCCGAGTATCAGGTTCGCGCGCGGTGGACGTGCGCACGGCGCTGATCGAGCACTTCCGTGATGATGCCAACATCATGCTGGCCACCGAGGCGGCGGCCGAGGGCATCAACCTCCAGTTCTGTTCGCTGGTCGTGAACTACGACCTGCCCTGGAACCCGCAGCGCATCGAGCAGCGCATCGGGCGCTGTCATCGCTATGGGCAGCAGCACGACGTGGTGGTCATCAACTTCTTGAACGAGCGTAACGGTGCCGATCGGCGGGTGCTGGAGCTGCTCACCGAGAAGTTCAGTCTGTTCAATGGCGTCTTCGGCGCTTCGGACGAGGTGCTCGGTAGTCTAGAGTCCGGCCTGGATTTCGAGAAACGAATTCTAGCCATCTATCAGGAATGCCGCACACCGGAGGAGATCGACGCTGCGTTCCGCACCCTCCAGGCCGAGATGGACGAGCAGATCCGCTCGCGCCTGGATGACACGCGCCGCACGCTCTTCGAGCACTTCGATGAGGACGTGCATCAGCGTCTGCGCCTCCAGCTCGCCGACGCCCAGGCCCAGCTCGACCGCGTGGGCCGGCGCTTCTGGTCGCTCACGCGTTACATGCTGGCCGAGCGCGCTCGCTTTGACGAGGCGGAACTGGCCTTCGACTTGGACCGCCCGCCGAGTGACGACATCGCCCGCGGCCGCTATCATCTGATCTCGAAGGCGCATCCGCGCGTCGGGATCGAGGGCGGGGCGGACGGCGCCGAGGAGGCCGGACGTTTCCTATACCGGCTGTCCCATCCCCTCGGCGAGCACGTCGTCGAACGGGCCAAGGCACTGGAGACGCCGGTCGCCGAGATCGTCTTCGACGTGACGAACCACCCGACGAAGCTAACCGTGGTCGAGGTTCTGCGCGGCCGCCGGGGGCACCTGACCCTGACGTACCTGACGGTGGATTCCTACGACCGCGAGGAGTACCTGCTCTTCTCTGGCTTCGAGGACGATGGCACCGCGCTCGACCCGGAGACGATGGAGAAGCTCTTTCTCTGCGGCGGCACCCTCACGGCGGATGCCGCGATTCCGGACGCCCTGAGCCATCGCCACCGTCCTCTCCGACATGGACGCCGAGCTGAGGGCGCTCGAGGCGCGGCGCGACAAGACTCGAGATCTCAAGCACGCCGTGATGCAGGAGCTGCTCACCGGCAAGACGCGGATCGTTCCCGCCGGAGAGGTAAATGCCTGAACAACCACGTTCCGAGCGCAAAACACAGAATCGCGTCATCGCCCTATTTACCGAAGCCGCGCGCCCCGATAACCTCGGCTACCGCTACCTCGGTGAATGGAACAAGCGGAAGACCAACCGCGCCATCGAGGCAACGCTTCTCCGTGACAACCTCGCCGAGCGCGGCTACTCCGATGTTCACATCTCCGCGGCCTTGCAGAAACTGGAGAACGCCGCCGACTCGACAGGGATCACGCTCTACCAGGCCAGCCTGCGGACGTACCAGCTCCTCCGCTACGGCGCGCCGGTGCAGATCGCCGCGGGCAAGCCACATGAAACGGTACACCTGATTGATTGGAGGCAGCCGGAAAGGAATGACTTCGCGCTGGCCGAGGAGGTGGCGTTGAAGGGCGGCTATGACCGCCGGCCCGACCTCGTGCTGTACATCAACGGCCTCGCCATTGCTGTCATCGAGCTCAAGCGCAGCTCGGTGGAGCTGGCCGACGGGGTGAGGCAGCTCATCACCAACCAGGAGGAGATCTTTAACAAGGCCTTCTTCAGCACCGTGCAGCTTGTCCTGGCGGGTAGCGACTCGCAAGGACTCCGCTACGGCACCACCGGCACACCGGAGCAGTTTTTCGTGGAATGGAAAGACGAGGCCAAAGACGTGCCGGTATCCGGCGCAGGCCCCGCTGCCGGGGCGTTGCTCGACCGGCCGCTGGCGCAACTCTGTAACAAGACGCGGCTGCTCGACTTGATCCGCAACTCCATCATCTACGACGCTGGCCAGAAGAAGGTGCCCCGGCCGCACCAGTATTTCGGCGTGAAGGCCGCGCAGGAGCGCATCGCCAAGCGCGAAGGCGGCGTCATATGGCATACCCAGGGCAGCGGCAAGAGCATCGTCATGGTACTGGTCGCCAAGTGGCTGCTGGAACACGACCCCGACGCGCGCGTCCTCGTCATAACCGACCGCGACGAGCTAGATAAGCAGATCGAGGGGGTAATGAAGAACGCGGGAGTGATCGCCGCCGAGTCACCTTCCCCACGCATCACGTCGCGGGCCGAGTTCGTGGAGAAGCTCGGGGCGGGAACACCGCGCCTCCTCTGCGCCCTGATCCACAAGTTCGACGTGGCCGACCTTAGGGGCGAACCGCCCCCGGTCAGCGGGCGCTTCTATGTGTTCGTGGACGAGTGCCACCGCACCCAGGGCGGTGACATGAACAAGCAGATGAAGCGATGGCTGGAGGGCGCCATCTTCATCGGCTTCACCGGCACGCCGCTCCTGCGTAAGGATAAGCAGATGACGCAGGACGTCTTCGGCACGTACATCCACACCTACAAATTCCAGGAGGGGGTCGCCGACGGCGTCATCCTTGACCTCAAGTACGAGGCCCGCGACGTACCGCAGCGTCTCACCTCGCAGGCCGCGATCGATCAATGGTTCGAGCAAAAGACCAAGGGGCTGAACAACTTCCAGAAGGCGGTGCTCCGCAAGCGCTGGGCGAACATGGAAGAGCTAATGAGCGCCGGCGAGCGAAAGCAGCGCATCATCGCCGACATCATCGAGGACTTCAGCCTCAAGCCGCGCCTGAACAACGACCGAGGCACAGCCATCCTGGTCTCGGCATCGATCTATGACGCCTGCCACTACTACAGGCTTTTCCAGAATACGGGATTCGGCCCGTATTGCGGGATCATCACCTCGTACGAGCCGAACCACAACGCGATCTCGCGCGAGCCGGCCAACAGCGACGAGCGCTATAAGTTTGACACCTACACGAAGCACGTTCTCGCGAAGGGCCAGACGACCAAGCAGTACGAGGACGAGGCCAAGCGCCGCTTCATCGAGGAACCCGCGAACATGAAGCTCCTCATCGTGGTAAGCAAGCTCTTGACCGGCTTCGATGCGCCGAGCTGCACGTACATCTATCTTGACAACGAACTGCGCGACCATAACTTGTTCCAGGCCATCTGCCGCACCAACCGGCTCGACGGCGAGGATAAGGACTACGGCCACATCGTCGACTACAAGGAGTTGTTCGGCGAAGTGCAGGAAGCGATCGCCGTATACAGCTCCGACGAACTGGACACCGATCCGGGCAATGGTGGCGACAACAACGTCCACCTCAACGACTGGCTGGACGAGGGTAAGAAGAATCTCGACGACGCCCGCGAGGCGCTGCGCTACCTGTGTGAGCCGGTGCCACTCCCGCGTGAAGTGGAGCAGTTCCTGTATTACTTCTGCGGCAACGCGGCTGACCCGAATGCACTGGCCGAGACCGAGGCTCTACGAGTTTCGTTCTACAAGGCCGTCGCCGTCTTCGTCCGCGCCTTCGCTGCCATCGCACAGCAGCTGACCGATGCTGGGTATTCCGAGGCCGACTCGGCCGCCCTACAGAAAGAGGCCGCCTTCTACGGCGAAATCCGTTCTGCGATCAAGAAGCATTCGGGCGAGGAACTCGACATTAAGCCCTACGAGGCGGACATGCGCCACCTTCTCAATACCTACACCCAGGCGGACCCGGCGGCTGAGTTGGGGGAGCTGGGCGAAATGTCGTTGACGGAGCTCATCATCGAGACCGGCATCCACGACGCTATCGCCCGAAAACTCAACGAGAAGGGCAAGCTCTCGAGGAATGCCATAGCCGAAGGGATCATCAACAACGTCCGCAAGACCATAGTCCGCGAGCAGCTCACTGACCCACGCTTCTACGAGCAGATGTCCAAATTGCTGGATGATCTCATCAAGCAGAGCCGATCGGATGCTGCCACCTACGAAGAGTTCCTTCGGAAGGCCGAGGTCCTGGTGAAGCGTCTGGCGGCGAAGCAGCCCGACGCAGGAGTACCTGCGGAGCTCCACGGCAGGCAGGAGGCGACGGTAATCTACAACAACCTGCCGGGGATTCTTGCGAGGGGACGCTCGGCCGAGATGGCGCCTTACGAGCGGGCCGAAAACGGCGAGGAGCGCCTCAGGCTGGCCCTCGAGATCGACCAAGTAATGCGTGAGCGGGCGCCCGCCGGCTGGAAAGGGGACCAGGCGCGCGAGGCGGAGGTGCTGAACGCGCTGTTTCCTCTGCTTGATCGCGACCGCGAGGCAACGCTCGCGCTGTTTGAGCTCATAAAGAACCAGCCGGGATACTGATGGTAGAGACGATCCAGCTCGGCGAGATTGCCATCGCTGTGACTCGCAAGGACGTCAAGCATGTCCACCTCTCGGTGCACCCACCGAGCGGACGGGTCACGCTTGTCGCACCCACCGAAACGCGCCCCGAGGTGGCGCGGGCCTATGCGGTATCCAAGCTTGGATGGATCCGGGACCAGCAGGCCAGACTGCGGGAGCAGGCGCGGGAGACGCCCCGCCAGTTCGTTGAGCGTGAAAGCCACTACCTCTGGGGCAGGCGCTACCTCCTCTGCGTGAGGGAAGAGGAGGCGAAGCCTTCGATCCGCCTCGGCCATCGCGACATTACCCTCACGGTGCGGCCTGGTAGCACCAGAGCGAAGCGTGAGGCCGTCGTGCACGATTGGCACAAATCTCTCCTGCACGAGGCGGTGCCCGAACTGATCCGCAAGTGGGAGCCTAAGTTGGGAGTCCAGGTGGCCGGCTACTTCCTCCAACGCATGAAAACCAAGTGGGGCGGCTGCAACCACCGGGCGCGGCACATCCGCCTGAATACTGAACTCGTGAAGAAGCCCAAGGACCTGCTCGAGTACGTGGTCGTGCATGAGATGCTTCACCTGATCGAACCCGCACACAGTGAGCAGTTCGTGAATCTTCTGAGCAAACACTACCCCGGGTGGCGCGAGGCGAGGGCGGAGCTGAACGAGTTGCCCTTGGGTGCTGAGGCATGGAAGACGTAGTTCTGTGCCTGGGCGCACCGCCACCGGAGGCGCCCGGCACGGACGGTTGTTGTGAGCCTGGACACGGGTTGCCAACCAGGTTGCCAGCCAACTAGACGGTCCCAGACGTGGGCAGACGGAAGCAGCCCCCGAAACCCCGGATTAGCAGGCCAAATAGACGCCCCTGTGCTCGCCTAGACCAGCCCGCCCTACACTCTTAATCCCAAGGTCGAAGGTTCGAATCCTTCCGGGCGCACCTGAAAGGCCTGCATCTGCGGGCCTTCTTTTTTGAAGTAATGGCCGAGGCGGTCGGGCGGGTTGCCAACGTGGTTGCCAACGAGCTGGACGCGGGTGGACTACAGGGCGCTCGAGAGGGCCCATCCTAGGGCCGGCGGCCTTGAGCTTAGCCGCGAACGCCGCCTCTACTCGTTCCCGGAACTTGACGTCGTCGCGGGTGGCCGAGAAGGTCTTTCGGGTGGATCGGCGCGGTCTCGGGTCTGGCTGAATCTTCCGATTCGGAGGATGGGGACTTGAGAATCGTCAATACGAGATGAGCCGAGAGTGGAGGCGCATGCGACCGGACGAGAGATTGCTCGAGCCAGACGGCGGAGCATCTCGTCGCGTATCTCGAACGGAGGACACCATGGGACTCTTGACCTTCAGCATCAACGTCACCCTGGACGGCTGCGTCGACCACCGCGAGGGAATCGCCGACGACGAGACACACGCCTTCTTCACCCGCCTCATGGACGAGGGCGGGGCGATGCTGTGGGGCCGCGTCACCTACGAGATGATGGAAGAGCTACTGGCCGGCGGACGCTCGCGGCGACGAGGAGGCGCCGCCGGCGATGCGCGAGTGGGCGGTCAAGCTGGAGGCAAAGCCGAATGGGAATGGTATCTCTCGAGGGAAGACCCGGGACGTCGTTCGGATGGGGCCTGAGCTGTCCTTTCAGACAGGGTTCACCGTCTCACCCCCCTCATTCGATCAAAGGCACTCCACCTCGCCGGGGAGGTGGAGTGCTTGAGGCGGCGGGGCAGGACCATTCGGCCCTTGTCGCCGGTTAGCTCTGGGTGACCGGCTCCTGCGGACGGTCGGCCAGCCTGGTTCTGTGTGGGAGCCCCAGGAAGAGGGAGCCGACCACGAGCAGGTAGGTCCAGTAGGCGATGACCTCGAGCAGGGAGGGATTGCCGTTGTAGCCGAGTAGGCCCTTGAGGAGCGAGCCCAGGGTGCCCTCTTCATCGAGTACCCCGTTCATGTCCCAGACGTGTTCGATGAGCATGGGAACCACGTTGGCCTCCCCGAGTTCGTGCAGGCCGTAGGCGAGAAGGCCCGCCGCAAAGACGATTAGAAGGGCACCGGTCGCAAAGAAGAAGCGCCGCAGGTCGAGTGTCAGGCTGCCGGCATAGATGCCCCAGCCCAAGGCGACGGCGATGAGGAGCCCGAGAACCGCGCCCACCGTGGCGCTCGCCGCGTCGCTTGCGGTGAACGAGGCGTACAGGAAGAGCACCGTTTCGAGCCCTTCTCTGACGACGGCGGCGAACGCCAAGACCCCCAAGGCCCACCCCGATCCCAACCCAGCGGCGAGCGCGACCTTGTCGTTGATGTCGCGAGCCAGATGCCTGGATTGCGAGCGCATCCAGAAGATCATGAAGGTGAGGACGCCGACCGCGACAAGGCTTGCGACTCCCTCAAAGATCTCCCCGAAGCGGTCGGGTAGAGCGCCGGCGGTGAGCGCGAATCCGACCCCTGCTGCAAGACTCACCCCGACTGCCGCGCCAACGCCAATCCAGACCGACCGGACGAGGTGCAGTGCCTCGGCCCTCTTGACGGCGGCGAGAACGAGTCCCACGATGAGGGCTGCCTCTAACCCTTCACGAAGCGTGATCACGAACGAGGAGAGCATGCGGACCTCCTAGAAGCCTGGTTTATGCGAAGTCGGGATATCTAAGACGTAAGGTTAGGCTACCCTAAAGCCACGGGGGCCCGCAAGGGTAAGGATGTTCAACTGCAGGCGACTGGGATGGCCATGCTCTCGCCAGGGTGAGGCAGAGGGCGGCAAGGAAGAAGAGCAAGGCGGGCGGGACGAACAAGAAGCCTATCGACCACATGCCGAGGAAGGCGACTATCCCAAGGAGGACGGCAACGGCCCACACCAAAGGTCTGAGCGCCTTGAAGGCCCCGACGACCCCGAGGAGAGACACCCCGACGAGAACAGCCGCCCAGATCTTCATGACTCGCTCGTTGTCGAGGTTGCGCTCGGGTCGGTCGGTCCACTCGCTGACCACGGTGCTGCCGGTCGCGTCGATGCTCACCGAAGCTCCCGAGGAGAGCCCCCAGGATTCGGCAGTGGCCAAATATCCGGCGGCGCCCAGCGAGGCGATGAACGCCAGGACCGCGAACACCTTTCCTGCTCTGGTAAGCGAGCTCATCGGCCGAACACTCCCTATCCGGGCGACCCCGGGAGACTCTGGTGCACGATCTAAGCGTACCAGGCAGTCCCTGGTCTCAGGCGCTACCCCCCGAAGGCCGCATCCATCGCACTAGCCGCCACCCGGTCGGCCCCGGGGAAGAGGTGCGCATAGACCGAGAGCGTGAGCGAGACCTGGGAGTGCCCCAGAACCTCCTTCACCACGAGCGCGTCGAGCCTTCTGCGAGATGAGCACCGAGGCGCAGGAGTGCCGGAGCTTGTGCACCGGCCGGTCGGAGGGGAGGCCGGCCTCCTCGAGGATCACTTTCAGCTGATCCGTCACCCGGTCGGGGTCGATGGGCCCACCGAATGGGTCCACGAAGACAAGCCCCGAGTCCGCCCACTCGGGCCCCACCCGAAGCCGCTCCTCGGCCATTCGCCGGCTGTGCTCCTTAACAGGCTGCTGAAAAAGTCCCGCCCGCCCTCTCTGCCAAGCTTACGTGAGACGATCTGAGTACAGAATTTACTGAACCATGAGGGTGAGATCGGAGCACGTGG
>Ga0209386_1000753_pt1 | contig 14800 bp, 14 predicted proteins | sample NGEPertwo_FD_184510 | JGI IMG/M metagenome (GOLD analysis project Ga0209386, IMG submission 184510) | Arctic peat soil microbial communities from the Barrow Environmental Observatory site, Barrow, Alaska, USA - NGEE Permafrost154B-two... | ecosystem: Environmental > Terrestrial > Soil > Wetlands... | reverse complement strand
AATACAAGGGACACCTATTTATTTTGGGATAAAAATAGATAAAAGAATATTTCTTTGGAAAGCATATGAAGTTGTGAAGTCGTGCCCCTGGAATATTAGGGGTTTTTTGTTTAAAAAAGGATTTATAAAAGATTTGTAGTATGATAAATATAGAAAAATTATATTATATTGAAATAAAGCACTTTAAAACATATCAAGTTGAACGCCTAAACAAAGTAATCCGACTATTTTAAGTTGTGCGAAACCCAGGGTGCCGAACATCAGAAATCCTGAAAGGTTATGTGCAATGTAATATAATGAATATCTATATTTTAAGGAGGCAAAAATGAAATTTTGTTGGGTAACTATCAATGTAAAGAATATGGAAAAATCATTGCATTTTTATCAAGAGATCATTGGTCTTAATATTAGTAGGAGAATGAAACCACACTCTGATATGGAAATTATTTTTCTGGGATCCAATGAAACACAAATAGAATTAATTTACAATACAAAAGTGGATGATATTCTTATTGGAAAAAATATTTCTCTGGGTTTTGTAGTTGATTCAATTGAACAAATGAGTGAGATATTGAAGAAAAAAAATATCCCCATACATTCGGGACCATTTCAACCAAATCCTTCGATTAAATTTATATATGTACTCGACCCAAATGGAGTAAAAATACAATTGGTTGAAAATATAAAATAAGAAGAAGAATAATCTAACGGGATTAGGTCTTTGAAATAATAGAATTAATTACTTAGAGAAGTACAAAATACTAAAGCGTAGTTTTATAAAAACAATAAGCGAGGAATTAACTATGTCACTTAATTTATAGAAATTAATAAATAGGAGGATACAAGATGTGAAACTATTAATGATTTATGCCGATAGATTTGCTTATAAAACGAGTAAGAAGACTTTAGAAACAGTTGAAGAATATGAAGAAGAAAAGCAAATAGAAGATGTTTTGGTAGGATTTATTCAAGTTGAAAAAGAAGACGAAGAAAAAATTGACAAAATTGAAACTAAATTAATTAAAAATTTAAAATGGGCAGCTAAAAAGAATAACACAAACAATATTGTATTACATTCTTTTGCTCATTTATCTTTAAGTAAGGCTGAACCGGAGATAACAAAAACAATATTTAATAATGCCGAAAAGCGATTAGAAAGTGCGGGTTTCAATACATGGCAAACTCCCTTTGGTTATTTTTTAGATTTGGACTTAAAAGCACCCGGAGAATCTTTAGCCAGAATCTTTAAGGAATTTTAGATAAAATAAAAAATAACAGGGGACGAACTCAATAATTATGTAACTTTAAATGGTTATATTCTAATAGATAGTTTCCTGAATTAAGAAAAAGAATTAATCAGTTTGCGGAAACAAGAGGGACATTTCACCCGCTCCATAGCTGTACCTTAAAAGGTATAGCAGAACATATCGACCTGCATTATATTATCGTAGGCAGAGTGATTAAAAAAATCGAGCGAGAAGATGTTAGTGTAAACTTTAGTGGGGTAGTTAGAAGAAAAAACACGAGATACACACGAGATACAAAAAGTTGACAGTAGGGAGGATGTGATATACTATAAAATAGGGCTTTGGAAAAACTAAACTATTATCTTTGTTATTTCTCGCCCTTAAACAGTTGTTGCCTCATCTATGCCTCGATGCTATCATCAAAGTGAGAGGGAGTTCAGAGAAATACCTTAAGCTTATTAACTTCTTTTAGAAAATCCCAAAAATCCCAAAAAAAATTGACAAGGGGGGGGTGATATGCAATTCCAAAAAATGAAAGAAAAACGAGATTTATTTAACCATATTTAATCTTAAGAGACATCCAGATAGGTAAATAAATCTCAAAGTAGATGTTAAAAAATATCTAATAACTAAAGAAAAGGAGAAAAATAAAAATGAAAAAGACATTATTATGGGTATTAGTAGTGGTATTTGTTTTTACAATAGCAGGTTTTTCACTTGCACAGACCAACATTGGTATTGTTCTACCAACTAAGAACGAGCCAAGATGGATACAGGATGAAATGCGCTTCAATGATGCGCTCAAGACTACTGGCTACAGCGCTGAGATTCTCTTCAGTCAGGGCTCTCCCGCCAAAGAAAAAGCGAATGTTGAGGCTCTGATTAGCAAGGGCATCAAAGTTCTTATCATCTGCCCGCATGACGCTGTCGCTGCTGCTGCCTCTGCAGACGAAGCCAAAGCTGCAGGTGTAAAGGTCATTTCTTATGACCGCCTGATCCGCGAAACCGAAGCTGTTGATTACTATGTGACCTTTGACAGTATTGCTGTTGGAGAGGCTCAGGCCCAGTACCTGGTTGACAAGGCTACCGGCACCGGTAACCCGCTTTACTTGTATGCGGGCGCTGCCACTGACAACAACGCCTTCCTCTTCTTTGAGGGCGCCTGGAATATCCTTCAACCTAAGATTACCGATGGCACCTTCGTCATCAAGAATTCAAGTCAGGCTGTTGCTCTACAGGGCAAGTCCATGCTGACTCGTGATGAGATGAGCAAGATCATTGGACAGGTCACCACCAACTGGGACTTCGTCGTTGCTAAGAATTTGGCTGAAGCCAATCTGGTTATGGCTAAGGCTGCCGATAAGGGTAATGTATTCATCCTAGCGCCGAACGATGGCACCTCTCGTGCAATTGCAGACACATTTAGTGTCGACAATGATGTTAATAGTTATGTGATTACCGGCCAGGATGCCGAGATACCTTCTATACAGTATATTATTGATGGCAAGCAGTCGATGACCGTTTTAAAGGACGTTAGGACACTAGTTAAGGATGCAAGTGCCGCGGCTATCGCTTATCTTACCGGCAAAACTCCTGAAAAAACCAACACCTACAACAATGGCAAGATTGATGTCCCTGCCAAACCGTCCGCAGTGGTTACTGTCGACAAGAGTAATGTCAAGGCTGCTGTGATCGATTCTGGTTACTATAAAGCCAGTGAATTTACTGGATTGCAGTAAGAAATAACCTAACAGTTAGTTAATACAGACAGGAATCTACTGCAAAAAGGCTTATTATGAGCAAAGCGAATGGTCTCTTAATTATTGTGGGGATAGTTCGCTTTGCTCGGCATGACAAAATATCGTTTTTTTTCAGTGCAATCATACATTTTTATATTTTTTAAATAAAGTGAGGAAACCTATGTCAAAAACCCTACCTATTGTGGAAATGCGGAACATCAAGAAGAGCTTTGGTGGTGTACAGGCGTTACGGGGGGTAAGCCTGGTATTACACCGTAATGAGGTACTGGGGTTGGTGGGCGACAACGCCGCTGGCAAATCTACCCTGATGAAGATTCTTAGTGGGGCACACAGACCTAGTCAAGGAGAGATCTTGATTGAAGGTAAAAAGGTAGATTTTGCCAGTTCCTTGGATGCACAGCGGAAGGGTATCGCGATGGTGTATCAGGACTTGGCACTTGCCGACAATCTCGACGTGGTTGCCAACGTTTTCTTGGGACGTGAATTGACGAATGTAAAAATAGGCCCGATCAGTGTAATGGACGAGCACCGTATGGAGCAAGAGACACAACGCCTGTTAGATCGTCTCAAGATTAACGTCTCTTCTGTGCGTTCGAAAGTGGAGAGGTTGTCTGGCGGTCAGCGCCAGGCGGTGGCCATTGCTCGCGCGACAGCTTTCGACAACAAGGTCACCATCATGGACGAGCCCACGGCGGCCTTGAGCGTGACGGCCATTAGCAAGGTACTCGATTTGGTGCGGGAGCTCAAGGCACAGGGCTCTTCAATCATCATTATCAGTCACCGCCTGGAAGATATCTACCAGGTTAGCGACCGAATGATGGTGCTGCGCCAAGGGCGCAAGGTCTGCGACACTCCCGTCACCGGTGACATTGACGCCTTCCGCGAGCGCGTGGTGGCCTACATCATTGGCGCACGTGATGATTTTGCTGAAGGAGTGATTAAACAGCCAAATAATGCGCGCAAAGAGGTCCAAGATGTCATTCATTAAGGATATAAATAAAATGTTTCGACAGAATATTCGTGAAATGGGTATGTATATTGCCTTGTTTGTTATTATAGCGTTCTTCACCATCATGACGAAAGGTATCTTTATTTCATCGAGAAACATAAGCAATTTGATAAATCAAACGGGTTATATAGCAGTATTGGCGGTTGGTATGACGCTAGTTATTATCATTCGGCATATAGATCTGTCGGTTGGTTCTCTCTTAGGCTTCCTCGGTGCGGTTGCGGCAACCGCTATGGTATCCTGGCACCTGTCTGTATATGTGAGTATATCGATTGCAGTGGCACTCGGAATTCTGGCTGGACTTTTCACCGCTTTCCTGGTAGCGCAGATGAAAATCCCCGCTTTTGTGGCAACACTTGCCGGATGGTTAGGTTACAGAGGAGCATTGCAGCTTACAACAATGAGCAAAGGCACGATAGTTATCCCGAATGCCACTTTTAACTCCATAGGAAACGGCTATATTCCCGACATTCCCGATATTGGGATCTTGCCCGGAGTACATAAATTTACGCTTATCCTCGGGGTTCTGGTCATTCTATTTTTCATCATAAACGCGATGAACAACCGCAGAAAGATGCGAGCCTTCAACTTTAAAGTATTGCCGATGCATTTATTCATCATTAAATTGGTATTTGTGTCAGCTTTAGTCGGGGGTATCACCTGGGTGCTCGCAGGATACAGAGGCCTCTCCTGGACTGCGGTGATTGTATCGATTGTGTTTTTAATCTATAATTTCATTATGTCACGGACGGTGCTCGGTAGACATATTTATGCTGTCGGCGGAAATCCAGAGGCGGCTGAGTTGAGTGGTATTAGTGTAAAAAAAATAACCTATGTGGTTTTTGGTTCGATGGGCATGCTTGCCGCTTTGTCGGGCATATTGTACGCGTCCCGTTTTAAGTCTGCCACAACGACGGGGGGAGAGCTATGTGAATTATATGCAATCGCAGCGGCTTTTATTGGCGGTGTATCAGCAACCGGTGGTGTTGGCAAGATTACAGGGTCGATTATTGGTGCGTTGGTTATGATGTCACTGACGAACGGCATGAACCTTATGGGTATAGATATATCCTACCAGCATATCGTTAGAGCCTTAGTGCTTGTGGCTGCTGTTATATTCGATGTTGTAACCCATCATAGTAGAGAAGAAAAGTAATAATTCAATTTTATCTGCATCTACTTTTTTAACTAATTTTTCCTTTAAGGTTTCATTCAACGAATTGGCTGTTATACTGATCAGTATAACAGCCAATTCTGCTTAAGTTATCCTTTATGGGCTCCTTTTTCAACAATACTTCCTTCATTCATTACTAGGATTAAATCTGCATTCTGAATAGTGGATAGACGGTGAGCAATCACAAAACTGGTTCTTACTTCAATAAAGGAAAGTATGGCTTTTTAAATATGAATTTCTGTTCTGGTATCAACGCTACTTGTCGCTTCATCGAGAATCAATATGGTCGGATCTACCAAAATAGCTCGAGCAGCAAAATTTATTTACACCGATAAAAAGGATTGGATAGATTAAGGTAAATGTCGGTCATTTTAAAGAATTTATTCAGGAAAGTATTCCGCTAATCTTTACTGCGGTATAGACCAGGAGAAGGGATAGGATACTATTTATAATAATTCTTAACTTTATGTGATGCAAAAATTGGTTAATAATCGCCCCGAATAAAGCCCAGGTTAAAACAGCACATAGACCTACGAGAGCAAAGCCCAATGAGAAGAGGATAATATAGAGGGGATTACCAATAAGGGGATTTAAGAAGACCGAGTAGAGCGTTAGGCCATAAACGATTGCCTTAGGATTTAAAAATTGAAGTAATATGCCTTTGTAAAAGCCCCAGAGATAATGCTCAGATTTTTCCTGAAGAGAAAAGCTGACTCTAAAAGTGCCATAAGCCAGGTAGAGAATATAGGCCGCTCCAATCCAGCGCATGATAGGCTCAACAGAGGGAATGGCCGTGAAAAGTAGATTAGAAAAAAATCCGCAGAGCAACAGCAGTAAGAAAAATCCAGTAACAATTCCATAGATGTAATTCATGGTTTTTTTAATTCCAAAATTAATACTCATGGAGGCACAGCTCAGGTTATTGGGTCCCGGGGTGAAAGTTGTAATCAAAACGAAGGGAATTAAAGTGCCAAAGTCGATTAAGTTCATTTCCATTCCCTCCGTAATTATTTATTTTGAATGATAATTTTTAAATTCATGCGGTAACAAAAAGTGTTTACCAATTTATCCTAAAAAAGTTTTATTGTCAAGAAATTTACATAAATTTGCATAAATTACAAAACCTGATAAAATTAAAAAAAATGTTTAAAGATAACTTAAACTTAATATAATTTAGTCTAATAATGGGCGAAATCAAGATTGATTTACAATAGTTAGAAAGGGTTAAAGCATGAATAAAAAAATTAAAAGTGTATGTATATATGGTATCGGAGGAGTCGGTGGTTATTTTGGCGGCAGAATAGCTCATGAAGTTAGCAAGGGTAACCGGGCTATGCAGGTCTATTTTATAGGTCGAGGGGAACATCTAAAAGCCATTCAGCAACACGGGTTAAATCTAATTTCCGACAAAGAGGAATTTATTTGCTTTCCCAATATTGCCACAGATAATATAAGACATATTCCTATCCCGGATTTATATTTACTATGCGTAAAAGGGTATGACTTGGATAATGCTGTTGCATCAATTTCAAAAAATATATCCGCTGATACGATCATTCTTCCCTTACTTAATGGCGTAGATATTTATGAGCGCATCAGGACCAGTTTACAAAAAGCGATAGTCTCACCAGCAAGTGTTTATGTTTCCTCCAGTATTGAAAAACCTGGAACCATCAGACAAAAAGGTCCCGAGGGACATATCGTCTTTGGCAAAGACCCGAAACACTTAGACTATGATTACAGGTTTCTTATTGAATTCTTTAATGAAATGGGAATTAGCAGCACCTGGTATGATAATCCTTATCCTGCAATATGGGAAAAGTATATATTTATTACCGCCTTTAGTTTAATGACCGCCTATTCGGGAAAAACAATAGGGGAAGTACTCGCTGATGATAAGTTAAAGCATATGGCGGAAAATATTATGAAAGAAGTTATTTTAGTGGGGAAAACGAAAAATATAAATTTTGAGCAGGATATAATAGAAAAAACTATACAAAAAACCCGGAATTTTCCTTATGAAACTAAAACTTCCTTCCAAAGAGATTATGAAAAAGGGAATAATAGACATGAAGTAGATATATTGGGAGGTACTTTGATTCGTCTGGCTAAAGAACACAATATCTTAATCCCCACAATTAAGGAAGTGTATGGAGAATTAATTGCACGATAAAATTTGAGCGTATCTTGCTTCAGGAGGAAGAAATAAATGTTGAAAGAATTAATCCAGGATGGGTATGGAATTAAAGAAGATTTGAATTGTGCGGAAACTATTTTGTATGGTGCCAATCGAGTTTATCATCTTAATTTAAATTCAGAATCTCTAAAACTGGCAGCTGCCTTTGGCGGAGGCATGGCTATTGAAAGTGTCTGTGGTGTATTGACGGCATCGCTTATGGTTTTAGGGAAGCTCTTTGTTCCAGAAGTTGCTCACAAATACCCGGCAATCAAAGAATTAAGTAAAGAATTATTTGATACCTTTAAAAAAGAAATGGGAGATATCCTTTGCAAGCCGTTAAAGGATAATTATCATACAGAAGAAAAAAAATGTAGAGAGGTCATTTTAAAAGCAGCAGAAATTTTGGATAAAATAGTAACCAGAGAATTAAAAAATTTGTCAAAGGATCGTCCGCTGACCAAACCTGCTGACGAACTTTTTGAATAAATTACCAGGATAGTATAAAATAATAAAAAGGTGTGAGAATTATGGATAAGATGATTGCCTTTTGCGGATTAAGCTGTAGTGGATGCCCGGCATTTATCGCTACTCAGAAAGATGATGATAAGGAAAGGGAAAAAGTAGCGAAAGATTACTCTTTCAGAAATCAGAAAAAATCTTTAGAGAAGAAGGATTCCTTTCTTATAATAGCGAATTATATTTATAGAGGAGGGTTTTTATGAAAATACTTCTTGTTTATCCTGAATATCCAGAGACCTTCTGGAGTTTTAAATATGCTTTAAAATTTATTTCTAAAAAGGCGAGCCTCCCTCCTTTGGGACTGCTAACTGTAGCTGCCCTGCTTCCTAAAGAGTGGGAGAAAAAACTTGTAGACACGACGATAACAGCTTTAATTGATAGAGACATCAAATGGGCTGATTATGTATTTATTAGTGCTATGTCTATTCAAAAAGAGTCGGTGAAGAAGATAATTGCTCAATGTAAGAGGTTGGGAACTAAGATTGTTGCCGGCGGTCCTCTCTTTACATCCGGATATGAAGACTTTGAGGATGATGTAGATTATTTTATACTTAATGAGGCTGAAATTACCCTTCCTCTATTTTTAAAAGATTTAAAAATCGGGCATCCTAAACATATCTACACCTCAGATCAGTGGGTTGATATAAAAAAGACTCCTATTCCCCTTTGGGAATTAACTGATATAAATAAATATGTCACTATGTGTATCCAATATTCTCGAGGGTGTCCCTTTAACTGTGATTTTTGTGATGTTACCTTCCTCTTTGGACATAAGATGAGATTAAAAACTAAAGATCAGATATTAGCAGAATTAGATAGTCTCTATTTACAAGGATGGAGAGGTGGAGTATTTATTGTTGATGATAATTTTATTGGGAATAAAAGAGAATTAAAAGTTGAAGTACTGCCGGCGATGATTAATTGGATGGAAGAACGAAAATATCCTTTCACCTTTACTACTCAGGCCTCGATAAATCTCTCCGATGATGAGGAACTTATGCGTTTGATGGTTCAGGCGCGCTTTGGTTCAGTATTTGTGGGTATTGAAACTCCTAATGAAGAAAGCTTGGCAGAATGCAACAAGTTACAAAATAAAAATCGTGATCTGATCGCTTGTGTTAAGAAAATACAAAAGTTCGGTTTGATAGTTAACGGAGGATTTATTATAGGTTTCGATAGTGACCCATCTTCAATTTTTGAAAATATGATTGAATTTGTTCAAAAAAGTGGGATAGTCAGCGCCATGGTCGGGCTATTAAACGCTCCCCGAGGCACCAAACTCTACCAGCGACTTGTTAAAGAGAATAGATTATTAAAAGAAGCCACAGGTGACAACACCGACCTTTCCATTAATTTTATTCCCAAAATGAACTATAAAGCACTTATTGGTGGCTATAAAAGAGTTCTCAATACCATTTATTCCCCTAAATATTACTATGAACGTCTCCTAATGCTTTTAAAAAATATGAAACCTCTGCAAAAACAGAAATATCAATTTCATCTTTGGCATCTTACTGCGTTCCTTAAATCTATCTGGCAGCTGGGTATAATAGGGAAGGAAAGAATTTATTATTGGAAAATCTTTTTCTGGACTTTGTTTCGGCGTCCGCAGCTCTTACCCATGGCCATAACCTATACTGTCTACGGTTTTCATTTTCGTAAAATTTATGAAAACTATTGATTTTGTTAAGGAGTCGTTACCCGCTGACAAAGTATTCACTCAATAGGGGGTGAAAAGTGTGGGTTGGGCTGAGATGAGTCAAAAAGAAAATGTATTGAGAGTAACATTTTATTTGCTGGTAGCAGTTTTTATTTTAGCAGTAAGTATAATTTTTATCCCCGCATTTAGAGGAATTGTAAGTGGTATTTTTATGATAATTCCCTCAGCTATTTTGCTTTTATTTAGTAGTGTGTTAATTGGTCTAACTTTGGTACAAAAAGTAGAGGGGAAGCTTAAAAAGTTTTTAATGTTAACTGGAGCTTCTGCTGCCGGATTTTTTGTTTTTGTCTTGCTGCACAATATCTTTTATGGTTTAGAGCAGATTACCAGCCATTTAACCATATTAAGCTATCTGATGAAAGCCTTAGAGGTGATATTCTTCCTTATCGCTATATTTGCCTGCCCCATAGGTTTTATAATTGGAGCAATCGGTACTATAGTCATGTTTAATAAGAAAAGAAAAATGTTGTAAAAAACACCTCTGATAAACTTTAAGAGCACTACAAATGCTTTTAGTTAGGTATTTTTTGATTGTAAACAATTATTGACAAAATGATTTTTATCTCGTACACTATAAAAAATATAAAATGTTAAAAGTTAAGAAAAGGAATAGTAAAAATATTAAAGGGTGTAGAGAACAGAATCTAAAAGCTGAAAGATTTTGTCCCAAAAAAAATATTTTGAACCCACCTTGAAATACTAAAAGCGATGAGCTTTATTCGGTTATCCCATCCGTTATCATTGGGAAAGTATAAACTCAAAAAATATTTTGAGACGTACTTTTTATATGTACTTCATTTTATGATATTTATTTTAAATTTGATAGAGTGGTACAGCGAAAGTAAACTCTTTCGTCTCTATTTAGAGATGAAAGAGTTTTTTTATTTTATTAAGGAGTAGTTAAATATGAAAAGAATAAAGAGTTTTCAGCAAGCTAAGCGACTGGTAATTAAAATTGGAACGTCTACAATAATAAATGAGTCCGGAAAAATCAATAATTATTATTTAGAAAAGCTGGCAAAGGTTGTCTCGGATTTACACGCACAGGGTAAAGAAGTTGTCATTGTCTCTTCAGGAGCAATCGGTATAGGAGCAAGTAAATTTAACCTTCAGCAAAAGCCTAAAAATTTAGACGAAAAACAGGCTATGGCTGCCGTCGGTCAAGGGTTGTTGATGCATTTATATAAAAATCTCTTTTCAAAATATAAAATAACGGTTGCCCAAATGCTTTTAACCCGCAATGATTTTGAAGATAAAATTCGTCAATATAATACCTGCAATACATTTAATGCCTTGTTTAAATATAAAGCAATTCCTATTGTCAACGAAAATGATACAGTTGCTGTAGAAGAAATTGTTTTTGGAGATAATGATACGCTATCTGCAGTTGTATCCGTTTTAATTAAAGCAGATATATTGATAATGCTTTCCGATACCGATGGTCTTTATTCGGGAGATTTTCGAAAAAATAAAAACGTAAAAAAAATATCTTTTGTTGAAGATATTAATGACGAAATTGAATCTTTTGCTTGTGGAGTTGGTAGTAGCTTTGGAACCGGAGGAATGAAAACGAAGATATCTGCAGCGAAATTGGCGACAGCCCGGGGAATAGCAGTTGCAATTATCATGGGCAAACAACCTGAACAGATTATGGGGATCATTCAGGGTAAAAATGAAGGGACAATTTTTTTACCAAAAAATAACGGAGGTGTAAAATTAAATGAAGAGCCTAATTTTAATTGGAAAGAAAGCAAAATTAGTAAGTAACGAATTAGCTTATTATTCTACTGATAAAAAGAATGATGCTTTGAAATGTATGGCTGAAAGCTTGATCAATGCAGAAGAGTTTATTTTGCATGAAAATTCAGCCGATCTTGAAATAGCCAGACATGAAGGAAAAGAAAAAACTTTTTTAGATCGATTGATGTTAGATAAAAAAAGAATTAAGGGGATGGCAGATGGGTTGTTGGCTGTTGCGAAATTACCGGATCCTATTGGGGAGTTAAAAGCAAGAATAAAGAGACCCAATGGTCTTTGTATTGAGAAAAGAATAGTGCCTTTAGGTGTCATTGGAATTATTTATGAAGCAAGACCTAATGTTACCGTAGATGCCTCAGCCCTTTGTTTTAAAGCAGGAAATGCTGTTATTTTGCGTGGTGGTTCCGGGGCGATAAATTCTAATAAGGCACTGGTAAAGGTTTTAAAAAAAGGTTTAAGAAGGGGGGGTATTCCCTTTGAGGCCATTCAGCTTATCGAGAATACTGAAAAAAGAAGTGCTGTGGAATTAATGAAAATGAGAGAATATATTGATGTATTAATCCCTAGAGGAGGTGCATCTCTTATCAAGACAGTAGTGGAAAATTCATTAATCCCAGTTATTGAAACCGGTGTGGGTAATTGCCATGTTTTTGTTGATGAAACAGCAGATTTAGAAATGGCGAAAAAAATAGTGATAAATGCAAAAACCAGTAGACCAGCAGTATGTAATGCTGCTGAAACGCTTTTGATTGCTGAAAGTGTTGCTCCGACATATCTGTCTATAATACTGTCAGAACTTGAAGGTTTAGGTGTTGAGGTTAGAGGATGTGATAAAGTTAAAAAGTTATTTCCAAAATATAAAATTGCAACAGAAGAAGATTGGTATACTGAATATCTCGATTATATCATTTCCGTTAAAGTGGTTAAAAATATCGAAGAAGCCATAAATCATATCAATAAATATGGCACCAAGCATTCAGAAGCTATCGTGACCGAAAGTCAACAGAATGCTAAAAAGTTTTCGCAAGAAATTGATGCTGCTGCAGTATATATAAATGCTTCAACCCGGTTTACTGATGGATCTGAGTTTGGAATGGGGGCGGAGATTGGTATAAGCACTCAGAAACTTCATGCACGGGGACCAATGGGTTTGAGAGAACTAACTAGTTATAAATATATTATATATGGCGATGGACAAATACGTTAAAAGAAAATATTCCTAATAAACTTTAAGAGAACTACAAATACTTTATTCAGTATTTTTGATTGTATTTGACAACTATGCTATAATTACTAAAAATAATAAATAGTTAAAAGCAAAGCGTGGGAGAAGTAACAGATTACAAAATTTTACAGAGAGTCGTTTATGGTGAGAATCGGCAAAAATTTTAAAGGATTTGTGAAATGGACCCACAAGCTTCAAGCTGAAAGGACGTAAATAGCCCGAGTAAGTTTTGACGGACTTTTCCACCGTAAAAAGGGAAAGTGTATCGGTGTATAATTAATTTATATTACCCGTACTCTTAAAGAGTAGGATTTCTAAAACTTTTATTTGACTATATTGGAAATCCTGTTAGAGTGGCACCACGGAATTAACCTTTCGTCTCTTGGAGATGAAGGGTTTTTTTGTTTATATGCCCGTACACTTAATCAAGAGGGGTCTATCTGTTAGACTCAATCAGGGTGGCACCGCGGAAAGTTAGCTCTCCGTCCCTATTATTAGAATAAATTGGGACAGAGGGCTTTTTTATTTCCGATTCGCGAGATGCGAGATACGAAAAGAGAGAGGAGGTTAAATGTGCTTATATTGTTATTTTACAATTGGCCCCTCAGTGGGCAATAGGTATTTAAAAAGGGGTAAAAAGATAATTGAGTTAAAATTAAATTTTAAAATTTGAAAGGATAATAAAAAAATGAAACAAGTAAAATTTACTCTTAGTGAAAAAGAAATGCCCACCGCCTGGTATAATATTTTAGCCGATTTACCAGAACCGCTTCCGCCACCTTTACATCCGGGAACAGGTAAACCTGTCGGACCTGATGATCTTGCTCCCTTATTTCCTATGGAGTTAATAAAACAGGAGATGAGTACCGAGAGATATATAGAAATTCCCGAAGAAGTGCAGGATATTTATCGGCTATGGAGACCAGCTCCTCTTTACCGCGCCCGGAGATTAGAGAAAGCACTGGATACTCCCGCTAAGATTTACTATAAATATGAAGGTGTCAGTCCTGCGGGAAGCCATAAGCCTAATACGGCAGTTGCCCAGGCTTACTATAACAAAAAGGAAGGGATTAATCGGATAACTACTGAAACAGGAGCGGGACAATGGGGGAGTGCTTTGTCTTTTGCCGGTGCCTGTTTCGGAATGGAAATTAAAGTATATATGGTCAAGATTAGTTATGAGCAAAAACCATATCGTCGAATAATGATGCAGACTTGGGGAGCAAACTGTATTCCCAGTCCTTCTCCAGACACTCAAGCCGGAAGGGATATGCTGGCTAAAGATCCCGATTGTCCGGGTAGTCTTGGTCTGGCTATTAGTGAAGCAGTAGAAGAGGCGGTCGGTCGTGATGATACCCATTATTCATTAGGAAGTGTATTAAATCATGTGTTATTACATCAAACTATCATCGGGTTGGAAGCAAAAAAGATGATGGAACAGATTAATGAATATCCTGACATTATTATTGGATGTGTGGGAGGTGGATCAAACTCTGCCGGTCTATTCTTACCCTTTGTCAAAGATAAGATTGAAGGGCGAAAGCCTGATTTAAAAATAATTAACGTTGAACCTGCAAGTTGCCCGACTTTAACCCGGGGTCCTTACGCATATGATTATGGCGATGTAGCCGGGCTTACTCCTTTATTGAAGATGTATACCCTGGGGCATGGTTTTATTCCACCACCTGTTCACGCCGGCGGATTAAGGTATCACGGAATGGCTCCCATTATCTGTCATTTACTAAAATTAGGATTAGTAGAAGCCCGGGCAGTGGATCAATTAGGTACTTTTGAAGCCGGAGTGACTTTCGCCAGAAATGAAGGGATTATTACTGCTCCGGAAACCAATCATGCTATTCGAGCTACTATTGATGAGGCCTTAAAATGTAAAGAATCCGGAGAGGCAAAAACTATATTATTAGGTCTTAGCGGGCATGGCCATATGGATATGGCCGCTTATGAGGCTTATTTTGCCGGAAAGTTAAAAGATTATGCTTACCCCAAGGAAAAAATAGAAGAAGCCTTACAAGATCTACCAAAAGTATAACAGACGGCTCTGTAACTGGCAAAACCTGACAGGGGACGGTCGTCCTCTGTCAGGTTATTTAACAAGAAATAATTATATTCGGGGATGTTCCTTTATTACCAGCTTTTTCTTTTTTTTCAAAATCTATGTTAAAATAATTTTATTAAATATTTTTCAAAGTGT
>Ga0209386_1000752_pt1 | contig 14812 bp, 10 predicted proteins | sample NGEPertwo_FD_184510 | JGI IMG/M metagenome (GOLD analysis project Ga0209386, IMG submission 184510) | Arctic peat soil microbial communities from the Barrow Environmental Observatory site, Barrow, Alaska, USA - NGEE Permafrost154B-two... | ecosystem: Environmental > Terrestrial > Soil > Wetlands... | reverse complement strand
GCTTATTCCTTTAATCCGGGTGGGGTCAATAGGATTATTAGATATTGTTTCCCTTATTACTTTTACCGTAGCTTCCCACCAATCATAGGGAGATTGTTCGGCCCAACCGGAGTGGGGGGTTGCCAGGAGATATGATTCTGTTTTACTGGAAATAATCTTACCATCTAGGGACACCAATAAGGCTTTCACCCCACTGGTACCGATATCTAATCCTAACAGGTAATCCATAAAATACCTACTCTTTAATCTTTGTTTATTAAATTTATTATTTTATCTTTAAAACTCATATTAAATGAATTTAATTCTTTCATTAATAATTAAATCAGCCATCCCATAAACTGCAGCTAAACTGCCTAATTTACTAAATTTAATTTCTGCCTTTTTATACGAAACAGATAAAGCGCTTTCTTCAAGTTTTTTAACGATTTCATCAAAAATATAATCTTTTATCTCGACAATCCCTCCGCCAATTACCAATAATTCAGGACTAAGCCCATTAATAATATTCACTAATCCTATTCCTATATTCCTTCCTGCTTTATTAAATATCTCAATTACCTTTTTATCGCCATTTTTACCTAATTGATATATCTCTTTCTTGGTCAATTCTTTATTACTATTAGATAATTTTAAATAACTATTAATAATAAAATTTTCTGAAGCTAATGTTTCCCAGCACCCTTTATTACCACAGTGACATTCTGGACCATTAGCATTGATGATTATATGGCCGAATTCTCCGGCATTTCCACTTGCTCCCCTATACAATTTACCATTAAAAAAAATTCCGCAGCCTATTCCTTCATTAATAGAGACAAATACCATATTGTTTATTTTAGGGTAAATAGATTCTCTTTCCCCAATAGCTGCCGCTTTTGCCTCATTATTTAAGATGATAGGAAGGCCATATTTGTCTTTAAATATCTTTGAAATAGGGACATTTTTCCATCCTAAATTAGGCGCAAATTCTAGTATACCCTCCACTTTATCAATCAAGCCAGGCACTGCTACTCCTATTCCCAGAAGATTGTCAAATTTTAAATTCTTTTCTTCCATCATCTTGTCCATCTCAAAAAATACCTGTTCAAGGGTCTTCTTATAATCATCTTTATATGTTATGGGTATGATGCTCTTCATTACAACTTTTATTTCTAAATCAAACATTACTATCTTTATCTGGTTAACCTCAATCTCAATACTAAAAATATAAGCTTTATTGGGATTAATCATTAATTGTATTGGCTTTCTACCACCAGAAGAAATACCTTTTTTGGTTTCAATCACAAAGCCTTTTTTAATCAGAGTTCTAACATGGTTAGACACTGTTCCGGCACTACAACCGCTAATTTTAGTTAGTTCTATACGAGAAATAGGACCTTGCTTGCGAATTGCTTTAAAAATACTACTTAAATTCCATTTTCTGACTACAATTGAGTTTCCAAAAATAGCTTTACTTTTATTCATTGTGTTAAATATGTTCCTTCCTTTAAATTTGTTCCATCTTTTGCTGATACTAATATATCTATAATACTATATAATACGCTTTTATAACGACTTGTTTTTCCTTGATGTTACATCTGCATAAACTGCTAAAATCAAGATTAAGCCTTTAACGATATACTGCCAGAAAACACTCATATTCATAACGCTCATTCCATTTTCGATACTGGTCATAAGTAGTGTACCCATTAAGGCTCCAAAAACTGTTCCTATGCCTCCCATTAAACTTGTGCCACCCATAACACAACCGCCAATAGCTGAAAGTTCATAATTCATGCCCCCACTAGTGGTTCCTGCCGCAACGTAACCGGTAAGAATAATTCCACTAACTCCACATAGAAGACCCATTAGCGCATAAGTTTTTAAAACAACAGCTTGAACATTTATACCCGAAAGCTTGGTTGCCTCTTTGTTTCCTCCCACAGCATAGATATACCTGCCAAATCGAGTGTTATTCATCAGATAGGTAACCAATATGGCTATTATTGCCATAATTAATACCGGGATCTGTATTCCCCTATAGCTATTCATCATAAAAGTGAAGGCTAAAACAAGGGCTGAAAACACCGATGCTACCACTAAATCGTAACTAAGAGGTTTAATTTTAAGACCGTATTGTGTCTTCTTTGTTCTACTTTGCAAAGTAACCAGAAAAATAATAATGATAGCAATGATTGCTATGATGATACCCGGATATTTCGATAAATATCCCTGGGCCATTAACCTCAGGGAATCTTCGATAGGAATAATTGTTTTCCCTTGAGCAACAGCAAGAAGTCCTCCCCGAAGAATAAGCATTCCTCCCAGAGTTACAATAAAGGCCGGTACTCCTCCATAAGCAATAATATAGCCTTGACCCATTCCAATTAATAAGCCCAGCAAAAGACAGATAATGATAGTTATAATTGTACTAAGTATACCTAACAATTCGACAGATAGAGCTGGAAATAGCCCGGGGAGAAATGTGGGAAGCAAAATTGCTTGTAGATAAGCAGCTATTATACTGATAAAGCCAGTCATCGATCCCACAGAAAGATCGATATTACCAGTGATAATGACAGGAGTCATCCCTATGGCAAGGAACGATATGATAGTCATTTGCCTTAGAAGGTTTGAAAAATTTCTTGTTGAAAGGAAAATACCACCAGTTAAAGAACCAAAAAGTAACCAGATAATGATAAGAGCAAAGATGAGTGTATATGCTCTAATATCAATCTTAATTTTCTTAATTTTATCAATAAAACTTAATTGTTTCATTAATTATACCTATAACTTCTTTTAAGATTTGTTGCTAAAGCCATTATCCTCTCTTGTGTTGCATCTTTTCGGTTTAAGATTCCAGCACATTCTCCTTCTCGCATAACCATAATCCGGTCACTCATTCCAAGCACTTCCTCTAACTCAGAAGAAATCATAATGATGCCTACACCATTTTCTAAAAGTTTGTTTATGAGGTTATATATCTCATATTTAGTCCCTACATCAATCCCTCTGGTCGGATCATCGAGAATAAGAATTTTTGGATTTGACATTAACCACTTTGCTATGACTACCTTCTGTTGATTACCTCCACTTAAAGATTCTGTAATGGTAAAAAGAGAGGGTGTCTTAATGCTAAGATCATCAGCATATTTTTTACATTCTTTTAATTCTTTATACTTATCAATACTCAACGCATTAGAAAATTTTCTAAGATTCGGCAAGGAGATATTTTTATAGACTTCTTGTATTAATACCAGTCCCATCTCTTTTCTATCTTCCGGAACAAGACTGATTCTATACTTTATCGCATCCTCAGCAGATCGGATTTTTACGGATTTTCCTTCCAAAAGAATTTCTCCGTCAATCTGATTCCCATACTCTCCGAATAGTGCAGTAACCAGCTCGGTTCTTCCGGAACCCATCAGGCCGGCTATCCCCAATATCTCGCCCTTTTTTAAATCAAATGAAACGTCTTTGATTACCATTTTATTCTGAGCTGATATCGATAAGTTTTTAACTTCCAAAATCTTTTCCCCAGGCTTGGAATCTCTAATAGGAAATCTTTTTTTCATTTCACGTCCTACCATCATAGCAATGACCTTCTCTTCGGTAGTATCCACTGTCCTTACTGTATCAACTACCAGACCATCTCTAAGAACGGTAATATTATCTGCAATTCTAAAAAATTCCTCCAGTCTATGAGAGATATATATACAGGTCACTCCATTATCTTTCAAGTTCTTGAGCATTTCCATTAAGTAATTAACTTCAGCCTCAGTAAGAGCAGAAGTAGGCTCATCCAGAATTAGAAGCTTAATCTCCTGTGATAGAGCTTTAGCAATTTCAACCATCTGTTGCTGACCTACGCTTAGCGTGGATAACTTAGCAAAAAAAGGAACATCTAAGTTATATTTATTAAGAATTTCTTTAGTATCTGAAAATAGTTTACTCCAATTAATAATCCCTTTATCTTCCGGTTCTCTTCCCAGAAAAATATTTTCCCCAACTGTCATTAGAGGGACAAGAACAGGTTCCTGATAAACGGTAGCAATTCCTTCTTTGATTGCCTCTTCAATAGAATAAGAGGTAAATTTCAGCTCTTTTTCATTAAAGTAAATTTTCCCTTGATAAGTTTTGTTAGGATAAACTCCTGCCAGAATCTTTACCAAGGTGGACTTCCCGGCACCATTTTCCCCGCATAAACCATGGATATCTCCTTTTTTGATGTTGAAGGAAACATCAGATAATGCCCGGATGCCCGGAAAGTCTTTGGTTACATTCTCAATTCGTAAAATGATTTCATCTTTCAAAATAGGATTGCTCCCCCCTAAAGGGATGGTTTTTTATCGTGTCCAGGTATATTAAAGAAGGTGTACCACAGATTTTTGCAATCTGTGGTACACTTCATTCGTTATTAGATTTTTGGAGGTCTATCTGCTTCAGGTACACCCTTATACACATCATCATATGACTGATAGCCACTCTTAACAATGACTTCATAGAGGTTGTCCTGAGTCGCCCCTACAACTTCCAGGAACTTACAAGGCACTGTTCCCTGTAAGTTTTCTCCGGTAAGTTCAGCCAATGAGAAATCCTGCAGTCCTTCTACTGGTTCACCTTTTGCTAACTTGAGAGCGATGTCAATGGACAATGGAACAAGTTTTCTTATATCTTTGTATACGGTAACACTAAGATCTCCCTTAGCTACGGCATTACAACCGGCTGCTGTGGCATCCTGGGCGGAAATTGGGACCTTTCCTGCTAAACCTTGAGCTCTCAGGGCTTCAATGGCACCAAGTGCAGTTGAATCATTGGAAGCGACTACTGCATCAATCTGATTATTTGTGGCAGTAAGCATATTCTCCATAATCTTCAGTGCTTCAGCCGTATCCCAATTCGGTACCCACTGGTCAGCAACTATCTCGATCTGACCGCTATCAATGTAGGGCTGAAGAACTTCCATCTGTCCCTTTCTAACCAGCACAGCATTATTGTCTGTTGGGCTTCCACCGAGAAGTGCAAATTTCCCACTATCCTTCACCGCTAATACTCCTCTTGCCTGAGCTCGCCCGACTTCAACATTATCAAAGGAAATATAAACTGCATTATTAGGGGATTTGATTAGCCGGTCATAGGCGATGCATTTCACGCCTGCTTTTGTAGCTGCATTGACTGCTGTCGCGGCAGCCGCCCCGTCCTCTGCAACAATAAGAATAACATCAGCACCCTGAAGCACCATGTTCTCAATCTGGTCATTCTGGACTTTCGGATCATGATTTGCCTCTTGGACAATAACCTCAGCCCCGGCACTGCGTGCTAACTTACTCATTTCTTCTGCTTCTCTTACCCATCGTTCAAGGGTAAAATCAGAAAATGATAAGCCAATCATCGGCTTATCTGCAGCAAAAACTGACAGACTTAACAAAGAATAGGAATACAATCGACAGTAAAATGATACTAAATCTTTTCATAATAAATAATCTCCTTTAAACATAAAATTAAAATTCGTAATACTTATACCCCAAGCAAGAACTATATTTTCTGCACCGCAATACTCAGTTTAGTCAAATTTACATTTTTTAGAAAGATACATCCCCCCTTTCTATTGTTTAATAGTAACCTGCAGTTAGTTTTAGTATTATGGTTCAATTAATTATTGAGATAACTTTTTATTATTTTTACTAATCACTCTTTATACATTCGGTTAAAGTATTTTTGAGCATTTGTCAGAGCTTCTCTCATAATATCTTCTGCTTTGGCGGTTTCTCGGTCAGTAAGGTATTTCATTAATTGTTCTTTATCCAGTTCTTGGGCAGATTGAGCACAAGCCTCCCAGCTCAGTACACTCCTAATCACTCTGTCGATTCCCTGTTCTTCATTATCATATGGCCTTACCTGCATATCGTGTCCTTTCCAACGATTAAAACCTGCTTGCTGAACTAAACCTGCTATAGCTATATTCATACCATTTACCCGCGTTCCATGGTCGATATCATATTTACCCGGCCCACCAAGAATGATACCATCATTATAACCCTGACTGTTTAAGTGCATATGAACTAAAGCATTATTGTCTATTTCCTCTACGGTATCATGTATGTGGTCAAGACCTATCATTTCTGAATGTCCAAATTCTTTATTAACTCCCTTTTTTCCTTTAGATATTTTAAACTCTTCTTCTAATTTATTCCAAAAGACTAAAGCACTGGCTACAGTGGGGATTAAAAGAGCCGGATGCCCCTCGTTGGGTTTGGGTTCTAAGGCAAAATAGAGGTCTCCTCCTAATTTTTCTTCATATTTACATAGTTTGGCTATACTTTCTTTAAGATTCTGATACATTTGAAAGATTCCTATAGATGCAAGGTCATAACCAAACGAACCATTCCAAATGACAACAGTAGGCCATTTTGAAGGATCTTTATGCCAGGCTTTCCTGAGAGGTCCATAAGTAAGACTGACTGTTCTTTCCCCAAATTCTTCTGCTGATTCTCTCTCATTAGGATCTAAGGAAGCTATACCTCCATAAGCATAATGTTTATGTGCTCCCGGGGTTACCATGGCCAGATATATATTAGAATCTACTAAGGCATCGGCTATTTCAGGAGCAGTCTTTTCATCAAACTCATTATCATAATGCATTTCAATTCCTAACTCTATATTATCCGGTAATCTCGGTGCAACTCTATTTCTTACCAGCTTAATCATATCGACAGTATTTAGATTTTGCGAATTCCATTCTGGTCTCATATCATCCGGGACAAAACCGCCCTTTCCTGCATTGAATGTCCATCGGCAGATACTATGTAATGATTTATTTTCTTTCATTTTTTTACTCCATAAATAGTAAGATAATTATAATAATTAATTTAAAAAAAAGGTAATATTTTTAAAAGATATATTGTATGTTAATCAAGTGAATTTTTTTATAAACTACAATAGTTTATCTCTTTTTTATCATTCTATAATTAGTAGAGAATGCATTTTTAGAATTTGTAATCTAGGATATCTTTTGTTTGAGGTTTGTTTTTTCATTACTTAAATTAAGCATTATAATAAATACATAATATAATACTTTCGTAATTTCGTCAAGCATTATTATTTAAAAGGTCCTTGCAGCAACCTATCCAGTAAGAAATTATTATTTTCTTTCCTCATATATAAAATAATCAAAATCTGCATGTTTTCTCTTTCCTGACAGGTCCTGACAAGCTACACCAACAAACATACCTGTAAATCCCATGGGGTCAGCCATTTCATCCGACAGGAATTTACTATCAAGTTCGGATCCTATTGGCTGCCAATTTTTTCGGTCAATTGAATAATAAAATTGGATAACCCTGTCGGCCATTTCGACAGAAAGATAAATTCTGTTATCTGTTACTATGACCTCCGGTGAAACCGGCATTTCCATTCGCCCTTCTTTAAAGATTATTATTCCCAACACATTGCTGCCCGATTGCTCATCTCTACTCAGACGAAGGTAATACTGGTTCTTTTCATTGTATCTAAGTATAAGCCCGGCAATCTGTTTAAAGTCATCCGGATAGAATTCAAGGCATGTTTCCGCGTAAAATCGGAAATTTTGCACTCTCCGTGCAATCAAACTTTGTCGGAAAGTCGAGCTAATGGACTCCTGGCCATAAAGCCTTAGCCAGCCTGGTCTGGCCGCAAGAGAAATAAATTCATCTGCCGGAATTCTAAGAGAATGGTATTCCGGGGCAAGTTCCTTCTCTTTAAAATCATCATATTTTTTAACCACGGGAACAATCTCTGGCACATCCTCAATATTGCTTTCCTTTCCCGAAAAGAATACTCTGTCTTCCGGAAAGCCATTAACCGCATAAGGCCAATCATCCTCTTCCCATATCAGCTTCTGCAAAGAGGTTTCTCTTCCAAGAGGACAGTAATATGTTTCACGAAGGGGGCGGGCACAAAGATGTGCTAAAATCCACTCATCCTCTGTCCAGGGGCACATACTCCCGTGACCTGCTTTTTGCAGCCCGTCATGAAGAGCTGTTGATATCATACTCCCTGTTTTCATAGCCTGGTTAAAACCATCTCTATCTCTAACGCTGGTCATTAGCGGATTCTGTGGATGGACCTCATAGGGACCCTCTAGGTTACGGCTGCGAGCAAGGGTCACAGCATGACCGTAGGATGTTCCACCCTCTGCAGTTATCAGGTAGTACCAACCGTTACGCTTGTAAAGGTGAGGCCCCTCTGTGAGCCCGATATCAGTACCATGAAAGATGTTCTTAGCCGGACCCACAAGTTTTTTTGAATCCGGATTGTATTCTTGAAGGAGAATTCCGGAAAAATGGTTTTTCCCAATACGATAATCCCACTGCATATTTAGCAGCCACTTGCGTCCATCATCATCATGAAAAAGGGAGGGGTCAAACCCGCTGCTATTCAAATATATTGAATTTGACCAAGGGCCTTTTATATCAGCTGCCATTGTAAGGTAATTGTGAGTATCTTTAAAGCCATCATTGCTGTTCTTGCCAACCGAGCTAACCCAATGTCGAACATTCGTATAAATTAAATAAAAAAGACTGGCTTCTTTATCATAACTGAGACAGGGTGCCCAAACGCCACCGGAGGATGGATTTCCTACCATATCCAGAAGTGCCACTCTGTCTAAAGTTCTGGATAATATTTTCCAGTTACTAAGGTCTTTTGAATGGTAAATAACAACCCCCGGAAACCATTCAAAGGTTGAAACTGCAATATAAAAATCATCTTTTACCCGAAGAATGCTCGGGTCGGGATTAAAACCTCTTAATATAGGATTCTTAATCATCATTATTCTTTAACACCTCCCATGGTAAGGCCGCTTACCAGATAACGAGCAAATAATTTTCCCAAATAAAATTTATAGTTTTTAAAAATCTCTGTGTTTTACACAAACAACTAACCTTTGATGGCACCCGCAGTAAGGCCGGAAATGATCTGTCGCTCTGCAAAGAGATAAAAAATGACTGCCGGTACTGCGGATAGGATTACGAAAGCTGCTATCAGAGCCAAATTCACTCCGTACTGACCCTGGAATTGCATCGTACCGAGAGGGAGAGTCCAAAGTGAATCACTATTTAATAGCACTAGAGGCACAAGCAAATCATTCCAACTGGTTACCATGGTTAAGGCACCTACTGCTGCCAGTGCCGGACGCGATAGCGGGAGCAGTATGCGCCAGAAAAAACTGAAGGCATTACAACCGTCTATATAAGAAGCATCTTGCAATTCAGAAGGTACAGACCTAAAAAAGCCGCACAGAATTACAATGCCAATAGATAGCTGAAATGCTGTTTGAATCAAGATTACTCCCCAGAGATTATCGGTCAACCCCATTTGGCGTACCATGAGATATACCGGTAAAATTGCAAGCGTAATCGGGAACATAAGACCCAGGGTAAGAAAATTGAAGATTAAATTCTGCCCACGGAATTTCATGCGCGAAAGCGGAAAGGCAGCCATGCTGCAAATGATTATCACACCGGATGTCGTCGCCAACATAACAAGAAAACTGTTTAACAGCATGGACCAAAAACCCGGCATTTTTAAAACCCTTGCAAAGTTTTCCCAGTTCGGGGGAATTGGAAGGGTATAAGGACGGGTCATAAACTCGCCGCGCGTCTTGAGTGCACCGAAAATAAGCATCACGATAGGTATGATTACTATCACTACGGCTACAAACAGGATAATATACTGAAAAATCCTCGGGAGATTTTTTTTCAAAATTTTCCTTCGATATGAATCATTAACTGACATAGATCAATCCTTTCTAATTCAAGTAATCTGTTTGGCGTACAAGACGCAGATAAGCCAGCGAAAATAAAAGGGAAATAAGTAACATCACAACGGCTACTGCTGATCCATATCCCAATTGGAAACGCACAAAGCTAAAACGATACATATAAGTTGACATAACTTCGCTGGCATTGACCGGTCCTCCCTTGGTCATAATCCAGACCAGGGCAAATACCTGCAGCGACCCTAAAACAGAAAGATAGATGGATGTGCGGATGGTGCTACCAATCAACGGTATGGTTATATATGTTATCATCTGGCGATTATTTACGCCATCAATTAAAGCAGCTTCTTCAATTTCCGGCGGTATGTTTTGTAGGCCTGCCAGATATAACAACATATGGAATCCAAAAAATTTCCAGGTCAGTACGACAAAGATAGCCATCAGAACCGTACTGGTATTTCCCAACCAGGGTATAGCTTTTATACCCGGGATGAGGGTTAGAATAGCATTTATAAAACCACGGTTTGGATTGGGGTTATAGAGAATCATCCACATAATACCTGTAATGACTTCGGAAAGAATGTAAGGCATGAAAAAAATCGTGCGAAAAAAGGCGCGCCCGCGCAGACTGCGTCCTATCATTAGAGCCAGCGCCAAGGCTAAAGGTAGTTGAATAATCAAAGAAAATACTACAATTAATAATCCATTCCCTACTGCTTTTAGAAAGATCCGGTCAGTCAGGATGCGTTTAAAGTTGTCCAGTCCGATAAAATCAACTGCAGGACCAAAACCCTTCCAGCTGAATAAACTATAATAAACGGATTGAAAGATGGGATAAACCAGGAAGATTAAGAAAAGTGCAAGAGCCGGCAACAAAAATATCATAATGGCCATCCGGTCTTGGTGTCGCCGAACAGGGTTAGTCATTCGCGGTAATGTCTGAACGTTCTGGCCAAATGAATTTTTCTTCATGAATAATCTCCTTCCTGAACGGCAAAAAGTATGGGGATCAAGTATTAGAAAACCTGATCCCCATACTTCCTTTAATCAAACGTCACTTATTTTATTTCTTGAGCTGCAGAGTCTTCAATTGCTTGAGTAGCCTGTTTAGGTGTTAACGTACCGGCAAAAAGTCCCTGAACACTGTCGTTCACAACAGAACCAACCGCTGGAGGCATTGCCTGATCATAGTACAATTGGAAATATTTCGCAGCTGCTGTGCCTTGTTGAACAAGTTTAAGCATAGGATCGGTTACACCAGATTCAGCACCTACAACAACAGGCAAGGACAGGCCTATTTTGGCCTGAGCAACCTGTGAATCCACACTACTTATGTATTTTAAGAAGTCTACAGCCTCTGGTGGAGCATTTTTACCAACCGTAAAACCGTTACCGCCACCAAGCGCGTCGGCAGGACCACCAGCACCTCCCTCTACCATGGGGAATGGGAACCAGCCCAGCTTGTTACCAAGTCCTTTTTGATCGATACTGCTGTCATTAAATGCACCGGGGGCCCACTGGCCCATCAAATCCATCGCAGCTTCACCATTGCCCATTAAGGTGGGCTCGTCAACACCCCAGGTCGCGCCCAGAAAACCGCTCTGGAAAGGCTCAAGTGCAACGAGTTCCTGAAGCTTCTCGCCTGCTTGAATGAATGGGGCATCTGTGAAAGAGCCCTTGCGAGAGTAAGCTGCGTTAAAGCCAGCCTGACCGGCAATACGGGTGGCAAGATATTCCCACCAGAAGGCACCGGGCCACTTATCTCCTTCGCCCAAGGCGATCGGAGTGATATTAGCATCCTTTAGTTTTTGTACATCTGCAAGTAATTCAGTCCAGGTTGCGGGAGGATTATCGATACCGGCCTTGGCAAACAGCTCCTTGTTGTACCAGAATCCAACCATACCCATATCGCGCGGCACACCATAATTTTTCCCTTCGAAGCTATACACTCCCAAGGCACCGGGTGCGAATGTATCACGCCAGCCATCCTTGTCCAAATATGCAGTAATGTCTAAGAGCAGACCAGCCTTGGCGTATTCGTTCATCACACCGCCACCCCAGCTCTGGAAAAGATCAGGGGGTGCGCCTGACTGCATAACCGTGGTCAGCTTTGTCTTAAAATTCTCGTTCTCGTAGCCTGTAATCTCAATGGTAACATTGGGATGAGCAGCCATGTACTCATCGGCAAGTCCCTGCCACAGCGCTATCTGATTTTCTACAATCTCGATATGCCACCAGGTGATAGTCACCGGTGCTTCTGCCGCCAGGGTTGTAAATACTCCACTTACCAATAAAATCCCAGTCATAAACAATACTAAAGTAAATTTTTTCATTATTTTTTCCTCCTTATTAAAAAAACATATTTTCTAAATACATACTACATGCCGATTAATTCTATTTTCCTAATAAACTATAACGCTTCACCCCCCCTTTTTTTTATCCGTTGTTTGAGAGTACTAACGTGCGGGAATTTGTAGAGTTATATGATTTATGTATCTTTTAATAGAACATAATTTATTACTTTATTTAAGTATTAAAATATCAGTTTATTAAATAATACACTATTTTTAAAATTTAATCAAGATCTGTTCCGGAGACCATAATTGATCCAGGTGTTCAAGAACGTAGTGCCTCAACGGTAGATTAATATCCATTTTTCGGTTTTTGCGGGCAAGATGCCTTAATTTATTAGCACGACGTTGAGCTTTAACAGCTCTGTAGGCTTGCCTGTTTGCGGTGTTACGGTTGACTTCGCGACAGATGGTACTAGACGATCGGCCAAGAGATAGTGCAATATAGTTTTTACTTTAATCCTTGGGCTAATCCAAGACTGATCTCTTCACGTTCATTAATACTTAACTGATAACAATGAGTCATATGCTACTCCTTTCTTTTGGCATATTATACCAAAGTTAAGTGTTGCATTTACAACTTGACCCAAGGTGTGCCTATTTAATTATCTTCTTTTTCTTCCCATTTTAAAGATCTACTGACTGCTTTTTTCCAGCCCTTATATAATTTTTCTTTTGTTTTTTCATCCATATTGGGGGAAAATTCTTTATCTATTTTCCACTTCTGTGCAATCTCCTCTTTGTCTTTCCAATAACCAACCGCTAAACCGGAAAGATATGCCGCTCCCAAAGCGGTAGTTTCTGCAATTTGGGGTCTTACCACCGGGACTCCCAGGATATCGGATTGGAATTGCATCAAGAAGTTGTCTCTAACTGCTCCGCCATCCACTTTCAATTTTTTCAAATTAATACCCGAATCTTTCTGAATAACTTCCAGGACATCACGGCTTTGATAAGCTATTGATTCCTCTGCAGATCTTAGGATATGTTCTTTCTTTGTCCCCCGGGTCAGCCCTACAATAATACCCCGGGCATACATATCCCAGTAGGGGGCACCAAGACCCACAAAAGCGGGAACCAAATAAACCCCATTAGTATCTTTAACTTTTAGGGCATATTTTTCTATTTCAGCTGAACTTTTTATCAGCCCGATTTCGTCTCTTAACCATTGGACTACTGCACCGCCGATGAAGATACTCCCTTCCAAGGCATATTCCACTTTACCATTAACCCCCCAGGCAATAGTAGTCAAAAGGCCGTTTTTGGAAGGAACGATTTTTTCTCCGGTATTCATCAAGATAAAGCATCCGGTCCCATAGGTGTTTTTGGCCATACCCGGCTCATAACAGGCTTGGCCAAAAAGAGCGGCCTGCTGGTCTCCGGCATCACCGGAGATGGGAATTTCTGCTCCGAATATTTCTTTATCTGTACTGGCATAAATATGACTTGAGGGCAGAGCTTTGGGAAGCATCTCTCGGGGAATATCCAGTTCGGTTAGTATCTCCTCATCCCAATCGAGATTACGAATATTAAATAACATTGTGCGGGAAGCGTTAGTATAATCGGTTACGTGAGTTTTACCTTTAGTCAGATTCCAGATAAGCCAGCTGTCCACTGTACCAAAGAGGAGTTCTTTTTTTTCGGCTCTTTCTCTGACCCCATCTACATTATCTAAAATCCATTTAATCTTGGTGCCGGAAAAATAGGCATCAATCACCAGCCCGGTCTTTTTTTGAATAATCTCCGCCAGCCCTTTCTTTTTAAGCTGGTCACATATGGGAGCAGTCCTTCGGCATTGCCATACGATAGCATTATAAACCGGCTTACCGTTTTTTTTATCCCAAACTATAGTAGTCTCCCTCTGATTGGTTATACCGATAGCGGCTATATCAACCGCTTCCAAGCCGGCCTTATCTAAGGCAGTTTTTGCCACTTCTATCTGAGAAGACCAAATTTCTGTGGGGTTATGTTCTACCCAGCCCGGCTTAGGGTAGATTTGTTTAAATTCTTTACCGGCAGTACTAACTATGGTTCCATTGTGATTGAAGATTATCGCTCGGGAACCGGTAGTCCCCTGGTCCAGAGCCATGATATATTTTGCCAATTACAACACCTCCACCGCTAAAATTTTTTTATTTTTGTTTTCTTTTGGTGCCGATGTTCAGATAATTAGCGATGTTGGCATCAGGGTCTATTTGAAATTTAATCTTGCTGGTTGTTGAAGTTAGGAGAGTGGCTACTCCCGGTCCATGTCCGGCAATGACACAATCACTATGAACCACGATTCCTATAGAGACTGCTCCTTCTCTGTAACTTCTTCCATAACTATTGTCCGCATCACTAATCGCCACAATGTCTCCAAACCTAATCTGATCCAATTTATATTTTTCTACCATCTTCTTATCGGCAGTGGTAATATCATAATCACCGCTGGCCACACTAGCCGAACCCAATCCGGAGCCCATCAGTTTAGCTGGAATCTCACAGGTAACCGGCACGTTAATGGTGCCATCACCCGTCTCTTTGATATTCATCTTTTCTAATAAAGAGGGGTCTAAATTAAAAACTTTTATCTCGGGATAATCTAATAATTTTAAACCTTGTCCGTAAGCTTTGACTAAAATCTTATCTCCGATACAAAGTTTCTCTAAGGTCTCCTGATCAAAATCGATTAATACATGTTCGATTCCTCCGTGATGACCGGTAACAATTCCTAATGCACCTT
>Ga0209386_1000751_pt1 | contig 14827 bp, 14 predicted proteins | sample NGEPertwo_FD_184510 | JGI IMG/M metagenome (GOLD analysis project Ga0209386, IMG submission 184510) | Arctic peat soil microbial communities from the Barrow Environmental Observatory site, Barrow, Alaska, USA - NGEE Permafrost154B-two... | ecosystem: Environmental > Terrestrial > Soil > Wetlands... | reverse complement strand
CACCGAAGCCAAGGATGGCGAGAGGTGACCAAAGACCATGACTCGAACACGATGTTCGAGGTTAGAGCACCGCCATGGATGGCAAGGTGCCGGGAGGGTCTGGGTGTCCCTGTAGCCATGGATGGCGGGAAGGGACCAAAGATCAGGACCACATTTGCCCATTTGGGCCGGATCTACATCTTAGCATTTTCAACTTGCGTTGTCAATGACTAATTTATCTTGTTCCCATTGAGTCGTTCGAGGCTTTAACCCCTCGCGTATTCAACCGCTGTGCGTCTTTGTGGCGCTCAGTTATAGTACCATTTTCAGCTTGTCCTGTCAACATATTTCGTGCTATTTTTCGTCTCCTCAGTGTTGTGTTCTTATTTTCTCCAAATTCCAATCGTGAGAATTCTAATAATATTGTCAGCAACAGTTAATTGATCTCTGGTGATAATAGGCAAGTTTGCAAGTCTCGCCTATTAAAGAAATGATGTATTAGGTTACTACTCTCTTGCTCTACAACTTATTTCACTTCTTCAGAACGATCCGTGGCGGGTGCCGGAGTTATTGAAAGCGAAGTAATTTCCGCTCTCCATTCTTTAGTCATATTTAAATTTGCTGCTGCAAGTGATACTTCAAGCTGTTCGACATTCCTTGCACCGATAATCGGAGCTGTAATAGCTGAATGTTCCATAACCCATGCTACTGCAAGTGTTGCTGGATGATAACCTCTTTCTTTTGCATAATTAGTAAAGTTTTCAGCAACTTGATAGTATGCACCATCTCCATAACGTTTTTCGTAGGTGCTTCTTTGAATTAAACGCCCCGTATTCGGTTTGCTATGTGTCGTATACTTTCCAGTCAGTAGACCACCACCTAGTGGACTATATGTAATTACGCCTAAATTTTCTTCAGCAGCCATGGGTAATATTTCTGATTCCGCCTGACGCTTAACTAAATTATACATTGGTTGAATACAAGAAAATGGAGATAGTCCTTGTCTAGCCGAGATGCCTAAAGCTTTTTCGATCTGCCAAGCAGCCCAATTACTCACTCCTGAGTAAAGAATTTTCCCTTGGTGTAACAAATTTTCTAGTGCCCTTAAGGTTTCTTCTATATCAGTTAAATCATCAAATTTATGCAGAAAATATATATCTATTCTATCAGTGCCAAGCCTTTTAAGACTTTCCTCCACACCAAGCTGAATATGTCTTCTTGAAAGTCCCCTATCATTTATATTGTCGCCAGTTTTACCACATACCTTTGATGTAATTACTAGTTCTTCTCTACAATCTTTAATACACCGCCCAAGTATTTCTTCGGCCCGCCCATCACTATAAACATCTGCACAGTCAAAGAAGTTGATATCTGCTTCTCTGCAGCGTTTAAACATTGCTTTTGAGGATTCTTCATCAGCTGCATCACCAAAAGACATAGTTCCAAAGCATAGGTTTGAAACTTGAACTCCTGTTTTACCTAAAGTTCTGTATCTCATAAATATCAACTCCTTAGTATGTTGAGCGTTCGAGCTTAAGGACGTAAAATGACCTTTATTGCCGTATCATCTTGATCCACTAACTCAAAGGCTTCTTTAATCTGATCGAGCTTAAACTCATGAGTAATCAACGATTTAATATCAATGAGACCCTGAAGGACTGGTCTGAGGGTTTTGGGCGTCCAGACAAATCGTTCACGCCAGGTATGATGAACGAGGCAGGTATTGATGAATTCTATACCATCGTCATGCCACCGGCTGATATCTAACGTAACCGGTTGTGTAATCCAACTATACCACACAAACGTTCCATTATGTCTCAGGATCTTTGTGCACATATTAATGGATTCTTGACTACCTGCCGCCTCCACCACAACATCTGCACCTTGCCCTTTGGTTATCTCGGCAATTAATTGGGCTGCATCTTGCTGTGTGGAATTTATGACTATATCTGCACCCAGCTTTTTAGCGAGAGCCAATTTCCCCTCTAACACATCGACAACGATCACTTTCTCCGCGCCTTTTTGTTTGACACATTGGGCAATAATCTGGCCTGCAAAACCCCCACCCATGACCACAACGGTATCCCCTAATTGGACACCTGAATTCATACCGGAATACATTGCACAGGATATAGGCTCACCCAGAGCCGCCAAATCCACATCCATTCCTTCCGGCACCGGTTGGAGTTCCCATTCTTTCGCTTTAAAATACTCAGCAAAGTTATTATTCCACCCAAAGGCTATAACTTGGTCGCCGATGTGATATTCGCGAACCTTAGAACCTATTTCTACGACGGTCCCACCGCTTTCGTGCCCCAAATAGAAAGGAAACTCAGGCTTTTGCCTAAACTCAGCTGTCTGTGGCGGCATCTGACCTCGGTAAAAAGTCTTATCAGAACCACAAATTCCAATTAAATGATTTTTAACAATAACTTCATCGGATCCACATTCTAAATTACGTTCGACAAGAAAAATATCGTAGGGCTTATTAAGTAACGCTGCTTTTGTTGTTATCCCCATAAAATACACCTTTCCGTCAAGCCAGCATGTATTCTGGATCGGTCATTCTTAAGGAACCCCAATATCCCTGGTTGAGACGCTGGCCCAATTTGTGATACATTATGCCTGCTTCTTGAACTTCCCCTGCAAATAGGAGGCCTGTTAATATCCCATCTTCGAATAAAAGTTTTTGATAGACTCCTGAAGAAGGTTGGCTTAGAATGACTTCCTCCACACCTGGGCCTCCTTCAATTCTCCCTAAGGAGATAATCGGTAGCCCAAAGAGTTGAATGGAGTTCATTGCGTGACTCCCAGGATAAGCTTCCCCACAACCTGCCATACTGGATCCGGCAATCTTACCCTGCTGAACGGCTGAAAGCCACAACGCACTGATCGTTGACTCACCCGTAAGCATACTCGTGGCTTGAGCGATATCCCCAGCAGCATAGATTACTGAGTTAGATGACTGCATAAACTCGTTGACTACGATCCCGCTCTCAATTTGCACACTGCTCCCAGCAAGAAAATCCAGATTTGCCCTTACTCCAACGGCAACGATAACTAGCTCAGCCTTGAGAAATTGATCTGCTGTTTGAACACCTTCGACTTTGTTATCCTTAACCTGCAACGATTTAACTTCAGTCTCCAATAAAACCTGTACGCCATGGTTCACGAGGGCATTTAGTAGCATTTCCCCGGCAGCTTGATCTAATTGAGCTGGCATCAGGCGATTTGCCATTTCCACAACACTCACTTTGAGGCCATAAGCGTTTAAGGCACGGGCGACCTGTAAACCCACGAGACCACCACCGATGATCACTGCATTTTCCACTTGGGGCAAAAAGTCCTGTATCGCTTCAGAATCAGCCTTATTCCAGAGGGAAAATACCCCTTTAATCTCCATATCAATCCACCCTGGAATAAAGGGTCGGGAACCTGTGGCAAGAAGTAGCTTATCATAGGGGATCCTCTCACCGTTCTCTAATATAACTACCATCTCTTGCTCCAGGACTTGTTCAACCCTATGCCCGAGTCGAGTTTCAATACGATGGCTCTCGTAAAAGTTATCACTCCGAATATAGATATCTTGTTCTTCCACTTCATTTGTCATATACTCTGGTGTTGTAATTCGGCTATAAGGAAGGTTAGCCTCTTGAGCTATTAAGATAATTCTCCCCGTTTGGTCGATGTTGCGAATCTGTTCGATTGCATTTGTCCCCGCAGGGCCATTACCCACAATCACATAAACCAATGGTGTAACCCCCTGTCTATACTTCGTCGAAGCACCATATTTCAGCCAATTCCTCAAGCAATCTCTGGGCTCTTCTGGGGTTGAAAGCTCCACACACACAAGGAGTAGCTAAGTATTCTCCTGCTTCTTGAGCCGTACGCCTGCCCCCTTTGAGATCGATCAGCATTTGTCTCACTAAATGCTGTGAAACCATGCCATGTCCACACATAGTGGTAATTTCTAGCAGTTCATCCTCGGGAAGCATGGCAAGTTTACCACGAATACCGACTGAATATTCAACCGTGTGACGCTCGATCCCGGCTTCTTTACAGGCCTCTTCCACATGCTTGACCATTCCTGAGACAATAACCGAAACTCCGAGGTCTGCGGCTTTAAGTTCCTTAAGAACAGCTTTGAGTTGAGTCCGATCCGAAAACACCGCATGCACGATCGAGGTATCCGCGACGTTCTCAATAATTTGCTCCTTATTAACCAGAAATTTCCCACCAGTTTTCATATCTCCCAAATTAACGTGTTCGTATTTATCTAGAATACGTAAAAATTCTTTTAAAGCATGCCTAGAATTAACTTCATTAAATTTTTTAGCAGTCATTGAAAAGACAATATAATCTTCTTGTAAGTTATCTTCGTTTCCCTGTCGATGAAGAGTATGGCTCATTATCCAACCGCTCCTTTCACGTTCAGGTGACCTAATCCTAAATTCGCTTTTCCATTCATTGAAATCCATTTATCGTTTTCGCGCATAATTCGTGCCACCGGATCGGACAGATCCTCATCGATTCTTGCCACTAAATCGATTGAAAATACGGTATTGATTTCCTCTGCGACTCTTTCCATGGTTTCGAGAACTGGGATTACCATATTTATTGGGATTATCATTTCAATGATGGCTGAGAGAACTTTTTCATTGAGAACCTCAGGATTCATCTCCCCTGTTTCTTTATCCTTAAGTAACCCTGTCAAAGGATTATTGGTTTCAAACTCCACGCCTAATTTGGCTAAAGCTTTAAATACTTTTTCTGCATCGCGCATACGGGCTCCCGTGCCAGGCCGGCCCATCTCTGCGGCCATTCCGGCGTAACCTCGTTTATAACGATTCGTAATATCATTGGTTTTCATCTCTTCCGTACCACGTCCGGGCACCCTAGTTTCCTTATGTTCAGCTAACGGATTACTAAAGGTTCCTCTGATGGAACGTGGCCAGCCGTGGATTGGTTGATGAAGGGCTTCGACTGGGCATACCGTGGACCGATAGCATATCCCACAATCGACACATTCATCTTCATCAACAGTGCAATGGACTTTGGTCCCTTTGCCACTTCGGGTGAAATGAATTACTCCCATGGTGCAAAACGGTCTGCATTGCCCACATCCTACGCATTTTCTCGCGTCAATTTGCATATTCTATCCCTCCTTTCAGATTGACTCTCGCGTCAATCTTCGTAACATTTCACTACGGTTTCAGCTAATTCCTTAGGTCCACGATACTCTATGATTTTACTAATTGCCTCTGAAATCTTGGCACTACCCCCAACAGGTAATTGGACGCCTGTGAATGCCTTTACTCCTATTTCGGATATTGCTAAGGCCATCTGCAAATCTCTCGCACTCGTTAATTCTGGGAATACAGCTACCGCTTTTTCTGATCCCACAACCCTAAGTATTTCGAGAATCACGCCTGCATCACTTTCTCCACCCACACTATAGACAAGTGGAGCTTTTAAGGCGCCGTATTTAGCGAGGGTCACCGCCGAATTCCCATAAGTTAGACATAGAATTTTTCTCAGACCTAGCATTTTGACAATATCCAAACTGGCCTGATCTTCAGTAAGCCTGAGGTTTGAACCGCCGCCAATTACACAGATCCCCTTAACCATACCTTGATCAAGTAACTCCTTAATCCTTTGAGAATCTATACCGCCTACCGATTCAGCCTTCTCCAGGTCATTAGATACCTTTACTTTCGCCAAATCACGTTGAGCATAAGCTGCTATTCCCTGCAAGAAAACCTCTCTAAGTGCCTCTTTGGTTGAAACCGCAGAAGCAACAACTGTATGATAGCCCTTTGCAGGAATCCTTCCTCTGCCCAGACTGTCTCCGATAAGATACAAATCTACGAGTCCGGTTAATATAGCAAATTCAATGGTCCCCTCGTTGCACGAAGTATTAAAGGCAAAATTAGTGGAAAAATCCCCTGCCAGAACTATATTGACACCTTCGATCGCGCCTCGTTTGATCGCTTCCTCCTCAAGTTCAACGATTAATTGTAGAGCACTGGCTTGTAGTGAAGCATTCGTACCGTCTAAGCAAATGTTGACGGCTTTTTCCTTCAGTACAGCTAAACCGACCAAGCGAGACTGACTTTCGCAATTGCCATATAACAACTCTGCCAAATCAGTGTTAAAGTCCACCAACTTAATTTGTTGAGACCCTAGGCTCTTCAAATAACTCATCTCACACGTCTTACACTGGGGTTGAGGATAAGCTAGCTCTGAAAACTTCACGCATAGACCAGTCAATATGTCGACCACACCATCACCACTAACTGACCATTTATCTGCTTTTGACTTGAGCAGATCCAGTGTAACTTCACCAGTTGAGCCGTAAAGCCTAAGCTCCACTAACATTTGCGAGCCTGAAATAACCAATTCACGATTTTCACCGGCTTGTCGAGTTAACCATCCTAATGCAAGCTCATCTTTTCCTAAACCACAAACCGCGCTGTCTTCCTCAGGACGAAACGGATTTAATCGGCATGGCCCCTGTAGGCACTCATGACAACTCAGTCCTAATTGGCTAAACCCATCTTGAGGTAACATGGCCTCATATTTATTCCACGAAAGCTGAAGCCCCTCATGTTTAGCCTTCAAGAAATAGTCCCTTGCCGCGGTGTCCATTGTCTTTCTTCGAACTTGACGCATGAATCGAAATCCCTCCTATCTTCAACTCTACAATGTTTCAACTATTGAATAATCTTTGATCACGTCGGTAAGCCCAGACTGTCTTTTCTTTTTTAATTGAAGTGCATAGTCCTCGATGGAGATTTCCTGTAAGGCTCCTGTTGGGCAGGCTGCCACACAATAGGGTTGCGACATTTGGAAACATTGATCACATTTATCGGCAGAATGTTTCTCACTGGCTGGCGCAATCAGACCGTAAGGACAAACCATGACGCACATCCAACAAGAGATACACTTGTTACTATCAACAAACACACAGCCACTTTTCTCGTCTCGTTGCATAGCCCCGGTAGAACATATTTCCAAACATAGGGCGTCTTCACAATGTCTGCACTGAATAGGGGCTGAATTCGCCCCATCCCATTCGACATAAACCCTTGGCCTTGGCAGGATTTGTTCCTGGACAGCGTCCGGCAATGACTTGCTTAGTGAACTACGTTCTACAGCACACCGTAATTCACAAGTTTTACATCCTAAACAACGGCTTTGATCCACGAATATACGCTTACGCGCTAGATTTTCCATCACAATCTTGCTTACCCCCTTCCGAATAATACTTTGTCCCTCAGACACGGCCGAGGCTTTGGTCTTCCAAACTGCAAAAACCGCGTTGCTGTTTTCACATGGAACAAGTTCGGATTTTTATAGTAGAAGTCGATCCGATGATGACTAGTATTAGTAAACGATCCACTGAAAAAATGGCACCTTTTAAAGTCTTAGGTATAAACAATAACAAAAATGATGCCCGCCTAAACAGTACTGTATATGTCAAGAGTAGCCTTGCCCTCCTGCTCCATTACTGAATGGTAAGAAAGTTTATCCAGTTCGCAGCTCATGCCCCTTTATTCTATGATAAAATCAAGCACTACAAGAAATAGAATAAAGAAACATGAGTTGCTTCCTACTTACTATAGGTTCTAGTTATTCTCCCTTGGCAGCTTTCACGACTTTATCAACAAAGTCACCATCTATTGATTCTTTGAGTAAATCGATGACTGGTCCTGTTTTAGCCTGGAATGATGCTACATCTGCAGTATTAACGATAATCCCTGCTGTCTTGAATTTCTCGAGTAGTTCAGCTTGTATTTTCTCACCATATTCACGCGTGTAATCACCCGCTTCTACAGCTGCTTTTCTTATGAGTTCCTGTTGCTCCGGTGTTAATTTGTCAAACCACACCTTACTAGCAACTAGGTAAGCAGGTGTATAGGTATGATTCGTAATCGACAGATATTTTTGAACTTCGTATAAGCGTCCCGCTTCAATTTGAGTTAATGGATTTTCCTGTCTCATCAAAGACTCCCTGTTGTAAGGCTGTAAATACCTCACTGAAATCTGCTGTTGAGGGATTAGCACCGAATTCTTTAAACATAGCTACTCGAAGTTTGCTTTCCGGTACCCGCATTTTAATTCCTTTTAAATCTTCTGGAGTGTTAATAGGAAGTTTATTATTCGTGATTTGACGGAAACCATTTTCCCAGAAACCTAATCCGACCATACCATACTTCTCGAATAAAGGTTGAAATTCTTCCGTCCACATTGGTCCATTGGCAAATTTAGCAACTGCTGCCGCATCTTTAAATAAGAATGGGATATCGAAAACTCCAAATTTAGGATCTATTTGGGCCATGACTGTTGAAGGAAGGGACATTTGAATTGATCCAGTCTTATGGGCATCTATAGCGGCAAGGTCTTTCGCCAATTGACTATCTGGAAATACTTGAACCTCCATATCTCCATTCGAGCGCTGCTCGACGAGTTCTTTAAACTTAATTGCCCCTTCATAATGTGCTGAACCTTGATTGGCACTAGACGATAGCTTAATAATGACACTCGGCTTTTTAGCAGCATCGCTTGTATCAGCTGACTTATCCACCGCAGTCGTTCCACACCCAATGAGTGCAATAGCGAGTACCGATACCAAGGCTAGACTAAATAAACGATTTTTCTTTAAAATAATTCCCCTCTTCTTTTGAATTTTATTAAGAACCTGTTTTTGATCTACCAGTTTTCTTACCCACCTCCCATGAAGTTGTTACATAAGCAAAAATCTAATCTAACTCAATTTTGAGGAAATATATAGAGCCTTCCCCAAAAAGATATGCCTTTCGCCACCGAACAGTTAAAATCCAACAAGTTAAACTACCTTCTTTTTCAAAGCTTCGAACTCCTGCTTATTTTCATTGTTTTCATATAATTGGTTTTATTTTTAATATTAAGTTATTAATATAACTATAAATTTCTCTTAGTTTCTCCCTTACCATTATTGCTTAGCTAGTTGTTATGATACGTCTTAGCCAACAATTGTACCGGATGTACTACTTGCCCCGCGATAGCGTGACTTTTTAGGCCATAACTTAATTGCATAGTACATGTTGGACAACTAGTGGCCACCACCTCAGCCTTGGCAGCTACGATGTTACTAATCTTCCGTTTTAATACTTTCATCGAGAGATCGTGATGCATAATACTGAAACTGCCCGCTGATCCACAGCAGCGATCCGCTTCCTTCATTTCTCGAAAGTCCACACCTGGTATCGCCTTCAAGAGCTCCCGTGGTTGGTTAAAGACATTTTGCCCTCGTTTCAAATGGCACGGGTCATGATAGGTTACCGTCACATTAACCGGATTAGGACCTGGATGAATACCTGTTTTTTCCACTAAGAACTTACTGAGATCATATACCTTGGTACTCAATTCTATTGCCTGGTTGTATTCTTCTGATCCTGGGTCAAAAAGTTTTTTATAGCTTTCCGCTAAAGTCGCTGAACATGACGAGCAATCAGTCACGACTGCATCCACTTGTGCTGATAGCAAAACTTTCATATTGTTTCTGGCCAGTTGTACCGCTGTATCCGTAACCCCATAGGCCAAATGTGGCATCCCGCAACACTTAACAAAAGGGGTAATCACTTCACAACCATGTCTGGCGAGTACGTCCACTCCATCAACCGCAACATCAGGATAGATCAAATTCGTCGCGCACCCTAGGAAATAAGCCACCCGGAAACGCTTTTCCCCATAAGGCTTAACAACCTCTGGTATCCTCCCACGTGCTGGTCGTTTTGAGACATCAGGTAATATTTTAGCCCCAGCACTCATCGCATCTGGTAAATGTTCAATTAGCTTCGATCGTGTCAAAACATCGTTTAATCCAGTTTTCTGATAAAGCTTAACTAGCGAAAATGATGCTTGCAGTAAAGCAGGGCGGGTCAAGAATCCCTTAAGTATTGCCTTCTTAATGATGCTTTTATCTAAAGCACCCTCAAGGTAATCTCTCACTCCCACCATAATTTCGTCTGTGATTACCCCAGATGGACATTTGACAGCACAAGTTTTGCAAAGCAGGCACCCATAAAGCTTTTCGGACAGTTCTGCAGATGCTTGGATCTTTCCGTCTTGAAGAAGCTTTACCAGTGCTAGTCTCCCTCGTGGTGAGTCTGGTTCTCTTTTTGACTCGGCAAAGATAGGACAATTGGCACGACACTCACCACAACGTACGCACTTCTTAAGCTCTTCCGCAAAATCAATTCGATATGTTGTTTTCATACATTTACCTCTCAGCCCATATCTTACCCGGATTCATAATTCCTTTGGGATCTATGGCGTCCTTGATAATTCTCATAATCTCCAACGCCTTACCATGTTCAGCAACCATATATTGGGACCGAGTGAAACCAACTCCGTGTTCTCCAGTGGTTGAGCCTTCTAATTCCAAAGCCAGTTGATGAATGTCATCAGCTACGCGGTGAGCGGCTTCGACTTCTTCTGGTTTTAAGGGATCAATTATTGGCGCTGTATGCATATTCCCGTCTCCAATATGACCGTAAATGACGACAAGCGTGCTATGCTTTGCCCCAATCTCCTTAATTCTCCGTAACGCCTCAGGAACCCTAGCCATTGGAAAACAAACATCCTCGCCACAGAAAATTCTGGTTGCCCCTTCTTTAACGCGAGCTGAGGCAGCACCTATTACTGCACGTCCTTGCCAAAGCTTACCCATACGCTGAGGATCAGTGGCCCATTCCACCGAACTTGCCCGTTTTTCTGCAATCGCCTTGACCTGCTGTCCCTCAAAGTCGACAGCTGCCTTGCTCCCATTGATTTCGAAGAAGAGGGCAGCCTCCGCCTCTGGAAGCATTAAATCTGGTTGGAATTTATTGGCGGCTTTAATTCCAGAGTCGTCCAATATCTCAATACCTGAAGGAACAATTCCATTCTTAAACACTTCCAGAACTGTTGCAGCCGCATCATCCAAGCTGGAAAACATCGTCAGCAGAATTCCCCTGCACGGAGGTTTTGGTAGAATTTTCAGTCTAACCTGTGTAATAACACCTAAAGTGCCTTCAGACCCAACGTAGAGGCTAGTCAGATTAATTCCAGAGACGCTTTTCAGTGCTCGTGAATGTAATCCTCCCGTCTTTATGACTTCCCCATCTGACAAGACAACTTCCAAACCCAACACATACTGACCCGTGTTACCGAATTTTACTGCTCTGAGTCCACTGGCATTGTTCCCAACCATGCCCCCAATCGTCGCCATTTTCGAGCTTCCTGGGTCAGGTGGGAAAAATAGTCCATAAGGTGAGAGTGCAACATTTAGATCAGCGTGCACTATCCCAGGTCTTACAACAACTTGCATGTTCTTCTCATCGATTTCTACGATGTCCGTCCAACCCGAAAGGTCTAAGACAATACCTCCCTTAACCGCTACACTCCCTCCAGTCTGACCTGACCCTGCTCCCCTAGGCGTAACAGGTATCACGTTCTTATAAGCATAGCGCATAATCTTTTGGACTTCCTCAGTACTCATGGGACAGACAACAACATCAGGATAATATTCATTAAGCTGGGATAAGAAAGAACTGTCATAAGTATACGTATACCGTTCAAGCTTACTAGAAATCACTTTATCTGGGCCAAGCAACGTCGTCATATCGTTAACCAGTTGACTTTTATTCACTTTTTTCACCCCTTCTCCCTAGCGTTCCCTATCTCGGAATGAAAAGAACTCCCCAAAAACTGCGAATTCTATAGCTTTTGGCCGACACAGAGTCAAGAAGTTCTCTTTATTATCCAATAACATTCAAATCATATTACTCCATTAACAGCGGCCATTGCGACTGTTCGAGGAGAGGCTAAGTAGATACTAGCTTGAGTAGATCCAATTCGGCCAGGTGTATTTTTAATAGTAGTTGTAATAGCAACATCGCCCTCGGCCAATACTCCGAAATGTTTGCCAGGACACGGTCCACAACCTGGTGGCATAATGACCGCTCCACGCTCTCGGATCAAAGTGCTAATCCCCTGTTTATCCATTTTTTGAGCTATAGCTCTCGAGGCTGGTGTCACGATAAAGGTAACATCAGAATGTACCGGCTGCTCCTGTAAAACCTTCGCAATAATTTGCATGTCTTCCAACCGCCCAGACGAACACCCTCCTGCGATCGCCACATTAATCTTTACTCCCGCCAGTTCTCTTGCAGGTTTTACGTTGGTAGGGTGTGGAGGAACTGCAATCATAGCTTCAATAATGCTGACATCAACTCCATGTTTGATGGGACCAGCCCCTTCTCCTGAAGGGATGACAAAAGCAGTAACTGCTCCCGCCTCAGGCAACAAGTTGCAGATCGTCATGCGGGCATCAGAGGATAAGGAATTGAAAAGGGCTCCAGTTAACCCAACCGCTTTCCCCATCAAATCGCTGCCAAATTTCCATAGAAGATACAACGCAATGTCCCTCGGGAGTACTCCGGGTTGTAGCTCGCCTTCAAGTCCTATGGTTAGCAGCTCAGGGACTTGCATCTTAAGCCTACCTGAAGTAAGTACAGAAACTAATTCTTCCGGTGTCAGAGTGAAGGCCAGAGCTCCAAAAGCACCGGCTGTAGCCACATGTCCATCGGCACCAGCAATGATCATTCCCGGCCAAAGCGAAGCCTTCTCTGCTACTATTTGATGCAATACCCCTTCACCATGATTATAAATAGCACACCCTTGAGCTAGGGCAAATTCACTAAATCGACGCTGGAAACTGCGTTCGCCTGGAGTTGGTGCTGGGAAAGCATGGTCTACCGTCAAGAGTACCTTTCGACCATCGTATACAGTTCCAGATTGCTTTCCCCATGCCTCGAGCAATTTGGGACCAGTTCCGTCATGCGCGAGGGCCAAGTCTACTTCAAGCTCAACACTGTCCCCCTGGGTAACCTTTTCAACTCCTGCAGCTTTCGCTAAATATTTGTAATAAAAAATCCCTTTCACTTTTAAAACACCACCATACTAAGATTAGCTCTAAACTTCAGTAACCCATCCATTAAGTTTTAGGGGGCATCCTTAAAGATACGCCCCCCAAATACCTAACGTTAAATTAGATGAACTATCCACATAACATAGACTGCAGCCATTGAGAAGACCCCACCAACCAGAGTTACACCAGCATAGGAAATCAGTGCGGACTTAAGTTCCATGCGTGATAAGGAGGTGCAGACCCAAAAGTAACTGGAGTTTACATACTTGACGATGACAGAACCTGATCCACTTGCGAGCATAGCTGCTTCAGGGCTGAGTCCCAAGGTTGAGAGCATAGGCGCAACGATTGACGCAGCGGTGATAACGCCTACTGTAGTCGAACCTGTGATCATATTTCCTACAATACCTAAAACGAAGGGCAAGAAAATAGACGGAACTCCGGTGTTTACGACAGCCTGAGCTATGAAATCTACGGCAGGGGTTCCTTTTAAGATTGCGCTCAAGGAGCCACCTAAACCCGTGACCATAATGATCATAGCAGAGCTACGTAGAGCTGTTTCAATCCACGCCGAGTTCTGAACCTTCTTCTGCTCTGCATTCGTATTGCGACAGGCTAACCAAATACCAATAAGCAACGCCACCGGCGGCCAGCCGATAAAGTTCACATAGGTTCTAAAAAGACTTGGGGCCATATAAAGGTTCACAATACTTTGACCTGCAATCAAAACCAAGGGAACGATAATTGGCGCGTAGGCCGCCAAAGTTGAAGGAAGTTTAAGTCCTTTTTCCGCAAACGATTGACCGACAAACTCTTGAGAAGGCGGAGAGGGAATTTTGGGGCCAACGAGCATAGCATACGCCCAACCTGCAAGAGAGCCCACAAACGTCGCTATAGAACCAAAAACAATGCACGCGCCAATATCAGCCTTTAGTAGAGCGGCAGCGGCTAAAGGTCCAGGAGTCGGAGGCACCATTGCATGAGTAAGCTGCATGGCTCCTACAAGACCAGTAGACATGACGCTCATGTTGACTCCTGCAGCAAGAGCTGCTGAGTGAACTAGGGGGTTGAGAATAACGTATCCGACATCCGAGAAGACAGCAATTCCGAGAACAAATCCAGTCAGAGTTAAGGCTAAGGGCATACGTTTCTGTCCTACCCACTCGATCATTTTTAGGGTAATCTTTTCAATTCCGCCTGTATTTTTAAGCGCTTCCGCAATGACGGAACCCAATACGATAACAACGGCGATAGACTTGACGGTACTTCCAAAACCCGATTCAAAGGCCTTAATAAACTCTCCCTGATTTACTCCCGGAATCAAAGCAAACAGTATAATTGGAATTAGAAGAGCCATGAAAACATGCCATTTTACTTTAGCAATTAAGAAGAATAGTAACGCAATAACCACAAGGAAACCAACTAATGTCAGTGTAGGATTATTTAATATCATGCTTACCCCACCTTTCTTTATCATTGTTCTTTTGCTTATTTATGAACAACTCCGAGGACCACCCCCTTTGCAGTGAGTTGCAATCCCATTTAATTTTTTTAAAATATTAAAAATTTCAGTTTTATGAGGGCAAAGTCCGGCCTTGGCATGGCCGAGCCCATGGCTATTATCTCCTGCGTTGAACGTAAATTATATAGCAGCGGTCCTTTATTAACTCGTTGACGCCAATACACCTTGCCTTGCCAAGACATTAATGAAAACTGCTGCTACATCGGAGCTATCGGATTCAAAATATGGATCGAGTGAAACGAAGGAAAATCCCTTCAATTTATCCCCGAGGGCACTCTCAGTTACACCCAACGCCATCACCGTTCCAGCTGCCTTGAGGCCTTTGGTCACGTCGGCTACATCAAACAAGCTGTTATCAAGGACCACAACTA
>Ga0209386_1000750_pt1 | contig 14882 bp, 14 predicted proteins | sample NGEPertwo_FD_184510 | JGI IMG/M metagenome (GOLD analysis project Ga0209386, IMG submission 184510) | Arctic peat soil microbial communities from the Barrow Environmental Observatory site, Barrow, Alaska, USA - NGEE Permafrost154B-two... | ecosystem: Environmental > Terrestrial > Soil > Wetlands... | reverse complement strand
CTCGTACCCGGTGACCTGCCGTGCGACGTCGGCGTCCGGCATGGACAGGCGCGCGACCCCGAGCAGCGCGCGCAGCTTGGGCCAGGAGATGGTGCGCCCGCCGGGGACCAGAACGAACAGGAAGTCGTCCTCGGCCCGGCGGACCACGAGGGTCTTGATCAGCTGCTCGGGACGCAGCTGACGCGCGGCCGCGGCCTCGGCCAGGCTGCGAACCGGGGCGTGCCGGGCGATCCGGTAGCGCAGGCCGCTGGCGTCCAGGGCGGCGAGCGCCCGGACCTCGCCGGCTGCGGCGTCGGGTACCCGGCGAGCACCGTCCGGGGCGGGAGTCGCTTCGCTCACGCCCCCATCCTCACAGCCCACCCGGCCGCGTGCTCACCTCCGCTCCGCGCGGAGCACGTTGCTCCCGTGGCTCGTGATGCCCATGTGACATCTCACGCGCATCACCGGTCACTGCAGTAACGCGCTCCGCATGCGCCGGAGTCGGGGCGCGCCACCACGCGCGCGGAGCGGGGGAGAATGGTCGGTCGTGAGCGACGAGCCGCAGCAGCAGCCGGCGTCGGGCGATGGCCGACGCCGTGCTGCCCGACGCCCCAGCACCGGTCCTCGCACTCCGGTCGCCCGACGTCGGCCGACCCCCGACGCGCACACCCCGCACGTCGCCGCCCGCCGCAGCCGACTGGCCGAGGCGCGCCGCGCCGTCGTCGTGCCGACCATCACCTACCCCGAGGAGCTGCCGGTCTCCGCCCGGCGCGCGGACATCGCGGCCGCGATCCGGGACCACCAGGTGGTGATCGTCGCGGGCGAGACCGGCTCGGGAAAGACCACCCAGATCCCCAAGATCCTGCTCGAGCTGGGGCGGGGCCGGGACGGCCAGATCGGGCACACCCAGCCCCGGCGGATCGCCGCGCGCACGGTCGCCGAACGGATCAACGAAGAGCTCAGCGGAGATCGCGCCGCGGCGGTGGGCGCGCTCGGCTCGATCGTCGGCTACCAGGTCCGGTTCACCGACCAGTCCTCCGAGCAGACCCTGGTCAAGGTGATGACCGACGGCATCCTGCTCGCCCAGATCCAGCGCGACCCGCGCCTGCTCGCCTACGACACCCTGATCATCGACGAGGCGCACGAGCGGTCGCTGAACATCGACTTCATCCTCGGCTACCTGACCCGCCTGCTGCCACAGCGGCCGGACCTGAAGGTGGTCATCACCTCGGCCACGATCGACTCCGAGCGGTTCGCGCGGCACTTCGGAGGACCGCCGACCGCCGACGCGCCCGACGGCGTACCCGCCCCGGTGGTCGAGGTCACCGGCCGGACGTACCCGGTGGAGGTCCGGTACCAACCGCTGGTCGCCGACTCGGAGGACCCCGGCGCCGGCCCGGCGGACCCCGACGACCCCTCAACCGCAGAGTGGAGCGTTCCGGCAACGACACGCGGGCGTGTCGTGCCGGAACGCTCCACTTCGGGTCGGGGTCGTGGGAGACAGGGTCGGCCGCCGCAGGGACACGGAGCGAGCGCGCCTGCCGAGGACCGCGACGTGATGACCGCCATCTGCGAGGCGGTCGACGAGCTGTGCGCCGAGGGGCCCGGCGACATCCTGGTGTTCCTCTCCGGCGAGCGGGAGATCCGCGACGCCGAGGACGCCCTGCGCAGCCACCTCGGCCCCCGCGTCACCGACGCCCACCACCCGCGTGCCGTCGAGCTGCTGCCGCTGTACGCGCGGCTGTCGTCGGCCGAGCAGCACCGGGTGTTCGCCCGGCACACCACCCGCCGCGTCATCCTGGCGACCAACGTCGCGGAGACCTCGCTGACCGTGCCGGGCGTGCGGTACGTCGTCGACCCCGGAACCGCCCGGATCTCGCGCTGGTCCAAGGCGACCAAGGTGCAGCGGCTGCCGATCGAGCCGGTCAGCCAGGCCTCGGCCAACCAGCGCGCGGGCCGCTGCGGCCGGGTCGCCGACGGCATCGCGATCCGGTTGTACTCGCGCGCCGACTACGAGTCCCGGCCGGAGTTCACCGAGCCGGAGATCCTGCGCACCTCGCTGGCCTCGGTGATCCTGCAGATGGTCGCGGTGGGCGTCGCCGCGACCCCCGACGACGTCGCGCGCTTTCCGTTCGTTGACCCGCCGGACATGCGCGCGGTGCGCGACGGCGTCCAGCTGCTCACCGAGCTGCGCGCCCTGGAGGCGCAACCCGGCGGCGTGACCCGGCTGACCGACATCGGGCGGGCCCTCGCACTGCTGCCGATGGACCCCCGGCTGGCCCGGATGGTCGTCGAGGCGGGCCGGCGCGACGTCGCGCGCGAGGTGATGATCATCGCCGCGGCCCTGTCCATCCAGGACCCGCGGGAGCGGCCGGCCGAGCAGCGGGCCCAGGCCGACCAGGCGCACGCCCGGTTCGCCGACCCGACCTCGGACTTCCTCGGCTACCTCAACCTGTGGCACTACCTGCGCGACCGGCAGCGGGAGCTGTCCGGCAGCGCCTTCCGGCGGATGTGCCGGGCCGAGTACCTGAACTACCTGCGGCTGCGCGAGTGGCAGGACGTCGTCACCCAGCTCAAGGAGATGGCGCGCCCCCTCGGGATCACCGTGCGGCCACCCGGCCAGCGGGCGACGGTCGCGGCGGGGCCGGCCACCGGGACGGTGCGGCGAGCGGCTCCGGGCGCCCGTGCGCTGTCCGCCGTAGAGGCCGCCGCAGAGGCCGCCCCCGACAACGACGCAGAGGCCGCCCCCGACAACGACGCGGCGCAGCGACCGCCTGACCTGCGGCTCGCCTGGGACGCCGACCGAATCCACCAGTCGGTGCTCGCCGGGCTGCTGTCCCACCTGGGCATGCAGGAGGCCACCGAGATTCGGGTGGGGGCGCGCGCGGCGCCCACCAAGGCCGGCGGCGCGCCCGCGCGCAAGCTCGTGCGCAACGAGTACCTGGGCGCCCGGGGCGCCCGTTTCGCGATCTTCCCGGGGTCGCCACTGTCGCGGAGGCCGCCCGCCTGGGTGATGGCCGGCGAACTGGTGGAGACCTCCCGGCTGTGGGCCCGCGACGTCGCGCGCGTGCAGCCCGAGTGGGCCGAGGAGCTCGCCGCGCACCTGGTCAAGCGCACCTACTCCGATCCCACCTGGTCGGGCAAGCAGGGGGCGGCCGTCGCGAACGAACGGGTGCTCCTCTATGGGCTGCCGATCGTCGCGGGCCGCCGCGTGCTGTATGCCAAGGTCGACGCCGAGCACGCCCGGGACATGTTCATCCGGCACGCCCTGGTCGAGGGCGACTGGGTCACCCACCACGGGTTCTTCCACGCCAACCGCGAGCTGCTCGCCGAGGCGGAGCAGATGGAGCACCGGGCGCGGCGTCGGGGGATCGTGGCCGACGACGACGCCCTGTTCGACTTCTACGACGAGCGCATCCCGGCCGAGGTGGTCTCCGTCCGGCACTTCGACACCTGGTGGAAGGACATCCGCCGGGAGCACCCGGACCTGCTCGACTTCAGCCTGGAGATGCTGGTCGGCGACGTCGCGGTCGACGAGGCCGCGTTCCCGTCGGTGTGGCCGCAGGGCGACCTCGAGCTGCCGCTCACCTACCAGTTCGAGCCGGGGACGGAGCAGGACGGGGTGACCGTCGACATCCCGCTGTCCGTGCTCGCGCGGGTGCGGCCGGAGGGCTTCGACCGGCTGGTGCCGGGGCTGGCCGAGGACCTGGTGGTCGCACTGATCCGCGCGCTGCCCAAGGCGCTGCGAGTTGCGCTGGTGCCCGCGCCGGACGCCGCGCGGGAGATCGTCGCGTGGGTGGCGGCCAACGAGCCGGCCTGGGCGGATGTGGTCCGCGCTGGGGACATGGCGCCGTCGTGGGCGTCGACGCTGTCGCGGGGGGTGCGGGCGCTGCGGGGGGTTGAGGTGCCCGACGACGCGTGGGACGCCTCGCGCCTGCCGCCGCACCTGCGGATCCGGTTCCAGGTGGTGGAGACGCTGGGGCGGTCGACGTCGGTGGTGGATGAGGGCGCTGATCTGCTGGTGCTGCAGCGTCGGCTCTCGGCGCGGTCGGAGGACGCCGTGCGGGTCGCGGTGCGGTCGGCCGTGCGCGAGGCGTTGCGGGAGGTTGCGGCGGCGGGGCCGGCGGGGGCGGCTCCCCGCGCAGAGTGGAGCGTTCCGGAACGACACGCCGGCGCGTCGCTGCCGGAACGCTCCACTTTGCCGAGTGACGGGGCCCGTTCCTCGGGATTCGAGCAGTCGAACCTGACGACGTGGCCGACGGATCTGCCCGACGGACGGATCCCTTCCGAGATCTCCACGTCCGGGGGCCTGACCGTGCACGCGTACCCGGCCCTCGTCGTCGACTCATCCGCTCCGGGCCAACGTTTCGCTCGGATCGGTGCACCAGACGAGCAGATCCGAGCGAAACGTGGGTCGGCCGGCGGCGGACGTGGGTCGGCGGACGGCGGCGGACGTGGGTCGGCCGGCGGCGGCGATCACCGCGGGGCTCGGCCGGTGCACCTACGGGTGCTCGCGACGTCCGCCGAACAGGCGCGGCAACACGGTCCGGCTGTGCGCGAGCTGCTGCTGTCCGAGCTCGCGCTCGCGACGCCGCGGATCACCACACGGTGGACGACCACCGAGTCCCTGACCCTCGCGGCCAGCCCCTACCCGAGCACCGACGCGCTGGTGGCCGATCTGCAGCGGGCCGCGATCGACGTCGCCGCCGTCGAGCGGGGGAGCGACCTGGGCAGCGTGCGCGACGCCGACACCTACGCCGGACTCCGCACCGCGCTACGGGATGCCCTCGAGGACCGGACCTACGCCGTCGCGCGCGACACCGCCGCCGTGCTCACCGCGACCCGCGAGCTGGACGCCGACCTGCGCGCCACGACGAGCCTGGCGTTGCTGTCGACCGTCCACGACATCCGCGGCCAGCTCGCCGGGCTGGTGCACGACGGGTTCGTCGCCGACGCCGGCGCAGCCCGCTTGCCGCACCTGGTCCGCTACCTGCGCGGTGCGAGATACCGGCTGGCCAAGGCGATGGAGAACCCGGCCCGCGACGAGTCGTCGGCCTGGCAGGTGGCCGAGGTCGCGCAGGCCTACGACGACGCCGTGGCCGCCTCCCGCACGGCCACCCCCGATGCCGCCCGCAACGCCCGGCTGGCGATGGCGCGCTGGATGCTCGAGGAACTCCGGGTCAGCCTGTTCGCCCAGCAGCTCGGCACCGCCCAGCCCGTGTCGGCCAAGCGCATCCGGAACGTGCTGGCGGGCTGACCCCTGTCGTCGTACGCCGACACAGGTGCTAGTGTCGCCGTACGACGACATGGAGGTGAGTCGTGCCGACTGCACAAGGCGCGCGGGACGTCGGCGCGGCGATCCGCGCAGCCCGCCGGGCCAAGGGAGTGAGCCAGGCTCAGCTGGCCGAGCGAGCCGGCGTCGGGCGCCAGTGGCTTGTCGCGGTCGAGAAGGGCCATCACCGAGCCGAGCTGGGCAAGGTCGCGGCGCTGCTCAGTGCCCTGGACATCCGGCTCGCGTTCGGGCCCACGCCGCCGCCACCCGACCCCGCCAGGACGTGGCTGACCGCGGCGGACGCCGCCGAGGCGATCCGGGAGGAGCTCGGCCGTGGCGACACGGACTTCGCGTTGCGGATCCTTGGCCGGGCGCTGTCGGACCTGCGCACCCTGACGGACCGGGACGACGTCGAAGCATTCCTGGCCGAGCCGCCCAGCACCGGCGATCACCGGTGGGACACCCTGCTGGCCGCGAGCATCGGGCGAACGTGCCGGCAGGCGGGGATCCCCGCACCGGCGTGGACCGACGCCGCACCGCTGCGGTCCTGGTGGTTCCCGGTCTTCGACCCGATCCTGACCGCACGCACCATCCAGCACACTCCCGTCGACCTCGCCGCACGCGGCATCTGGCTGGACGGCCGCGCCTTGGAGGTCGTGTGATGGCCGGACCCCGGCGCGAGCTCTCCGCCGATGACGTTCGCGAGCTCCTCGCCGAGCTCGGCCGACGCCTGCACGCCAAAGGGGTGGCGGCGACCGTCTACGTCGTCGGCGGCGCGGCCATCGCACTGGAGCTCGACGCCCGCCGAGTCACCGCGGACGTCGACGCCGTCTTCCACCCGGAGACCACCGTCCGAGCCGAGGCCGAAACCCTCGCGATCGAGCGCGGACTGCCCAAGGATTGGCTCAACGACTCGGTGGCCGGGTTCGTCCCTGGCGGAGACCTCGGTGCGCTGCCCCTTGACCTGCCGGGCATCGCGGTGACCCTCAGCTCACCGGAGCACCTCCTGGCGATGAAGATGGCCAGCTACCGGCCCGGCAAGGACCAAGCCGACCTCGAACTCCTGTTCGCCCGGCTCGGCATCACCACCGCGGAGCAGGCGGCCGACATCGCCCTCGCCGTCTATGGGGAGTACAGCGTCGTCCTTCCAGGCCGAGACGAGTTGATCCTGTCCGCCCAGGCGATCCTGGACCGGGGGCGCCGGCCGCGAGGACGCCGACCTGCGCGGTGACCGCTGACCTCTGGCTCTGAACCGACCTGTCCCCACGCCCGACAGGCCTGCGGCCTGCGGATCCACCGGAGCGTTCGCCAGCCGGGCGATGGCCATCGCGGTGACGCCGTCGGGGGCGGTGAGCGACTCTGCGTCCTCCGCCGCGGGTCGCGCGCCGGGTGTCCGCTCCCTCATCAGCCGGATCACGGGCAGCGCGTCGCTGGCTGCCGCCGGGGCGGGGGTCCCCGTGACGAGAAGCGCGACAGCCAGGAACATGCCCAACGCTGTGAGGAAGCATCCCCACGCTCCGGGACGGCGGAACCCAGACAGCAGAGCACCCATGGCGCACTCCCCTCACACACGGCCCCGTTGCTGTCGCAGTGCACCGGACCAGAGTGTCGGTGGGATCACCCCCTGGTGGACGGGCTGGGCACGCCGGTGAACCGGGCGAGACGCTAGCCTCGCGCTTTCATGGCGGGGTAGTTGCAGGGCTGTGTCACTGGACTAAAAAGCGCTCCTGACCTGGGATGATGTGACTTGTCGGGAGTCCGATCAATCCAGTTCGAGGAGCACCTTCCAGGTGAAGAAGACTACCGGGTTCTACCCCCACGTGAACGTCGACACGAGCGCGTCGGGAGCGGTCGGGCAGGCCGGTGGGGTGCTGCTGACCCAGACCATCAAAGGGCTGTGACAGCCGGACCCGGACTTCCATAAGTGTAGGAACATGCTACGTTTACGCCTCGCACCGCCCCCCTCCCGCCCGAGCGGCCACCGCCGCGAACGGAGCAGCACATGATCGAGCTCACGAACCTCACCAAGAGGTTCGGCAAGAAGGTCGCCGTCGACGACGTCACCCTGACCATCCGTCCCGGCGTCATCACCGGATTCGTCGGACCGAACGGCGCCGGCAAGTCCACGACCATCCGGATGATCCTCGGCCTGGACCGGCCCACCAGCGGCAAGGTCCGCATCGACGGACACTCGTTCGCGAGCTGCCGCGCACCGCTGCGCACCGTCGGCGCCCTCGTCGACTCCAAGGGCGCCCAGGCCGGCCGGTCCGCCACCAACCACCTGCGCGTGCTCGCACGGACCAACGGGATCCCGCGGTCGCGGGTGGACGAGGTCATCGAAATCGTCGGCCTGACCGAGGTCGCGAACCACCGGGTCGGCTCGTTCTCGATGGGGATGGGCCAGCGGGTCGGCATCGCGGCCGCGCTGCTGGGGGACCCGCAGACCGTGATCCTCGACGAGCCGGCCAACGGCCTCGACCCCGAGGGAATCTTGTGGATCCGCAACCTGATGAAGGCGCTGGCGCGGGAGGGCAGGACGGTGTTCGTCTCCTCCCACCTGATGAGTGAGATGGCGCTCACCGCCGACCACCTGGTGATCATCGGGCGCGGCAAGCTGATGGTGGACATGCCGATGTCCCAGTTCATCGACGAGAAGGCGCAGAAGTCGGTGCTGGTGCGTTCGCCACGTGCCGGCGAGGTGGCCGAGCTGATCCTCTCGGCCGGCGGCGCCATCACCCGGCGCGACGACGGCGCCCTGGAGGTCACCGGGCTGACCGCACCGGCGATCGGCGACCTGGCCGGCGCGTCCGGGCTGCACCTGCACGAGCTCAGCCCACGCGGCAGCTCCCTGGAGGACGTCTTCATGGCGATGACCCAGGACGCCGTGGAGTTCCATGCGCAGTCCGACCTCGACGCGATCGAGGCGCACCACCTGCCCCGCGCCCGCCACGAAGGGACCCCCTCATGAGCACCTCTGTCGCCGCGGCCACACACGATCGGGTCGCCCGGTTCCCGGACGCCAAGGTGAGCCAGTTGCGGGTGATCGGGGCCGAGTGGCTCAAGCTCCGCACGCTCAGGTCGACGGTCATCACGCTCGCCGCGGCCTGCGTCGTCGTCGTCGGCTTCGCAGCGATGGCTGCCGGCGTCGTGTCCGGCGACATCACCCCCGAGACCAACGGCGCCGGACCGGCCGGCCAGATGCCGCTGATGACCGTCGACCCCACCTCGATCGCGATGGCCGGCACCTCGCTGGCCATGCTCATCCTCGGCAGCCTCGGCGTGCTGTTCATGTCCGGCGAGCACTCCTCCGGGATGATCCGCACCACGATGTCGGCCGTTCCCCAGCGACTGCCGGTGCTCTGGGCCAAGGCGCTCGTCCTGGTGGTCGTCTCGGCCGTGCTGATGACCGCCTCGGTGTTCGCGGCGTTCTTCCTCTCCCAGGCCATCCTGGAGGGGAACGGGCCGACTGCCGCGCTCTCCGACCCGGGGGTCACTCGCGCCCTGTGGGGCAACGTCGCGTACCTGGTCGGCGTCACCCTGATGGGGCTCGCGCTCGGCTCGCTGCTGCGCTCCTCGGCCGGGGGCATCGCCACGCTCTTCGCCGGGCTCCTCGTGGTGCCGGGCCTGCTGGGCCTCGTCCTGCCGGACAGCTGGGGGAACGCGGTCCTGCCCTACCTGCCCGACTCCGCGGGCCAGTCCTTCACCCTGGTCGACCCGAGCGCGGGATCCGGCTTCGGGTCAGGCTTCGGGTCCGGCGCCGAACTGCTCACGCCAGGCGCGGGCGCGCTGGTCTTCGTCGTCTGGGTGGTCGGGTTGATCGCGCTGGCCGCGACCCTGCTGCACCGCCGGGACGTGTAGGCCGGTGCGCGCGGACGCCGCTCGCAACCGCGAACGCATCCTGGCGTCCGCGCGTGAGCTGTTCCTCACGCGCGGCGTCGACGTGCCGCTCGACCACATCGCCCAGCACGCCGGGGTCTCCATCGCCACGTTCTACCGGCGGTTTCCCGAGCGACTCGACCTGGTCAAGGCGATCGCCTTCGAGCAGGTGACCGAGATGTGCGCGCGGGTCGAGGCCACCTGCCAAGCCCTCGATGCCGGCCGCGGTCGGCAGGCCTGGGAGGACTTCGTCCTGGACTCGGTTGCGGCACCACAGGGCAAGCTGATGCCGCTCCTCGCGGCCGGGTTCTCCCACCTGGTCGCCGACGACCCGCAGGTCGCCCAGAGCCAGGCGAGGGTCACGGAGTCCATCGATCGGCTCCTCGCCGCCGCCCGCCGGCACGGACTGCTGCGAGCCGAGCTGGAACCCGTCGAGGTGATGGCCTTCCTGATGGTCGCCGGGCGTCCGGCCCCGGTCGTCGCCGAGACCGCCTCCGACCGGCTGACGTTCAGGATGGTTCAGGTGGTGCTGGCCGGCCTGCGGCCGGACGTCAAGAACCCGATCCAGGGTGCGCCGCTGACGATCGCAGACCTGCCCGGCGGCCCCCCGGGGACCACTGCGCGGTCCGTGAAGCCAACGCAGTGCCCCGGGCCGGGAACGTCTCCGACCGGGTGAGTCGCTGGGGTCCCACTGCGGCTCCGGCGACGGCGCTGCGACCGCCGCGCCGGTACCTGCCCGTTGCGCCACTCGGGCGACCCACGCCCGTACATTTGGCCCCATGATGGACACCGCGCGAGAGCTCGAGCTGGCACACGTCGTGCTCGCCCGGAACACCCCTGCCGACGTGCCCCTGCTCCTCCACCTGCGCAACGGCCTGGTGCTGCTCCCGAGCGAGCGCCCCATCCGCGAGTGGGACGCCGACGACAGCGCCCCGCCGCTGCCCATCCGTCGCGCCGGCTGACCGCCGTCCCCTGAGCCTCCGGTCATGACCCGCTGCTTCGGCGACGGCGACCCGCTGTACGCCGCGTACCACGACACCGAGTGGGGCGTCCCGGTGCGCGGCGAGACCGAGCTGCTCGAGCGGTTCTGCCTCGAGGCGTTCCAGTCCGGCCTGGCGTGGATCACCATCCTGCGCAAGCGGCCCGCCTTCCGGGCCGCGTTCGCGGGCTTCGACCCCGAGGCCGTCGCCCAGTTCGCCGACGACGACGTCGCGCGCCTCGTCGCGGACGCCGGCATCGTGCGCAACCGGGCCAAGATCGACGCGACCATCGCGAACGCCCGTGCGGTGCTCGGCCTGTGGGACGCCGGCCGCACCCTCACCGATCTGGTCTGGTCGCACGCGCCCGCACCTCGGGCAGCCCGGCTCCCCACCTGGGCGGACGTGCCCACCCAGACGCCGGAGTCGGTCGCGCTGGCCCACGCGCTGAAGGCCACCGGCTTCCGCTTCATCGGCCCAACGACTGCCTACGCGTCGATGCAGGCCTGCGGGCTGGTGGACGACCACCTGGCGACCTGCGCCCTACCCGCGCTCACGCCTCGCTGAGCCCAACGGCGGCGACCTGCCGGATCAGTTCCCGGACGATCCGCACGTCCGCGTCCAGCCAGTCCACCGTCAGCCACGCCCCCGGCCCCAACCAGCGCAGCTCGTCGTGCTCGACCAGCGGCTCCGGATCGCCGGTGGAGACCACGGCGAGCCACAGGCGCATGGCGTGGCGGTGGGAGATCCGCCACGTGCCGTCGTCGGGCCCGACCAGCTCGGACCCCAGGACGACCTCCACCCCGAGCTCCTCCCGGAGCTCCCGGCGCAACGCCTGCTCGGTGGACTCCCCGTGGTCGACCTTGCCGCCGGGGAACTCCCACCTGCCGCGCAACCGCTCCGGGGTCTGCCGCCGCGCGGCGAGCAACCTGCGCGGCGCCGCGAGGTCATCCACCAGGGCGGCCGCCACCACCAGGACGGCGGACTCGGGGCCGGACGGCCCGGTCATCGGTCTGCGTCGGGGTCCGCGGGGGACGAGGGGAGATGCCCGCCCCTGGCCCGCTCCTGCTCCTGCTCCGCCCACTCCTGGGCACCGAGAGCCGTGTAGTGCCCCGAGGTCAGGGCGCCCGGCTTGCGTGCCCACTCCGGGGCGGCTGCCTCACGCGCGGCCCGGTCGGCGTCCTCCGCGGCCTGGGCCTCCCGGAGCGCGCGCTCGACGTGCGGCGGGAGAGCGTTGGCCACCGAGGTGAGCAGGCCGAGCATCGCCGCGAGCTTCTCGGTCGGGAGCCGGTCGGCCCGCCATGCGAACACGTACGGACCCTCGATCCGCACGGCGAACCCAGTGGCGTCGTCCTTCAGCAGCCGATCCATCACCCGGGGCGTGATCATGTCGTGGACGTACCGGGCGTCGGGTCCCTTCACCCGCCACCGGCGGTTGAACGCAGCCGACTCGAAGTCGACGTCCATGCCCCCCACGAGCTTCGCGGCCTTGGCGAGCAGGTCATCGGGGAGCACGTCGACCGTCGGGTAGCGCGCCCCGAGCTCCACGGCGGTGATCTGGAACTCCTGGCGGACGTCGCCGTCCTCGCTCCGCTCGGCGAACGCGTGCGTGAACTGCACGCAGCGCCGACCCTGGAACACACCGCTGATCACGTCGACGTCCTCCCGCTCGGTGCCGTGACCGAACGGGTACGAGGTCAGGCCGCTACCTACCGTCAACGAGCGCTCGGCGTAGGTCCAGCCGAGTCGCGCTGCGAGCGCCCGGAGCTCGCCCCGGTGCCGGTCCTGCTGGATGAAGGTCACCACCCAGTACGCCGCGAGGGCGATCGAGATGACGATCAGCGCGAACACGCCCCAGAGGAAGCTGCGCCAGGCAAGCATCCGCACGACGGCGAAGACCAGCCCGAGCAGCGCGACCGCACTCGCGGCGACGTTCCGTGCACTCAGCCTGAACATCGCACCCCTTCAGCTCCTCGAGCCGCCGCCGCCGACCTCACTCCGGCGGATGCCAGTCGCCGCGGTTGGCTGCAACGATCTCCGCTGCCACGGAGGCGGGGGACTCCTCGATGCGCGCAGGCCGCCGCCGCTTGGGCATCGCGAGGACGTACACGTCGACACCCCGGCCGGCCTTCGCCTCGGAGGTGATCAGACGGTTCAGCCGACAGGGTTCCTCGTGGCCGCTGCTCTGGCAGTTCCGCCGGGAGATGTGGCCCAGCCCGTGCCGGGCGCCGAAGCTGCGGTCCAGGTCGCGCGAGGAGCCGACATACCGGACAACACCCTCGGTGACGAGTGCGAACACACCCGGCGACCTGGGGAGGGCGAACTCGGGCTCGATCCGGCTGAACGGGCCCAGTGCCCACGCCGGATACCGCTGCTCGACGGCCGCCATCCCTGAGAGGGGGGAGCTGACCAGGACGACGCCGCTCGCGTCACGTTCGACGAAGAGACGGCCGGCATACGTGAGCACTCTGTGCGCCAGGACGATCTGGTCGGGGGCCCAGTGCTCCTCACCGACTGGCGAAACCGGCGGACCGTCCAACACTCACCTGCACATGACCGGGGCCCGGGAGGGCCGGAGCATCTCGTGCTCCGAAACACTACCCGGGCCCAGAGGTCGGATCGGCATCCCCGCCGATGATCAACGGGGAGACGAGGTCAGCGAAGGCCGAAAGCGCGCGCGCAGGCGACGGCGTCGGCGCGGGTGGAGACGCCCAACTTCTTGTACACGCTCCGTACCTGGGACTTGACGGTGTTCCGCGTGACGAACAGCCGCGTGGCGATCTGCTCGAGCGTGATGTCCTCGTCGAGGTTCGACAAGATCACGCGCTCGCGCCGCGTCAGGGGTTCGGAGGCGGCCCGCTGGGTGGGGACCTCGCGCAGTTCCATCATGATGACCTCCAGGTGTCCGGTGCTTGTGGGGGCACCTCGCCGACTTACACCTGGAGAGAGTGCGGACTTCACCCCCCATGACGCGGTTTTCACCCGGAGTCTTGCGTGGTTCGTGTTGCAGGACTCGCGCCAACACGCTACAAGACCCACGTGCTGACGTTCCCGCAGGTCACGGGCTTGCGAGCGGATTCACTCTCTTGGGTGACAGCGTCACCCGTTCGGGTGAACGCCGGGGGGTATCAGCTGGCGGACAGCTGGGCGTACTCCTCCGGGCTGAGCAACTCACCGAGCGCCTGCACCGTCACCTTGATCAGCCAGCCGCGACCGAATGGGTCCGCGTTCACCACTGAGGGGTCGTCGACCGCCTCGGTGTTGACCTCCACGACGGTCCCGGTGACCGGCGCGTAGATCTCCGAGACCGACTTGGTCGACTCGATCTCGCCACACACCGCGCCTGCGGTAAGCGCCGTGCCCACCGGCGGCAGCTCCAGGAAGACGATGTCGCCCAGCGCCTCGGCCGCCGCGGCCGTGATGCCGACGGTGACGGGGTCGTCGCTGCTCACCCACTCGTGCTCGGCGGTGTACCGCAGGTCCTCGGGGATCTGGCTCACGGGTTCTCCTTGGTTCGAGTCGGACGTCGGCCGGTCAGCTGGTACGACGGTAGAAGGGCAGGGGCACCACGCGCACCGGTTCGGCGCGTCCGCGGACGTCGACGTCCAGCTCGGTGCCCACGGCGCTCACCTCCGGGGTCACGTACGCCATCGCGATCGGGTGGCCAAGGGTCGGCGAGGGCGCACCGGAAGTGACCCAGCCGACCGTAACGCCGTCGCGCAGCACGGGGTACCCGTGCCGTGCGGCCCGCCGGCCCAGCCCCTCGAGGCCCACCAGCAGCCGCGCCGGCTCGCTGTTCGCGCGCCCGGTCAGGGGACCCCGGCCGACGAACTCCACCGCAAGGCCGTCGGCATCGGTCTTGTCCAGGCGGACCACCCGGCCCAGGCCGGCGTCGTACGGGGTGGTCGTCCGGTCCAGCTCGTTGCCGTACAGCGGCATGCCGGCCTCCAGCCGCAGGCTGTCCCGGCAGGCCAGCCCCGTTGGCACGATGCCGACGTCCTGCCCGGCAGCCAGCACGGCCCGCCAGACCTCCGGGGCCCGCTCGACAGCCACGAACAGCTCGAAGCCGTCCTCACCGGTGTAGCCGGTCCGGGCGACCATCGCGGGCACACCGGCGACCAGCGCCGCGGTGGCCGCGTAGTACGGCAGCCCGACGACGGCGGCGCGCTCCGCGGCGTCGGGCAGCACCGAGGCGACGATGCCCAGCGCGGCCGGGCCCTGGGCGGCGATCAGCGCGGTCGCGACCGACTCGTCGGTCACCGTCGCTGCCGCGTCGCACCGGGCGTGCAGCTCGGCCAGCACCACCTCGGAGTTGGCCGCGTTGGCCACCACCAGGAACTCCTGGTCGCCGACCCGGTACACGACCAGGTCGTCGATCACCCCGCCGTCCTGTGCGCAGATCATCGTGTAGCGGGCCCGGCCCACCGCGAGCGCGGACAGCCAGCCGACCAGCGCCGCGTCCAACGCCGCCGCCGCGCCCGGACCGGTGATCCGGAACTCGCCCATGTGCGACAGGTCGAACAGCCCGGCGGTGCTGCGCACCGCGTGGTGCTCGGCGAGGTCGGAGGTGTAGCGCAGCGGCATCAGCCAGCCCGCGTAAGGGACCAAGGTCGCGCCGAGCGCCAGGTGCTCGGCGTGCAGCGGGGACTGGCGCTCGCCGGCGTGCCCTGCCTCCGCCCCGTCGCCGGCCCGCCCTGCCTCCACCCGCGATTCGCTCGATTTGGTGCGTTCTTCGCTCAGATTCGAGCGAAACGTGGGGGCGGAGGTCGGGGTGGGGG
>Ga0209386_1000749_pt1 | contig 14884 bp, 12 predicted proteins | sample NGEPertwo_FD_184510 | JGI IMG/M metagenome (GOLD analysis project Ga0209386, IMG submission 184510) | Arctic peat soil microbial communities from the Barrow Environmental Observatory site, Barrow, Alaska, USA - NGEE Permafrost154B-two... | ecosystem: Environmental > Terrestrial > Soil > Wetlands... | reverse complement strand
GAATTATGTAATGGCTGCGGCCTATGTGTCGATGACTGTCACGAAGGGGCTATTCAAATGGTAGACGGTAAAGCTAAATTGGTGAGTGACCAATACTGTGATGGTTTGGGAGATTGTTTGCCCGCTTGTCCTGCCGGCGCCATTGAAATTATCGAAAGGGAGGCTGACCCCTACGATCAAAAGGTAGTAGATGGGAAGTGTAAGTGCGAACAGAAACAAGAACAGAATACGCCTGTCTGTGCCTGCGCAGGCGCGACACCCCGAAACATTGCTCGGGAGAAAACTGTTTCAAAACCACCACAAGATACTGAGGAAATAAATAATTGCTCATGCGGCACCCAAAAGCAACCTTCTGAACTTCAAAATTGGCCGGTTCAACTTAAATTAATAAATCCCGGGGTAGACTATCTAAACAATGCCGATATTTTAGTAATGGCTGATTGTGTGGCTTATGCTTACGGAAACGCTCATCGGGAATTTATAAAAGACCGTATTACTATTATCGGCTGCCCCAAATTGGATGATAATGAATATTATACTGAAAAGCTTACCGAAATCTTTCAGAGAAACAACATCAAGAGTATTACAGTGGTTCGGATGGAGGTCCCCTGCTGTGGCGGTCTATTTAGTGCAGTAAAGACTGCTATGTTAAAATCAGAGACTATTGTCCCCTATAAAGAGGTTGTTATAGGAATAAATGGTGAGATTAAACAGTAAAGTATAATAAAAAAGAAAAAAAGTAAAAATTAAAGGAGGCTTTTAATATGACCGATAAAATGTTTTGTTACCAATGTCAGGAGACAGCAAAGGGGAGCGGGTGTACCGTTCGAGGTGTTTGTGGAAAGACAGATGATGTAGCCCGGTTACAAGATTTATTAATCTATCTACTAAAAGGAATTTCATTTTACAGTTTAAAGCTCAGGAAACTGGGAACAACTTCCGAGGAAGCAGATAAATTTCTTTTAGACAGCCTGTTTTCTACTATTACCAATGCAAATTTTGACCGAAGCGATTTTGTGGCCTGGATTAGAGAAGGGCTAAAATTAAAAGATGAAGCGAAGGAAATGTTGGAAAAAGCCGGAGGAACTGTCGAAGACAAAGTTCCAGAGGCAGCAACCTGGCAAGCTGATACCGAAGAAGAATTTGAAAAAAAAGCTAAAGAAGTAGGAGTTTTAAGTACTGAAAATGAAGATGTTAGGTCCTTAAGGGAACTTATAATTTATGGAGCAAAAGGGATAGCTGCTTATGCTGTACATGCCAGGAATTTAGGTTATGAAGATGAAAAGATAATTGAATTCATCGGAAAAGCCCTAAGCGCCACCACCAATGATAGCCTTTCTGTGGATGATTTAGTCAGCTTGGTCTTAGAGTGTGGTAAATTTGGAGTAGAGGCTATGGCTTTACTGGACAAAGCCAACACTTCCAGTTATGGAACTCCGGAGATAACCAAAGTAAATATCGGAGTCAGAAATAATCCCGCAATTCTCATCAGCGGCCATGACTTAAAGGATATGGAAGAACTCTTGAAACAGACAGAAGAGAGCGGGGTAGATGTATACACTCATGGCGAGATGCTCCCTGCCAACTATTACCCGGCCTTTAAAAAGTATTCTAATTTTGTAGGTAACTATGGCAACTCCTGGTGGAAACAGAAAGAAGAGATTGAAAGCTTTAATGGTCCGGTTCTCTTTACCACTAACTGTATTATCCCACCTAAAGATTCTTATAAGGACAGGGTTTACACCACCGGTACTGTGGGATTTCCCGGAGTAAAACATATTCCGGAAGCAGAAGAAGGGAAAGAAAAAGATTTCTCCAAAATGATAGCTCATGCCAAAAAATGCAAACCACCGGTAGAGATAGAAAAGGGCGAAATTATCGGAGGATTTGCTCACGATACGGTAATCGGATTGGCTGATAAGGTAGTTGAAGCCGTAAAATCTGGGGCTGTAAAGAAATTCTTCGTTATGGCCGGTTGTGACGGCAGAATGAAAAGCCGTGAATATTATACAGAATTTGCCAGGTCTTTACCCAAAGATACCATAATATTAACCGCCGGATGTGCTAAATACAGATATAATAAACTTGATTTAGGCGAAATAGGGGGTATCCCCAGAGTCTTGGATGCTGGTCAGTGTAATGATTCTTATTCTCTGGCAGTGATAGCTCTTAAATTAAAAGAAGTATTTGGCTTGGATGATATAAACGAACTTCCTATCTCCTACAACATAGCCTGGTATGAGCAAAAAGCGGTAATAGTCTTATTAGCTCTACTCTATCTGGGAGTAAAGAATATTCATTTGGGACCAACCTTACCGGCATTCTTATCCCCCAACGTGGTCAAAGTTCTGGTAGAGAAGTTCGCTATCGCCGGAATAACCGATGTAGAAAATGACCTTAAAATATTCCTAAGCGAATAATTAAAAATTGAAAGATAAATAGTAAAATAAGAGCAAATTTAGAGAAACTGAATTTGCTCTTATTTTTTATCCCCCCATTTTTAACTGAACTAACTTCGCTATATTTAAATTATTACATATTTACCTAAAAATCTTTTTTTACAACATGTTTAAAAACATTGACAAGAAATGAATTATTGTGTATGCTTACCTTTAATAATAGGTTATAATAGTAGTTAATAAATAAATCAGCTATTCATAGAGTAGCAGAAATTTTATAAGGAGATGCATTGGTGTTTAAGTCTATTATATGTGAACTTTTAGGAATAAAATACCCGCTTATTCAGGGAGGGATGGCCTGGATCGCCGATGCTGAACTTGCCGCTGCAGTATCCAATGCCGGTGCTCTTGGAGTTGTTGCAGCGGGTTATGCTCCGGGTGAATGGGTTAAAGAAGAGATTCGTAAAACAAAGAGGCTAACTGAAAAACCTTTTGGACTTAATATTATGCTCTTAAATCCCAATGCTGATAAAATTGCCCACATAGCTATTCAAGAAGGCGTAAAGGTAATAATTACCGGAGCCGGCAACCCTGGTAAATATATAGAAATGTGGAAAGAAAATAATATTTTAGTATTACCGGTAATTCCTTCGGTTGCTCTGGCCGTACGAATGGAGAGAGCAGGGGCAGATGCAGTAATTGCAGAAGGCGGTGAAGCCGGAGGGCATGTGGGAGAATTAACTACCATGTCTCTTATCCCTCAAGTAGTAGATGCGATAAATATTCCTGTTTTAGCTGCCGGTGGAATTGCCGATGGCCGCGGACTGGCAGCTGCATGGATGTTAGGAGCTTCAGGGTTTCAAATAGGTACAAGATTTCTGGTAGCCCGAGAATGTAATGTTCATAAGAACTATAAACAAAAGATACTTACAGCCAGAGATACCAGCACAATAGTTACCGGAAGGCCGACCGGTCACCCGGTTAGGATAATAAAAAATAGGTTGGCAAGGGATTTCCAGCAACTGGAAAAAAGAAATGCATCTTTAGAAGAATATGAAGAACTAGGAGCAGGTTCGCTTTGTCGAGCAGCTCGAGAAGGAGATATGGATTATGGTTCGATAATGGCCGGACAGTCAGCCGGTCTGGTAAAAAAAGAACAAACCTGCAAGGAAATAGTTGAGGAAATATTTTTGGAAGCGGAAAAAATAATTTTAGAGAAAAGTAAATTAATTTAGTACATATTTTATTAATTTATTATTCGAAAAGGGGTGAAATAGATGAATTTCAAAAAAATTCCCAAGTTAAAAATAGGTAACTTAGAAGCGAAAATTCCCATTATTCAGGGGGGGATGGCCGTGGGAATCTCTTTATCAGGCTTAGCGTCTGCTGTGGCAAATGCAGGGGGCATAGGAGTTATCGGAACTGCCGGGATAGGCATGCTTGAACCTGACGCCGCTAAAAATTTTACTGAGGCAAATAAAAGGGCTTTATGTAAAGTAATAAGAAAAGCAAAGGAGATGACTAAGGGTATTATCGGGGTAAATATAATGGCTGCTCTTTCGGATTTTTATGATATGGTCAAGATTGTAGTAGAGGAAAAGGCAGATTTAATATTTCTTGGAGCAGGTTTGCCCTTAAAAGGTCTTGAAATGCTGGTTCCCGATAAATTAAAAAAAGTTAAAACTAAGGTTGTTCCTATTGTATCATCTTCCCGGGCTGCAAAAATTATATTTCAATACTGGAAAAAAAATTATAATCACGTGCCTGATGCTGTCGTTGTTGAAGGACCATTAGCCGGCGGACACCTGGGTTTTAAAAAAGAACAGATTAATAATCCGGATTTTACTTTAGAGAAAATATTACCTGAAGTGATTTCCGTGATAAAACCTTACGAAAAAGAATTTGAAAAAAGCATTCCAATAATTGCCGCTGGCGGTATATATACCGGTGCAGATATTTACAAATATATTAAGATGGGAGCTCAGGGAGTACAAATGGCTACCAGATTTGTTACCACTTATGAGTGCGATGCTTCTATAAAATTCAAAGAGACTTATTTAAAATGTAAAAAAGATGACTTAATGATAATTGATAGCCCGGTTGGATTGCCGGGAAGGGCAGTAAAGAACAAATTCCTGGAAGAGGTTTCATCCGGGATTAGAAAACCTTTTAAATGTTCCTGGAAATGTTTAAAGACTTGTAATTTTAAGAAAGCGCCTTACTGCATCGCTCTTGCTCTAACTAATGCCCAACAAGGAAAACTTGAAGATGGATTTGCTTTTGCAGGAAGCAATGCTTATCGCGCGGATAAAATTATTTCAGTTAAAGAACTTATAGAAAATTTATCAGAAGAATATGAAAAAGCTTCATGTAATAATTATTGATTAATTCCTGCTTGAGGGAATATCTTTTTTTTCAATCATCTTCATTATATCCAAATTATTATATGTTTAACCCAAAATCTTTCTAAAAACATTGACAAGGAATGGATTACTATGTATACTTGCTTTTAATAATAGGTCATAATAGTAGTTAGTAAATAAAAGCAGCAATTTATGAAATATAAGAAACTTTATTTTTTATAGATGAAGAATTGCTTAAGGAAGGTAACATGATTTATTCAAAAATAATTGGCACAGGTGCTTATGTCCCTCAGAGAATTGTAAAAAATGATGAGCTTTCAAAAATGGTAGAGACTAATGACGAATGGATTACCTCTCGAACAGGCATAAAGCAAAGAAGAATCTCCTCCGGAGAAAAGACCTATCAAATAGCCGCAAAAGCAGCAACAGAAGCAATCAAAAATGCTGGTATAGACAAAGAAGAGATCGATATGATTATATTAGCGACCATAACCCCCGATTATTTTATGCCTTCAACTGCGAATCTTGTTCAGGCAGAATTAGGATTAGATGATATTCCCAGCTTTGATGTAACAGCAGGTTGTACCGGTTTTGTTTATGGGTTACAGATAGCCGATCAATTTATTAAATCAAAACAGAGCAAGACAATTCTTGTAATAGGAGTAGAAGTTTTATCAAAAGTTATTGATTGGTCTGATCGGAATACTTGTGTGCTTTTTGGAGATGGCGCCGGGGCAGTAATTTTAAAGAGTTCCAGTCAAGAGGGTATTATTTGTACTTATACTGGTTCTCGGGGAGATTTGAAGGGACTCCTTACCCTTCCGGCAGTTCCCTTAAAAAATCCTTTTTTACAGATTCCAAATAATAATGGAAGACCCAGCAATATATCTATGAACGGAAAAGAAGTATTTCAATTCGCGATTAGAATAATGATAAAAAGCATTTCCCAGGTCCTGAATAAGTCTAACCTTTCTATAGACGATATTAATTATATTATTCCTCATCAAGCTAATATTCGTATTATTGATTATGTAGCTCGAAAATTAAAGGTTGAAAGAGAAAGATTCATTATTAATTTAGACCGTTTTGGAAATACTTCTTCTGCCAGCATCCCACTTGCCCTAAATGAAGCTCATAAGAAAAAAATATTTTGCCCAGGGGATCGAATTATAATGGTTGCCTTTGGCGGTGGACTAACCTGGGGAGCTGTATTATTAAACTGGACAATGTAGCTCAAATATTGATAGAAGAATAGTAATACAAGGAGGATAAAGAATTTGAAAAATAGAGTTGTTATAACTGGAATGGGGGCAATTACTCCGCTAGGTAATAATGTTAAAACTTTCTGGAAAAATATAAAAAAAGGTAAATGTGGTATTGATTTTATTAAAGCATTTGATACCTCCGAATTTAAGGTGAAAATAGCTGCAGAAATTAAAGATTTCAATCCTGCTGATATTTTGGATTTTAAGGAATTAAAAAGGATGGATAAATTTACCCAAATGGGCGTAATAGCTGCAAATGAGGCAGTGGATGATGCAAGATTAAGCAATGAGAGTGATTCCCGAGAAAATTGGGGAATTATTTTAGGCACCGGCATAGGGGGCTTTACTACTATTGAAAAAGAAAATCGAAAAATTATCGAAAAAGGGCCGGGACGCGTATCTCCTTTTTTTATCCCTATGGCTCTTTGCAATATTGCTGCAGCAAATATTGCTATTAAATTTGGAATAAAAGGGATATGTGATACTGTAATAACTGCCTGTGCTTCCGGCACATCGTCCATTGGGAATGCTTATCGTATTTTACAGCAGAACCAAGCGGATTTAATTATTGCCGGTGGTTCTGAGGCAGCAATGACTCCACTGGCATTAGCCGGATTTACCTCGATGGGAGCTTTATGTACTCACAATAGAGTGGAACAAGCTTCTATTCCCTTTGATATCCGAAGAACGGGGTTTGTAATGGGAGAAGGAGCCGGTATAATGATTTTAGAAACATTAGAGCATGCTCAAAAAAGAGGGGCAAATATTTATGCTGAGGTAGTAGGATATGGGGCTACCTGTGATGCTTACCACATAACTGCTCCTGCACCCGGAGGCAATGGCGGAGCAAGAGCAATGAAAATGGCTATTAATGATTCAGGTATCAATAAAGAACAGATATCTTACATTAATGCTCATGGAACTGGTACTCCTTATAATGATAAAAGTGAAACTGAAGCAATAAAAACGGTATTTGGCGAAAAGGCATATGATATTCCGATAAGTTCTACCAAGTCAATGACCGGGCATATGCTTGGCGCTTCGGGAGCAGCAGAAGCCATTGTCTGTATTAAAGCCATGCAGGAAAGTTTTATTCCTCCTACCATAGGGCTGCAAGAGCAAGACCCGGAATGTGATCTGGATTATGTCCCGCTTCAAGGAAGGAATCAGAATTTACAATATACTATTTCCAATTCATTTGGATTTGGTGGGCAAAATGCCAGCATACTATTGAAAAAATGGGAAGAATAGAAGAATAAGGGAATTAGGGAGCTTATAGCAAATTTGTTAGTAGAATATGAAAAAGCTTCATCTAATGATTGTTGATTAATTTCTTCTTGCTGTTTTCCTAACAAAAATATCTAAACAAAACGAAAGGTTCATTTTTTAATTCTTTTCTAATCAACGATGAAATATCTTTTTATTTTAATGATATTTAATTAAGGAGAGAATAAGACCATGGTTATAAAAGTAGTGGGAATTGTAAGCAGTCCCAGAAAAAATATGAACACTGATACCTTTGTAACGAAAGCTCTGGAAGGTGCCCGGTCCATCGGGGCAGAAATAGAAAAAATCTACCTCAATGATCTGGAAATAAAACCCTGTCAGGCCTGTGATAGATTTCCCGCTCCTGATTATTGCTTCTACAAAGATGGGATGGAAAAAATATATGATGCTCTGGAAACTGCTGATGCTCTGGTTATCGGGGCTCCTGCATATTTTGGTTACTTTAGCGCTCAGCTTAAATTGCTCATTGATCGCTCAAATTGCCTGGCGGAGATGATTACACTTCCGGATGGTAAATTAATATTCAAGTCGAGGTTGGAGAAAAAAAAGAAGGGCCTTTTCATCTGGGTGGCTAACATATCGAAAAATCCTGAACACGCACTGGCATCCATAGGAATCTGGTGTAAATTTTTCGCCAATATTGAGTTGCTGGATACCTTAGTGATTAATGACTCTGACCGTGGAGAAGGTGCCAGAAAGAAAGAAGAACTGCTTCACAAAGCTTTTGAACTTGGGGTATTATTGGGTCGATGATGCAACAAAAAGCAGGTAGATCCCGCAGGAGGCTAAAATTATAAAAATTAAAAAGATAATACGTTCAAAGAGAAAGAGCATTGCTATGTATATAAATAGTGATGCCGCATTAATAGTAAGAGCGCCTTTTAATACCAGCGAAGAAAATATAAATAAAGTTATTTTAAAATATAAAGACCGATTACAGAAAACACAAAAAGAAGTCCAACTAAGGAATTTAAAATTTAATAAAAAAGAATTTGTTGACGGAGAAAGATTTCTTTATCTTGGGAATTATTATAATTTAAAGTTAGTGGATAATCGAGAAATTTTGCTGGATTTTAAAGACGAATTTTTGCTTTCCAAAAAATATTTACTGCAGGCAATAGATCTTTTTATTTCTTGGTATAAGAGAAGAGCATATGAAAAAATATCCCAAAGAGTTGAATGGTATGTGCAAAAAAATGGATTTAAATATAATAAAATCAATATTAGCAATGCGCAAAAAAGATGGGGTTCTTGCTCTCATCAGGGCAACTTGAGTTTTTCCTGGAGATTAATTATGGCTCCTTTAACTATCATAGATTCTGTTGTTATTCATGAGCTTGTACATCTTGAAGTGAAAAATCATTCAAAAGCATTTTGGAATAAAGTGGGAAGCTTGGACAAGGAATATAAAGAACATAAAGATTGGTTAAAAAATAATGGGTATTTATTGAGATTGAAATGATATTTTGTGAATATGATGATGCCTTACCTTGAACAACAATGGGCGTCTAGTGCTATAAAAAAAATACTGTATTGCCATTACCTGTACCTGCCTCTAAAACCCCCATTTTAAAAAGCTTTCCCGCTTGCATTTTTAATTATCTTTAACTCAACCATAAAAGCCTTTTAAGAAATCTACAATCTATATAACAAATTATAAAATAATTAACCTGGCGCACACTTTTAATTTTAAAATAACCAATAATTTGTATTAAAAATTAGCTTTAGTACAATAAAAATTGTAAAATATTGATAATATATCGAATGAGCTGAAGTAATACAAAGAAAAAATATTATAGGAGGGTTATCATGTTGTTCTCTTTAATAAAAAATAGAAGGAGCATAAGGAAATATAAGAAACAGGAAATAGAAAAAGATAAAATTAAAAAACTTATAAAGGCAGTATTATTTTCTCCATCATCAAAAGCCAGTTATCCTTGTGAATTTATCTTTGTAAATGATAAGGAATTATTAGCAAAATTATCCCAATCAAAGCCGCATGGTTCAGCATTTTTGGCTAATGCGCCCTTGGGGATTGTGGTCACTGCTGATCCAACCAAGTCTGATGTATGGATAGAAGATGCCTCTATAGCTACTACTTTTATTTTACTAGCAGCTGAAGCACTTGGCTTAGGGGCCTGTTGGATACAAATTAGAAAAAGAAAATATTCTGACACCATAGATACTGAGGAATATATAAAAAATATATTGTCAGTTCCAGATAATAAACGTGTCTTAGCAATGGTTGGAGTGGGATATCCTGAAGAAACCAAGCTGCCGAGGCAAGAAGGGGATTTGGAGTATGGTAAGATATTTTTCAATCAATATGGTAAATATTAAAAAATCCTTAAAATGTCTAAGAATCGAGAATAGAAAAAAAGAAAGGGGAATAAAAAATTGTATTTATCAATAATTAAGGAAGATTCCGAAAGTACTATGAAATCGTGTCCAAAACTACTCTCCACAATTTCCGGTATCGAATACCCGTTTGAGAGGATTGAAGAATTTGCTGATAATGGCGAATCCTTAGAAGTATTTATCCCCAACCTGGAAAAAGCAAAGATTAAATCGGGGGAATATATATGGCAAAGATTTGCTGACTTTCTTCCTTTTACTCAGATGAGCGAAGATATTCATTTAGGTGAAGGAAATACTTCTTTAATTCAATCTGATCAAAGATTACGAGAATTCACCGGAATTACTAATCTATTACTCAAAAACGAAACCCAAAATCCTACATGGAGTTTTAAAGATAGGGGATCTTTAACTTGTATTTTTATGGCAAAAAAAATGGGTGAAAAGGTAACAGCTACCATTTCCTCGGGTAATATGGGAAATTCAATTGCTGCTTATGGTGCGAAAGCCGGTATTAAAGTAGTAGTGTTTGTTCCAGAATTTACCCCAAAAGAGAAGATTATGGCAATGTCCATTCACGGTGCAACCATTATAAAAGTTAAAGCTGAAGATTATTCCATAATGAAGAAGCATATATTAAGTTTTGCCAAAAAACTTAATATAAGAATTGTTTCAGGAAATGGACCAATTAGAGTCGAAGGGTATAAATTAACAGCTTTTGAAATGTTTGAACAAATGAAAAATAAGGTGCCGGATTACATTGCAGTTCCCACATCTGCCTGTGGACATATTAGAGGTTTATTTAAGGGGTACCGAGAACTGAAACAAGCGGGAATAACTAATAAATTGCCAAAGATGATAGTTGTCCAAGCTAAAAATAATAGCCCAATCGTAACTGCTATCAAACAGGGGAAAGAGCATGTTGTGCCATTTTCAAATTTTCATACTATTGCCGAAGCTATTACTACCGGTAATCCCATGGGCGGAGATGAAATTATCCATAAAGCGAAAAAATATAATTGGCTTGCTGAAAGTGTATCAGAAGAAGAGATACTTGTTTCCCAAAAGAAGCTTGGAGAAGTTGGTTATTTTGTTGAACCAGCTTCTGCTACAAGTCTTTATGCGGTTAAAAAATTATTTAAGGCAGGAAAAATTGAAAAGGGTGCAACAGTTGTTATGATGTTAACCGGAACGGGTTTAAAAGATTTGGATGTATTTCAATATTATCATTTGAATGTTGTGGAAAGTAATATTAAAAAGGTAGAAGACGATGTTCGGAATTTACTGGAAAATATTTAGCATTAAAAAAGATAAAAAATAAGGAGATATTGATGGAGATATTAGATGTGGGATTAATCTTGATAACTGGTATTGCAGCCGGATTTATGAATACTTTGGGGGGAGGAGGTTCATTGCTTACTTTGCCGATGCTTATTTTTTTAGGATTGCCGGCAGCGGTAGCAAATGGAACTAACCGTATTGCCTTGATAGTCCAGAATATTGTAGGTGTTAGTAATTTTCGTAGAAAGGGTTTTTTCTATCCAAAATTAGGTATTATCTTAGCAATTCCGGCAGTTTTCGGCTCTCTTATAGGCGCAAAGTTTGCCATATCCGTTCCCGAAGAATTATTCCAAAAAATATTAGCTATAATTATGATTGTCGTTATGATTTTAATTCTTACCCGTCCGGAGAAAAGATTTTTAAAAGAAATCGAAGGAGAAAATCTAAGCACCGTTCGTCTTGTCGTATCCATTTTTGTTTTTTTTGGGGTTGGCTTATATGGTGGATTTATTAATGCGGGAGTAGGGTTTGTTATTATTGTCGCCTTAACTTTAATTACAGGCATGTCTCTGGTAAAAATTAATAGTTTGAAACTTTTTATCGTTCTTATTTATATTTTTTCTTCTTTAGTAGTTTTTATAATTCATGGTAAAGTAAATTGGATTTTAGGATTAACTTTAGCTGCCGGAAACGCCCTTGGTGCATATTTGGGGAGTAATTTTGCGGTGAGTAAAGGAGATAAATGGATTAGGGTATTTATTGTTATAGCAATATTATCTATGTCTGCTAAATTACTTGGACTTTTTAATTTTTTGGGGTTATAAAGGAGACCGCAGATGTTTTTAATCACTACCAGAGCAGAGATGAAAAAATTATCCTGGGATAAGCTGGATGTAATTATTGTAACCGGGGATACTTATATAGACAGTCCTTACATCGGAGCAGCGGTTATAGGAAGAGTCCTTCAGGCAGCAGGATATAAGGTGGGTATTATCGCTCAGCCAGATACAGAGAGCGAGAAAGATATTAGTAGACTGGGAGAGCCCGATCTCTTCTGGGGGGTCACTTCCGGTTCGGTAGATTCGATGGTAGCCAATTATACTGCTCTTAAGAAGAGGAGAAGGAATGATGATTTCACTCCCGGTGGTAAAAATATCAGGAGGCCTGATCGGGCAACCATAGTCTATTCTAATCTGATAAGAAAATATTTTAAAGATACCAAACCGATTGTCCTGGGAGGAATAGAAGCGAGCCTGCGCCGAATAGCCCATTATGATTATTGGGATGACAAAATAAGAAGAGCGATACTTTTTGATGCCAAGGCCGATATTTTAATCTACGGTATGGGAGAAAAATCTGTTTTAAAGTTAATTCGTAATTTAAAGATCGGTAAGGACTGGAAAGATATCAGAGGGATATGCTACATCTCTCCTTACCCTAAAGAAGAATATACAATGCTCCCTTCTTATCAGGAGGTCAAAGAAGATAAGAAAAAATTTACCTCTATGTTCCACACTTTTTACATAAACAATGACCCTCTAACTGCCAAGGGATTATGTCAGCAGCAGGATAGCAGATATTTAATTCAAAATCCCCCGGCTTATCCTCTTACCCAGAGGGAACTGGACAGGGTTCATGATTTGCCCTATGAAAGAGAAGTTCACCCTTTTTACAAAAAAGAAGGAGAAGTAAAAGCCCTGGAGACTATAAAATTTTCTATTACTACTCACCGCGGATGTTACGGGGAGTGTAATTTCTGTTCCATAACCGTCCATCAGGGAAGGGTTATGCAAGGAAGAAGCGAGAAGTCGATTTTAAGAGAAGCAAAATTATTGACTAAATTTAGAGATTTCAAAGGATATATTTTAGATGTGGGCGGACCCACCGCCAATATGTACGGAATAGAATGTCAGAAGAAATTAAAATCAGGAAGCTGTCCCGATAAGAGATGTCTGTATCCTCAGTTTTGTCCGAGTCTAAAGATAAATCATAAAAAACAGATGGAAATTTTAAAGAAAATAAGGCAGATTGAGGGGATAAAAAAGGTTTTTGTTGCCTCAGGGATACGCTATGATATGGTCTTGGGTGACCAAAAATACGGAGAAAAATATTTACGCGAATTAGTTAAGTATCATATCTCCGGCCAACTTAAAATTGCCCCTGAACATACGGAAAATAATATATTGGAAAAAATGGGCAAACCTGACCAGGGGTATCTAAAAAGATTTAGGGATAAATTTCTACAGATAAATAAAGAACAGAAGAAGAAACAATTTTTAACTTATTATTTAATTGCCGCTCATCCGGGATGCAGGGAAGAAGATATGTACAGATTAAAAAAATATACTTCTAAAGAGTTGAAACTTAATCCGGAACAAGTCCAGGTATTTACCCCCACTCCTTCAACCTATTCTACTCTGATGTATTACACTGAAATAGACCCTTTTACCGGAAAAGCAATTTATGTTGAGAAGGATTTAAAGAAAAAAGGAATACAGAAAGAGATTGTGGTAGAAAAGAAAAGTAAACTTCAATAGGAATTTTATTTTAAATCACCATATTAATAGAAGTGTGATATACTTTTATTTACTATTTAAGCTTTAAATATACTAACCAAATAGTATATTTTTTTATAAAGATAACGAATTAAAAATAATAATAGTAATTAAATATTTTAAATAAAGGAAATAAAATATGAGCAAAGATAGCAGGCAAGAAAAGATATCTATCGATTTCCGTATTATAATGGCAATAGCATTTACTCTGATTTTTTGGGCTTCTGCCTTTGCGGGTATAAGGGCGGGATTAAAAGCCTACAGCCCGGGAAATTTAGTCCTTTTTCGTTTTTTAACAGCTTCATTGGTTTTATTAGTTTATGCTATAGTTACTCGCATGCCCTTACCTGAAAGAAAAGACCTGCCCGCAATATTTTTTCTTGGCTTTTTAGGGATAACCGTTTATCATCTTGCCCTCACCTTTGGAGAATTAAAAGTAACTGCTGGTTCTGCCAGCCTTTTAATTGCCTCTGGTCCGATTTTTACCGCTATTCTGGCTATGTTTATTTTAAAAGAAAAAATTAAGATTTGGGGCTGGGTAGGAATTATAATTAGTTTTTTGGGAGTAAGTTTGGTTGCCATAGGGGAAGGCGAAGGAGTTAGATTTGAACCGGCGGCTTTTTTGATTTTACTAGCTGCCATCAGTACGAGTTTCTATTTTGTTTTACAAAAACCTTATTTGAAGAAATACTCACCTTTAAAATTTGTTACCTATGCAATCTGGAGTGGAACTTTTTTTCAATTATTTTTTTCACGAGGTCTATTCCAAAATATAAAAAGTGCACCGATTGAGGCAACGCTTGCTATTGTTTATATGGGTATTTTCCCGGCCGCCCTGGCCTATATTACCTGGTCATATGTTCTTTCCCGAATCCCAGCTTCTTTAGCCGGAAGCTATCTTTATCTATCTCCGGTATTAGCCATATTAATTGCCTGGATATGGTTAGGAGAAATACCTATCTTTTTATCATTAGTGGGAGGGGCAATTGCTTTGGCTGGGGTAATAGTTGTGAATGTTTGGGGAAGATGAGGGTTTTTTAAAAAAAGTAAAAATATTTTAAATAAAAAAAAGGATTTTTAAGATGCTTTATCGAATATAGAAAACAATATAGAAAATGTGACCGGGAATAATCCCTGGGCACAAAAATAAAAAATATAAAGGGAGGATTTTTAAAATGAAAAGACAATACAAAGTACTACCGATTTTACTGACCCTGACTTTAGTTTTTGGCTTGCTTTTCTCGTATGCTTTTGCTGCAGACACGACTACCATTACCATCTTGCAGACTGCAGATTTGCATGGGCGCATTTACCCCTATGAGTATGCTATTGATTCGTATGACGATGACACCGGGCTTGCAAAAATTGCCACCCTGGTA